>Ga0156237_1148_pt2 | contig 43353 bp, 44 predicted proteins | sample RifCSPlowO2_12_FD_107884 | JGI IMG/M metagenome (GOLD analysis project Ga0156237, IMG submission 107884) | candidate division NC10 bacterium RIFCSPLOWO2_12_FULL_66_18
GTGATGGCCGCCACGGCCGTTGAATCGGTGCTGATGTCCCCGTTGGTCCCCAGGTTCCCGCTCACGTTGTAGGCCCCCAGGCGGGAGTCGTAGCTGTCGGTGTCGCCGTTGCCGATGAGGGTGATGGCGCCGGTGCCGTGGGCGGCATTGGCGAAGGGGTCGGTCACCACGTCATCCGTGGTGGTGGTGGTGCTCACGATGGGCTGGAACTCCATGCTGATCATCCGGCGGACGCTCCCCTGGATCCCCTCGGTGGTCACCATGATGAGGGGGGGGTTGTAGACGGTGGTCCCGCTCACCACCTGGGAGGCGCTCGTGGTCTCCGCCCCGGTGACGGCGTCCTGGTAGAGGATGGCCCCCCCCGCGTTGAACTTGTGCTGGATGCGGGCCCAGCCCCAGGGGATGGTGCCCAAGCCGGCCTGGACGCTGGTGTAGTAGGCGTAGTTACTCGTCCCCTCATTCGCGGTGTAGGCGGGGGCGGCCTTGGCGTAGTTCGCATCCAGGCCCCCCTCGATCTCCGCCTGGGTGTGGCCGGAGAGGAGGTAGGCCCGCCAGTCCGCGCTCGTCCCCACGGGGATGGCCATGGCCACGGGGGCGTTCGGGCTCAGCCGCATCTTGGCCTCCTCGGTGCCGGCATCGGCGTTGAAGAGGGCCTGGATGCTCCGGGACTCGTTGTTGGCGATCTGGTAGTCGGAGGAAGCCAGGTTGATCAGGGTGAGCCCCATGGTGAGGAGGAGCCCGACGAGGAGCACCGTGATCACCAGGACCACCCCCGGGTCCCCCCGGGGGGTCCGCTGCGGGCCCTTGCTGCAAAGGATTTGTCTCTTCTGCATGTCAGCCTCCATCGTGCCTCGGCGCCCCGGTCAGGGGAGGAGGTTCCGAAGCGCCACATCCGTCGTGGCGGTGAAGGGAACCACCGTGGTCCCGATCTGCTGTTGAATGGTCAGGGCGATCTTCACCTGCCGGACGCGGTTCCGCTGGCCGCCCGCGGCCGGGGTCGTGGGGGTCGCCGTCCCCGTCACCGCCCCCTGGCTGTCGAGCGTGTAGGTGCTGGTGAGGGGGTAGGGGAGGGGGACGTTGTTCAGCTCGTAGTAGGTGAAGGTGAGGGCGCTCACCCCGTCCACGAAGGGCTCCCCCCCGCAGAAGGTGGCGGTCGAGACGTTCCGGTACAGGGTCGTGGTCACGGTCCCGGTGCAGTCCCGGCGGCTGTAGGTGACGTAGGTGGCCCCGCTCCCGTCCAGATCGGCGTGGAAGCTGAAGGCGTCGTTGGTCGCGATGACCACCGGGTCGCTCACCTTGGGGTTCGCGTACCCGGCCGTCCGGACCTCCCGCCCCATCCGCTCGAGGGCGACCCGGGCCTGGGACTGGACGTCCCACTTCCGGCTGCTGCTCGTGTAGCTGGCCTGCCCCACGTCGTAGACGAGGTAGACCCCGTAGAGCACGATGAGGAAGATGGCGCTCGTGACGAGGGCCTCCAGGAGGCTGAAGCCGGGGGGGCCACCGCGGTGCTGAGGAGCAGGGGAGCGGATGGGCATGGGGGCCTCCTCAGATGGCCGAGGCGAGGGTCTGGAGCGTGACCTGGTAGGGCCGCCCCGCATCGGTCCAGTTGACGACCACGGAGATCTTCCGGAGGATGGGGGCGCCGGTCCCATCGGTGGCGACCGTGCTCACGGTGATGGTCCCATACCCTCCGGTGATCCCCGCCCCGGTGACGAGGTAGAGGGCGATGTCGTTCGCCCACTTGGTCACGTTGCTCCCCCCCATGAAGTTCCCCGCGTCCCCGGGGATGGGGGGGTTCGGATCGTCCACGGGGTAGGTGCCGGTGGTCCGGGTGTCCACCCCATTGTAGAGGCTGAGCTGGCTGAAGGGATCGTTCTTGACCATCTCGATCATCTCTTGGGTGAGGGCCACCGCCTTGGAGATCTGCCCGGCCTGGTGGAGACTCATGTCGGCCGTGGGCAGGACGGCCGCAATCCCCAGGAGGGCCACCACCAGGATGGTGGCGGCCACCAGGACCTCGACCAGGGTGAAGCCAGCGCGCTGCCTCATTGGATGGTGGCCTTTCCGATGATGCTGGTGGCGACGGTCTTGGTGCCCCCGGAGCCCTGGAGGCCGATACTCAAGGTCACCGCGCTGTTGACCAGGAAGCCCTGGGAGTTGAAGAGCAGGGTGTTCCCCGTGGTCACCGTCACCCCCCGGTACTGGCCGGCCAGGTCCTGCCAGGCCGTGAGGACGTTGCTGTTGCTGGCCGGGGTGTCGCTGAGCGTGGGCCAGGCCGCCGTGGCCCCGGTCCGGATCTCCAGCCGGTAGTAGTTCGCCTTGGTGGCATCGCTCACCGCCGTGCCTCCCGGGTAGGGGGCCGCCCCCGTCGCATCGAAGGCGAGGATCCGGGCCTGCAGCCCCCGGGTGATGGCGCTACTCTGGGCGAGCCGGATGTCCTCGGCGAGGCGCCGGGAGGCCCCATCCACCCCCGAGCGCTGGATGCCCCCCACGAGCTGGGGGATGGCGATGGCCGAAAGGATCCCCAGGATGCTCACCGCGATGGTCAGCTCGATCACGGTGAGGCCGTGGGGGTGTCGGTCGCCGCGCTTCCTCTGCATTATTCCCTCTGCCTCCAACTGCCTTCAAGGCCGGCCGCCGTGAGATAAATCCGGTGGGCAGACCCTACCTACCGTACCAACAAGCAAGTGACGGGCCATTCCCTGACCGACCCTCCAACCCATGAAAACACTGACCTGTATTGCCTTCCTGGCGGAGGATCCTTCCGGCCTCTGTCTGACACTCGGGCAGGTTGGCTGCCACGGCTGTACCCCGATGTTGTGGAGGATACCGGCTGACCCGGTGAACAGGCGTCCCGGGACACAGCATGCGACTCCCGTGCCCAGGCGACTGGCTCGCTCGACCCCGGCCAGCGCGGCCTGGGGGGCAGGACAGTTCTGCGGCGAGATTCAGCGTGTTACAGGGGCTGCGGAGAACCAGCCCGGGGCGGGGCGCCCCCGAGGTGTGCCTGCACCCCGGGAGAATCCGAGCGAGCTGTTCCGGTCTGACACACTCTGGTGCGGGGTCGCCAGGGGCGAGTGAGCCGGGACGGCACAGCGAGCGAGCGGTCGCGGCTGGCTATCCCTGCTCGGGATCCGGGGCAAGCCGGAGGCCGTATTTGGCGGCCTTCGCATAGAGGGTTCGCCGGCCGATGCCCAGGCGCCTGGCCAGCGGCCTCACCGAATTACGGCGGTGGTCCCTCGAGGAGATCCCGAATCGCCTTCAGGATCGGCCGAAGGTTGCCCGCCTTGGGCACGAAGTACTCCGCCTGCGTCTCGTAGGCCCGGATGGCGAAGCTCTCCTCCACGTGCCCACTATAGAGGATGACGGGGATATGTCGCAGGGTCGGATCCCCTTTGATCATGGTTGCCACGCGGAATCCGTCGAGCTTGGGCATGACTACGTCGAGGACGACCAGGTCCGGCCTCTGTGCCTGGACAGCCTGGAAACCCTCCTCCCCATCGGCGGCCGTCAAAACCCGGTATCCCTGGTGGCGGAGCAGATCCGCCAGACCTTCCCGCATGGGCAGATCGTCATCCACCACCAGTACTGTCTTCTCCGCGAGATTCATTTCGGGACTCATCGGACACGTTCCGTGGCTGCCAGGATCGTCTGGAGCAACTGCCGATGCTCGGGCGCACCCACGATGGTGCGCGCCGCGTCCCCGTCCACCGACATCCGGTTCACCCCCAGCCGTTGACGCAGGCGCGCGATCCGATCCAGTGATGCCGCCAGTTGGGCCTCGGACAACCGGCCCGTCCGCAGGGCGGCCTCCACGGCCCCCATGGCTGCCCGCTGGCGCGTGGCATCGTGACAGATGAGGACCAGGTCACCGCCAGCCTCGAGGAAGCGAACGGCGGCCTCCCCGATGTCGAACCGGGCGGCGATGGCCGCCATCTCCAGATCGTCGCTCACCACCACACCATCAAACCCCAATTCCGTTCGCAGGATATCGGTGATGACCGTGCGGGACAAGCTGCTGGGCGCCTCCCGGTCCAGGGCCGGGCAGGAGAGGTGGGCCACCATCACCACCGGCACGCCGGCCTGGATTGCCAGACGAAACGGGACGAATTCCACGGCGCGCCAGCGCGCGTTCGGCTGCGGGCTCTCTGGTAGCGTCAGGTGGGAGTCCGAGGCCGTCTCGCCGTGACCCGGGAAGTGCTTCGCGGTGGCCAGGACGCCGACCTCCGTGAATCCCTGGATGGCGGCCACGCCCAGACGGGCCACGCGCTCGGGGTCGTGGCTGAAGGCGCGGTCGCCGATGATGGGATTGGCGGGGTTGGTGTGGACGTCCAGGACGGGCGCGAGATTCCAGGTGAACCCCGCGGCTCGAAGTTCGCGGCCCACGGCGCGGGCCAGATCCCGCGTGAGGATCGCATCGTTCAGGGCCCCCAGGATGGCCGCCGGCGGCGGGGCGAGGAACGGTTCGGGCAGCCGCGTGACTCGGCCTCCTTCCTGGTCCACGCCGACGAGCAGGGGACCCGGGGCTGCCGCATGCAGCCCGGCCGTCAGGCGGCAGATCTGCTCCAGGTCCAGGAGATTGCGGCGGAACAGGATCACGCCGCCGAGACCCGAGTCCAGGAGCCGACGGAGGTGGTCGGGCAGCGTGATTCCCTCGAATCCGAGGCAGAAGAGCGTCGGGATCGACAGGCCAGTCATCCGCCCTCCTCGTCGGTGCGGAAGGCACGGCGGTACTCGACCAATTCCTCGGGCCGGACGTCGGGCCACGTCCGGATCTCCTGGTACAACCCCTGGGGGTCCTTGGTCAGGCGCTGGCTGACGATCTGGGCCGCGGCCGTCAGGTTCGCCACGCGGCGGTCGATGATCCCGTGCAGCAGCGGGGCCAGGACCTTCAGGATGCCGTGCGCCACGACGTTGTCCAGGCGGAGGAAGAGCTGCGGGTCCACCTCCACGTAGGGTTCGTTGCCCTCCCAGCGCTCCCGGTACTCCAGCGTAAACACCATGCTGCCCGACAGCTTCAGCAGGTGGGCCAGGGACCGGAATTGGCCCTCGACGAAATAGATCCGACGCTCCGGCCCCCGGGCGATCAGGCGAACCGTTCCCCGCAACGCCCCGAGGTCATCCACCTCGTACTGCCCGTTCCCCTTCTCCGTGATGCGGTACCGTTCCATGGGCGGGTGAAGGTGACGCGCCAGGGTGGCGGCAAAGGGGGGCCGGTCCATCATCCAGTCGGTCGTCTTGATGCTGCCGATGAACCGGACCGGCTTCAACTGGCGCGCCAGGGTGTACCGCTCGACCACCTCGCGCGTGGCGGAATCCTCGATGGCCAGGCCGATGAGCCGGAAGGCTCCTGCCGCCTGGGAAGCCAGCGTCAGGAGAAGCAGGGCAACGATCCAGATGGAGCGGTTCCGCCTCGGGAAGGCACCGGGAACGCCGGACCTCATGCTCTCGGCACCTCCGGGCGATTTGACAGGCTGGCGGCGACCGGACTATAAGGGGCCTGCCAACGATCGGACATCGACGAATCGTTCCTGCGACGGACGGCGAGCCACAGCGGCGAGGGCGCGTGAAGACGACGACGAAGCTCACCTGGGTGGCCGTGCTGTATTTCGTCGAGGGATTCCCCTTCGGCATCCTGAATGACGCCCTGCCCCTTTTCTTCCGGTTTCACGGGGTCCGCCTCGCCGACATCGGCCTTCTGAGCCTGGTGGGACTGCCCTGGACGCTGAAGTTCCTGTGGGCACCGGCCGTGGATCTGTGGGGGCGACGGCGCACCTGGGTGGTGGGATGTCAACTTCTCATCACCCTCGGCCTCCTGACCCTCCCTGCCCTCGATCCCTCGCGCGTGGGCGGCGTCGCCTGGGCGACGCTCCTGGCCCTCGCCGTCTGCTCGGCCACACAGGATATCGCCATCGACGCCTACACCATCGAACTGCTGGACGAGGCGGAGATGGGGCCGGCGAACGGCATCCGGGTGACCGCCTACCGCGTGGCCCTCATCTGCGCCGGCGGCCTGTTCGTGGCGCTGGCGGGCCTGATCGGCTGGCCAGCCGCGTTCGGGGCCGCGGCGATCGTGGTGGCCACCTCCTGCCTGCTCTCGTGCCGCATGCCGCATGCGGCGCCTCAGCCTGTCGGGGGGGCGGCTCCTGGGGCCAGCGCCCTGGAGCGGGCGGTCTGGACCCCGCTGGAACAGTTCTTCGGCCATCCCGGGTTCTTCGCCGTCATGCTGTTCGTCCTGACGTTCAAGCTGGGAGACATGTCGCTTGGCCCCATGGTCCGCCCGTTCTGGGTGGACCGGCATTTCACACCGCTCGAGATCGGCGCCGTCCCCGGTACCCTGGGGGTGATCGCCACGATCTTTGGCGCCCTCCTGGGCGGAAGCCTCACCGCCCGCTGGGGAATCTTCCGTGCGCTCTGGGTGCTGGGCATCGCCCAGGCGGCCTCGAACCTGGTCTACGCCGCGGCTGCCGCCCTCCCCCCTTCGACGCCCCTCATGTACGCATCCTCGATCGTGGAATCTTTCTGCGGCGGTCTGGGTACGGCGCCGTTCCTGGCGTTTCTCATGAGCATCTGCGACAAGGCCCACGCCGCCACCCAGTATGCGCTCCTCAGCGCGCTCTTCGGCCTCACCCGGGTCGTGGCCGGGACCTTCTCGGGATGGGCCACCGAGGGATTCGGGTACGCCGCCTACTTCACCCTGACCTTCTTCCTGGCCTGGCCAGCCCTCCTGTTGCTGCCCAGGGTCCAACGCTGGACGGTCACACGGGGCGGCGGCGACCGCCGCGACTAAAAGCGTTCGACCGTTTCCGCCTCTGGCGGATTCGGCTGTTCCCGTACCCCCGACCTGCCGACCAGCCGAACTGCCGAACGATCTTGACCGCATCCTCATCCCAACCGCGCAAGCGACGCCACCATCCGATCCAGGGCCTGCGAAAGCCGCGCCTCGGACGCCGCGTACGACAGCCGCAAGTACCCCTCCCCGTACTGGCCAAACCCGGTTCCCGCCAGGACGGCCACGCCGGCATCCTGCAGCAGGTGATCGGCGATGACCTGGGCCGGCCGGCCGAAGGCGGTGACGTTGGGAAAGGCGTAGAACGCTCCGGCTGGCGTACGGCATGACACGCCCGGGATGGCGTTCAATCCGGTGACGACCAGGTCGCGGCGGCGCCGGAACGCCTCCACCATGGCCAGCGAATCCCGTTGTTCCCCCTCCAGGGCCGCGACGCCGGCAATCTGGGTGAAGGAGGTCGTGCAAGAGTTGCTGTTCACCATGAGACGGCTGACCGCCTCCGCCAGGGGCACCGGCATCACCCCGTACCCCAGGCGCCAACCCGTCATGGCATAGGCCTTGGAGAACCCGTCCAGGAGAATGGTGAGATCGGCCATGCCGGGCAGGCTGGCGATGGAGTGCGGGGAATCGCCATAGCTGAAGCGGCGGTACACCTCGTCGGACAGGATAGGGATCCGGTGCCGCTGGGCCACGGCCGCGATGCGCCTGAGGTCCGTGGGGGAGAGCACCCCGCCCGTGGGGTTCTGCGGAGAGTTCAGGATGATGAGTTTCGTCTGCCGCCCGGCCCGCCGTTCGAACTCGTCCAGGTCGAAGCCGAAGGCTCGCTGTTCCATCAGGGGGATCGGGACCGGAACCCCTCCGGCGAAGCGGACGACCGAGGCGTAGATGGGGAAGCCGGGATCGGGCAGGATGACCTCGTCGCCCGGGTTCACCAGGGCCAGGATGCTGAAGAACATGATGGGCTTGGCCCCGGGTGTGACCACCACCTGGTCCGGCTGGACCGGGATTCCCCGGGTCTCGGAGACATGCCGGGCGATGGCCTCGCGCAGCTCGGGGAGACCCGGCGTCGGCCCATAGTGCGTGTACCCGTCGTCGAGGGCCTTCTTGGCCGCGGCCACGATGTGCGGGGGGGTGGCGAAGTCGGGCTCGCCGATCTCCAGGTGAATGATGTCCCGTCCCTGGCGCTCCAGCGCCCGGGCTTTGCCGAGGACGTCGAAGGCCGACTCGGTCCCCAGGCGGCCAATCCGTTCGGCAAGAGTGAACATCGATGTGGTCCCTTGGCACGCCTGGTTGGTGGCGGGTCCACTCGCGGGGTGTGGGCCTTGCTGCGGGCCCCCACGTCTCCGCGACGCGCTGGCCGCGATCCACAGGCCAACCGCCGCACGTCAGGCCGGCGGCGTGCGCCGATCTATGATCAGGCGCACCATGTTGAGCAGGCGTTCCCCGGCCATGCTCTTGATGGCGGTAATCTCGGCCCCGGCCTGGAACGCCTTTTCGTTCAGCTTGGTGCTCTGCGTCGCCGTCAGGATGATCACCGGAATCTTCTTGAGCTCCTCATCCTGCTTCAGTTTCTCGCAGACGGCGAACCCGTCCATGCCAGGCATTTCGACGTCGAGGAGGATGAGGTCGGGTTTGTGCTGCTTGGCCTGCGCCAGGCCCTCGGCCCCGGTGGGCGCCGCCAGCACCCGGTAGCCCTGCTTCTGGAGCATGGCCTGCTGGAGGGTGATGAAGAACGGCTGATCGTCGATGATCAGGACGGTCTTCTGTGGTTTCGCCGTCGGGATCGCCATGCCTTCTGCTCCTCTCCCGCCCGGGGGGCCAGGTGGGGTCCCCGGGGCGCCGCAGCCAGATCTGTTCTCTTCCAGACCTGCGGGTGCTCGCAGGTCTGGGCAATCCTCATGGCAGGTAGGCTCGGAGGATCCCGGCGGCCACCTCCGCGCCATTCGTCGGCAGGTCGTGCCATATCCGGGGCCGGCGGAGCAACTCGTCCAGGTGGTCTCCCCAATTTCCCGCGAGCAGGTCCTGGGTTCCGATGAACGCGGAGACCCCGAACCGTTCCAGCCCGGCCACCAGTGCCGCGTACTCCGCGAACTCGCCCCGGGGCGTGTACAGCAGGGGCGTCCGGTTCGCCAGGCAGTCCGAGACGATCCCGTACCCGGGCTTCGTGATCACGGCGTCCGCCTGCGCCACCAGCTCCTCGTACTTGAGCCCGTCCATGGTCACCACGCGGACGTTCCGGAGCGGGCGGGGTGTCGGCTGCGTCGCAAGGAAGCAGTAGTCCCCGAGCCTCTCCACGCGATCGAAGTCAATCCCTCGGATCTCGAAGCCGCCGAAGGAGAGCAGGATCACCGGTCGGGAGCCGTCCAGGCCCAGCATCCGCCGGACCTCCTCCCGCGGATGCTGTGCGCGTCGGGCGACCATGGCGATGTCCCGGATGCTCTTGAAGGCGTCGCACGGACCGTGGAAGGGCAGGCGCAAGAACAGATCGGCCCGGCCATAGGCCTCCCGGATCGCGTCGAGGATGGGCGAATGCTCCGGGAAGGCGCGGACGTAATCGGCATAGATCCAGTCCCAGGAGAAGTTGCTGATGCCGACGCCCGGCAGGCCGGCCCGCTGCGCCACCAGGAACGCGGCCGGCGGGATGTCGGCCACGACCAGGTCCACGCGATCGCGGCGCAGGATCTCGGCCTCCTCCTGGATGACGGCCGGTTGCTCTTCCAGGAGCCGCGCGTAGGCCGCCAGCGTCGCGGCCGGGTCCAGGCGGATGGAGTCAAACTGGATGACGCCCACATCGAGGGCGCGGGGCCGGATTCGAAATTCGGAAGAGAGATTCAGGCGAAGTAGCCACTCCGGCGCCATCGTGATGAAGGTGAGCCGCAGGCCGGGCACCTGTTCGGCCAGCGCCGAGGCGACGGCCGCCATCCGCGTGGCATGCCCGAACCCGTGGCCGGTGATGTAGAAGGCGACGTGTGGCATGATGTGCCCGAAACCCGGCTCAGTATAGTGAAACCGGTCAACAATGCAAGGCATTTGCCTGCCGGGTGCCGAGGGAGAGAACACGCAGGAACGGGCGCCCAGCCATGAGTCGCACTTCCTTCGCCGATCCGATTGCGCACCGCAGGCATCCTCCCTGCACCTTGAAGCAGAGAGGTTGGAGCTGAAGGCTGACCGCTGATGGCTGATGGCTTGTCAAGATGGCTGATCGCTGACGGCTGAAGGATTCTCAGGCTGGATCAGCGATGTTTGCTCTGCAGGATCTCGTAGGCCTGCTGGATGGCCAGGAGCTTCCCGTGGGCCAGTTCCTGGAATTCCCGGCCCAGGTGGGCGACCTTGTCGGGGTGGTACCGGGCCACGGCGCGCCTGTAGGCGGCCTTGATCTCTTCCGGGGAGGCCTGGGGGGACACATCCAGGAGGGTGTACGGATCCATCTGGTTGAAGTCCGCAGTCAGGTCCTCGGGGTGGGGCGTGCTCCCGCGGCGCCTCCATGGTCCCCCCATCTGTCCGCGGAAGACATCCCAGGGGGACTGCCCCCGCTGCCGGGCGATCAGGACCCAGGCAACAATGCCCAGGACGATGAGGTCATCCAGCCACCCCAGCCCCGGGATGAAATCGGGCACGAGATCCACCGGGCTGACGAGGTAGAGGAGAGCGGCCAGGATCGGAAAGATGCGTCTTAGGACGAGCATCTGGATAGCCTACCCTCGTCCATGTGGGTCACGTCTGGATTTCAGAGGCGGCATCATGGATTGCCGCCGGTTCCCCCAACAGGAAGGTAACGGACACGATGCCTGGATTCCTCAACCGTGAGGACCGCCCCTTTCTCCAGGGCAACTGCCGAGTCGGCGAGTACGGCTGCAAGGCGGTCGATGACATGGGGGGTTCGAGTATTATGGAGGCGGAAGACGATGACACTCACGTTCTTCCCTTGAGAAAGAGCCGCGATCTCCCCGAAATCAAGGTCAAAGGTCAGGATGGTTCGCGCTTCGGTGATGGCTTTTGCGAAGATCTCCCCGTTCGGCATCCGATGCAATCGCTGGTCCCGCAGGTGGATTGCATCGTGGCCCTGGCGGCGCAGCCACTCAACGACGCGAACATCCACCCCCATGTCGGCAAGAAACCGCATGCTGCCCCCCTTACGAGGTAATTACCTGTTCCTGCGTCAGCCAGGCGGCATATTCAATGGCCTGCTGAATATCCGCTCGCTCAAGGTCAGGATATCCCCCAAGGATCTCTTCGAATGAAGCGCCGTGAGCGATCTGCCCCACGATCACGGAAACAGGGATCCGCATCCCGCGAATACATGCGCGCCCCCCCATGATCTGTGGATCAAACGTGATCCGGTCGAACATCTATTTTCCCTCCCTTCCATCATTCAGACAGACAGCCTGGATCCGGCTGCTGCTTTCCGCCTCTCCTCTGTTCGGATCATCTGTGGCTCAAGGAGAAGGGGTTTTGCAAGGCTTCAGCCCTCCGACGTAGAGCCCACGCCACCGGGATTGACGAATCGGAGGTACCCGAGCAGGTTCGAGAGGATAACCCCTATGACCAGCATGCCGGTAACCTACCACCTACCCTCATCCATTCTTGTACCACATTTCGGCCTGTCGCTCAAAGGTCGTCAATGCGCCCAAAGATTTCACTGCCAAGCTCGCCGAGGCCCACCAAGCGTTGACAGACCAAGCCCGCGTCCCCGACCGGAAAGATCCAGCCGATCTTGAGATCTGTTGCTTCGGATGACCCGGAACATCAGGAGAGGTCCTTCGGGTCCTTGGCCGCTCAAATCCAATCGGATCGGGGCTAACTGACCAGGCGGAGTTGCGGATTCACCAGGCGGGAGCGCCGTGGAGCCAAGGTGTCAACATGGACATAGACGGGGGGTCGGCCAGGTTTTCGATTCGCCTCAGCGAGAAAAAGGTACCGGACACCTTTTGGCTTCCAAGTGCTTGAATGTGCGGAGGCACGGGGAGGATTCCGCGTCGCCAGCGGCATGGCCACCCGCAGCACGGGGCTGAGGAGCTCCGCTGCAACCGGGTTTAGGCCCTACGGGACTCCTGGTACTTTCCAATCAATTCCCGTATCGCCGGGAGCAGCTCTCTGGGGACCTCAATGACGGTTTGAGTCGAATCCTCGAAAGCGGCCTCGTCCTCAGCAACCGCCTCCTCTTCGGTCTGCTGCTCGTAATGTGCAAGCACCCGGCGCACCCGCTCTTCGTCCCAACCTGGTGGAAATTTGCTCTGTTTCATCTCTTTCCTCTCCGGCGGAGGCGCCTCCGATACGCGGTCAGTGCCTTTCCATGCAGTTCATAGGCTGTGATAACGAAAACACTATCCGGCTCGGGGTCGGGAACATAGATGACGCGCAGATGGCGTCCTGCTCGCGTCCTGCCAATCGCTACCCGGGATCCTTCCCGACCCGGACGATCCTCCCCCGGGTTTGCGAGCACATCAGCTACTTCATCCTCGTCGACACTGTGCCTGTATGTATGGGGAACCCCAGTTTTCGGGTCGAGATAAAAGCGGATGTTCATGTGCCCACATCATATCACAGCAGCCACCGAGGCCTAACGGGGCGGCGGCTGAGCCGCAGGAAGGCCCGCTCAAATCGGTACCGGGCTCCATTCACGTCGCAAGTGCTTCATTCTCCCAGGCCATGCTAACGCTTTTTGCCCAATTCCAGCGGGGCCTCGGTGGTCGCCCACGTCCGGCGTCCCCCGGGTGGGTGGAGCCGTCCGGCGCGGGGCCTCGCCACTTCATAATCTTCCTGCCCAGAGTCCCCCTGGCGAAGAATCGAATATCGGTCCCAAGGAAATCAGGCAATTACCTCTCGAAAGGTGTCCGGTACCCTTCTCGGTACCTTTCTCGCAAGAATTTGGGCTTTTGGGGCTGCCGGGCCCCACGAGCCGTCGCCGGCCGGCCGAAGCCCCGGCGAAGGCGCCCACTCGACGGGAGCCTAGCTCAGGCGCCCCGGGGGCGTCAAGCCGAACCCCGGTCCAAACCCGAAACCCGGTTGCGGCCGGCCGGGGTGGCGAGCGCGGAGGGGAGACATGGACGGAGCATAGGACCAGGGCGAAGCTGGACGCACGGCTCCTCTCAGAGCCTGAAGGGGCGCCCCGGAAGGTACCAACTCTCCATCCGGAGTGGCACTGTTCGCCTATGCGGCGACGACCCGTAGCAGAGATAACGGCAATGGGTACCCCGCCGGGGGGCCATGGGCCTGCACGGGTCAGAGGGCGAGGTGGGTCAGGATCTTCTCAATGACCTCGGGCTGCTCGATGCAGGCGATGATCCGCATTGGGCCGCCACCGAGGCCCAGTGCCTGGCCGAGCAGCGTGTGTACAACTTTCAGAACCGCGGCGCGATCCCCGTAGTGGTGGCCACATCGGTTGCGTAGCACGGCGGATTCCGCGCAGACGAATCGAGATTGACGGAGTCCCCCTTCTTCGCTAGGATTCACTTCATGGGAACCCGACTGCAGAGAGATCAGTTCGTCAAGTCACACGCGCTGGGCAACGACTACATCGTTCTGGACGAAGCACAGCTCTCCCGGCCCCTGACGCCGGGGGCGGTGCGCCGGATCTGCGACAACCACTACGGGATCGGGTCGGATGGCATCCTGCTCCTGACGGCGGGGGTGGGGGCCGACTTCGGCGTCCGCATCTTCAACCCGGACGGCGGCGAGGCGGAGAAGAGCGGCAACGGCCTGCGCATCCTGGCCAAGTTCCTGTACGACCACGGCTACACGGACAAGCCCGATTTCACGGTGTCCACGCCCGGCGGGCGGGTGCGGGCCCGGCTGTCTCTCGAGGACGGCCGGGTGTCCGCCATCACCGCGGACATGGGCCGGGCCACGTTCGTGAGTTCCGAAATCCCGGTAGCGGGTCCCCGCCGCGAGGTGGTGAAGGAGACGCTGGAGGTAGCGGGCCGGCAGTTCACGGTGACGGCCGTGTCGATCGGCAATCCGCACTGCGTGATCTTCGCGGAGAGCCTGGACGAGGACGAGGTCCGCCGTCTGGGGCCGGCCATCGAACATCACCCCAGCTTCCCCAACCGGATCAACGTTCAGTTCGCCAAGGTGCTAGGGCGGGACCGCGTCTCCATCCTCATCTGGGAGCGGGGAGCCGGCTACACCCTCGCCTCGGGGACCAGTTCCTGCGCAGTGGCATCGGTCTGCGTCAAGAACGGGCTGACGGACCGCCGGGTGACGATCGAGAGCCCCGGGGGAGAGCTCAGGGTCAGCGTGGGCGAGAGCTGGGATCTGACCCTGACGGGTCCGGCCTCGGAAATCTGCGCGGGCGCTTTGAGTCAGGACTTGCTGCGGAGTCTTTCAGCGTGACCCAGACAGGGGCGCGGCCAAACCTCCGGCGGAGCTTCCTGTTCGTCCCGGGGAGCGAGGAACGAAAGCTGGCCAAGGCACCGGCGCTAGGCGCGGACGCCGTAATCCTCGACCTGGAGGACGGCGTGGCCCCGGCGCGCAAGGGGGAGGCGCGCACCCTCATCCGGGCCTTCCTCCAGGCGCAGAACGGTCGGGCCATCGAGTGGCTCATCCGCGTGAACGGGTTCCACACCCCGTACTTCGAGGCGGACCTGGAGGCCAGCGTCCGCGCCGGTCCCGATGCCCTGGTCATCCCCAAGGTGGACTCGCCAGAACTCCTCCAGCTCGTCGATGGTCACCTGACCGGAGCCGAGCACGCCTCGGCGCTTCCCCCTGGCAGTCTCAAGCTCTTCGCCCTGATCGAAAGCGCCCGCGGTATCCTGAACGCCCCAGCCATCGCGACCGCCACGTCCCGGCTCGTGGGCCTGATCCTGGGCCACGTGGACCTGTCCGTGGATCTCGGCATTCGCCCCGGGCGTGCTGGCGAGGGCATCGTGCAGCATGCCCGCTGCCAGCTTGTCATGGCCGCCCGAGCGGCAGGGATGGATGCCGTGGACACGATCTGCCTGAACCTGCAGGACCACGAGGGCCTTCGGGCCGAGGCGACCCAGGCTGCCGCATTGGGCTTCACCGGGAAGCTGGCCATCCACCCGGCCCAAGTTTCCATCATTCACGAGGCCTTCACCCCCTCTGCGGAACACGTGATGCGGGCGGAGCGGGTTCTGGAGACGTGGCGGCAGGCCGAGGCCGAGGGCCGCGGGGTCTGCACGCTGGATGGCGAGCTGATCGAGCGGCCGGTCGTGGAGGCGGAACGGCGCGTCCTTGAACGGGCCAGGCAGGCCGGAAAATTGTGACTCGCGGTCGGGGGCACGATCGCGGCCGCCACGCGCCCCCTTGACGGGATAGGCTCATGGCAACGACGCACGACATTCCGCGTTGGGCGCAGGATCTGGAGGCACGCATCGGCGCGGGCAGCTCTCCCCTCTGCATCCTCCACCTCAACGTCACCGATCACATCTCCCTGGGGGACGAGTTCCTCTCCTTGCGGACGTTCCTCGTCCGGCGGCTGGGCCAGCGAAGCCGCATCCTCTCCTACAACCGATCCAGCGGGCTGTCCTTCGGCGACCTGGAGACCGAGGCGATTGTTCGCCGGGCCACGGGATTTCACCGCGACCAGGACGTGTCGCCCCACGGCCCGGAGGGCCAGCGCCGCCGGGCCCTGGCGGCCCTGGGCGAGGCCGCCCCGGTGAAGGAGTGGCCCACGCAGCCGGCCAAGGTCCTGAGCCTGGTGGAGCGGGCGCTTCACAGCGGGTGCCTGCCCGGACCGGGCTATGACCGGGTGCTCTTCCTCCTGGAGTATGCCGAGACCGTGGTTCCCGCGGCGGACATCGGGGGGATGAACGACGAGGACCGGACCAATCTGGTCACGCTCCTCCGCTGGGCGACCGAGCCCCCGCTCCCCCCGACGGCGCTCACCGTCGTCCTGGTCACGGCCAACCTGGCGGACCTGCACCCCCAGCTCCGGCAGCGCTCCCGCGTCGAGGTCATCGCCATCCCCCTCCCGGACCAGGCCGTGCGGCACCGGTACGTCGAGACGCTCCTGCAGGAGAATGGCTTCGACCTGGGACTGACGCCGGACCAGCTGGCCCAGGCGACCGGCGGGCTCTCGCTCTTGCACCTGGAGCATCTCTGCCGCTCCGCCAGGGCGGAGGCGCGGCCGCTCACGCTGGAAGAGGTGCAGGCACGCAAGAGGGCCGTCCTGAAGCAGGAGCTCCACGACATGATCGAGCTGGTGGAACCGGAATTCGGCCTGGACGCCATCGCCGGCCTGGGGGCCGTGAAGCGATACATGGGCGAGGTGGTGCGGGCCATCCGGGACGGCGACCTGATGATGGTGCCGCGGGGGATCACGCTGCTCGGGCCGCCCGGCGTGGGGAAGACCGCCCTGGCCCACGCCCTGGCCAAGGAGTGCGGCTTCAATTTCGTGAAGATCGTGAACCCCCGGGACAAGTGGGTGGGTCAGTCGGAGCGGAACTTCTGGAAGATCCTCCAGGCGCTGCGGGCCCTGACCCCGGTGGTGCTCCTGGAGGACGAGGCGGACCAGAGCGAGCAGACCCGCGATGAGTACAGCGGCGATTCCGGCGTCGGCAACCGGATCCGCCAGATGCGGTTCGAGTTCACCGGTGATCCCACCATCCAGGGGAAGGTCCTCTGGGTCCGGATCAGCAACCGCCCGGATCGGCTGGACGCGGCCGAGACGCGGTCCGGGCGCAGCAGCCAGCGCATCCCGCTGCTCATGCCGGACCCCGAGGAACAGGCGGCGATCTTCGCCGTGATGCCGGTGAAGTACCGCTTCGCCTGCAGGGTGGAGTCCTTCGACCGGATCGTGGAGGCCTGCGGGCGGCTGCACCCTGGGCAGATCTCCGGCGCCGACATCGAGGAGATCTCCTTCCGCGCCTACCGCCGCGCCCGCCTGCGGGGGGCCCCGGCGATGGAGGAGGCGGACTATCTCTGGGCCGTCGAGGATTTCATCCCTCCCCAGAGCGCCGAGGCCATCCGCCAGCAGGAGCTGGCGGCGGTGGCCCTCTGCTCCTCCCGCCAGTTCCTGCCCGAACGCTACCGCTCCCTCCTGGGGGATCGGGACGGGCGATCGGACCAGGGCTCATGACGCAGGAGCCGGAACGCATCCACATCGAGGGAGAGGTGGCTCGCCTGCTCCGACCGGCGGGGGATGGCCGGATGGCGGTGGAGCGGGAGGTGCGCCTGTCGGACTTGGCGGGGGCCGTGGCCGAGGGCCACCGGACCGATCGGACCCCCATGCTGCCGGAGGGGACGCGGCTCTACGCGCGCTGGCGCCACACCGCGGTCCTGGTGATGGAGGAGCCGCCCCGGGTCCGACGCTTACGCTGGAGCGCCAAGACGCTGAAGTCGGAGGGGAAGTACACGGAGCACAGCCTAGCGTTCCCCTTCGTCGTGTACCTGGTGGGATTCCACCAGACGGACTTCGAGGAGATGCGGATTTATTTCCGCCCCGCCCCGCTCGGCGGCGAGTCGGACCCCCTGTACTTCTCCAACCTGTGGAACGTGCAGGCGGCCGAGAGCCCGCTGGCGCGGTGCCGTGCGTGCCTGCGCGGGCGCCCGGAGGGGCTGGACCAGCCCGTGGGAGAGCAGGTGGTGAGCCTGATCGAGTATTTCTGGGCCACCGGGTTCAACCGGGACATCGAGGACAACTGCTTCGATCGCGCCAAGCGGCGCGACCCCCGGATTGCCACGCTGGAAGCGTGGGAGACGGCGACGAAGGCCGATCCCCTGTTCCCGCTGAGCCTCGCGTGGGAGCCGGTGGGCCTCTGCCTGGGGGAGGCGCTGGACCACTGGCGCCGCCACGGGGATCACGGCCGGAAGATCGAGAGCGCCGCGGACGTGGCCGACGTGATGTATCGCCTGCACGAGACCCGCTGATGTTTCCCGTCTATCTCAAGGACGCCGGCTTCGAGCCGCCGGACGACCCGATCCACTACCTGGTGACGGCCGACGGCTTGTTCCTGGTGAAGGAGAATCCCGTCTTCCGCTCCTGCGTGCGCGTGCGGGGCATCCGGGGGCTACAGGGGCAGAAGGACGAGGTCCAGTGGAAGCCCCCACCCATCCCCGGGGCGCTGCTCCAGCGGGTGGTCGGCCTGTTCCGGGAGGTGTACCGCCGCCACAAGAGCGAGGCCATCGTCCTGCTCCTCTACGATCCCGCCACCCAGGAATACGAGCTGAGCGTGCCGGAGCAGTACGTGTCGGGCGGGCACCTGACCTACGTCCCCGGCGCCACCCCGCCGGGCAAGATCCGGGTGGGCACCATCCACAGCCACGCCGAGGCGGACGCCTTCCACTCGCCCGTGGACGACGGAGATGAGGCGCACGATGACGGCCTGCACGTGACCGTGGGGAACCTCAACGGGACCTTCAGCCTCTCCTGCTCCCTGGTGGTGGACGGCCGGCGGTTTCCCCTCAAGTCCCGCGACATCTTCGAGCCAGTTCCCCGGGAGACCGCTCCCGAGGTCTGGTACGAGGCCCTGACCCACATCCACGTGGAGCCGTCGCCGCGCGACTCGCTGGACGGGAAACCCTCCGCCATCTGACACGATCGCCTTCCGTGCTGTGCGCCCCCCGGGGCCCCCTCTCCCCGGTGCGGGAGAGGGCGGGGGTGAGGGGGAGAGCAGCAAGGCTGAAGGCTGAAAACGGTACGCGAGACCCATGCTAGAACTCAAGATCATCGGCATCGGCGGTATCGGGTGCGCCCTTTTGCCGTACCTGGCCCGGTACCTCCAGTCCAGCGGGGAACCCGCCCGCCTGACCCTCGTGGACGGAGATGCCTTCGAGGCGCGGAACGGCGACCGTCAGGCCTTCTCCGAGCTGGGGAACAAGGCCAAGGTGAAGGCCATGGAGCTGGCGCGGCAGTTCGGAGGGCTCTCCTTCCGCGCCATTCCCGAGTTTGTCACGCCGGAGAACGTGGGAACGGTCATCCGATCCGGGGACGTGGTGTTCCTGGGGGTGGATAACCACAAGACCCGGCGGGTGGTGAGCGAGCACTGCCGGAGGCTGGCGGACGTTAGCCTGATCTCCGGCGGCAACGACTACAGCGACGGAAACGTCCAGGTGTACGTCCGGCAAGCGGGCCGGGATGTCACGTCGCCGCTGACCCGTTTTCACCCCGAGATCGCCGAGCCCAGGGATCGGTCCCCTCACGAGATGTCCTGTGACGAGCTGTCACAGGACGCCGCCCCGCAATTGCTCTTCACGAATCTCGCCGTGGCCTCGGCCATGCTCAACGCCTTCTATGCCTGGCGCCTGGGGAAACTCCAGTACGGCGAGGTCTACCTGGACATCCTGGAAGGCAAGGCCAGCCCCACCCCCCGACACCCCGCCCAGGACCCACCGGATCCCACGGCCTGACGCCCGGCTGACGGCACAGCCACGACCCCTACGCCGACTGCGCTCCAGCAAGGTGCATCCGAAATATCCGCACAAAGTCCCCTCTCGCTCCCTCTCTCCAGCCCCTCGCCCCGGGCGCTCCTCGTAAAGGGGGACGTAAAGGGGGACGTAGTAAAGGGGGACGTAGTTCACTTATTACACTTGTCAAATGGGATCACGCCTTACGGATTTGAAGTTGCAAGTCGCCTGGCGCTAGGAGTGTATCCGAGTAGTCCTCATCGCCGCCAAGATAGTTCAGCCCCGACCCCGCCCCCGGGGGACACTCAGCGGATTGGCGGGTCCTCCCTGATTACTTCTCCCGTCAACCTCGGGCCACATCGGGTGGCCGGCCAAAGACCTCTTCCATAGCTCGCCGGAACGACTTCGGGTCCACCGCCGGGAAGCGATACAGGTCGGGCTCGATGGCCTGGAAGTACTGCCAGGCACGCGCCGGCTGCACCAGCCCTCGCCGCGCCATCTCCTCTACGTCGGCGATGTCCAGGGCGTGGCTGCGCTCCACCTTGGCGAGGGCCTGGGCATAGAGGTCGAAGTGATGGAAGAAGAGACGCCCCTCGCCGACGATGAACGGGCTGCGCTCCTCCCATCCCGGCGGCACGGGGATGAAATCCGCCGGACAGGCCAGCTCGACGTTGATCTGCAGGGTTTCCTTGATGCGTGGGATGGCGCGGAAGAGGTGGTCGTGCTCGGGAACGATCTTGATATCTACGTCAATGGTGCTCGACCGCCAGCCGATCAGGACCGCGGTGGCGCCGCCGGCGAAATACACCCGCGCAGTGGCCTCTGCCTCCTCGGCCAGGGCGCGCATGAACCGCCTGATCCGGTCGGCATCGGCTACTTCACGCATTCAGCGGCGCGCTCGAAGCTCACCAGTCGCCGGACCAACGCATTGTAACGCGAGTGCGCGGCGTCCGGATCGGCCTGGCAGAGAAGATCATACAGTCGGCGCTCCGGATCCGGGATCGGATTGGGGAGTTGGTACCCGAGCCTCCTCAGACGCGGACCCCCGATGGACACCAAAAGACCGGGGATCGAGTGGACGCCGCGGGAGAGATCCTCAAGTCCGGCGGCGATCAGATCACTGCCTGGCAGGGCTTTCTGTGCCATCGTCTTGTGCACGTCGTGCTCCCCTATCCTGATGCAGGGCCTCCCCGCTGAATCCGGGGTTCCCTGGGAACCGTCGAGAAGGACCACCTGCCTCCAAGGAACTGCCCGATCTAGTCGGAAAATGGCCGTCTTTCCCCCCTGTGTCAAGGGAAAAGTCGAGGTCTTTCCCGAAGTTGTCCCAGTCGCACACCGGGTTTCATGGGGGACGAAATTTCCTCGACGTCAAACCCTCTTTCCTTTCACCCCTGCGGAAGCCTCCGGCGTATAACCAAGCGGTCATCCCCGCGCCGGCCCATCGCCGCCGAAATTTTTTGCTTGACAGCGAGGGCAGATTGTCCTAGTGTCCTATGACACTAAGACTAGGGACGGGCCATGGACCTTCAGGTCAACCGGCAGAGCCAGCTTCCCATCCACGTGCAGCTCCAGGCGCAGCTCACCCATCTCATCCAGGCGGGGCAGTTGCCGCCCGGGACGCAACTGCCCACGGTGCGGCAGTTGGCCGGCTTCCTGCGCATCAACCGCAACACGGCTGCCCGGGTGTTCGCTGACATGGGGCGGGAAGGATACCTCACCTGCGAGAAGGGGCGGGGCACCTTTGTCGCCCAGCCTCGGGGTGGGAGCCATGCGCCACCACCGCGCATGACGACCCTGGCCAAGGTGGTGGATGACGCCCTGGATCGGGCCGCGCGGCTGGGCTTCGGCGGGGCCGAGTTCGCCGCGGCCCTGTACACCCGTGCCCACGCCGCGCCGCCTCTGGAGCCCCGGAAGCTGCGGGCCCTCTTCACGGAGTGCAACCGACCCCAGCTCCGACGCTTCAGCCAGGAACTGGAGGAAACCCTGCCGCTGGATGTGGACACGCTCCTGCTCCCGGATCTGGAGCGAACGTACCGCCGGGCGCCCAGGTTCCTCAACCGATACGCGCTGGTCATCACGACCTTCTGGCATATCCACGAGGTGCAGAAGCTGCTCCGGAAGGCGGACATCGAGGTTGTGGGCCTCATGGCCGAGGCCAGCCTGGAGACCCTGATGCGCCTCACGGCCCTGCCCGAGGGAACCAAGGTCGGAGTGGCGTGCAACGAGTGGACGGGCAGCCAAAACGTCAAGTTGTCCGTTGAGAACGCCGGGCTCAAGAACATCCAGCTCATCATGGGATGCGGGGCCGAACCGGCGAGCCTGAGGCGGATGCTGAAGGAGGCCCGGGTGGTGGTCTGCTCCGGTCTGGTGGCGGCCAAGATCCGGGCCATGGCTCCCAAGGGGACAGAGATCATCGTGGACGATCGGACGCTGGACAAGGGCGGGCTGGAGATGCTGCGACAGCGACTGGCGCAGCTGGCGGCCGGCAAGGCGGCCCGGGGAGGGCGCCGTGGCCAGCGGTGAGCAAAGGCCCGGCGGCACCCCCTCGGCCCGGATCTACCTGCTCATCCTGCTGAGCACGGCATTCTGGGGCGGGACGCCGGTCGCGGGGAAGCTGGCGATCCGCGACATCCCCCCGATGACGGTAGGCGTTCTGCGATACGGGCTGGCGTCCCTGGTCCTGATCCTCCTCTTCCGCCGTCACCTCCCCGCCTGGAGGACGTTGCGCCGGTCGGATCTGTGGACCCTGCTGGGGGTGGGCGTGCTCGGGACATTCCTGAATCACATGCTGTTCTTCCTGGGCCTCCTCTTTGCGCCGGCCTCGCATGCGGCGATCCTCCCGGCCACCACCAGCCCGATCTGGACCATGCTGCTGGCGGCGCGGCTCGCGCGGGAGCGGATCACCCGCGGCCAGATCGCCGGGACGCTGGTGTGCATGGTGGGGGTCGTCCTGGTGGCACGGCCCGAGGGCCTGACGGGCACCGCCGGCGCGAGGGTCCTGCTAGGAGACCTGTTCTACATTCTGGGCGGCATGGCCTGGGGGTTGTACTCGTTTCTGTCCAAGGTGGCGATGCACCGGCTGAGCGCCCTGGCCACGCTCGCCTACGGCATGGCCATCGGCTGTGTGTTCCTGATCCCGGTCGCGGCCATGGAGCGGCCCTGGGTCGCCCTGGCAAGCGCTTCATCCTTGGCCTGGGCCTCGGTCCTCTACCTCATCGTGGCGGGGACGCTCCTGGCCTTCTTCTGGTGGAACCTGGCCATCCAGCGCGTGGGGGCGGGACGCACGGCGGTGTTCACCAACCTGGTACCCGTATTCGGCGTGCTGCTGGCCTGGTGGGTGCTGGGAGAGCGCCTGACGCCCCTCCAGCTTTTCGGCGGCTTGCTGACCGTGGCGGGGGTGTGGGTGTGCCAGGGGCCGGGCGCGATGCAGGCAGCGTGGCGGCAGGCCAGGGTGCGCCTCGGGGGAGAGCAGGCGGCCGCGCCGGAGAAGCGGTAGGGCGGCGGACAGAAGGCAGAAGGCAGAAGGCACAAGGCACGAGGGAGGGGAAGCAAGATGTTCGAGAGGTATTACGCCGAGCAGGTGATCCACGATCGCGAGCGGAAGGCGGCGCGGGCCCTGGCATGGAAGGCCATGAACCGCAGGCCGGACCTCGAGGGAGAACGGCCGGTCCTCTCCACGGACTGGCGGGGCTGGAGCCTGCGGCGGGCGGGCGCCGTACTGGGAACCGTGGGGATGGCATTGGCCGCGTCGATGGCGCTGCCGGCGTCTCTGCAAGGGTTGGCGACCCTGGAATCTCCGACACGCTGCACCGGTCAGGCACTATGAGACGATCTGCGAAAGGGAGGGCCATGACGACGGAAGCCGGGAGGCGAGATGCGTTGCTGGCAGAACTGGACGAGGCCTTTGCCGACCTCCAGCGCACGTATCGTGATCTATCCGACGCGCAGAAGCGGGTCGTGATGCAGGGCACCTGGAGCGTGAAGGACATCCTGGTCCACATCGCGGGCTGGCATCGCGAGATGGCGGCCGCGCTGGCACGCCTGGCACGGGGCGAGAAGCCGGTCCCGGAGGGGGTGGACTACAAGGACGTGGACGCCTGGAACGCGCGCTGGGTCGAGGCGTCCCGACAGACGCCGGTAACGGCGGTGGAACGGGAGCTGGCCGACTCCTTTGTGGGTTTCCGGCAGGGGGTTGGGGCCCTCCCGGAAAATCGACTGGCCCCTGGTCGCACGGCGGATAAGATCATCCACGAGGTGGGTATGGATCACTATCGCCATCACGCCGTGCAGATCCGGGCCTGGCGGGAACGCGAGGGTCTCTGAACCAGAGCCCGACTTTGGCGGGCGGCAGATTCCTGCACGCCTGCGGCTTGGCACACCGCGAGCGACGCCTGGGCCTGGGAGACCGGGGTGGAATGGCCTACAGTTTTCGCCCGGCGGCCTCCACGAAGGGCGCGATCTCTTGCATCAGCCGGCGGAAGGTGGCCGGCTTGAGCGATTGGACCCCGTCGCTCATCGCCATCTCGGGTCGTATGTGCACCTCGACCATCAGGCCGTCGGCGCCGCAGGCGATGGCGGCCTTGGCCATGGGGGTCACGTACTCCCAGTGACCGGTCCCGTGGCTGGGATCCACGATCACTGGCAGGTGGCTGTGTTTCTTGAGGACCGGGACGGCATTGAGGTCCAGGGTGAAGCGAGTGGCCGTCTCGAACGTCCGGATGCCCCGCTCGCAGAGCACGACGTCGTACGTGCCCTCCGAGAGCACGTACTCGGCGGCCATGAGGAACTCCTGGATAGTGGTGGCCATGCCCCGCTTCAGGAGGACCGGCTTGCCCACCTCGCCGACTCGCTTCAGCAGGGCGAAGTTCTGCACGTTCCTGGCCCCGATCTGGATCATGTCGGCAATCTCGGCCACCATGTCCACGTCCTCGGACTTCAGCACCTCGGTGACGATCGCTAGCCCCGTTTCTTCCCGGGCCGCTGCCAGCAGGCGCAGGCCCTCCTCGCCCAGTCCCTGAAAGGCATAGGGAGAGGTCCGGGGCTTGAAGGCCCCGCCGCGCAGGATGGTGGCCCCGGCCTCTTTGACCGCCCTGGCCGTCTCCAGGATTTGGTCCTCGTTCTCGACCGAGCAGGGGCCGGCCATGACCACCACGCGGTCGCCGCCGATTTCCACGTCCCGGACCTTGACCACGGTTCGGGTCGGCTTGAACTCCCGGCTGGCCAGCTTGAACGGCTGCAGGATGGGGACGACGCTCTCCACGCCCGGCATCGCCTCCAGGGACTGGAGGCGGGCCTTGCCCCGCTCGTCGCCGATCGCGCCGATGACGCTCCGCTGCGTGCCCCGGATGACGTGGGGCTGATAGCCCAACTCCTCCACGGTCTGGATCACGCGTTGCAGGTCCGTTTCCGTGGCCGTGCCTTTCATCACGATGATCATGTTCCTCTCCCTCCTTGCGCGGAACGGGCCGGGCGGCTCCGCCCCAGAAAAATGAAAGGGCCACGGAGCCTCATCTGCCCCGTGGCCCTGAGTTGTGGATGTGATGCGGTCTAGCTCATCCGACGCCTCGAGCCGAGAGGGCAGACGCCCGTAAAGCTAAACCAGAAGTAATAGCTGGTCATCCGGTTGACACGCATTCTGGGTCCCTCTGGCTCCGTGAATTTGTCATAGCTATCATCCCGCCGGGGTTTCTGTCAAGCGCTTTCTCCAGCGTGGAGCGAGAGTCAGTTTTTGATTTGCATCGGTGAGGGGGCGTGCTAGGCTGACTGAATAAAATTCCTGGCTCCCACGAGGTGCGGGATGGCCGAAGACTTCGTCACCGTCGCCTGGACCCCTTCCGGCAGCGTCCGGCTGATTGACCAGACCCGGCTGCCCACGGAGGAGGTCTATATCGAGTGCCGGACCATCGAAGAGGTGACGGACGCCATCCGGACGATGCGCGTCCGGGGGGCGCCGGCCATCGGGGTCACGGCGGCCATGGGCCTGGCCCTGGGCGCCCAGACCATCCAGACGGAGAACTTCAAGGAGTTCTTCACGGCCCTGGAAGCGATGGGGTCGCTCCTCATGCGGACCCGGCCGACGGCGGTGAACCTGGCGTGGGGCGTCCGGCGGCTCCTGAACCTGGCGCGGAAATCGCGGGACCTCGCGCAGGCGGAGATCAAGGCGGCGCTGGTGGCCGAGGCGCGGGCGATGCAAGAGGAGGACATCCGGATCAATCGGGCCATGGGCCAGCACGGGCAGAGCCTGCTCCCCGACCCGGCCCGCGTCCTCACGCACTGCAACGCCGGAGGCCTGGCCACGGCGGGGTACGGGACGGCGGTGGGCGTGATCCGGGCCGCGACCGAGGCGGGCAAGCGCATCATGGTGTGGGTGGATGAGACGCGCCCGCTCTTGCAGGGGGCGCGGCTGACGGCGTGGGAACTTCAGCGGGCCGGCATTCCCGCGACGCTCATCACCGACAACATGGCTGGCCACTTCATGGCCCGCGGCCAGGTGGATGTTGTGGTGGTTGGCGCCGACCGGATCGCGCGAAATGGGGACGTCGCCAACAAGATCGGCACCTACAGTGTGGCCCTCCTGGCCCGCGCCCACGGCATCCCGTTCTATGTGGCGGCGCCGATTTCGACGCTGGACCTCAGCCTGACCGACGGCTCCCAGATCCCGATCGAGGAACGGGCGCCGGACGAGGTGACCCATATCGGCGAGCATCGGGTGGCGCCGGCCGGGATCCGCGTGGCCAACCCCGCCTTCGACGTCACGCCCGCGAGTTTCGTGGACGCCATCATCACGGAGTGCGGGGTGGCCCGCGCCCCCTACGACGTGAGCCTTCCGCGCCTGGCCGGCGAGGCGTGAGAGGGGTCGGTAGCTCGATGACGCCCCGCCAGCGTCCCAAGGTGCTGCGGCCAGCACGACGCCGCACCTGGGCCATCCGCCCCGTGGCGCGCCCACACTCCACCCCCAAGGGCGAGAAGGGCTACGACCGCCGGCGCGAACGCCGGCAGATCGAAGATGAGAGCCCTGACGAGACCCAGCATGAGTAAGTGGCTGGTTGCCGGCCTAGTGCTGGCCAGCCTGCCCGTCGCGGCCGGGGCCGGCGATGCCCCACCCGTGCCGCCGGCGCCGGTGGCGGCACCATCGCCCGAGGCGATCCTCCAAGGTGCCGCGCGGGACGTGGCGGCGGGGAACCTGGCCACTGCCGTTTCTGCGCTGCAGGCGCTGGAGGCCGACACCGTTCCCTCCGCCGTGCGACGGCAGGCTGACCTTTTGCTGGGGATCCTCCTGCTGCGGCAGGGCCAGCGCGACGAGGCCATCCCCCGACTCGATCGTGCGGCCGCCACATACTCCTTGCTGGCGGATTATGGGCTCTGGCACCTGGCCGGGGCGTACCGCAAGGCTGGCACGCACGCCGCGGCGGCGGCAACACTGCGGCGCCTCCTTGACCAGCATCCGGAGAGCCTCTTCGTCGAGCGCGCGAGCCGGGACCTCCCGCGGGACTGGCTCGCGGCAGGGGACCTTGCGCGGGCAGAGGAAGCGGCAGGGGTGTATCTGGCGGCGTTCCCCCAGGGGGCTGGACGGGCGGAGGTATGGACGACGCTGGGAGAGGTCCTGCTGCGATCCGGCCGGGCCGAGCGGGCGGAGGAAGTTCTCCGCCGGGTCTGGGTGGAACTCCCGGCCAGCGCGGAGAGCCAGCGGGCGAAGGACCTCCTGGCCACGATTCCCGGCGCCCGGCCGTTTTCGCCGGACGAGCAGTTCCAGCGCGCGATGACGCTCTACCATCTCGGGCGCTTCGGCCAGGCGCTGCCGGAGCTCCTGCCCTTCGCGATGGCCGGCAATCCGAGGGAGGCCCAGGCACGCCTGCTCCTGGGGATCGGATCGTTCAAGCTGCGGCAGTACGGGCAGGCCATTCAGTGGCTCTCGCCGCTGCGGGATGCCCCCGGGGCGGAGCGGGGGGAGGCGATCTACTGGCTGGGACGCAGCTTCGGCCGCTCGGGTGACACCGCGCGGTTCACCGAGCAGATGACGCTCCTGGTGGATGCGGCCCCCCAGAGTCGCTGGGCGGAGGAGGCGCTGTACCTCCTGGGGCTGGCGGCCGCCGACGCGGGAGAGCTGGCGCAGTCGCGGGCGTATCTCACGCGACTCCTGCACGACTACCCCAAGGGGGCCTGGAGGGACGCGGCCCTCTGGTTCCAGGGATGGCTGGCCTACAAGGAGCGGGACTCGGAGGCGGCCCTGGTCGCATGGGATCGCCTTCTCGCCGAGGAGCCGGGGTCACGGCTGCGGACGCCGGCGCTGTACTGGCGGGGGCGCGCGCTGGAGAGGGCGAAGAAACCGCGGGAGGCGGCGGAGGCATTCCGGACGATCCTGCAGACGGCGCCGGACCAGAACTATTACTGGTTCCGCGCCAGGGAGCGTCTGGGGCGCCTGAGCAAGGCGCAGGTGTCCGCGATGGTCGCGGACCGCGCCGCCGGTAAGCGACCGGCGGGAAGCGACCCGCTCCACTCCAAAAAGGCGCGCGCGCTTCACGGCCTGGCTCTCGACGACGAGGCGATCGAGGAGTACAGCGAGCAGGCCCGGACCCATCCCGAGGACCGCTGGGCGCTGGCGGAGGCGTGCCGGGCGTTCCTGGATCTCCAGCGCTACGACAAGGCGGTCTGGCTGGCGGGGCAGATCCTCCGCCCCCTCTTCGTGCAGGAGAACGGGAAGCCGCCGATTCGTGAGTTCTGGCAGTGCCTGTACCCGCGGGGTCACTGGCCGGTCGTAAGCGAGCAGGCCGTCAAGCAGGGCCTGGACCCCTTCCTGGTGACGGCCGTGATCCGCGAGGAGAGCGCCTTCGCCCCGCGGGCCGTGTCGCGGGCGGGCGCGCGCGGGCTGATGCAACTGCTGCCCCAGACGGCGGAACAGGTGGCGCGGCAGTACCGCGTCCCTCTCGGGGGGTCCGCGCCCCTGGATGCGCCCGAGGTGAACATCCGTCTCGGGACGATCCACCTGGCGGAGCTGCTCCGGGACCATGGGGGCAGCCTCAGCCTGGCCCTGGCGTCGTACAATGCGGGTCAGCAGCATGTGCGGCGCTGGCTCCAGCGCTTCCGGTTCGCCGACGAGGAGGAGTTCACCGAAGACATCCCGTACACCGAGACCCGGAACTACGTCAAGCGGGTGCTGGGCAGCTACCAGCGGTACGCGAGCCTGTACGGGGCGAAGAGAGCCGAGAGCCGCGAGCCGAGAGCCGCGAAAACGATAGGCGCGAAGCCATAGGGGAAGAGGCCACCCCCCGAGAGAAAGAAGCGTTGAGAGGGGAGGGGCAGAGTTGACGGGGGAACGGATGCGCACGGCATTGACCATCGCCGGATCGGATTCGGGCGGCGGCGCGGGGATCCAGGCCGATCTGAAGACGTTCACGGCCTTCAAGGTGTTCGGCCTCTCGGCCATCACCGGGTTGACGGCCCAGAACACCCGGGGCGTGCAAGGGGTGGAACTGCCCACCACCGACTTCATCGCCGCGCAGCTCCGCGCGGTCCTGGAGGACATCGGAGCCGACGCCGCGAAGACAGGAATGCTGGCCACGGGTGAGATCATACGCACGGTGGCCGCCATCATTCGGGACTTCGGTCTGCGGAACCTGGTGGTGGATCCGGTGATGATCGCCGCCAGCGGGGATGCCCTGATGCAGCACGAGGCGGCGCCGGTGATGCGGGAACACCTCTTCCCCCTGGCCATGGTGGTGACCCCCAACCTGGATGAAGCCTCCTTCCTCTGCGAGCGGAAGATCCGAACGGTGGAGGAGATGGAGGAAGCGGCTCGGGCGATTCACACCATGGGACCGCGGCACGTCCTGATCAAGGGGGGTCACCTGCCGGGGGAGCAGGTCGTGGATCTGCTCTACGATGGCCGGGAGTTCATCCGCCGCGAGAGCCAGCGGACCCCGGGAGAGTTTCACGGAACCGGCTGCACGCTCTCCTCGGCCATCGCCGCCGGGCTGGCGAAGGGGCTGTCCGTCCGCGAGGCGGTGGCCACGGCCCAGAAGTATGTAGCGCTGGCGCTCCGGACCGCCCCGGCCGTGGGGCACGGCCGGCGGCCGCTGAACCACTTCCCGGAGGGGTTCACGCCCCCTGCGGATCGGGCATAAGGAACTCCTCCGATGAGTCGCCAGACAACTGCCCAGGTTGGCCGACGGGTCAGAAGCCCGGTAGACCTGTTGTGAAATCGGAAGAGGGGATCTTAGGCGGAAACCATATACTCCATAGTTGACCGGTTCGGAGGTTGCTCTGAAGGATCAGTACTTTGCTGACAAGCGCGACTTCTTCAAGTGGGACCTGCTGGAGGATCTGGTCGCCTTGCCAGAGGGTCGATGTGCCCTCTGCTATGTTGCCATGCTCACACAGCCGGATGGGACGAGGGAGGGAGTTTTCAAGCGGTACGATGCGGGTGCACGGCGCGGCGAGCTTCACTCCTTCCTTCGATCGTGCGCCAGCTCTGGCCGTCGAGAGGTCAAGGAGATGCGCAAGTATTTCGCCTCCCGCGGGATCGAGTACCGGCCCATTGGCGACACGTCAGACCAGTACTATTCGCACGCGACCCGTGAGGCATATTTCCGAAGAATCCCAGATTCGTCGCTAGAAGAGGCAGTTGTGTTCTTCGATCCGGACATCGGTCTCAACGCGGGCAGCGGCAGCTATAAGAGGCGGGTCGGCATCGACAAGTACCTCTTCGATGAGGATTTGCGAGGCTGTTCGCCACGAATTGGCGGTTCGTCTGTCGTGGTCGTGTATCAGCACCTTCAGCGTGACCGCAGCCGCTTCTGGGATGACATCGAGGACCGATGTCTGCGTGTGTGCAGTGCCGTTGGCGCGTCCGGCGCCTCGTTCGTCACTGATCGTGACGTGGCTTTTCTGGTCACGGCCAAGGATTCTGTAACTCGCCTGACCGCGGCAAGGACGATCGTCGAGCACGCCCACAAGCACGGCTTGGATTCTGGAGAGCTCGTACATCGCAGGTGAAACGCGGCTGCCGAAGCGGCTGCACCCGACGGCTGCTGGTGCGATCTCGTGCGGCCGCGGGTGAGACGCAGGGCGTTAGCCGAGCGGTGGACAAAGGATGATTCGGTGCCACCCAAGGTGAGGGAGCTCATCGCTGAGCTTGAACGGGCGGGATTCATGGATCGCGGAGGCAAAGGGAGCCATCGGAACTTTGTTCACCCGAAGGTCGCCAAACCCGTAAGCATATCAGGAAACCCGGGCGATGATGCAAAGCATTACCAGGTCCGGGCGGCGCAGCTTGCAATCGAGGAGTCGAAGAAATGAAAGAGAGCGCTCGATACGTAAAGATCGTCGAGTGGTCGGAAGAGGACCAGTGCTATGTGGGAAGTTCGCCGGGGTTAATTTACGGGGGCTGCCACGGGGACAACGAAAGGGAAGTCTTCGACGAACTGTGCAGAATCGTGGAAGAAGCGGTCGCGCTGTACAAGGCGGACGGAAAGGCGTTGCCTCCTCCCACGTCCGGACGTGACTTTGCCAACAAGATGCAACAGGTCGCATGACAACCGGCTCGAGACGGGCGCTCGCAAGGCTCTCGCCGCTGAGCCGGAGCGTTACTCACACGTGACACTCCTTGGGCCTTGCGGTACTATTACCTCGGAGGCAGACCCATGAGTCCCCAGCCTGGGATCATCGAATCCAATCCGGATATCCTCGGTGGCACTCCAATCTTCGCGGGCACGCGCGTCCCGGTCCAGACCCTTATTGACTATCTCGAGGCCGGCGATCGGCTCGACGACTTTCTGGGGGACTTCCCCACGGTCAGCCGCGATCAGGCCGTCGCTGCCCTTCAACTCGCCCGGGAAGATGAGGTTGGTTCTGGCCTGGGTCGAGATACACCGGGATGAGCTCGTGGCGGATTAGCAGGTCGCGGCGAGCGGTCAGAATCCGTTCAAGATCGAACCCTTGAGGTGAGCGATGAATCCTAGGGTGAAATCCGTCACTGCAAGAGATGACTACACACTCGAAGTCACTTTTTCCAACGGGGAAGTTGGACTGTACGACTGCGCCCCACTCCTTGATTTCGGCGTTTTCAAGGAACTGCGTGACATCAGATACTTCAGGCAGGCCTTCGTGTCCGGCGGTACCGTCGTTTGGCCCCATAAGCAGGACATCTGTCCAGATACGCTGTATGAGGCCTCCCAGAGATTGATATCACGGTAGTGGCCGAACCACGGGCTCCAGCGGGCGACCCACGCATACGCATGGGCCCGCCGCTGAGCCTCATCGATGAACATTGGCATGGATGAGAGGGTGCTATTGTCGGAAGGCCTCTGCCGGGGTGATGGACCTGCTGACGCCAGCGGGGAATGAGGTGCGGTCGTGCTGAAAGAAAAACGCATTCTGCTCGGGGTCACCGGGAGCATTGCGGCGTACAAGGCGGTGGACCTCACCCGGGAACTCACGAAGCGGGGCGCGGAGGTCCAGGTGGTGATGACGGAGGCGGCCACCCGGTTCGTGGCGCCGCTCAGCTTCGAGACCCTGTCGCGGCAGCCGGTGCTCCTGGACATGTTCTCGCTGGCCTATGGGTCCCAGATCGGGCACATCGCGGCGACGGCGCACGCGGACCTGTTCGTCATCGCCCCGGCCACGGCCCACACCATCGCCAAGCTGGCCCACGGCCTGGCTAATGACTTCATCACCAACATCTACTTGGCCAGCCGCTGTCCCATTCTCCTGGCGCCCGCCATGGACAGCGACATGTATCAGCACGCTGTGGTCCAGGAGAACCTGGCCCGATTGCGCGACCGGGGCGTCCACATCGTGGGGCCGGCCAGCGGGGAGCTGGCGTCGGGGCTCACGGGACCGGGACGCCTGGTGGAACCGGCAGACATCGTCGAGGCCATCGAACGGCTGCTCGAGTCCTCCCGGGATCTGGTCGGTGAGGTTGTCCTGGTCACGGCGGGCCCCACGCGGGAACCCCTGGACCCGGTCCGCTACCTGTCGAATCGCTCCTCGGGAAAGATGGGCTATGCCATCGCCGAGGCGGCCGGTCTCCGTGGGGCGCGGGTGATTTTGGTCAGCGGCCCCACATCCCTCCCCCCGCCCCGGGGTGCGGACCTGAACCGGGTGGAGACGGCGCAGGAGATGCACGACGCGGTTCTGTCAGAGCTGGAGGCCGCCACGGTGGTGATCAAGGCGGCCGCGGTGGCGGACTACCGGCCGAAGCAGGTGGCGAGCCGGAAGATCAAGAAGGACGAGACCGTCCCCGAGGTCACGCTGGAGTCCACGCCCGATATCCTGGCGGAGGTGGGGAAGCGGAAGGGCCGGCGGATCCTGGTGGGCTTCGCCGCCGAGACGGATGATCTGGTGGCCAACGCCCGGAAGAAGCTGCAGCGGAAGAACCTGGACCTGATGGTGGCCAACGACCTCCGCCAGCCCGGCGCGGGCTTTGACAGCGACACCAACGTGGTGAAGATCCTGGACGCCCGGGGGGGCGTGGAGGAACTTCCACTGCTCTCGAAACGCGTGGTGGCCGACCGGATCCTCGACCGGGTGGTGCAGCTCCTGAAACAGCGGAACCAGCGAGCGGAAACCGGAAACCGGAAATTGGAAACTGGCTAAGGCGCCTCCCCACCAGTTTCCAACTTCCAACTTCCAGTTTCCATTTTCCCAGGGAGCGGGCATGGCCAGCGATCCTCGGACAGCGTTGCGTGAGATCGTGGGTGAGGTCCGCGCGTACCTCGAAGCGCAACGCAAAATGGGTCTGGAGTACACGGACGTCCGGTGGCCGGAGTCGCCGGCCCCGGCCCGCCGCCTGACCCTGAGTGAGGTGCGCGAGGAGCTGGGGGAGTGCACCCGGTGCAAGCTGCACCGGCACCGGACCCAGATCGTCTTCGGCGTCGGCAACCCGAACGCCCGCCTGGTTTTCGTGGGTGAGGCGCCGGGCGCGGACGAGGACGCCCAGGGCGAGCCCTTCGTGGGCCGGGCCGGCCAGCTCCTCACCAAAATCATCCAGGCCATGGGGATGCAGCGCGAAGACGTCTACATCTGTAACATCATCAAGTGCCGCCCGCCCAGCAACCGGACCCCCGAGAGCGACGAGATCCTGGCCTGCCAGCCGTTCCTCCTGAAGCAACTCCAGGCCATCGGCCCCCAGTTCATCTGCGCGCTGGGCGGGCCCGCGACCCAGACGCTGCTCCGGACCAAGGAGCCCATCTCGCGCCTGCGAGGGAGGTTCTACGACTTTCATGGGATCCCGCTGTTGCCCACCTATCACCCGGCGTTCCTGCTGCGCAATCCCCGCGAGAAGAAGACGGTGTGGGAGGACATGAAGCTCCTCCTGCTCGAGATGCAGCGCGCCGGCCCGCAAGCTCTGGCACCCGGGGAATCGGGCAGCTAGGCAATCAGGCAACTCGGCAACGCGGAACCCCTGATGGCCAGATTGCCGAATTGCCAGATCGCCTGGTTGCCAGATTGCCTGACTGCCCGGATGAGAGATGACGACCCCGAAGCCCGCCTACGTTGACGTGGTCTTCCCCACATCGGTGGAGACGCCCCTCACCTACCGCGTACCGGAAGAGTGGCGCGAGCTCGCGGTGCCTGGAAAGCGCGCCCTGGTTCCACTGGGCCGGCGTCCGGTGACCGGCTACCTGGTGGGCACGCGGGATCGGTCGCCGGTTGCGGACACGAAGGACCTGCGCGAGATCCTGGATGCCGAGCCTCTCCTGGATGCGCACCTCCTCGAACTCACCCGATGGGTGGCGGACTATTACCTCTGCCCCTGGGGGGAAGTGATCCGGACGGCCCTGCCGCCCGGGATCGACAGCCTGACGCGCCAGATGGTTCGCCTGACGCCTGCGGGGGCCGCCGCCATGGACGGTGGCAGCCTTTTGCGTCCCGGGGAGCGGGAAGTCCTGGCGTTTCTCCGGGTCCGGGGGGAGGCGGCGCTTCCGGCGCTCTCGCGCCGCTGGCGACAGGCCCGCGGCGTTGTGCACGCCCTGGCCCGGCGCGGCCTGGTGGAGCTCATCGGAGAGGTGCGACCCCCCCGCATCCGCCCGCTCACCGCCCCGTACTGCTTCCTCGCCCCCGGCGTGGACCCCGAGTCTGCCCCACTGCCTCCGCGGGCCAGCAAGCAACGCGCGATCCTCCGGACGCTGGCGGCCGCGGGCAGGGGGCTGCCCAGGGCCGAGGCGGCCGCGGGCAGCCCGGCCGCCCTCGCGGCGCTGATCCGGCAGGGTCTCGTGCACGTCCGCGAGGTGGAGGTCACGCGCGATCCCTTCGCGTTTCCCGAGGGGCGGGAGCCGACGGATCTCCCCCGGGAGCTCACTGCGGCCCAGGCGGAGGCGGTGGCGCTCTCCACGTCGGCGCTCGCGGAGCGCCGGTTCCTCCCGGTGCTCCTTCACGGGGTCACCGGGTCCGGCAAGACGGAGGTGTACCTTCAGGCGATCCAGGCCGCCCTGGCGCAGGGGCGCCAGGCCCTGGTCCTGGTGCCGGAGATCGCCCTCACGCCCCTCACGGTGCGGCGATTCCTGGCGCGCTTCGGCGGCCGCGTGGCGGTCCTGCACAGCGGCCTGCGGGGCGGCGAACGCTACGACGCCTGGCGCCGGATCCGGCGCGGCCAGGCGGACATCGTGGTGGGGGCGCGCTCGGCCGTCTTTGCGCCGCTGCCCGCCCTCGGTATCGTGGTCGTGGACGAGGAGCACGACCCCTCTTACAAGCAGGAAGAGGTCCCACGCTACCACGGCCGCGACGTGGCCATCATGCGGGCCAAGCTGCTCGGGGCGCCGGTGATCCTGGGATCGGCCACCCCCTCGCTGGAGAGCTTTCAGCGGGCCCAGGGGGGGCGCTACGGGCTGGCCCGCTTGCCCCAGCGCATCGAGGCACGGCCGCTCCCCCGAGTGGAGATCGTGGACCTGCGCCGCGTGGAGGGAGGCGACCGCCTGCTCTCGCCGGCCCTGTGCGCGGCCCTGGCGGAGTGCCTGGCGCGGGGCGAGCAGTCACTGCTCTTCCTCAACCGCCGAGGATTCTCGACGCTGCTCCTGTGTCAGGAGTGCGGGTCCGTGCTGGGCTGTCCCCGATGCAGCGTCTCCCTGACCCACCACGCCACCCGGGGCCGCCTGCGCTGCCACACCTGCGACTTCGAGCGGCGACCGCCGGAGCGCTGCCCGCAGTGTCAGGGGAGCCGGTTGCGCTATCTCGGCTTCGGGACGCAGCAGCTCGAGGTGGCGGTCCAGGAGCGCTTTCCCCGGGCGCGGGTCGCGCGCATGGACCGGGACACCGCAGGGACGTGGCAGGCTGCGGCGCGCATTCTGGAGGACCTGGAGCAGGGGGCGATTGATATCCTGGTGGGGACCCAGATGATCGGAAAGGGCCACGACGTCCCCAACGTGACCCTGGTCGGAGTCGTCTCGGCCGACATGGCGCTCCACCTTCCGGACTTCCGGGCGGGCGAGCGCACCTTCGCCCTGTTGACGCAGGTGGTGGGCCGGGCCGGGCGGGGCGACCGACCCGGCCTGGCGCTCATCCAGACCTTCAATCCGGATCACTATATCCTGCGTGCCGTGCAGATGCAGGATTACGCCGCCCTGTGGGAGGCGGAGAGCCGCTTGCGGCGCGAGCAGGAGCTTCCGCCATTCGCGCGGGCTGTCCTGGCGGTGCTGAGCAGCCCGCAGGCGGATGCGGCCGAGGCAGCGGCAAAGGAGTTCGTGCGGCTCCTCGGCGCGCGGGGGATCGGGGCCGGCCACCTGAACGGCCCAGCGCCCGCGCCACTCTATCGGGTCCGCGGGCGCTACCGGTGGCACCTCTTGGTACGCGGGCCGGATGCCGGCCGCCTCCGCTCCGCCGTGAGCGAAGCCGGCCGGCGACTCCGGGCCTCCCCGGCAGGACGAGGCGTCCGCCTGGATCTGGACGTGGATCCGGTATCCGTCTGTTGACCGGGCGCGCCTCATCTTTCCCCGGGACCGCAGAATCGCGACCCAGCACAGATGACATCGATTTTCTGCCGCGGTGGATCCGCGCGACCCTTTCCTTGAACGCCCCGCGAGGCCCCGCCCATCAGCACTCGAGAGACCCTTTGGCGTTCCCCCACCCCCCCGTGCGGGATCATTCCAACGGGCGAATCGGTACCATCCCGATCAGTCGGGGGGGGAAATTCCGTTGACTTCGGGTTAACGGTCGCTATAGTTGCGATTACGTGGGGGGCTGCAGGATGTAGTGGATGCGAAGTTGCGACCGACACGGGCGGAAGGCGTGGTGATGGAGAGAGAGGGGCAAGCGGCGGGACCGACGTCGGGCGCCCCCGGGCCGGCCTTCGTGAAGGATCTCGAGGGGCTCCTGGTCACCCTTCGCCGATCCTCGAAGGACCTGTCCTTTTATCCGCCGGGGCATCCCCTGTTGAATCGCTCGCTGGAGCGTGCCGTGAGCCAGCTCCGTGGGGTGGTGGACGCCCGCGCGCCCCTTGCGCTGGTTGTCAGCCGGATGGGATTCAGCATCGAAGGGCGTCCCGTCGGCGCAGAGAACCAGCAGATCGTCTCCATGGCAGGCGAGCTCTTCGTGATGCGCGTCCAGCGCATCTTCTTCGCCCAAGAGGTCGAGTCGCACGAGGTGGCTGCCTTTCTGCAGATGCTCACCAGCGACCCCAAGCTTATTTTCCAGGCAGGGGGGCCCGCAAAGTTTCTGGCGGCGCACGACGTCCGCCGGATTCAGGTGAACGAGTTCGAATTCCAGCGCCTCGGTGAGGCCTCGGGTTCCGGGGGGCGAGGGACCGGGACCGGTGCCGGGGGCGGAGGGGAGATCGGGCAGGGAGGGACCGGTGGAGGTGGCGGCGGGCAGGGGGCTGGCGCAGGCGGGGCGGGCGGTCCCGGCGAGATCGGCGCGGCCGAGGCCGGAGAAGCGGGTCCGGCCGGCCAGGGGCTCGAGGCAGGCGCGGCCGGGCCGGGGCAGGCGGCCCATATGGGCGGCACGGTGGGCGGACTCGGGCTCGTGGGTGCTGCGGGTGGGGCCACGGGGGTCGGCGTCTCGGACCCTGCCCTCGCAGGTCAGGGATCGGGGGTCCAGGATGGCCCAGGGGCGGGCGGCCCGGCAGGTGGAGCTGGACACGGAGGCGGCGCGTCTGCGCAGCCAACGGCCGGGCCCGGGGCGGGCCAGGAGCCTTCGATCGCAGAGGCGCTCCTGGCGTCCCTCAAGTCCAAGGAAGAGCAGACGGTTGATTCCCTCCTCCGGCGGCTCGAGGCCGAGGCCGCCTCGGGCGGCGTGGCGGGGTACGAGTGGGCGGCCACGCGGCTCGAGACGGCTGCCACTCAGGCCGCCGGTGAGGGACGCCTGACCGAGGTCGTGGTGATCCTGCGGAGTTTTCTCCGGCACCGGCAGGACGAGAACCTCAAAGCGCCGATTCGCGAGCGGGCGGCACAGGCGGTGGACGCAGTCGCGACTGAGGGAACTGTGGCCTCCCTGATCGAGCAGCTTGGGAGTCCGGGCACTGTATCGGGGGCGGAACTCGCGGAGGTCCTGGTGGGTCTGGGAGCCACCGCGATTCCCCCGCTGCTGGGCCGCCTGGCCGCCGAGGATCAGGAGGCGACGCGCACGCAGCTCGTGGAGATCCTGGGCCGGTTCCGGGAGGTGGCGCTTCCCCACCTCACCGAGGCGGTGCAGCAGGCGGGTCAGGATCTGGCGTGTGACCTGGCCAGGATCCTGGGCGAGATCGGCGGGGAAACCGGCGTGGCTCTCCTGGGCCGCCTGGTCCGGCACCGAGAGGTGCAAGTCCGCACCGAGGCGGTCCGCGGGCTCGCGCAAATTGGGGCGACGTCGGCCCACAGGTTGCTCATGCAGGCCCTCCGGGATCCGGATACGAGCGTGGTCGAGTTGGCCCTCGGCTTCCTCGGAGCGGCGCGGGTGCGGCAATCCGTCCCTGCGATCCTGCGCCTGGCGGGTCAGCCAGTTCTGGCGGGATCGGCCTTCACCGTGCGAAAGGCCGCCGTGGTGGCCCTCGGCGCCGTGGGGGACCCGGCCCTGGTCTCATTCCTGACCAGGCTGCTGTACACGCGGACATGGTTCCGCCGGGCCGCCGGCGACGAGATTCGCCTGGCGGCGGCCCAGGCCCTGTTGAGCATGGGACGGCCCGAGGCGCGCGAGGCGCTCGAGAAGGGCTCGCGTTCCCGCCGGGGGGACGTCCGGCGTGCCTGCACCGCCGCACTCCAGAAGGGGGTCACCACTGCGCCTGCCAATCCGTGACACCGTGACCGCGGGCGACGGGACTGCCTGGATCCCAGGCGCCGTCCTTGCGGGGACGTGACCCGGGGACTCGCTCATGGATGTCCTGCTTTCACTGGAATCTCTGCTCCGGAACCTTCAGGCCGGGATCAAGAGCGTCGGGATGTATCCGCCCACCCATCCCAGCACCGCGAAGTTCTTCACCCGCGCTGTGGAGGACCTGGAGACGATCCTGCGCGAACAGGACTCCCTGGTCCTGGGCGTGGTGGATCACGCCCTGCTCGCGCGGGGCATCCCCTTCGTCGGTGCCGAGGCGGTGGCCCTGGCGTTCGCCCACCGATTGGAGGAGCGGGGGATCGGTAGTCTCGAGTTCCTGCGGGGCTGCCGGTCGGAGGACGTGTCCCAGTGCGTCCAGGTGCTGGGCATGGCGCCCGAGGCCTTCAAGCCACTGGGCCGTCTGGAAGAGATCCTCGTCCAGCGGGGGGTCCAGGCCATCCGGCTGTCGAGTCAAGTTCTCACCATGGGCGATGGGGAGGGCGAGGTTGGCGAGGGCAGTGGGGCCGGGACGGGAGGCCTGGGCGGGGAACCCACCGGCATGGGCCGCGCCCTGACGGTGTACCACGAGGCGGTCGGCTCGGCCAAACGGATCCTGAGCGAGACCCGGATGGGGAAGATCCCTTCCCTGGCCGAGGCGCAGACGACCGTGGCGGGGCTGATGGATGGCGTCTTCCACGACCAGAACGCCATGCTGGCCCTCACCATGATCAAGAGCTACGACGAGTACCTGTTCAACCACTCGGTGAACGTGGGGGTGCTGTGCATCGCGCTGGGCCAGAGCCTGGGGCTGGACAGCGAGACCCTCAAGGAAGTGGGGCTGGGTGCCCTCCTGCACGACATCGGGAAGGTGAACTGGCCGGAGGAGCTGTATCAGAAGCCGCGGGGGCTCAGCGACGAGGAATGGGCCCAGGTCCAGCGCCACCCCCTGGACGGGGCCGAGATTGTGAAGAAGATGGGCAGCGTCAGCCAGGCGACTCTGGACGTCGTCCTGGAGCACCACCTGCGCTATGACCGCAAGGGGTATCCCGTGATCGACCCGGACAAAGACCCGAGCTTCTTCGGGATGATCGCCCAGCTGGCGGACGCCTATGATGCCATCACGACGGTCCGCACCTACCAGAACGCCTTCGAGCCGTCCAAGGCGGTGGCGCGGATGCAGACGCTGGCGGGAACGGTCTTCGACCCGAAGCTGCTGGAAGCTTTCGTCCGGATGGTGGGGATCTACCCGGTGGGGAGTCTCGTACGGCTGAGTTCCGGGGAGCTGGCGCTGGTGGTGAAGGCGAACCCGGCTGACTCGTCGCGCCCCATCGTGCGCCTCCTCTTCGACCGGACGGGGCGCCGGCTCGCCGAGGAGCGAGACGTGGACCTCACGGAGCGGGATCCGGGCGCCGGCCAGCCCAAGCGGTCCATCGTCATGGCTGTGGATCCCGCCACCAAGAACTTCGACGTGGCGAGGTATCTGGCCGCCCAAGGCCAGGGCGAGGCCGGGGCCGCCCTCCCCTCAACCGGATAGATCGCCACTCACCTCCAGTCGGCCCAGCGCCGCGGCCGCCAGGCGCCGCACCCCCGGATCCGGATCCTCAAGCAGGGCGGTCAGTCCCTCGGTCGCCCTGGCGTCCCCCAGCCGCTCCAGCGCTCCGATCACCTTTCTCCGCAGCTCCGGATCGGGATCCTGCGACTGGGCCAGCAACGCCTCGGTCAGGCGCCGATCTTCGAAGGCCCCCAGCGACTCCACCGCCACCATCCGGACGTTCAGGTCGGGGTCGTCCAGCATCTCCATCAGTGGCCCGATGACCCGCGGGTCGCGCCGCTCGCCCAGAAGCCGCACGGCCGTGGCGCGAAGGTCGGGACGGGGGTTTCGCAACACCCGGATGAGGCCGCCCAGCGCCCGTTCGTGCCGCAGCTCGGCGAGGGCGTACATGGTCCGCATCGCGACAGCCGGATCGGGGGAGTCGAGGGCGGCCAGCAGGTCGTCCAGTACGCGGTACGTATCCAGCCGCTCCAGGCTCTCCGCGGCGGCCTGGCGGACGGCTGGGTCCTCGTCATTCAGACAGCGGGACAGCGCTTCCAGCAGCGCTTCGTTCACCTCGAGCATGAGTTCGCCCTCCCGAGTACCCTCTGGATACCCTCCGGGTCGCCTCTGGGTGCGTGCGGTTGAGTTGCGGCAGGAAGTGTAGTAGGATCGCACGGTCCGTGTCAAGGACAGTGGTGGAGGCGGGCCGGGGGAAAGCATGCGGCGTTCGCGCGTGGCAGTAGCGCAGATCGCCCCGATCCTGGGGGACGTGGAGAAGAATCTCGCCCTTCACGAGAAGGCGGCGCGGGAGGCCATCTCGCAGTCGGTCAACCTGCTGGTCTTCCCCGAGCTGAGCCTGACCGGCTACTTCCTCAAGGACCAGGTGACCTCCGTCGCCCTGACGGAGCACGCGCCGGCGCTCGATGTTCTGCGAAACCTGAGCCATCGGGTGGCCATGGTGGTGGGCTTCGTGGAGGAGGCACCTGGCCACCGCTTCCACAACGCCGCTGCCTACCTGGAGGGCGGCGAGATCCGCCACATCCACCGCAAGGTCTACCTGCCCACCTACGGGATCTTCGACGAGCAGCGCTACCTGGCCGCCGGCGCACAGGTCCAGGCCTTCGACACCGCCCTCGGCCGCATGGCCATCCTGATCTGCGAGGACCTGTGGCATCCCGCGACTGCGGGAATCGCCGCCTGGGACGGGGCCCAGATCATCCTGTGCCCGTCGGCCAGCCCGGGGCGGGGCCTGGGCCAGGCGGAGCCGTTCCAGAACGCCAGCACGTGGGAGCGAGTGATCCGCGCCTACGGGGACCTGTTCACCTGCTTCGTGGTGTACGCCAACCGGGTGGGGTACGAGGACGGGGCCTGCTTCTGGGGAGGTTCGGAGGTCGTCGGCCCCACGGGACAGGCCCTGGCCAAGGCACGCTACCTGGAGGAAGAGTTCCTGGTGGTGGAGGTGGAAGGGGGCGCCCTGCGGCGGGCGCGGGTGGCCAATCCACTCCTCCGGGACGAGCGGCTGGAATTGACGCTGCAGGAGGTGCAGCGGATCCTCCGGGCGCGCGGCGGAGACCCGGGATAACCCATGCTGGACCTGCGGCTGAACTGCGATACGGTGCGCCGGGTCCTCACCGGCTTCATCGACAACGAAGTGAGAAAGGCGGGATTCGAGCGCGTGGTCGTCGGCCTGTCGGGCGGGGTGGACTCGTCGCTCTCCGCATTCTTGGCCGCCGAGGCGCTGGGTCCCCAGAATGTCTGGGGCATCCTGATGCCCTACCGCACCTCCAACCCCGAGAGCGCCGCCCACGCCACGCTGGTGGTGGAGGCCCTGGACATCCACAACCTGACCGTGGACATCACGCCCATGGTGGATGCCTACTTCGCCACTTTCACGGATGCGGACAATGTCCGGCGCGGGAATAAGATGGCCCGCGAGCGCATGACCATCCTCTTCGACCATTCGGCCCGGCTGGGCGGCCTGGTCTTGGGGACCAGCAACAAGACGGAGCTGCTCCTGGGCTACGGAACGCTCCACGGCGACATGGCCTCGGCCGTCAACCCCCTGGGCGATCTGTACAAGACCCAGGTGCGCCAGCTCGCCCTGCACCTGAAGGTCCCGACCGTCATCGTGGAAAAGCAGCCCAGCGCCGACCTGTGGGCGGGCCAGACGGACGAGGCGGAACTGGGATTCACCTACAAGGAGGTGGACCGGGTCCTGTACCTCCTGGTGGATCAGCGGTACGAGGTGGCCGACCTGATCGCGGACGGATTCGATGAGCGATTCGTGCGCGCCGTCTATCACAAGGTGCAGGCCTCGCAGTACAAGCGCCGGCTGCCCGTGATCGCCAAGGTCTCGTCCCGGACGATTGACCGGGACTTCCGGTACCCGCGAGACTGGGGACGCTGAGGACTGGCAATCAGGCACTCCGGCGACCAGGCACTCAGGAAGGGCGTGCCCGAGTGCCGGAGTGCCTAAGTGCCTGAGTGCCTTCCTTTCGTGAGGATGGGATGGTCGTAGGCGTTCCGAAAGAGATCAAGGACAACGAGAACCGGGTGGCGGCGATTCCCGCCGGCGTCCAGACCCTGGTGTCGCACGGCCACAAGGTTCTGGTCCAGAAGGGGGCGGGGGCCGGCTCCGGGATCAGCGACCAGGCGTACGAGGCCGCGGGCGCCAAGACCGTCGGCACGGCGCGCCAGGTGTTCAAGGACGCCGAGCTGATCCTGAAGGTCAAGGAACCGCTGTCGCAGGAATACGACCTGCTCCGGTCAGAACAAGTTCTCTTCACCTACCTGCACCTCGCCCCGGATCTGGAACTCACCAAGGCCCTCCTCAAGCGCAAGATCATCGGGATCGCCTACGAGACCGTGGAGACCGCGGACGGCCGACTGCTCCTCCTCGAGCCCATGAGCGAAGTGGCGGGCAAGATGGCTGTGCATATCGCGGCATACTATCTGGCCAAGCCGCTGGGCGGGCGGGGTGTCCTCTTGGGCGGCGTGCCGGGCGTGCCGCCGGCAACCGTGGTGGTCCTGGGCGGGGGGATCGTGGGGGTCAACGCGGCAAAGGTGGCGGCCGGGATGGGCGCGTGGGTCTATCTCCTGGAGGTGAACCCCCTCCGGATGCGGTATCTCGACGAGATCCTGCCCGAGAACGTCACCACGCTCATGTCCAACCGGATGAGCCTCGAAGAGTGCCTGCGGCGGGCCGACGTGCTGATCGGGGCGGTATTGATCCATGGCGCCAGGGCCCCCAAGCTCGTGACCCGGGAGATGTTGAAGCTCATGCGGCCGGGCGCCGTCATCGTGGACGTGGCAGTGGACCAGGGGGGCTGCTGCGAAACGACCCGGCCCACCACCCACAGCGATCCGGTGTACGTGGTGGATGGGATCGTCCACTACTGCGTGGCCAACATGCCGGGGGCCTACGCGCGGACCTCGACCTTTGCCCTCACCAACGCGACCTTCCCCTACGTCCAGCAGCTCGCCGACAAGGGCTGGCTCCAGGCGGCCC
>Ga0156237_1091_pt1 | contig 38478 bp, 39 predicted proteins | sample RifCSPlowO2_12_FD_107884 | JGI IMG/M metagenome (GOLD analysis project Ga0156237, IMG submission 107884) | candidate division NC10 bacterium RIFCSPLOWO2_12_FULL_66_18
GATCGCGCTCCGCGCCGTCCACAGCCAGGACGGCATGACGGCCGACTGGGTCCGCCTGCCCTACGACGTCCTGGCTGGCATCAGCAGCCGGATCGCCAACGAGGTGAAGGGCGTCAACCGGGTCGTTTACGACGTCAGCAGCAAACCCCCGAGCACGATCGAGTGGGAATGAGTGACGGTGCTGCGGTGCGGAAGTGCCGCTGTGCTGCAGTTTCGGACAGGAACCCGATGGCTTCCGACATGGGCCTGATTGCGTTTCCGCCTCCGGTTGGTCCGAATGATCGAGGTGGTCCAATGAGGAAGAAGCCTGAGCCGGCGCCGATGGCCGAGATCCACAAGATTCAGGTGCAGATTTACGAAGAGACGAAGCACATGTCAATCCGGGAGAAGGTGGCCTATTATCGCCGTGCTCGCAAGGAGCTGGGTCTCACGACTTTGGCTCCCCGGCAGAAACGGAAGACGGCATGACGGCCGACTGGGTGCGCCTGCCCTACGACGTCCTGGCAACGATCAGCAGCCGGATCGCCAACGAGGTGAAGGGCGTCAACCGGGTCGTCTACGACGTCAGCAGCAAGCCGCCGAGTACTATTGAATGGAAGTAGGCAGGTTTGATGAAGTCGCTCCCTGCAGTGGCAATGGAGTCCGGGGCGTCTGAGCGGATAGCGGAACACGATGCCTAACGTCCACAAAGCGAACCTCCTTGCAACGCTGCGTGCCAGGTTCGGAGACATCCGAAAGCTTGGCGGCAGTGAATCCCTGTATGCGGTAGGCAATGAAGCGGCCCGAATCTACATCCGGTATTCTAGGGTCCACCCTAAGGGGCGAACGTTCTTCGGTCTCCGGGAGGCAGATCTGCGCCAGCTCGAAGGTCATAATGCCTTCCTCTGTTTTCTGCTCGACGACGGCTCGCTACCCCTGTTCATTCCCTATACCGACTTCGAGGAAGTATTCCGTAGCGCCCAGACGGCGAAAGACGGTCAGTACAAGGTGCAGCTCTTTACGCAAGGTGATGCGCTGGAGCTGTACGTTGCACGCCGAGGACGTTTTAACGTAGAAGTGTACGTTGGGCTGGAACCGCTTGCGCATGGACTAGATACCAAGCGACTCCGTCAGGCGGCCGACCTCTCGCATTCTCAGGTGCAAACGCTCCTTGCTGGCATCGGCCATATCAAAGGCTTCGACGTATGCGTGCCGGAGAGTGATGCAGGAAAGCTTGATTGGTCCCGCACGGCGCGATTTTCGCTCCGCGGCGACATTCCAGCTGGTTTTGATCGCATCCAAGGAATCCTGTCCGAGATTGATGTGGTATGGATCGCGAGCGGCAGGAATGCGATTGAGGGCCGGTTTGAGGTCGAGCACTCGACACCGATTTACTCCGGCCTTCTCCGCTTCAATGATGTGCTTCTAACTGAGCCCAAGGTTTCAAGGTTCTCCATCGTCTCGAACGACACTAGGCGTGCAGTATTCTCCCGGCAGGTCTTTCGGCCGACTTTCACGAGGAGCGGGCTGGCCGAGCGTGTGAGCTTCCTCGAATACGCGAACGTTCTCGACTGGCACGAGCGACTGGCTAAGGGGGGAGGCGCGTGACCCGGACTCGCGCGAGAGCACCAATCTACACGGTCGTTGACGTATGGCGGGGGATTGCGGTAGGTGCGTATAGTTTCCAACGCCTGGAGAATGCACGAAAGTGCATGGCGCGGCTTCGAGCGGGACGCAACCTGCAAGAGGATGACGTACGATTGTTCGAGGGTGTCCTGGACGCTCATCCGGAAGAGAGTCAGGTGGCCGGGATCGACGTGCGGTGAGGCGTGAATGGAGCTATCGCGCATCCGGTCCCACGAGCGAGGTGAATCCGTCATTTTTGAGAAAAGCCTCGGTGAGGTATATGCTGAGGCGCGGGAGACGATGCTGGGGACGCGAGTCAAGCTGGTGCCGGATAGAGCGGAGGACAGTCTGCGGGTCATCCACGACCGCATATTGAGAGAGCTTGCAGGGCGCGGGTGGGAAATCGGTGTTAGCGTCTTCCCAGCGTCCGCTCCAGCCATGTTTCAGCGCGGACATTATCGTCTTGACGCGACCAAGAAAACGGGAAGCGGTAGCGGACTGGGATTGATCTGCCATTTTGGAAGTTCGGAATTCCTCTTGCGCAAGTTCATGCTGATCTCGGAGGCGGTGCGACGGGGGGCTGTGGAATGCGGTGTCTTGGCACTGATGACCCGCGACGTCAAACCATACGTCAGCGGTCGACCTGCTTGCTATGAGGAAGCGCAACGGTTGCTTCAAGTGTATGGGCAATCGGGATTCCGCGGCGTTCCGATGGTTCTGTGGGGACTAAGGCCGGAAAGCGTGCAACCAGGGCTCGCTTATGGGGCTACAGGCTTGCAGGCCAGGGCTCGGTGCTCGCGATGAAGGAGGAACCTCTCGACCTCGCCGATTTCATTCTGGAGCATGATCTACAGGCGGAGATCGTGGCGCCAGGTGCGCACATGCCCACGGTGGATGCCGCCGCGGCGGCGATGAAGGTGGCGCCGGAGCAGATTTTCAAGTCCATCCTGTTCCAAGCGAAGGACGGCCGGTGCGTGATGGTGATTGCCTGTGGGAATGGGCGAGTTGACCTCCAGCGTGTCCAGGGGATCACGGGACTCCATGCATTGAGACTGGCAAAACCCGATGTGGTCTTCGCCAAGACGGGGTACCCGGCGGGCGGGACGCCGCCGGTCGGACACCGGGAGAAGTTCCCGGTGATCGTGGACACCCGGGTCGCCGCGCGGGAGTGGGGCTACGCCGGCGGCGGTCAGCCGGCACTCCTCGTGAAGATCAAGTCGGCCGACATCATCCGCCTGACGGATGGGACTGTGCACGATGTGATTTCGGATTCCGTCAGCCCGGAAGGCGTGAGACGTAAGGCGGAAGGGGTAAGGGGCGGAAGGCGTCAGGCGTGAGACGTGAGGGGGAAAAGGCTGAGGGCTGAGTGCTGAAGACAGAGGGCTAGAAATGCCGCGCGCGGATTTTGTGCATCTGCACCTGCATACGCAGTACTCGCTCCTGGACGGGGCCTGCCAGCTCGACAAGCTGATGGGCAAGGCCAAGGAATACCGGATGCCGGCCCTGGCCATGACCGATCACGGCAACCTGTTCGGGGCGGTGGACTTCTACACCCTGGCCAGCAAGGAGGGGATCAAGCCCATCGTCGGCTGCGAGGTGTACGTGGCGCCGGGCAGCCGGTTCGAGCGGTCGCCGCAGGACGGCCAGTACGAGGGGGCGAACCACCTGACGCTCCTGGCGCGGGACATGGCCGGCTACAAGAACCTGATCAAGCTGGTGACGGCCGGCTACCTGGAGGGGTTCTACTACAAGCCGCGCATCGATCGGGAGCTCTTCGCGCAGCACGCCCAGGGCCTGCTGGCGCTCTCGGGCTGTCTCAACAGCGAGTTCTGCCACGCCCTGCTGGAGAAGGACGACGCCAAGGCGGAAAAGATCGCCGGCTGGTACATGGACGTGCTGGGCCGGGAGAACTTCTACCTGGAGATCCAGGATCACGGCCTGGAGGACCAGCGGACCGCGGGCCAGGGGACGCTGGCGATCGCCAAACGGCTGGGACTGCCCGTGGTGGCCACCAACGACGTGCATTACCTGAACGCGGGCGACCACAAGGCGCACGAGGTGCTCCTGTGCATCCAGACCGGCAAGACCATGAAGGACGCGGACCGCTGGCGCTTCAGCGCGCAGCAGTTCTACTTCAAATCCCCGGCCGAGATGCAGGCGCTGTTCGGCGAGCTGCCGGAGACCCTGAAGAACACCATCGCGGTGGCGGAGCGGTGCAACCTGGAGTTGAAGTTCGGACAGATCCTGCTGCCCAAGTACACGGTCCCGGAGGGCTACACGCTGGACACCTACCTGCGGAAGCTGGCGGAGGAGGGCTTGCGGAAGCGCTTCGAGAATCCCGGGCCAGAGGTGATCGAGCGGTTGAATCGAGAGCTCCAGGTCATCGAGAAGATGGGGTTCGCGGGCTACTTCCTGGTGGTCTGGGATTTCATCAGCTTCGCTCGATCCCGGGGCATCCCGGTGGGGCCGGGCCGCGGATCGGCGGCCGGGTCGCTGGTGGCCTACTGCCTGGGCATCACCAACATTGACCCCTTGCGCTACGGCCTGCTGTTCGAGCGGTTCCTGAACCCCGAGCGGATCAGCATGCCGGACATGGACATTGATTTTTGCTACGAGCGCCGGGGCGAGGTCATCGAGTACGTGACCAAGAAGTACGGGGCGGAGAACGTCGCCCAGATCATCACCTTCGGGACCCTGGGGGCCAAGGCGGTCATCCGGGACGTGGCCCGGGCCATGGGCATGACATATGCCGACGGGGACAAGATCGCCAAGATGGTTCCCAATACCCTGAACATCAGCCTGGAGGACGCCGTTCGCGATTCGGCGCCGCTGCGCGAGTCGGTGGAGAAGCGGCCCGAGGTGGCGGAGCTGATGGAGACAGCCAAGGTGCTGGAGGGGCTGACCCGCCACGCCTCGACCCACGCCGCGGGGGTGGTGATCAGTCACGAGCCTCTGATCGAGCACCTGCCGCTGTACAAGGGGGCCAAGGGAGAAATCACGACCCAGTACGCCATGGGGGCCATCGAGAAGATCGGCCTGCTCAAGATGGACTTCCTGGGCCTCCGGACTCTGACGGTCATCGCCAACACGGTGAAGCTTATCCAGCAGAGCCGGGGCGTCAGCCTGGACATGGAGCGAATCCCCCTGGAAGACACCGCCAGCTTCCAGCTCCTGGGCGAGGCCAAGACCTTCGGCGTGTTCCAGTTGGAATCCTCGGGCATGCGGGACCTGCTGCGCCAGCTCCGCCCCAACCGGATCGAGGACATCATCGCCCTGGTGGCCCTGTACCGGCCGGGCCCCATGCAACTGATCCCGGACTTCATCGAGCGGAAGCACGGCCGGACCAAGGTGGTGTACGACCACCCCCTCATGGAGGAGATCCTCCGCGACACCTACGGGATCATGGTCTACCAGGAACAGGTCATGCGCATCGCCTCGGACCTGGCCGGGTTCAGCATGGGCGAGGCGGACATCCTGCGCCGGGCCATGGGCAAGAAGAACCCCGAGCTGATGGCCGAACAGCGCAAGAAGTTCGTGGACGGGGCCGTGGCCCGCGGCGTCCCGGAGAAGAAGGCGGAGCGGATCTTCGGATTCATGGAGCAGTTCGCGGGGTACGGCTTCAACAAATCCCATTCGGCGGCGTACGCGCTGATCGCCTACCAGACCGCCTATCTGAAGGCGAACTACCCGGTGGAGTTCATGGCCGCCCTCCTCACGTCCGAGATGGCCGACACGGACAAGATCGTGAAGTACATCGAGGAGTGCCGGGCCATGGGGATCGAGGTCCTGCCGCCGGACGCGAACGAGTCCAGCAACGACTTCACGGTGGTGGGCGACAAGGTCCGCTTCGGCCTGGTGGCGGTGAAGAACGTAGGGGAGGCGGCCATCCACTCCATCGTGAACGCGCGGCGGGACCAGGGGCGGTTCCCCGACCTCTTCGACTTCTGCGAACGCGTGGACCTGCGCCTGGTGAACAAGCGGGTGGTCGAGAGCCTGATCAAGTGCGGTGCCTTCGACTCCCTGGGGGCGCGGCGGGCCCAGCTCATGGCGGTGGTGGACACGGCCATGGAAGCCGCCTCAGCGAGCCAGCGGGACCGGGCCCACGGGCAGGTGTCGTTCTTGGACGTGCTGTCCTTGACCGGGACGGCCCGGCGCAAGGCGCCCGCCCTGCCCGAGGTGCCGGAGTGGGAGCGGCCACAGCTGCTGGCCGGCGAGAAGGAAACCCTGGGCTTTTACGTGACGGGACACCCCCTGGCGGAGCACCGGGGGCTCATCGCCAGGCACACGAACCTGACGACGGAGGACCTCCCCTCGTTGCCGGACAAATCCACGGTGAAACTTGGGGCCATCGTCACCGCGGTCAAGGAGATCAGCACCAAGGGCGGGGACCGGATGGCCTTCGTCACGCTGGAGGACATGCAGGGGTCGGTGGATGCGGTGGTGTTCCCCGATCTCTACCGGTCCAGCATGCTGCACCTGGCCAAGGATTCCGTGGTGCTGGTGAAGGGGCAGGTGGACATCGGGGAGGAGACGGTCAAGTTGCTGCTGAGCGACGTGCAGCCCCTGTCCCTGCCGGCCAACGGCGGCCCGCCCCTGGTGGAGGTGACACTGGCCGGCGAGGCCGCCAGCTCGGACGGGTTGCGGCGGTTGAAGGCGCTTTTCGAGGCGCATCGTGGGAACTCTCCGCTGCGCCTGCATATCCGGCTCCCCGAGGGTGGCCAGGTGACCATCGCGCCGGCCCCCACGCTGGCCGTGGCGGCGGGTGAAGGGCTGCGACAGGCGCTGGAGGCGGAATTCGGCCCCGGCTGCCTTACAGGCTGCTGAAAAAAGGCCCATCTACTGCGTCAGGCGCTCGTCGCGGCACTGCGACGTACACACCGATGTACGCCTCGTGCCGCTAGCTCGCGCCTTCCTTGCATCTGGACCTTTTTGATCAGCCTGAGCCGGGCTGATGACGGGGCGACAGCGACAGGAATCGATCTCGGACGCCCAGGGGGCACCCGAATGTCGAATTTCGAATCTGAAAAATCCGAAATCCGAAATCCGAAATCCGAAATGGCTGAAGGTCGCTGTTCTCCTTGAGGGTGTCCGATGCCGACCTACACCCTGGAATTCGAGAAGCCGATCCTGGAACTGGAGACCAAGATCCAGGACTTGAAGCAGTTCGCCCAGGTGGAGCAGGTGGACTTCTCGACCGAGATCGCCCGCCTGGAGAAGAAGGTCGCCCGGCTGCAAGAAGAGATCTTCGCCAACCTCACCGCGTGGCAGCGCACCCAGATCGCCCGGCATCCCAACCGGCCCTACGCTTTGGATTACATCCGGTTGATGCTGACCGACTTCATCGAATTGCACGGGGACCGCGGCTTTGCCGACGACAGGGCGATCGTGGGCGGCCTGGCGCGGCTGGAGGGGATGGGGTTGGTGGTCCTCGGACACCAGAAGGGGCGGGACACCAAGGAGAAGCTGGCGCGCAACTTCGCCATGGCCAACCCCGAGGGCTACCGCAAGGCCCTCCGCCTCATGAGGCTGGCGGAGAAGTTCGGCAAGCCGGTCCTCACGCTGGTGGACACGCCCGGGGCGTATCCCGGGATCGGCGCCGAGGAGCGGGGGCAGGCCGAGGCCATCGCCAGGAACCTGCGGGAGATGTCGGATCTGAAGGTTCCCATCGTGGTGGCGATCACCGGGGAGGGGGGGTCTGGTGGCGCCCTGGGGATCGCCGTGGGGGACACGGTCCTGATGCTGGGGTACGCCATCTACTCCGTGATCTCTCCTGAGGGCTGTGCTTCCATCCTCTGGAGGGATCCAGCCAAGGCGCCGGAGGCGGCTGCGGCGATGGGGATCACCGCCCAGACGCTGAAACGCCTGGCCGTGATCGACGAGATCGTGCCAGAGCCCGTGGGTGGCGCCCACCGCAACCACCAGGAGATGGCCACGACCCTGAAAGGGGTTCTGGTGAAGGCCTTCGACCGGTTGCGACGGGTTCCCCTGGACGAGTTGCTGGAGCAACGGTATCAGAAGTTCCGGCGGATGGGGGTCTTCGAAGAGGGCTGAGTCAGCGCGGTTGCTCATCCCGGAGAGGCGCCCGTGGCGGTGTGCAGGGCGCCTTTCACGTTCTTAGGGGGCTCTTGCTCCTGTGGCGGACCTGCGGTACGTTAGATAGGGTTGAGGACGCGGGAGGTGATGGGCCACGGGCAGGCCCACGCATCCGGAAGCGTTCGGCTGTTCGGGGCACCCACGCCACGGCGGTGGGTATGTACCGCGGTGCCATGGGTCCCGGTCGTTCGGGTGTTCGTGGAGTCCAGATCATCCAGGCAGCCAAGCTGCAGACGCCTTTCGTCTCGCGGCGCGGTGACGTCCATCCCCCTAGAGACCTCTCCCCCGATTTGATTCCCCAGATACCGTTCCTTGACAGCCGGGTTGATTCCCGCTAGCGTAGTGTTACACCCCATAGGAAGGAATGTGTCATGCACAAGGTGTCTCCGCGAAGTATTGAAGCCGTCTACGAGAACGGCGTATTCAGACCAACCCGCAAGGTCAGCCTTCCCGACCGGAGCCGGGTCCGCCTTACGCTTATCCCACTCCCGACCGGCCCGAAGGCGCAGGAACGTCTGGTTCAGCGGCAGCGGAAGGCCCTACTGAGCCTTGCGGGCATCGGCAAGAGTGGGCGGACCGACATCAGCGAGAACCCCCATCGGGCACTGTATGGGGCGCGCCGTGCCCGGTGACCCGGTTGGCGATCTGATCCTTGTTGACACCTCCGCCTATTTCGCTCTCGTAGATAAATCAGACCGACACCACTCCTCCGCAGTAGCCTTCATCCGTTCCAACATCGTTCTCTTGGCCACAACCGATCTGACCCTCGTGGAGACGCTCAATCTGGTCCGAGCCCGCCTTGGACACTCGCACGCAGTACGCCTCGGAAGGCAGCTTTTGAATCCTGCTCTCACCACGGTCCTCAAGGTGTCCGACGAAGACATGGCACAAGGTTGGCGCCTCTTCCAGCGTTACTTGGACAAGGATTTTTCCTTCACCGACTGCACTTCCTTCGCCCTGATGGAGCGGTTACGGATTACGACCGCTTTCGCCTTCGATCTTCACTTCCATCAATATGGTCGATTCACCATTGTCCCTTGATGCGTCGGCCTACCTCCGCGTGGTCCTTGCATGCCCAGCCCGTCTGATGTAGCGTAAGTATCAAATAGGATGTTATTCTGAACCAGGGTGTCGGGGACCAGCGTCGGTCAAGATAAAGGAGGTCGAATGCTCTTCATGCTGATCGAGCGGTTTAAGAACCGGGACGCCCTGGCGGTCTACCGTCGCTTCAAAGAGAAGGGGCGCATGGCGCCCGAGGGACTCACCTACGTAGGGAGCTGGATCGAGGCGAACTTCGATCGGTGCTTCCAGCTCATGGAGTGCGACGACGCGCGCCTGCTTCAGCAGTGGATGCTCAAGTGGCAGGACCTCGTCGAGTTCGAAATCATTCCCGTGGTCCCCTCCAAGGAGACGGTGGAGACGATCACGCCGCTACTCTGAGAGCCGCGAGCCGCGAGCCGAGATCAAGAAACACAGCGTCGAGCCGCGAGCCGCGAGCCGAGATCAAGAAACACAGCGCCGAGCCGCGAGCCGCGAGATTTCTTCCTCGTCGAATCCAAGAGGAGATGACCGCAGATGCCAATCCTGCACCACGAAGCGCTCGAAACGCTCGCCCGAGGTATCTTCCAGGCCATCCAGGTCCCGCCGCCCGGCGCGGCGTGGATGGCGGAGCTTTTGGTCCGCGCCAACCTGCGGGGGCATGACTCCCACGGGGTCATCCGCATCCCCCAGTACATCGCCTCCTGGAAGAAAGGAGACGCCAACCCCACCGCCGAGCCAGTGGTAGTGCAGGAGGGCCCGGCCACGGCGCTGGTAGACGGCAAGCTGGGGTTCGGCCAGATCGTCGCCCGGCGCGGCATGGAGGTGGCCATGCAGAAGGCGACGGCGGTCGGTGTCTCAACCGTCGGGGTCTTCAACAGCAACCACATCGGCCGGCTGGCGGATTACACCGAGATGGCGCTGGAGCGGGACATGCTGGCCATCCTGGCCGTAAACGCCGGCGGCGCCGGGCAGCGGATGGCCCCTTGGGGCGGGCGGGCGCCTCGCCTCAGCACGAACCCCATCGCCTTCGCCTGTCCCACCGGGGGCGGCGTCCCCATCAGCTTCGACATTGCCACCACCATGGCGGCCGAAGGCAAGGTTCGGGTGAAGCGGAACCGGAAGGAGACACTCCCCCCCGGCTGGGTCCTGGATGCGGACGGGAACCCCACGACCGACCCGAACGCCATCTACGGCAACCCGCCGGGGACGATCCTCCCGGTCGGCGGGCACAAGGGCTACGCGCTTGCCCTCATGATCGAGGTATTGGCGGGCATCGTGGCCCGGGGCGGGTACTCTCGGGAAAACCCCGGACCGGTCATGAACGGCATTTTCATGGTCGTCGTGGACATCAGCCGCTTCGTCGCCCCCGGCACGTTCCGGGCCGAAGTGGATGACCTGATCCGGTACCTCAAGTCAAGCCCGACGGTGCCCGGCGTGGACCAGATCCTCGCCCCGGGCGAGCCGGAGGCGATCACCGAGGCGAAACGCCGCCAGGCCGGGATCTTCGTCGAGGATCAGACCTGGGGACAGATCGAGGAGGTCGCGCGGGAGCTGAATGTGGCGATCCCCAACGCATGAGAGGACCAGCCTTCGAGCTGCGAGCCTCGAGCCGAGAGCCGCGCATGCGAAGATCCCAGTGCCTTGGTGGGCTTGATTGAAGAGTCATGCTGCAGCGTTTGCGAGCCCTGTGGTGCGAGCGTCACGGCCACCGATACCACGTGGTGGGCCGCGTCTACGAGGGCCCCGAGGGCCAGGCCCAGGAGGTTCTCCTGGAAGCCTGCAGTGTGTGTGGGGCACAGCGCGAGCGGGCCCCCACCAGCGAGGAGTCGGCCGGACCGTCGCCGCTCGCCGATCAGGCGCGTTTGGAGTTTCTGGCGCGGGCGCACCGGCGGGCCCTGCGGCGAGCGCGCAAGGAAGAGTGAGCCCTGACGGGGGGTTTGAACCGCCAAGGCGCCAAGGACGCCAAGGAGAGCGGGTCCCCTTTTAAGGTCGGACAGCGAGATACTGGGTTCATGGGGGAGCTGGGGCTGTGCTTCTTTCCAGGCGGCCCACTCCCCCTTGATGTTCCCGGTGTCCCGGTGGTGAGGATTCGGGATGAGTGGGAGTCGGATGATGCAAATGCGAAGGCGCCCTCCAAGGGCTAGCTGGCTTCTCTGCCTGCCTGTCGCGCTCCTGCTGGCCGGCGCGGGCTGCGAGTATCACCTCCGGGAAGTGGCCAAGCTCCCCCTCCAGGTCGCGGTGGAGAATCCCGGTCACCTGCGGGTCGCGGTGGTTGGCACCAGCAAACGGCCCCTCGCCGCAGCCGAGCTGCCCCCATTTCACCATGCGGGTTCGCGCTGGGACTATACGGTCCGGTTCACGGATACGAGTGGGGTGGGGGTCCAGTTCCGGGAGGTGCAGACCACGGTCCGGAGCCTGACGGGGGTCACGGCGACCCGCACGATCCCTCTCGCCAGCCGGGTGGAACCCCAGGGGACGACGCCGATCGCGATTGACGCGTTCCTGTCAAGCTCCAATCCAGAGGAACCGGGGAATCTGACCGGGGTGCAGGAACTCGTCTTCCTCGGGCGAGACGATCACGGCGTGCCGGTGCGGGTAATCGTCCGGGTTCCGCTGGAATAGGCCGAACGTCACAACTGAACCGCCAAGGCGCCAGGCACGCAAAGGTCGGGGAAAATCCAACCCTTCCTTGGCGGTCTTGGCGTCTTGGCGGTTTGTGTTTTCCTGCGGATTGAGGTCAGGTGGCGTACGGGCGCAGGATGTCGGGAAGCTGTGCGGTGAAGGCCGAGCGAGCCAGGATCCGATCACACCCGGCCTCCGCGGCGGACGCCTTGAGCTCGTGCTGGACGTGGGAGTAGAACCCCAGAACCGGCGTGTCCTTCAGCTCGGGATCCGCCTTCACCTGGCGGAGGGCCTCCAGGGGCCGGCAACCCTCGGCGTTCAGGTCGACAATCACGAGGGCGGGGCGAAAGGCTCGCGCCTTCTCGACCAACTCCCCCGCTGACCGCACGAGCGCCAGCGGAACGTTGAGACGCTCTGCCGTCTCGAGGATCTTCGCCCAGAAGAAGAGATCGTCAACCGCCGCGATCACCCCGCCCATGCCCCCTCCCGTCGGATCCCTTCCTACCCCACCTTGTTGAGCAGCTTGGCGGCCCGGGGGGCCCTCAGCCTCTGGGCAGAGCCCAACCCCGATCCAAGCAGGGGTCGCACGTAGAAGATGAACGCACCCGTCACGTCGTTGCCTTCGCCGTTGATGAACTCGTCCGGCATTCTCCGCGTTTTCGCAGCGATCTCTTCCAGCGGGCTCAACCGATAATCCACGGAATAGAAGCCGGTGCGGTGGATCGTGACCGAGCCGTCGAGATTATGCCAGAGGGCAAACTGGACCGCCCGCTCCCCGACCTCCCGCGCCTCGTTCTGGTCCACATCCGAGACACAGCCGAAGAACGAGCGCTGCAGATATCCGAAGGTGTCCGATCGGATCCGCTTGATGTTGAGGTGCTGCTTCACCTGCTGGGCCAGGAGATCCCCCAGGACTCCGGTCCCGGAGAGCTGGACGTTTCCGTGGGCGTCTTTCTCGACGGTGTCAACCAGCGTCGTCACGATGGGCTTGCCGCCTGCGTCCACGATACCTTCCGAGACTGCCACCACGCACCGGCCGAACTTGTCGTAGGTCGCCCGCACGTCCTGGAGGAACTTGTCAATGCTGAAGGCCCGCTCCGGCAGATAGATCAGGTGCGGGCCGTCATCCGGGTATTTCCTGGCGATCGCCGATGCTGCGGTGAGGAAGCCGGCGTTTCGACCCATGACCACGGCGATGTAGACGCCCGGGAGGGCCGAGTTATCCAGATTCGCGCCGATAAAGGCCTGGGCGACGAAGCGGGCCGCCGACCCATAACCGGGCGTGTGGTCATTCACCGTGAGGTCGTTGTCAATGGTCTTGGGAACGTGGACGGCGCGGAATTCGTAGCCCGATCGTCCCGCCTCCTGGTTGACGATCCGCACGGTGTCCGCGGAGTCATTGCCGCCGATGTAGAAGAAGTAGCGGATGTCATGAGCCCGCATCACCCGGAACATCTCCTGGCAGTACTTCTCGTCGGGTTTGTCCCGGGTGGAGCACAGCGCCGAGGAGGGCGTGGCGGCGACCTGGTCGAGATTGTGTGCCGTCTCCTGCGTGAGATCGAGAAAATCTTCATTGACGATCCCGCGCACCCCGTGCACCGCGCCATAGATGCCTGTCACCTGGGGGAACTTCCGTGATTCCAGCACCACCCCCGCCAGCGAGTGATTGATGACTGCGGTCGGGCCGCCGCCCTGCGCCACCAAGACCTTGCCCTGAAGTTTCATCCGGTCCTCCTGCGCCCCCTCCTCACGATTCCGAGTATGAGGCCACCAATATGTGCAAAAACTTTACCACACGGGCGAAGAAGGGAAAAGGACAAACCGGGCTACATTCTGGCGAACGACCGATTCCTTGCGGGACCGGCATTCGGGAGGCCGCTGGGACCGGCAAATCCTCACGTTGGAGGCCGGACGGCCTGGCAGCAGGGGGGCTTCCCCCGGTCGGCGGCCGCCCGGAGTTCTGGTGCGCTAACCCCCACGAATTCCTGCCTCAGGCGTCTGTCCGCGCCACGTTTCCGTTGACCCTTTCTGCGGCTGGCAGTATACTGCGTCCCGCTGTCAGGGCCGCCGGACACTTGCGACAGGCGGCCCTGGTTGTCTTTTGGCTGCCCTCCCGGGCAAGGGGGAGGAGGGGGAACAGTGGAACGAAATCTCGCGCTCGAAGTGGTCCGGGTGACCGAGGCGGCCGCCCTGTCCTCGGCCAGATGGATGGGTGTGGGCAACGAGAAGGCGGCCGATCAGTCGGCGGTGGACGCCATGCGGCGGGCCTTCGAGGCGGTGCCCTTCTGCGGCACGGTGGTGATCGGCGAGGGCGAGCGGGACGAGGCGCCGATGCTCTTCATCGGCGAACGGATCGGCAGCGGCGACGGCCCGGAACTGGACGTGGCCCTGGATCCCCTGGAGGGGACGACCATCGTCGCCCAGGGCCGGGCCAACGCCATGTCGGTCGTGGCCATCACCGAGACGGGGGGCTTTCTCCACGCCCCCGACACCACCATGGACAAAATCGCCGTGGGGCCCAAGGCCAAGGGCGCGGTGGACCTCAGCCTGAGCCCGGAGCAGAACCTGCGGAACATCGCCGATGCCATGAAGTGTTACGTCGAGGACCTCACCGTGGTGATCCTGGACCGGCCTCGGCATACGGAGCTGATCCGCGCCGTCCGCGAGGTGGGGGCCCGCATCAAGCTGATCCAGGACGGGGACGTCTCCGCCGCCATTGCGACGGGGTTCCCGGAGACGGGGGTGGACGTCCTCATGGGCATCGGCGGCGCGCCCGAGGGGGTCCTGGCCGCCGCCGCGCTCCAGTGCCTGGGTGGCGACATGCAGGGACGCCTGAAGGCGCGAAACGATCATGAGGTGGAACGGGCCCGCCGCATGGGCATCAAGGACATCGACCGGATTTACCGCATCGGAGATCTGGCGAAGGGCAACGACATCATGTTCGCGGCCACGGGCGTGACCGATGGCGACCTGCTGCGGGGAGTCCGATTCTTCGGCGGCGGAGCGCGGACCCACTCCGTGGCCATGCGGTACCGATCCGGCACTGTGCGGTTCATCGAGGCGACGCACCGATTTGACCGGAAACCCGTCTACTAATTTCGGATTTCGAATGTCGAATTTCGAATTTCAAATCCGAAATCGCAAATCCGAAATCCGAAATGAGGGTATGTCCACGTGATCAAGGGCATCAGGGGTGCACCGGATATCCTCCCCGAAGAGTCGGGGAAGTGGCAGGCGCTGGAGATCGTCGCCCGCGACGTGCTGGACCGCTACGGCTATTCCGAGATCCGCACCCCGGCCTTCGAGCGCACCGAACTCTTCGTCCGCGGGATCGGGGAGGGCACCGACATCGTCGAAAAGGAGATGTACACCTTCGAGGATCGGGGGGGCGAAAGCCTGACGCTCCGGCCGGAGGCCACCGCCTCCCTCATGCGGGCCTACGTCGAGCACAGCCTGGGTGCCAAGAGCAGCCTGGTGAAGCTCTACCTCATCGGGCCCATGTTCCGCCACGAGCGGCCCCAGTCCGGCCGCTTCCGCCAGTTCCACCAGGTTGACGTGGAGGCGGTCGGCTCGCCGGGCCCGGCCGTGGATGCCGAGGTGGTGGCTTTGCTTCACCACCTGCTGGAGGCCTGGGGCCTGCGCGGGATTCAATTGCACCTGAACAGCATCGGCGACCCGGCGTGCCGCCCGGCGTACCGCCAGGCGTTCGTGGCCTATGCGGAGGCCCGCCGGAGCGCGCTGTGCCCGGACTGCCATGTGCGGCTCACGAAGAATCCGCTGCGGATCCTGGACTGCAAGGTGCCGTCCTGCCAGCAGGTCGCGGCCGGGGCGCCCACGATCTCGGCCTACCTGTGCGAACCCTGCCGCGACCATTTCGCGGCCGTGCGGAGCATGCTGGACGGGCTGAAGATCGAGCACGCGGTGAACGAGCGGCTGGTGCGGGGCCTCGACTATTACACCCGGACGACCTTCGAGTTCCTGAACACGGCCCTGGGTTCCCAGAATGCCGTGGCGGGCGGCGGCCGCTATGACGGCCTGGTGGAAGAGCTGGGCGGCCCACCCACGCCGGCCATCGGCTTTGCCATCGGGGAGGAGCGGATTCTCGCCTCCCTGGAGGCACAGCAGACGCCGCCGGAGTCCCCGACCTACACCGGCGTGTACGTGGCCACGGCCGGGGCCGAGGCGTTCCCCACGGCGTTGGACCTCGTTCAGACGCTCCGGCGACGCGGCCTGCGGGCCGCGCTGGACCTCGAGGGGCGAAGCCTGAAGGGGCAGATGCGGCAGGCCAACAAGGACCGGTACCGCTACTCGGTGATCCTGGGCAGTGACGAGCTTGCCCGGGGCCAGGCCACGTTGAAGGACATGCTGTCCGGGGAGCAGCGCGCCATCCCCCTGTCCGAGGTGGTGGAGCATCTGACCCGGTTGCCGGAACGGGAGCAGGCCTAGACCGCAGCGAGGGGGAAACTCCTTCGACGGCGCCCTGTGGGGCCATCTCGACGTCGCGGGACGTGCGGGGGCGGCGGGTTCGGCCCGGAGTCCCGCCGAGAGGCGGGACGACCCGGAGCAAGACCGCCCCGCCCAGCCGCGGGCTGGGTGCCGTCGCGGTTCCGCGACCGGAGAGATGGCCCAAGGGGCGACGGCGTGTTGTACGAACTTCCGAGTCTGGAGATCAGATGCAAGGCTGGGCGCGAACGTTGTACTGCGGCGAGGTGCGGGCCACCCACGCGGGCCAAGTGGTCACGCTGAACGGGTGGGTGGACCGCCGCCGGGATTTGGGCGGGCTCATCTTCGTGCACCTGCGCGATCGGCAGGGCATCGCCCAGGTCGTCTTCAACCCGGAACGGTTTGCGGCCGCCCACGAGCGCGCCAAGACCATGCGGCCGGAGTTCGTGGTGGCGGTCCGCGGCGAGGTCTGCTGCCGGCCGCCGGGGACCGAGAACCGGGACCTGCCCACCGGCGAGATGGAGGTGGTGGCGCAGGAGGCGGTCATCCTCAACGAGGCCAAGACGCCGGTCTTTCCCATCGGGGACGAGACCGACGTGGCCGAGGACATCCGCCTGACCTACCGGTACCTGGACCTGCGGCGGGCGCCGCTCCAGCGGAACCTGCGCCTGCGGCACCGGTTCTATCAGGTCACGCGGCGCTACCTGGACGGCCAGGGGTTCCTCGAGGTGGAGACTCCTGTCCTTACCAGGAGCACGCCGGAAGGCGCCCGGGACTACCTGGTCCCGAGCCGGGTGAACCCGGGTGAGTTCTTCGCCCTGCCCCAGTCGCCGCAACTGTTCAAGCAGCTCCTCATGATCTCCGGCTTCGACCGATACTTCCAGGTCGTGAAGTGCTTCCGGGACGAGGACCTTCGCGCCGACCGCCAGCCGGAGTTCACGCAGATCGACATCGAGATGTCCTTCGTGGACTGCGAGGCCGTCCTGGCCACCATGGAGGGATTGATCGTCGAGATTTTCCGGGAGATCAAGGGCATCCAGCTTCCCCAGCCGTTCCCGCGGCTGACCTATGACGAGGCCATTCGGCGGTTCGGGCTGGATGCGCCGGATACGCGGTTCGACCTGGAACTCCAGGACGTGGGAGACCTCTTCACCGGGACCGCGTTCCGGGCCTTCGCCCAGCCGCTGGAGAGTGGGGGCCGGGCCATGGCCCTGAACGCCAAGGGGTGCGGCGGCTATTCCCGGAGCCAGCTCGATCAGCTCGAGGAGTTCGCCAAGGGGTTCGGGGCGAAGGGGCTCGCCTGGTTCAAGGTCGGTCCCGACGGCATCCAGTCGCCGATCGCCAAGTTCCTCTCGGCCGACACCCTGCAGCGGTTCCGCGAGCGAATGGGGGGCGAGGAGAGGGATCTGCTCCTGCTCTGCGTGGATCGGCCCAGGGTGGCGGCGGACGCCATGGGGCGGCTGCGCCTGCGTTTCGGCCAGGAGCTGAAGCTGATCGCCCCGGAGGCACTGGCCATCACCTGGGTCACCGACTTTCCCCTGCTTGAATGGGATGAGAAGGAGGGGCGGTGGTCGGCCATGCACCACCCGTTCACGTCCCCCATGGACGAGGACATCCCGCTGTTTGACACCGACCCGGGGAAGATCCGGGCCAAGGCGTACGACCTGGTCTTGAACGGGGCCGAGGTCGGCGGGGGGAGCATCCGGATTCACCGGCGGGAGGTCCAGAGTAAGATGTTCCAGGCCCTGGGTATCGGCCCGGAGGAGGCGCGGGCGCGCTTCGGATTCCTGCTGGACGCCCTGGAGTACGGCACGCCGCCCCACGGCGGAATCGCCTTTGGCCTGGACCGGCTGGTGATGATCCTGACGGGGGCGCAATCCATTCGCGACGTCATCGCCTTCCCCAAGACGCAGCGGGCGCAGGACCTCATGACGGCCGCCCCCTCTTCGGTGGACCCCGCCCAACTGCGCGAGCTGCACATCAAGCTCGACCTGACCTGACCCGCCGACCTCCATACCGTTTTTCCCGACCTATTCGCAGATCCATTTGCGTTCTGCCGTCCGCCTCTCGGGTCCAAGGTCGACACAAAGCGGCTGCTGCGCAGTGATGTTCTTGCAACTTGACTGCGCAGGATGTGCGTGCTATTGACCTCGGTATCGCATGTCAAGAAGGGGGGAAACAGATGAGCCCACAACAAGCAACGGCTGAAGTGTTCCTGACGGCACTAAAGGCCCTTCCATCGCGTGAACGTGCGGCGGTACTGCAATCCATCGTCAAGGATCGAACCTTGCGGGCTATCCTCGAGGATGTTTCGGACCGCCTGGTGATCGCCGAGGAGCGCGAGAAACCCGGCCGACTGTTGAGGGATTACGTTGCAGAACGCGAGAAGCGGGAACGGTCGGGGACTAGGGCTAAGCGGTGAATCCCTACCGGGTCATTCTGAAGCCACGCGCTGAACGCGATCTTGACGCGCTGCCGATTGAGATCGCCAGACGCATCTGTCAGAAACTTGAGCAGCTTGAGACCAACCCCCGCCCGCCCTCAGCTACGAAGCTTGTCGGGGAAGAAGGTGCCTACCGAATTCGGGTCGGTGATTACCGGGTGGTGTTCCTGATCAATGACGGCGAGCGTCTCGTAGAAGTAATCCGGGTGGCACACCGAAGGGAAGTCTATCGGTAGGGATAACGAACCCATCGCCTCTCCCCCGCCCACCGGTGCAAGCCGACAACCGAGAGTCGAGATCAGCGGACCCGCTTCCCTATGCGCGCGGATGGGACTTGTCGTAGATTGCCTTCAGGTGGGCGCGGCTGAGGTGGGTGTAGATCTGGGTGGTGCCGATGTCGGCGTGGCCGAGCATGAGCTGGACCGAGCGGAGGTCCGCCCCCCGCTCCAGCAGGTGGGTGGCGAAGGAGTGACGGAGCGTGTGGGGTGACACGGATTTGGTAATGCCCGCGGCGCGGACGTACCGCTTCAGGATCTGCCAGAACATCTGGCGCGTTAGCCCGCGGCCGTGCCGGCCCAGAAAAAGGTGGGGGCTGGGACGGCGCTTCTCCAGCCGGAGCCGCCCGTGGGCCAGGTAGGTGCGCAGGCTCTCCGCCGCGGCATCCCCCAGGGGCACCAGCCGCTCCTTGTCGCCCTTTCCCAGGACTCGGACGATCCCGACAGCAAGGGTGAGGTCGGCCAGGCGCAGTCCCACCAGCTCCGACACGCGTAATCCGGACGCATACAACAACTCGAGCATGGCGCGATCCCGGAACTCCTGAGGGGTCCGTGCCTCGCGAGGAGCCAGGAGACGGTCCACCTCGTCACAACTCAGCACCGTGGGGAGCCGGCGCCACGGACGGGGCGATTCCAGGTGGGACGTGGGATCCTCGGTGGCGTGGCCTTCGCGGACCAGGAACCGGTGAAACTGGCGAATCGCCGACAGGTGGCGGGCGACGGAGCGCGGGCTTAATCCCGCCTCGCGCAGGGCCAGCAGGTATCGAGGCACCTCGGCCCGGTCCAGGGCGGTCACCCGCTTGCGCCGGCCCCGCAGGTATGCCGCATAGCGCGTCAGGTCGCGCCGGTACGCTTCCAGGCTGTTCTGGGCGAGACCGCGTTCCACCACCAGGTGTTCGAGGAAGCAATCGAGAAGCGCATCCATTTCAGGCTTCTCTGGGTCGGATGACGCGAACACGAGCCGGAACGGCTCGGCTCACACGGATGAGTTCCTCGTAGAGGCCGAGTAACTTGGCGGCACAGGCGTCTGGAGCATACGCCGCCGTGATCTGCCTTCCCGCCATCCCCATGGCCTGCCTTCGCTCCGGCTGTCCCCACAGCTCCACCACGCTTCTCGCGAACGGTGCCGGTTCCTCCGGGGTGAGGATGCCGCCTCGACCGTCACCGAGCAGATCCGCCGCGGCATCTGAGGCCACAGCCACCACGGGCAGGTCCGCGGCCATCGCCTCCAGCACCACGATCCCCTGGGTCTCGGACGTCGAGGGAAACAGGAACAGGTCGGCTGCCCGATAGTAATCGCCCACCGCCTCGTGGAGCACCGCGCCCACGAAGCGGACCCGCCCCCCGATGCCGAGGACGCGCGTCAGCCGTTCGAGCCGTGGCCTGTCATCCCCTTCGCCCACCAGAACCAATCGCGCAGCCGGCAGATCCTTGAGGATGAGGGCAAACGCCGACAGGAGGAATCCCTGGTTCTTCTCGCGCGCCAGGCGACCGACACTCAGGCACAGCGGGGCCCCCTCACCGAGCCCGAGGGCCTGCCGGACCTCCATCCGAGAGGTGTTCCCGGACCCCGCAGGAAGCGCCACGCCGGTCGGGACGATCGAGACCGGAGTCTTCACGCCGTGGACAGAGAGGACGCGAGCCACTGCGGGCGCGGGTGCGATCACCAGGTCGGCGTGGTTGGCGAAGGCGACGGCCTGCCGGACCGCCAGGCGGCCGACCACCCGCGAGGGGCCGGGGACGTAGTGGGCGTAGCGGTCGTAGTGGGTGTGGTAGGTGAAGACCAGCGGCCTCTTCGACCGGCGGGCCCACCGGGCCGCGGCCGTCCCGAGCAACAGCGGATGCTGCGCATGAAAGACGTCGAGCTGGAGAGCCGCCACCGCGCTCCCCACGCCCGGCCACCACGCCATCGGAAGCACGTAGGCATGGTGCGTGGGCGCGCGGACCCCCGGGACCCGCAGGACACCGGGCTCGGGCGGACAGCCGCCCGGGTATCGCGGCGCGACGACGGTCACATCATGGCCCGCCCGGCGGAAGGCCTGGGCGAAACTCTCCACCGAGGTCGCCAGACCGTTGACCAGCGGCCGGTAGTTATTGGTGAAGAGTCCAATCCTCATCTTGGAGCGTTCAGCTATCGGCCATCAGCCGTCATCAACAGCGTGCAAAGACTTCGCGTGAGACCCGGCGATGGTCGAGCCTCTGCCGGGAAGTCGGAGTGGCTTCCTTGCTGGTCCCAATGTTGTTTCCCGCTGAGGGCTGACCGCTGACGGCTGAAGGCCTGCCGGGTCATTTCCGGGTGACGGGCGTGTAGGTGATGGGCAGGCCCAGAGCCAGCTTCCCCTGGGTGTACAGTTGGGCCGTGGCCATGAGGAAGTAGGTATGCAGGTTGATGGGGGAGAAGACCAGGCGGAACCACTCCATGAACTTGCGCGTCGGCCGCCAGCGCCGCGGCGCGCGCTGGTAGATGATCGGCTTCAGGGTGTGGGGGACCACCACCATGCCCAGGAGCATGGACGAGGTGAGGACGATGGTCTGGAAGATCAGGTTGAATGCCGCCATGGGGCTCACGCACAGACTCTTCCCCCCCAGCTTCAGGGCCAGGACGTCGGGCGAGAGGAAGACGGGCACCGGCCACAGGTCCCGCACGCACGGACTGATCCAGGAGATGAGGATGAGTTGGGCCGGCAGCAGGACGGTGAGGGGCGGCATGGCATTGGCCAGCAGCGCGCGGAGGGCCTGGAAGGTCTTGGTCTTCACCAGCGGCATCCCGGGCTGGCGGAACTTCCGCCGGTAGCGGACGACGAACTTCACGTCCACGGCACCCCGGGCCCAGCGGGCGATCTGCCCCCAGGATTCCCGGGTGGTGAGGGGCGCCTGGCCCCAGGTCGGCATCTTCAGCGGCGCCACCCGATAGCCCTCCATCACCACCTTGTAGCGGAACTGCATGTCCTCGTTGTGGCGGTTGGGCTCGAAATAGTCCACGGTTCGGAAGGCCTCGAAGTCCAGGCTGGTCCCCGGACCCAGGACCAGGTAGTCCCCCCGGGTCTGCATCTTCCCCATCTGGTAGAGGACGAAGCCCGTGTTGTGCAGCCGCGGGAGCATGGGGACCTTCCAGTAGTTCGCCGTGTAGGTCGTCAGGGATTGCAGCACCACCCCGCGGGTGCCGCGCGACGAGGCCTGGGCATCCTCTTCGCGGTGGGTCCACTCGCGGAAGGCCAGGTCCTGCGGGTGGAGAATGGTATCCGCGTCAATGATCAGAACCTTGACGCCGCCCGCGGGGACCGGGAAGTTCCCGTCGGCGATGCGCCTTGCCAGCCACCGCCCGGCCGTGGTGATGGAGGTCGCCTTGCACTTCACCGGTAGGCCCAGCGTGGGGTACACGAACGGCTCCACCCGAATCCGCGGCTCGAAGACCTCCACGACCTCTTCCAGCTTCTCCAGCGTGGTCTGGTCCTCTGCCTCGACGATGGGAACCAGGGTGACCAGGGACTTGGGGTAACGCAGCCGCTCCACCGACAGGAACGTCTGGAACAGGACATGCCGGTTGCTCTCGTGCTTGAGCGGCATGAAGATGACGTAATGGCTCAGCGGGGCGCCCTGGGATCGGAGCCGATCCAGCCAGTCCACTTCGAGATTTTGAAGGATCGCCTGCCGGGTCTTGTGCGCCCGGACCATGTTCACGATCAGGAACCCGATCCAGAAAGAGATGAACCCGAATCGGAAGACCTCGGCCGGGAATGGATCCCGCAAGAGGTAGCGGAGGAGGGGATAGACCGAGAGGAGCAGGAGGGTCGTGAGGAACGGCGCGATCTCCAGCAGGCGGTCGGTTCCCGGCTGGAGTAGCGAGTCATGCAGTCTCTGGCAGAAGCATCGGACGAAAAAAAAGGCCCGCCCGTTGTCCTCCGGTTGCGCCGGGCGAGCCATGGTGGAGGCATCCAGGGCCTCTTCAGCCCCGGCAAGGATCGCGCCCATGGCTGTACTCCGAGAGCCCGCGGGGGGTTTCGCCCCCGGGCGAATCAAGCATGATCGTGACCGGTCCGTCGTTGACCAGTTCCACCTGCATGGTTGCCTGGAACCGGCCAACGGCCGTGATTATTCCACGGGACGCCAGATTGTCAACGAATTTCTCGAACAGCGGCCGGGCTTTGTCCGCAGGAGCGGACGCGGCGAAGCTGGGTCGCCGTCCCTTGCGCGCGTCGCCGTACAGGGTGAATTGCGAGACAGCCAGCGCCTGCCCCCCAACCTCCAGAAGCGAGCGGTTCATTTTCCCCGCCGCGTCCTCGAAGATCCGGAGATGGGCGACCTTCTCGGCCATCCAGGCCAGGTCGGCGTCCCCGTCCCCGGTCTTGAAGGCCACGAAGATCAGCAGTCCCTGACCGATGGCCGCCACCGTCTCCCCGTCAATATGCACGGCCGCCCGGGCAACGCGCTGAACGAGGACCCGCATGCTGCCTCCGGCCCCCTGGCCCGGACAATTGAAGAACGAACCCGTGAATTCTCCGGATCAAATGACCAATGACCAATTTCCAATGACCAATGCTGGTGGGCGCGCAGAGCGCGCCGTCAATTGGCACCACCGGAACTCCATCCGCAATTGGTCATTGGCCATTGGGATTTGGTCATTGCCTCGGATTATTCGCGAAGGTGTTCGCGAATAATCCAGGCTAGAGGATCTTTTCCATGATGATGGTATCCACCCACTCCCCGTCCAGGAGTCCCTGCTCCTTGTAGATCCCGACCGTGCGGAACCCGTACCTCTGGTACAGCGCCATCCCGGCCGCGTTCCAGGGGAAGGCGGACAGGACCAGCTTGTGGTAGTCGAGCTGCTTCGCCCGGGCGATCAGGGCACGGAGGAGCCCGCCGCCTACGCCTTTCCCCCGCCAGGCCCGTTCCACGTAGACCGAGAAGTCGGCGACGAAATCGTAGGCCTTCCGCGGGTTGAACTGGTTCAGGCTTCCCCAGCCCACCACCGTCCCGTCCAGCTCCGCCACCAGCACAGGGTGTCGTGGCCCCCGGGCGGCCAGCCAGTGTTTCCGCTCCTCGGGGGTGCGTTCCTCGGTCTCCAGGGTGGCAATCCGGTCAGCGATCCCCTGGTTGTAAATAGTGACGATGGCCGCCGCGTCGGCCTCTCCTGCGTCGCGGATGGTCAGGGCGTCCAGAGTCATGAGCCTCCCCGAGAACGATTGGAACAGAACGGGGAACGGGTCCCTCGATGATCTCGACGCCGCACGATGCGATGTGGTTCATCCTATTGGTGCGACTCGGCGATCACGGCGTCCGCCTCGATCTCCACCAGCATCTCGGGCGCGATCAGGCGTTTGACCTCGACCATGCTGGTGGCCGGGCGAATCTCGCCGAAGAACTCGCCATGAGCCTTTCCGACCTTTTGCCACTCGTCGATGTTGGTGACGTAGATTCGCGTCCGCACGACGTCAGGCAGGCTGGCGCCGGCCGCGCGCAGGGCCCTCTCGATGTTCCTGAGGGCCTGCATCGCCTGTGCGTACGTGTCCCCGTGCCCCACGATCTTTCCGGTTGCGTCCGTGGCCGTTGTCCCGCTGACATACACAAAGGATCCCACGCGGACGGCCCGGGAGTATCCGACGATCGGTTCCCACGGGGTTCCGGTGGCGAAGTTCTTTCTCTGCATGTCCGTGCCCACCTCCGTGATTGAGAGTCTTGGGGCGAGTGTTCAGGGCATCCAGGCAGCGTTGGCTCCCTTGCCGCCGGATATTCTCAGAGGTTTCTTCGAAACGCAAGGCAGGTTCCCGGTAGGCGGCGGTCAGGGGATCTGTTCGGCTATCGGTTGACGCCGGTGGTAGGAGGAAGGGGTCCACGGGGAAACCCGGGTGCGGCCAGCATGCCCTTGATATGGCCGATGTGGTGCGCCTCGTGCCAGGCCTGCAGCTTCACCCACCCGCCGAGAGTGAACCACGTCCCGGTCGCCGGATCGGGCGACCGTAGTGCCTCGGGATCAGCCCCCTGAAATCGCTCGAGTTCCGAGCGGAAACGCCCATGGGCGACACCCAACTCTCGTTCCAGCTCTCCCCGGTCTCGGGTCGGACCTGGAATCAAGACCGGTGGCGCCTCAAGGCGCCCATACGGATATTGATCGAGCGCGGCCGTGAAAAGCGTCGTTCCCCTCGGTAACTCTTGGCTACCGTAGTCTCCTCGGATGAGCTTTCGCACCATCTTGCTCGACCCGATTTCGGCGCGAAGGAGATGTTCCACAACCTCCGCGATACACCATGACCCGGCCCCGCGCCGGAACACCCACTGGTCACCCGCCAAGGCCCCGATGGTTTCGAGGAGTTCCTTCCGGACCCTCTCCGTGGTTGCCCACCCAGCGCGGAGCCCGGGATGCAATTCGATCGGCATCTGCATGGGGGTTCTTCCGAATCTTGCTGGCTCTGTGTTTGCCTCGCCAGACCATGCGGCTAGGTGAGTGCTGTGACGGCGCTAGGTCGGGCCGGGGCAAAGAATCTTTGCCCGTGCATTCCGGACAAGCAACGGGGGCCGACCCCTGGCCAGCCCCCGCCGACGAATCGAGGATCCGGGATCAAATCCTTACCAGACCTCCACCACTTATAGCTTCTGGCATTTCGCGTCAAGAGGAATTCTCCGTCGACTGCGACGCGTCAAGTCAGGCGCCGCGGAGGATCCCCGCCCGGCTCTCGCTCGTCCAGTCCGAGTTGCGCCAGCATCTCCTGGATCGCTTGTTCGATATCAATCGCCTCCGTGCCGCCCGGGAATGGTGTCAGTTCGAATCGGGTCAGGCCCCTGAGCGCCTGGAGGACAGCCGTGATCTTCCGTACGGACGTCCGGATGCCGTCCAGCGCGTACCGCACCTGCCAGTCCGCACGCTCGCCCAGGGTCATCGCCAGCACCTCGCGGCACCCCGCGATACCTGCCGTGGCATTGTTGATGTGATGGGAGAGGGTGACGGTGGCCGCCTGCAGGGCCTTGAGTGCGGCAATCTGCCGCTCCCGCTCGACGATCTGCGCCTGCGACTCCCGGAGGGTCTGGAAGCTGCGCTCCAGGTCCTGGTGCAGGATGGCCCGCTCCACGGTCCCACCCAACTGCGCGGCCACGGCTTCCAGAAGTCGCAGCTTTTCGGGAGCGAGGGGGACCTCGGCTGGGTTGTCGGCGCACAGGATGCCCCGCAGCATCCCCTTCGATCGAAGGGGGAAGCACGCAAGCCTCCGCGCGCCCACCTGCGCCCCCTGAGCCGGGCACGCCGCCTCCACGCCTGCTCCCTTGGCCTGTTGCCTAAGCGCCTCGGCCTCCTCCGGGGTGAGTCCCCGCTGAACAATCATCGGTCCTTCCTGTTCCGATATCTCCAGGATGATGGCACCCGCATCGACGCCCACAGCCTCCAAGGTGGCTTCGAGAGCGCGGCTAAATATCGTCACCAGATCCAAGGCCTCATTGGTGACCAGAGCCACCCGATTGAGGGTGCTGAGCTCCTGGGTTCGCTCTGCCACCCGGATCTCCATTTCCTGTCCCCAACGCCGGATCTGATCCAGGTGCTCCAGGATTCGGTAACGCATCCGGTCGAGGGTCCGCCCCAGCTCCCCCATCTCGTCGGACCGATCGAGGACCATGGGAGTGTCGTAGTTTCCCGCCTCGATGGCGCGCGCCGCCCGACCCAGATCCGACAGCGGGGTGATGACCAAGCGACGAAGCACCGCATAGGTCGTGGCGGTGAGCACCAGAAATGCCACCGTGGCGGACCCAAGCATGTACGCTAGACTGGTCCGGAGCTGCCGTTCCATCGGATCCAGCGAGCGATCCATCACCAAGGCCCCCAGGATCCGCTGACCGGGATCGTGGCACCCCTGACAGCGTGGGGCGTTGGAGATCAGACTGGTGCTGCGGAGGATGGGAGACGGCTGGCGGTTCAAGACAATCGTTCCGCCATGCCCCGCCCCCTCCCCCTCTGGAATGTCGGTTGGTGAGCCCGGTGGGCTGCCGAGGGGCGGCTGGCCGAGTTGGTCGGGTTTCGAGGCAACCTGGACCGCACCGGTCCGGTCCAGGATGAATACCCCCTCGATCCCGGGTTGCTGCCCCACGGTCAGGACGATGCGCTGGATCTCGGCCGGATCGTTAGCCAGCATGGCGTGTTCCAGCGTCGCCCGGATGGTGTTGGCCAGGTGCGCGGTGGCGTCGGCGGTGTTCCGCAGGAGTTGGTCGCGCTGGTAGCGGATGAGAACGAAGAAGGATGTACCCACCGTGACAGCGAGGACGAGCGCCATAGCCCCCAGGATCTTCGTGCGGAGCTTCACGGGTAAGCCTCAAGGGGATTCTGGCACGGAGTGGGGGTGCGGCCCCTCCCCAGCCAGTGAGTCAGGCAGCGGTACTCCCTGGTCCTTGTGGGACCCCGGCCAAGAGTTGGGCCAGGGAATCAAAGACGAGCGGCTTCTCGATCACACCGATCACAGCGAGGTGATCAAGGTTGATCGGGAAGGGCGAAATCTTGCTCCCGGCGAGGAGGATGACCCCTGGACGGGGGTGCAAGCCTTGGCACCGGATCACCAGCTCCTCTCCGGTCATCCAGGCCAGGCGCGCATCGGCGATCAGGATATCCACCGGCCACTCCCGGAGGAGCGCCAGCGCCAGCTCTCCCGACGCGACGGAACGGGCCTCGCGACAGTGCGCCTCCAGGAAGCGCACCAGGGACCAGCGGACCAGCGGGTCCTCATCCACCACGAGACATCGAGTGCACGACCTGGGAGTCATGGCCATTTGCAAGATGAAACACAAACGGGGGCGAGCCTCTCGGCATCACCCCCGTTCGATGGTCATCACCATCAGGCACTCACCAGCTTCGCCTGCGTGTCTGAGCATGAGCGCGTTCAGCCCACCGCAGGGTGTGCTGTGGCTCCAGATCGCCGCCGTCAGATGTCCCTCGAAGAGGTCAGGGCCTCGGCCTCCTGTACCAGGTATGCTTCCATCAGGCGCGCGATCCCGCGATAGAAGGGGCCGGCGGCCCTTTCGCGGATCAGTTCACACAGGGCCGGAACCCACTGCCGCAGGTGTTCGTGGACCAGCCTCCGCTGGAGGTCCCGCACTCGACGGACTTCGCCGAGATCCTCTTGATCCCAGGCCCGGGCCTCGGCCCCGCACAAAAACTCCATGCAGGCCAGTTCGAGTCCGACGTGGTCCGGCAGGTCTTTGAAATCCTCGGAGATGGCTGCGCCCGCCTCGCGGTACAACTGCTTGACGGCGAGGGTCGAGGCCCCCATCAGCAGCCCTTGCACCCGGGTCTCGCCGATCTCCCGCTCGTCCCGATAGACCGCCTCGTACGGGGTCACGTACCGCCCCAGGGGGACCATGAAGAGATCCTGGAACTCCTGGTCCAGGGCCGCATAGTCCCCCTGGAACCCTCTGACGAACTGCCGGAGATCGTCGGCCACGCCCGCCCCGAACATCTCCTCCAGCCCATCCACGAATCCATCCGCCAAGAGCGGGGCGACCATCACGGCACTAGGTACCTCCAGGAAGGCCGCCGAGAGGAACCGGTACATATTGCCGCGGGCTTCGGCCCACCTCACCCGGTCAGTCATTTCTTCACGAACCTCGTGGACGGCCTCGTCAGGGGCGGATCCGAGAAGCCCTCCGGCGCGTTCTCCCCGGACTGCGCCACGGTGAAGTCCGGAACATAGGTGAGGGCCTTGCCGACGCAGGTGGTCGCGCACGCCGGCTGAAGCCCCTTGTCCACGCGCTCGACGCACATAGTGCATTTCTCGACCTTCTGCGAGGACTCGTTCCACTGTGGGGCCCCGTACGGGCAGGCCCAGACACAGTACTTGCACCCGATGCACTTCTCCTGATCGATCAGCACGATCCCGTCCGAGGCCCGCTTGGAGATGGCATTGACCGGACAGGAGTTCATGCAGGCCGGCGTCTGGCAGTGGTTGCACGCCGACGTGACGAAGGTCCGCCAGACATTGGGGTATGTGCCTCCCTCCTGCACGATCACCCAGCGATAACTGAGGTGGAGCGGCCGCTGGGGATTGCCCCCCTTGAAGAGGAGGGGGGAGTTGGCGGGGGCGGTGTTCTGCTCCGCCTTGCACGCGACCGTGCAGCTATGGCACCCGATGCAGCGACCCAGGTCAATCAGCCAACCGCGCTGCGCCATGACTCCTCACCTCCCCTCTAGGCCTTCACCAGTTTGACCCGGCTGTCATAGAACGACACGCTGCCCCCGACCTTGTCCTGGATCGAGGTGTTCAGCACCTTGCCCTTGAACTGGTCCAGTCGCATGATGGGGTTTACCTGGATCCCGGTCCCCCGGCTGGGATCAGCTCCCTGGGCCACGCCATCTACCACGTGTGGTTTGGAGGCCAGTTCCCAGTGGCCGAAGTGGTGCGAGACGGCGATGACGCCGGGCCGCACGCCCTCCGTGACCTTGGCCTTGCCCACCACCCCGCCCGGGCTCGTGGCCGAGACCAGCCGGACCTTGTCGCCGTCCCGGATCCCCAACCGCCTGGCATCCGAGGTGTTGATCTCCACGAAATTCTCCGGCTGGATGATCATGAGCCACGGGATGGTCGCCGTCCGCGCCTGGGCGTGCCAGACCATCTTGTAGGTGATGAGCTGGAACGGAAACTCCTTCTCGTCCACCGTCGCGATGGCCGTGTTGTCGGCGAACTTCGGGGGGTCGTACTGCGGGAGCCCGTCGAAGTACTGCCCGGTCATCGAGTCCTTGGTGGTGGCCAGTTGCTCGATGTAGATCTTGATCACGTTGCCGTACTTGTACTTGAGGTACTTCCCGTCGTACTCGTTCCCCGGGTCCTCGAACACGCCGCCCTTGGCCACGATCTCGCCGATGGGCTTCCCGGTGTTCTTGGACAGGTTCTGGAGGCCCTTTTTGTAGAAGTCCCAGTAGGTGTTCAGGGGGCTGCCGTCCTGGAAGGCCTTGTCGCCCACGCCGGGGAGCCCCAGGGCCTTGGCCAGGCCGATGTGGATGTCGCCGACGGTCTTGGTGTTGGGGAGGACCGGCGTGTAGACGTTGGGCGCATCCGGGTTGAAGGGCGCCGTACCGATATCCTTGCCGTCCAGCTTCCCCACCACCGGTTGCTGCAGCGGGGTGGCCTTGGTTAAGATGGTAGGTGTCATGCCGGGGAATGCCCACTTCTCCAGGTAGGTCGTGTCCGGCAGGACGTAGTCGGCAAACGCCGCCACCTCGCCCATGTTCAAGCTGATGGCCACGAACAGCGGCAGCTTCTTCTCGTCTTTCACGTAGTCTTCGAAGGTCTTCCGGAGGGCCGGCGTGCTGTACGGCCAGCCATTCCAGTAGGTGATCAACGCCTTGATCGGGTAGGGGTAGCCGTCGGCCGCGCTGGGGATGACCTCCTGGTAGTTCCCGTGGGTAGCATAGGGGAACCACGGGCGCTTGGCGGGATAGCCCCCGTCCCGCTTGAACAGGTTCGGTCCGTCCTTCTCATACTGCTTGACCGTGCGGTTCAGCTTGATGCCCTTGGCCGAGACGCCGCCTGGTACAGTCCCCAGCGGGGTGACCCCTGACCCTTCCGGATACCCGCCGCCGCCTCCGCCGTTGCCTCCCCGCCAGTCGTAGTTTCCGGTCAGCGTGTTCAATATGTTGATTGAGAGTTGGTTGTATACGCCGTTCGTGTGCTGGACGGCGCCGCGATAGGCATTCGTGACCGCCTGCTTCCCCGCCGTTGCGAACTCGCTGGCCAGCGTGACGATCAGGTCAACGCTCAGGCCGCAGTCCGCGGCATACTGGGCCAAGGACCTGGAGAACACCCGCTCCTTCAAGAGCTGGAAAACGGTCTTGCAGCGGCGGCCGGCCACCACCACCTCGCCAGGCTCCATATCCCCGACCAGGGCTGCGTCTGCGATCTCTTTTGGCCCGCCGCCGGACCATGCGACATAGTTCTCCTTCTTGCCGCCGATGGCGTCGGCCCGCAGATACCGGCGGGCGTCGGCGTGGCTCGGATCCACCACAACCAGGCGGGTGGCGTCGGTCCAGGTCGGCTCGCCGCTTGCCTTGGCTGCCGCCTGATTCGCATTGGCCAGGTACTTCGCGTCGTACTTCCCATTCTCCAGCATCCACCGCGCCATCCCCAAGGCCAGGGCGGCGTCGGCGCCGGGCTTGACCGGCACCCAGCGGTGGGCCAACGCCGCCGTGTTGGAGAAGCGGGGGTCCACCACCACGTATTTCCCGCCCTTGGCCCGGAAGTCCATCAGCTTGCGAGCCGTGGCCACCATGGGGAAGTTCGCCTCCAGAAAACTGGAGCCGAACAGCATGATGTACTTGGCCTCGACGATGTCGGGTTTGAAGTGGTTCTTGCGCCCCCGATTCGCCTTCTCGTCCCAGGTCATCAGCTCGTTGGCCACGTGGTGGGACGTCTCGCAGATGCTGGTATGGTCCTCGCGCTTGTTGATTGTTCCGAACCCATTCCCCCACACCCGATCGGTGAACCCACCCTCGATCGTACGGCCGGCCGAGTACAGCACCTGGTTGGCTACCGGCCCCAGCTCTGGCGTCGCAGAGTCTATCAAGGTGTTGAGATCGCGCAGCGGCTTGAGCTTCGCCGCGATCTCCTGGAAGGCCTGTTCCCAGGTAATCGCCTTCCACTGGCCGGAGCCGCGGGGCCCGACCCGCTTCAGCGGCTGCTTGATCCGGTAGGGGTCATAGACCACCTGGACGCCGGCCTGGCCCTTGGCGCACAGGCGCCCGGGCTTCTTCTTCGCTTCGTCCACTGGGGTGTTGTATGGAGGACGCTCATCCGGATCGAAGTTATTGGGATGATAGGGATTCCCATCGATCTTCAGGAGCACCCCGTCCTTCACCCGCGCCATGATCCCGCAGCGGCTGTGGCAGTTCTGGCACACGCTCATGATGACCTGGACGCCGGCATCCACCTCGGTGGCATCCGGGGGGTTCTGCCCGGTCACCAGGGCCGAGGCCGATGCAGGCTTCACCAGGTTCCGGACGGTGGCCCCGGCCGCCAGCGTCCCGCTGATCAACAGGAACCGCCGCCGGTTCATGTCCGGGTTCAGGATGTTGCAGAGGCCCGTCTTCCGCGACTCTGCCATGTCACGCACCTCCCTCGGCTCGTCTCAATTCGCGTAGAACTTCTTGGACGACGGTCCCGATTTGCTATGGCACGCGCCGCACGAGGCGACGTCCGCATTCTTCCGGAGCTGCTCCCCGGAGTGCTGCACGAGGTCCACCCTGCCGTGACAGGAGGTGCAGGTTTCGTTGGTCACGCCCGCCTTCTCGTCATAGGCCGGCGCGAACGGCACCATGGCGGCGTGGGCCTCCTTGAACTTCGGATTCAGCGTGGTCCGCGTCATGATATCGCCGTGGCAGCTCAGGCAGTTCTTGTTGAACGACGGCGACTTGGCGTCGTGGAGCGCCACGAGGTCGGGCGCATCGGCGCGCGGAGGTCCGGGGGCGACACCCGGCGCGACCACGCAGCCGGCCAGGACTAGGGCCAGCCCTCCCAACAGCGTCGGTCCGAACAGTCTCCTGCGCGACCCGTGTGCCTTCATCGTGTCTCCTCCTGGCTGTGGCCCATGTACGCCGGATGAGCAGTCCTTCTGAAAAGTCAAAGGCCGGGATCCCAAAACCACGGGACCCCGGCCTCCTTTGCCAATTCCCTCCCGGTCGTCCAGTCGGGAGTTCGGGCTGGCCCCGGGATCGCTCCCGGGGCCGTCGAGTCCGCCGTGTCCACGAGGGACAGGGCGGATCGGAGGACCGTCTGTTGACGAGGAGAGCTTAGCGGAGTGGCGGCCGCCTGTCTGTCAGGGAAGGGCCGAAAAATGCGGGGAAGTGCGTCGGGGAAAACACGACACAACTCATTTCCGATTGCCGATTTCCGATTGACGATTTTGAAATCGGCAATCGACAATCCTCAATCGAAAACGGGACTCAGTCGGTTTCTTTGAGCAGGCCGTGGTGGAGGGCGTAGCGGACGAGTTCGGCCCGGCCCTTGAGGCCCAGCTTCTCTGTGAGCCGCGCCTTGTAGGTTTCGACGGACTTCACGCTGATGCAGAGCTTGTCGGCGACCTCCTGGTTGGTATGGCCGTGGGCGATCAGCCGCAGGACCTCCGTTTCTCTGTCACTCAAGGTCGGGATCTCCCCACCGACTGGCTTGGGCTCCATCACTTCATCCACGAGAGCCTTGGCCAGGGCGGGATCCAGGAAGATGTCGCCACGCGCAGCGGCGCGGATGGCCGCCAGCAACTCCGTATCCGCCGCTTTTTTCAGGACATACCCGGAGGCGCCGGCCCGCAGCACCTGCCGGAGGTATCCCTTGTCGTCATGCATGGACAGGATGAGGACCTTCGCGGCCGGGTGGTCGCGCTTGATGCGAGCCGTGGCGTCAATCCCGCTCACCCCGGGCATCCCGATGTCCATCACCACCACGTCGGGGAACAGGGCCTGCGTCAGGCGGATTGCCTCGGCGCCATCGGCCGCCTCGCCGACGACCTCCAGGTCCTCCTGAGCCGCCAGCAGGGCCCGAAGGCCGGCCCGGAGGACCGCGTGGTCATCCGCCAGCAGGATCCGGATCCGTTTGCCGTTGGCCATCTGCAGTCTCCAGGGGCAGTGGCACCTCCACGAAGACGGTGGTCCCACTCCCCGGTGTGGATTCGATCGTCAGGGTGCCCCCCAGCAGGGTCGCCCGCTCGCGCATGCCGAACACACCCAAGGATCGTTCATCCCGTGTCCCACTCATCCAGCTCGCCACGTCAAAGCCACGACCGTCGTCCTCTACGATCAGGGTGACGGAGCCGCGCCGCGTCTCCAGCAGAACGCTCACGGAATGGGCCCCGGCATGGCGGGCCACATTCGTCAGGGCCTCCTGAGTGATCCGGTACAGGGCGGTCTCCAGAGACGGAGGGAGCCGTCGGCCCGTGCGCAGGTTGGTCTCGAAGGTCACCCGGATTCCGTGGGTCCTCCCGAACTCCGCCACGATCCGCTCCACGGCGGGAACCAGGCCGAGGTCATCCAGGACGCTGGGCCGCAGTTGCAGCGCCAGGTCGTGCACCGCGTCCAGGGTCTTGCCCGTGAGGGCCCGAAGGTCACCCAAGGCTTCCCGCGCATCCGCGAGGTCCGGCCCTTGCTCCAGCAGCTTCAGCCCGACCATCAGCGAGGTCAGGGCCTGGCTGGTCTCGTCGTGCAACTCCCGGGCGATTCGCTTGCGCTCGTCCTCTTGAGCTGTGATGACCTGCTCCAGCAGGCGGGCGCGCATTTGCTCCTTGCGCTCCAGTTCGTCATGGGAGCGGGCAAGCTCCGTGGTCATCGCGTTAAACGCCGACGCCAGTTGCCCGATCTCATCCGCCCGATCCACGGCGACCCGTTGACTGAGGTCGCCGGCCTGAACGGCTCGGGCGCTGTCCCGTAGCCGCTGGATCGGCTGGACCATCCGCCGGGAGAATCGCCAGATGCTGCCGATGCCCACCAGCATCAATAGGAAAAGGACGGCAATAACCTTGAGGGCCAGATCCCGTAGCGTGTGCTCCACGCCCGCCCGAGATAGCCCCAGGCGGACGGCGCCGACGGGGAGGCCGCGCATCCGGATGGGTACCGCCACGTCATACAGGCGCTCCCCTGCGGGCCCGGTGACCGATACCACCGATGCCTCAGGTTGGGCCAGGATTTCGCGCGTCCGGGCGTCTGTCAGGGTGGTATGAACCTGACCAGGATCGGTGTGGGCCAGGGCCTGCCCCCGAGGATCCAGGACCATGGCGTAGGAGATCTTCTCCTCTCCAGGAAGGTCCCGACCATGAGTGTTCCGCAGGACTTGCACGAGCTTGAAGAGCGCATAGTCATCCTCGCGAAGGATTGGATCCAGACTCTGCTCCGCCAGGTGGGTCGCCGTGAGGAGACCTCGATTCTGAAGCTCCTTTTCCAGCACCTGCTGTTCGTGCAGAAGCAGGTACCCCACGACCCCGAGGACGACCAGGGACACAAAGCCGAAAATCCGGCTCGTGAACGTGACGGCAAGGGAGCCGCGCCAGCTCGTCCAGCTGCTCAATTGTTCCTCGATCCCTCCACAACCCGGAGCATTGTCCGGATGCTGCTGTAGAGGCTATCGTCCCCCTGGATGAACCGGTCTACTCCCAGGTTTTTCAGGATCTCCCGGCCCCCGAGGTCCTGGTCCAGTCCCAGGAACAGGTCCCGCAGGGCCCGCTTGATTGCCTGGTCGAGATTCTTTGGGACCACGACGGGCTGGGCTCCAAATGGGGGCGACCGGTGAATGACCCGAGTCCGGGCCACCAGGGAGGGGTTGGTGCCCTGGAGGTAATCGTAGATCAGGCTGTCCACCGCCGCCCCGTCCACCACCCCTTCGGCCACTGCCTCGATGGAATTATCGTGGCTGTAGGTGAACAGGGTCTTGGCGAAGAAGGTGGCCGGTTGCCGCCCCTGCGACATCAGGACGTACACTGGATACAAGTAGCCTGAAGTGGATAGAGGATCCGTGAAGGCGAATCGCCTCCGGTGCAGTTCTTCAAAAGAAGCCGCCGTGCTGGATTGGGGGACGATGATGTAGGAGCGGTAGGTCGGGCTGCCATTGATGACCGGGACTGCCAGGAGTTCTATGCCGTACTGGCGCTTGGCGTACACGTAGGGTCCCGAGCACAGGATGGCGGCGTCCAGTTTGCCGGTCCCCAGCATGTCGTTGACTTCCTGGTACGTCCGTCGCTGCTTCATCTCTACCGGGCGCCCGAGCCTCGCCGCGATGTAGTCCATCAGCTCCTGATAGACGTTGATCGTCTCCTCCGGCGAGATCATGGCCGCGATGGCGATCCGGAGCGGGGCTCTTTCTTTCGTTACGTCGGCAGCGGCGCTCCACGCGACGTCGGCGCCAGCCATCAGGAGCCCCCAGGTGAGGGGAACCGCTACGCATCCCCACGCAAACCGCCGTGCCATGCGATGTCCTCCAGCTATTGGCCTGACCAGGCCCGGGAACAGATTCCCGACTGCTACAGTCTAGAATGTCTCCGGCGCGACGCCAAGGGGAAAGGTCTTGTCAGCAGCATAGGCGTCGGACAGCGGACAAATCCGATCTCGCTTTGCCGTTGACACGTCACAAGAGGAATGGTAAGTGCATGATCACATACTCATGGAGGGGCGACGATGAGCGACGATATCCTGGAGTTAAAGGCGAACGTCCTGAAGGCACTGGGACAGCCGACCCGGCTGAAGATCCTGGAGCTGCTCCGGAACGGCGAGCGATGCGTGTGCGAGATCTTCCCTGCCATCCAGGAAGAACAGTCCAACGTCTCGCGCCACCTGGCCCTGATGAAAGCGGCCGGGATCCTGACCTCGCGCAAGCAGGGACAGATGGTGCACTATCGCGTCCGAGACCCGCAGGTGTTCAAGCTCCTGGACGGAGCCAGCGCCCTGCTCAAAGCCCACATTGACGAGCGCAAGACCCTGTCCCGCCGGTTGAGCTGAGGACGGAGTAGCGCGGCAGCCGTCTGGGGCCCGCGACGGGCTGCTCCTCCACGCCCTCCTACAAGGACCACCTTCACCCGAGACGATCGCCACGGATTCTTCGGCGCGCCGGCACGCCGGCCTGCTGTGTTTGTCCACTCTCGCTGGTCCGCCGCTCGAGGATTGGGTTGACAGGGTGACTCAAGGAAGATAGCATATGTGCCTGAATGCATATGACAGGAGGCCTCGTGGCTATGAAGGACATGATCAGACTCCTCGATGCCCTGACCAACCCGACGCGCATGCGGTTGGTCCGCCTGTTGCTCCGGGAGGAGTTGTGTGTCTGCGAGCTGGTGGACGCGCTCCGCACCCCCCAGTACAAGGTTTCGCGGCATCTCAGCAGGTTGCGGAACATCGGGCTCGTGGAGGCTCGACGCAACGGGCGCTGGATGTACTACGGCATCGGACGCCGGGTCGGGCTGGAGGGATTTCACCAGGACCTCCTCAAGGTCATAGATGTTCACCTGAACGGCAGCCCCGAGGTACGGAAAGACGAAATCCGGCTGAGCCGGCGGCTGACCATGCGGCGGGCCGGACATTGCGTGGTGGGGAAGACCTGCTGCTGATTTTGTTTGGCCGGAACATATGCGGGCACGCGCATACAAATTCCCCTCACCCATGAAAGGAGACAATGGTAATGGATTCGCGTCGCGGCTGGTTGCACATTGTGCAGGACTGCCGCATGCTCCCGGTCTTTGTGGTCGTGAGCATGGCGGTCGGCATCGCCTTCGGCAAACTGTACGGCATCTCCAATTTCGAGCTGACCCCGCCGATTGACGCCATCAAAGCCATCTTCCGGGGGCAGTACGAGTTCACCGTGCCAAACACCCTGGCCCTGGGAGTGGTCATCGGGTTATTCCTGATGATGTTTCCGGCCATGACCAAGATCCGGTTCGAGGACTTGGGGAAGGCAGCCCGGTCTCCGAAGCAGTTGCTGATCGTGATGTTCTTCAACTACGCCGTGGCCCCATTTTTCATGCTGGGCCTGGCCAAGCTGTTCCTGGCCGGCCACCCCGACCTGTACACCGGCCTGGTGCTGTACGGTCTGGCTCCCTGCATCGCGATGGTGATCGTGTTCACGTTCCTGGCGCTGGGCAACAATGCCATGGCGATCGTCCTGGTGGCCATCAACTCTATCATGCAGATGATCCTGATCCCGGTCTATGCCAAGCTGCTGCTGGGCGAGATCCGGTTCGACGTCTGGGTGGTCGGGGAGAGCGTGATCCTGTACCTGGGAATTCCCCTGATCGCCGGCTTCTTCACACGACGGATCGGGATCGCACGGATGGGGGAGGCAGGTTTCGACCGGCTGAAGACGGGCCTGGAAACGCTCTCCATCCTGGGGCTTCTCTTCACCCTCATCGTGATGTTTGCCCTGAAGGGGGATCTGATTCTGGAGCGGCCGGCCATCATCCTGCAAATGGCGATCCCCATGACGCTGTTCTTCTGGCTGATATTCGGCGTGGTCTATTTCACCGGATGGGGGCTCGGCCTGGATTACGAGGATTCGGTGGCCGTGGCCTTCAACAGCACCGGGCGGGACTTCGAGATCGCCATTGCGATCGCCATCACGGCGTTCAACCCGGCGGTGGCCTTGGCCACCGTCGTCGGGCCCCTCATCGAGGTCCCGGTCATGCTGGCTCTGGTCTGGTTTGCACGGAAGACGAAGTACCGCCTGTTCGAGGTCCATGGCCGCGTGAAGACGGCCAATCTCCTGGATGCCACGCCGTTGCTCCAGCGCGTTCCGGCAAAGAAGCCCCGATGACCGTAGAATCTCGCGTGCCGTCGGGAGGAGAAATGGCTGCTGCCATCAAGGTGATGTTCGTCTGCACGGGGAATTCGGCCCGGAGCCAGATGGCTGAGGGTTTTGCGCGACACGTTGGCCAGGGGCGGGTGGAGGCATACAGCGCCGGGATGGAGCCGAGCCGGCTGAATCCTTTCGCCGTGGCCGCCATGCAGGAGAAGGGGATTGACATCTCGCATCAGCAGTCAAAGCCCTTCGACGAGAACCTGGCCCGCCGGATGGATGTTCTGGTGACGGTTTGCGGCATCGCCGACCAGCGCTGCCCGGTCCTACCGCCCGAGGTGGAGAGAATCCACTGGCCGTTGGAGGACCCAGGGGCGGTGAAGGGAACCGAGGCCGAGATCCTGGCGAAGTTCCGCGAGATCCGAGACCAGATCGAATCGCGGGTCCTGGAACTGGTCAGGAGCCTCAAATAGCTTCAACCTCCGCTCCCGCCTGAACATCGCCGGCGGTGCCCCTCTTGCCCCTCGCGCCTCCGTCTTTCTTTCTCCCTCTCTGGTGGAGGGGAATGGGTGAGAGGATGAGACGGCATGGATATTGCTTCATGAGCAAGTAGACATATACACGGAGTGTGGGTTCATGGGTCGGCACGAAGTTCAAGCGGAGTTCCTGCGGGCCGTGGGGCAGACGACAGGGCTACGTATTCTCGAGATCCTGGCAGAAGGTGAGCGTTGCG
>Ga0156237_1002_pt1 | contig 35186 bp, 34 predicted proteins | sample RifCSPlowO2_12_FD_107884 | JGI IMG/M metagenome (GOLD analysis project Ga0156237, IMG submission 107884) | candidate division NC10 bacterium RIFCSPLOWO2_12_FULL_66_18
GGCGTCGGGCCGCCCGCCAAATTATCATCGTGTCGGATGCGACCGGCCACACGGCCGAGATGGTTGTGAAGGCGGCGCTGGTCCAGTTCCAGGGTGCGGAGGTTGAACTGCGCGTCCAGCCTCGTGTCCGGACGGCCGACGGCGTGCGGGCGGCTGTCCAGATGGCGTCCAAGCTCCGGGGCCTCATCGTCCACACCCTGGTGTTGCCGGAGCTGCGCAACCTGATGCTCACCGAGGGGCGGACACGGGATGTCCCGACCATCGATCTGCTGGGGCCGCTCCTGCTCCGCCTGGAAGATCTGCTGCAACTGCAACCCATGGCCAAGCCCGGCCTCTTCCGGGACATGGACCAGGAATACCGCCGTCGCTTCGAGGTGGTCGAGTTCGCCGTCAAGCACGACGACGGGCAGAACCCGCGAGGTCTCCAGCAAGCGGACGTCATCCTGGTGGGCGTCTCCCGGACCTCCAAGACACCGCTCTCCATGTTCCTGGCGGGGCGCGGGCTGCAGGTGGCCAACGTTCCCGTCGTCCACAAGCTTCCGCTGCCGGAGGAGTTAGCCCGCGTGGATCCCCGGAAGGTGGTGGGCCTCACCATCAAAGCGGAACGGCTGCTGGAGTTGCGGCGCGCCCGTCTGCAGCAGATGGAGACTCCCCCAAAATTCCCGTACGCCGACCCACGGCAGATCTGGGCGGAACTGGAATATGCCCAGAGCCAGTTCTCCCGGTGGGGGTGGCCGGTGATGGATGTGACCGACAAGTCCATCGAAGAGGGCGCCGCGGAGGTCCTGGTGCTCACCGGGATTGATCAGCCCACCGCACGGCCGGCCGCCGCGCGGGGCATCCGCGCCCCGGCCTGGCGCCGGACCTCGGAGTGAGGGCGGGTGAGGAAATCGCCTTGAGCTGACGCCGACCTGGCATGTCCCGGAGAATCCCCTCCGCTCGACAATTCCCGCGTGCGATTTCTTCGCGCAACCCGGGGAAGGAGGGTGGTCATGACCATCAGTGCATACGTCTTCATCGAGGCCACGCCGGGGAAGGCCGGTCAGCTCGCGGAGGCGGCGGCCAAGCTGCCGGGCGTGAAGATGGCTCATGCCGTCACGGGGTCCTACGATGTCATCGCCCTCGTGGAGGCCCAGGATGTCGCCGCCCTGGGAGAGTTCCTCACCACGCGCGTCCATCGCCTGGCGGGGGTGCTGAAGACGACGACGAACGTGGTGGTGGATTAGGCGTGCCAGATCCTGGGCACTCCCCCGACTGCCCGCTCGCGTGATCCGATCCGGTGGCTGAATGCCTCGAGTGCCCGGTCCGCCCGTTCTGTGTCCGGACCGCCCGATCGCGTCCCTGCGATCGCCACCCTGATCAGTGAGACGGCCACGTGGAAAACACTCGCCTCCGTCGGGATCCAGTCAGCCTGCGCTGGGTGGTGATCTCCCCGAGCCGTGCCGAACTCCCGTTTCCAGGCTTGCCGGTGCGCCCGCCGGGCGTTCCCGCCGAGGCCTGTCCTTTCTGTCCGGGGAACGAGGCCAAGGCCGGCCCGGAGATCCACGTCGAGCGCGAGCCGGGCAGCCCCGCCAACGGGCGGGGCTGGTGGGTCCGGGTCGTGGCGGACAAGTATCCCATCCTGCACATCGAGGGCGGTTTGGAGAAAAGCGCCGAGGGCATGTACGACAGCATGAACGCCACCGGGGCCCACGAGATCCTGGTCGAGACGCCGGAGCACGACCAGCACTGGGCGGACCTGGAGGTGCTCCAGCTCGACCGGATCTTGCGGGCCTGCCAGCAGCGCAGCCTCGATCTCCGGAACGACCCGCGCTTCCGCCACGTCATCTGGGTGAAGAACCACGGCCTGCCCACCAGCCTCTTCCAGCACCAGCATTCCCACATCGTGGCCAGCCCCTTCGTGCCGCCGGCCATCGAGGAGGAGCTGCGGGGATTCGGCACCTACGTCCGCTGGAAGGAACGCTGTGTCCTCTGCGACATGGTCAAGCAGGAGTGCGCCGTCGGCCATCGGATCATCCTGCGAGAGGGCACGGTCCTGGTCTTGGCGCCCTTCGCCCCCCGCTTCCCCTACGAGACCTGGATCGTCCCCACCGACCACGCGCACGATTTCGGCGCCACCCGCACGGCCGTGCTGCGCGATCTGGCGCGGGCGCTCCAGGGAATCGTTACCCGCATTCGCAGCTTGCTGAACGACCCGCCCTACACGCTCGTCCTTCACTCCTCGCCCCTGGGCGAATTCACTCGTGAGGAGTACCACTGGCACCTGGAACTCGTCCCGCGCCCGCCCCAGGTCCTGGGCCTGGAGTGGGGGACCGGCATCTACATCAATCCCGTACCGCCCGAAGTGGCTGCCGAACGTCTGCGCCAAGCAGTGCAGTAGCCCCGCCCCCGGCATGTGCTCGGCAAGCCGGGTTTGTACGGGCGGCGGCCGGTCCCGCCAGAAGTCGCCGCCGAGCGCCTCCGGGAGGCTCAGGGATAGGCCGGGCTCTTCGTCGCGGCCGGGCGCGGGCGAGAAAGTTGACGCCTGCCGGGTCGTGGTGTAGGCTGCCATCAACGACCCCATCATGCCATGACGACCCAGCCTGATCCGAAACCCGGGATCTCTCGACCCACCGAGGCGAGCCTCGAGGCCCTGTCTCCCGTTCTCGCCGAGTACATGGAGGCTCTGGGTGTGCCGGTGTGCGTGGAGGTGTCGCGCCGCCGCGTCGTGCGCCCGCGGGGGCGACGGGGGTGGAATGTGCACCCTTTCGCGCTCCCGGGGCGTCCAGGGTGGCTCGGCCTGGGACCACAGGTCCGCCTCACCACCTTTCCGGCGGTTTGCGGGTACCCCCTCTCACCGGAACGGCGAGCGGCCTGGAGTGTCTCGGGCCGGAACCGCTGGGGCCGTCCCCTCCAGGACGCCGAGGGGCTCCTGATCACCGACCTGTTCCTCCTGTCCCAGAAGGTCTCGGCCTCGGACACCGAGCTGGACGCCGACGCCCTCTTCGAGTTCCTCGGACGCGTGGTGGCGGAGGGGGGAGACGTGGCGAGCGTGCGCGTGTGGTGGCACAGCCACGCCGATATGGACCTGATCTGGAGCCAGACCGACTGTGCCACCATCGGAAGCCTGCCGGGGGATTTTTGGGTGGCGCTCCTGGTGAACCGGCGGGGAACGATCCTCTGCCGCCTGGATGCCTTCGCGCCCCGCCGACAGACCTGGGAGCTGCCCCTGGTCGAGGTCGTTGAGGAGGGGCGCGGGGACCTCGAGGCCCTGCAGGCCGCCATTGATCGCGAGATCCTGGAAAAGGTGCGGGCCTACGTGGTGGTGCATGATGTGATCGGCAGCGAGGGGATCGCGGGTACGGTCGCCGGATACCCGGTCCCTCTGACGCTTGAACCCACGCGCTCCCGGCACGACCCGGGCGACGCGAGACAGCGAAAGTGAGGTCGGCATGCGACGGTGGGTGGTGATCCTCGCAGGGCTTCTGGTAGGAGTGGGAGGTGGGATCGGCATGGCCGCCGAGGCCCCGCCCGCCGGAGAGCCCGAAGCGAGCCGGGTCGTGGCGCGGGTGAACCAGGCGGAGATCACCTACGGCGAGTTCAAGCGGCGCCTGGAGGGCTTTCAGCGGGAGCGCGGGCCGATGGCGCCGGAGCAGTGGCGTGACATCCTGCGCGGGATGGTGCAGGAGGAGATCCTGCTCCAGGGGGCCGCGGCCGCGGGGCTGGACCAGGATGCCGCGGTCAAGGCCCGGCTGGAGCAGGCCCGACGACAGGTGCTGATCGAGGAACTGTTGAAGCGCAAGGTCCTCGCGGTGGCCCAGGTCACCGACGAGGAGGCGCGGAAGATGTACGAGGAGAACAAGCCCCTCTTCGGCACGGAGACGGTCGCGGCCAGCCACATCATGGTGAAGACCCAGGAGGAGGCCGAGGCCATCCTCCAGGAGCTGCAGGCGGGCAAGGACTTCGCGGAGCTCGCCAAGGCCAAATCGCAGGATACCGCGAGCGCGGAGAAGGGGGGAGACCTCGGGCCCCTGAGCCACGGGCAGACCGTTCCGGAGTTCGAGGAGGAAGCCTTCCGGCTCAAGGAGGGGGAGCTTTCCCCCGTGATCAAGACCCAGTACGGCTTCCACATCCTCAAAAGTGGCGCCCGCGCGACCGTCATTCAGCCCTTCGAGGAGGTGCAGGATCGCATCCGGCAGTCGCTCCTGCAGCAGAAGCAGCGGGAAACCTTCATGGCCTTCATGACGGACCTCGAGAAGCGGGCCACGACCGAGCTCTTCGAGGACCGGTTGAGGTGACGCTATGCGCCGGTGGAGAGCAGAGTGATTACGGACACCCCGGCGGCGGTCGGACTCTTCCCGTTGCTTTCCCAGGAAACAGAAAGCCGTGGCGAATCCGCCACGGCTCCTGCGAAAACCTTCGTGGTGCCGAAGGGGGGACTCGAACCCCCACGGGGGAACCCCCACTACGCCCTGAACGTAGCGCGTCTACCAGTTCCGCCACTTCGGCAGCGCCCATCTTCTAGACCGGTGGCCGCGAAAAGTCAATGGAAAATCACAGGACCTAGTGATGGCCCCAGGGCGATCGCATGTGCCGCTCGGGAGGCAGGCGGGGAGGGGAGCCGGCGTGTCGGTCAGCCGCAAAGGCGTGCGGAAAAATCACCGGACTGAAAAGGCAGGAGAGCGTCGCCCCATCATCACCTTGCTCACGGACTTCGGCCACCAGGATCCGTTCGTGGGAATCATGAAAGGGGTGATCCTGGGTCTCTGTCCGACAGCAGCCCTCGTGGACCTGTGCCACGAGACGGCCGCCTACGACGTTCTGGGCGGAAGTTTCCTCCTTCATTCGGCCGTGCGCTTCTTCCCAGCGGGAACGATTCACGTGGCGGTGGTGGACCCGGGGGTCGGCGGGCCGCGGCGACCGATCCTTGTCCAGATCGACGATCACCTCTTTGTCGCGCCGGACAACGGCCTGCTCAGCTACCCCATGTCCTCTGGGACCGTCCGATCGGTCCGGGTCATCACCGCGCGGGAGTACTTGCTGGAGCAGGTGAGTGCGTCCTTCCACGGCCGGGACGTGTTTGCGCCCGTGGCCGGCCACCTGGCGGCGGGGGTTCCCCCGGAACGATTCGGGCCCGAGGTGACGGACGCCGTCCGCCTGGCGATCCCGCGAACCAGCCTCGACCCGGCCGGGGCCCTGACAGGGCAGGTCGTGTGGATTGATCGGTTCGGCAATTGCATTACGAACATCCGGCGCGAGGATGTGGAGGCGTTCGCGCCCGGCGCGTCCTGCACCGTCCGGGTTCTCCTGGACGGCCGATCGCTGGGCGGCATCGTCCAGTTCTTCGGGGAGGCCGGTCCGGGCGGCCGTGGCGCCATCATCGGAAGCACCGGCCATCTGGAGCTGTTCTCGCACCAGGGGAATCTCGCGCGCCAGTGGGCCATCGCCCCCGGGGGAGCGGTCCGCCTGGAGGTCGGCGCCTGACCCACGCCTCCTCTGACGCGTTCCTTCCGGATGGAGCCTCCGTCGGCCCCGGACCTCGCGCAACGGTCCTGAGTCGCCCCCCACGGTCATTCGCGCCGCCTCTCTCGCCCGACCAGAAACGATTTGTCTTGAAAAGCGTCACGCGGTTGCTAAGGTACGACTGCCGGAGGGCATCGGTCCTCGGAGGGGGGACCGCGGTTCGTACACGACGTCTTTCGCTGTGCGGGGCGGCCAGCCAGCCAGGGTCGAGTCATGGGAGAGCCGGAGCAGGAGCGGACCGACGAGTCGAGCGCGGGGCCGTTCAGCGCCCTCGTGTTGATGCTCGGCACGACGGCCCTGGTCCACCTGGGGGCGGCGCCGGACCCCGGCAGCGGCGAGACGAAGGTGAACCTGGGCCAGGCCAAACAGGTGATAGACCTGCTGGAGGTTTTACAGGTCAAGACGGCGGGGAATCTGACCGCCGCGGAGTCCAGGATGCTGGATGATCTCCTCTTCGATCTGCGCATGCGCTACCTGGAAGCGGGAAAGCGGGCGTGACCGCGAGCGGAGGGAGAATCTCCTGGGTGGCGGCGCTCGGCCTGGGGCTGTGGGTGACCTGCCCGGGACTCGCGGCCGGGCTCGAGCTGTTCCCTGCGGCCGAGGTTCAGGAGGCGCACGGGCTCCGCCAGCGGATTCTGGCAGAGATACCCCAACTGGACGCGCGGCAGCTCCGGGAGCGCCCCCCGCTTCCCCCCCAGGCGTTCGCCCAGGTCCAGCAGCGGCTCCTGGCATTGCAGGCGCGCGAGACGGACAACCCGTTCTTCCACTGGGCCCAGGGGGAGCTGATGCGCCAGGGGCAAGATCCGGCCGGGGGCGCGACCGCCTTCGAGCGGGCCCGGCAGGTTGCCGGTCCGCGGTTCCTGGTGCACTCGCTCCTCTGGCAGGAGTATCTGGGACGCGACCTGTGGGAGGAGGTCCAGCGGGAGGAGCGGGCCCTCCAGGCCATCCAGGTGACGTGGGGGCTCTCGCGCTTCCCTCTCCTGGCTGACGAGCTGATTCGGCGCGGGACCGAGGCCGCCGAGAGCGGCGATCTGGCCCGGGCCCTGCGTTTGTATGACGCCGCGGTCGCCAATACGCCGGAATCCCCCGAGGCCCTCATCGGGCGCGCCAGCCTGACCTGGCAGGCGGACAAGACGCGGCTCCTGTCGGCCGGGCGGGACCTCGTGCGGGGCATGTATTACACCCTGCGCAGCACCCCAACGAGATTCCAGGTGACCGGCAACCTGCTCCTGAGCCTGCTGATCGTGTTCCTGGTGTTGCTCGTTCTGGTGGCCGCCTTTCGGGCCGTCCGGATCCAGCCGCTGTTCGGCCACGACCTCCGCGAGCGAGTCCTCACCGCCCTCTCGCCGGCCACCCAGGGGAGCCTGGCGCTCCTCGTGTTCCTCCTTCCCCTGCTGTTGGGTCTGGGCCTGCTCTGGTGTGCGATCGTGGCCCTCGTCATCTCTGCGCCCTACATGAGCCGGCGCGAGCGATACGTGGTGTCAGTGCTGCTGGCCATGCTGGCACTCTTGCCACTCGGGTATGAGCGGCTGGCGGCCCGCCACCTGCTCGTCGCCTCGCACGAGTTTGCCCTGGTTCAGGCGGCCGAACAGGGGGGGCGCGGGGAAGCCCTGGTGCAGGGGCTCTCCCGCTGGGCTCGGGAGGAGCCAGACAGCGGCCTGCCGCATTACTACCTCGGGCTCGTGTTGAAACGACGCGGTGAGCGACCCCAGGCCGAGACGGAGATGACCCGGGCCGCCCACCTGTTGCCCCGGGCGGCCTTCGCGCACGTCGGGTTGGGAAACCTGCAGTACCTCGGCGGTCGACTCGCCGAAGCGGAGGAGAGCTACCGCCGCGCGGCCGACCTTGCGCCCGGGTCGGCGGCCGCCCAGATGAACCTCTTCACGCTCTACACCCAGCGCCTCCAGCTCGATCGGTCCGAGGAGGCCCAGCGAAAGAACCTCGCCCTCGACCCGCACATGGTCATGACGCTCTCTCGTTTCCATGGACAGGGGTTGACCGGGGTCGTCGTGGATGAGCCGGTCCCCTGGGATGACCTCGTGGCAGGGCTCGCCTTCCGGACCGGAGAGGTGAAGGCTGTGGCCGAGGGCCTCTGGGGGATGCCACTCCGCGGCGTGCGGCTGCGCCAGCTTCCGGTTGTCGCCCTCGCCCTCTTGGTCCTCTTCTGGTTCTCTGGGACGCTGCACGGCCCGCGCTCTCCGGTTCGGCGATGCCAGCAGTGCGGGGAGGCTTTCTGCAGGAGGTGTCAGCCCAATCCGAAAGAAAAGGATTACTGCAGCCCCTGCGCCGCCGCGTTCCGGCCGCGAGAGGGGGTCGCGGCCTTTGTCCGGGCACGCAGAATACGCGTAGGGGAAGACTGGACGCGCCGCGAGCGCATCCGGGTCCGGCTCCTGGGAAACCTCGTCCCGGGCGGCAGCGACCTCTATCGGGGGCACCTCATCCGGGGTCTGCTCCTGTGCCTGCCGGCCGTCTGGCTGCTGCTCGAAGGGCTCCTGCTGGACGTCCTGACCCCGACGTTCCGGTTTGCCGTGCCGCTGCCGGGCCAGGTCCGCTGGGCGGGAGTCCTGGTCCTGCTGGCGGTCCTGTACGCCTGGTCCGTGTGGCGGCACCGGAGCAGGCCGGCGGGCCAGCCCCGCTGAACCGTCGGGCAGTGGCGTGGCGAGGCGCGTGACCGGGAGGCGAATCGGTCGCCTCCGCCCAAGCGAGCGGAGAACCGACACCGTGTCCTGAGGACCCCACATGGCATTAGAAGGCACCTTCAAGGACTTTCACATCGCCGACATCGTGCAGCTGATCGGACTGCAGCGCAAGACCGGCACGCTCACCGTGGAGAGCGAAGAGGACACCCTGAGCATGATCTTCCAGGAGGGGGCGGTGGTGTCGGCGCACTCCACGCGGCTGCCGTGGGAGCAGCGGATGGTACAGCTCCTGGTGCCCCAGGGGGTGCTGACGCTGGCGCGACTCCAGGAGGCGCTTGCTCTTCAGGGGGAGACCGGGAAGAAGCTGAAGGCTATCCTGGCCGAGAAGGGGTTCCTGCCGCAGAAGGAGTGGGAACGCGTGTTGGCCGTGGAGGTGGCGGAGGCGATGTACCGACCCTTCCGCTGGAGGACCGGGCGCTACCGGTTCGTCTCGCAGCCTTCGGTAGAAGTGGCGGACGGGACGATCGGCCCCCTCGGCGCCGAGAGCCTGTTGATGGAGGGGATCCGCCGAGTGGATGAGTGGCCGAGAATCCGGGAAAATATCCCATCCCCGGCCATGGTGTTCCGGATCGGTTCCCGGGCCGGCCAGCTCAATCCCAAACAGATCGAGCCCGGCGAGGTCCGGATGCTCGACCTCGTGGATGGCAAGCGCACGGTGCAGGAGCTTCTGGATGCCAGTGGCCTGGGGGAATTCGAGGCGATGCGCAGCCTGGCCGCGTTGGTCGGGGCTGGCGCGATTTCTCCGATCGGCCCGGTTCCGGCCCCGGCGCCGGTCGAGGGTCCGCCGGCCCGCGCCGCCGCACCCCTCCCGGTGCGATCCGCCGTGGCACTGCCCTCCTGGCTTCCCCGGGTGGCGTGGGGCCTCATGGCCGCCTGGCTCGTCGCGAATCTGGTGATCTTCCGAGCGGAGCCACTGGGCATCTTTCCCCTCTCGGCGGCAAGGGGGGCGTCGCTGGACCGGGTGCGGTCCCTGCGCGCGCGAGCCGATCTGGCCGAGCTGTCCCGCGACCTGGAGCGGTACGCCGCAACGACGGGGGATGTCCCGGCCAGCCTGGAGGCCCTGGGGACGCTCGGACGGGGCGCGCGCCTCCGGGACCCCTGGGGACATCCCTATCAGGTTCGCCGCTCCGTTGATCCCACCCTCGGGCCGGCTGTTCGTGTATTCAGCGCCGGCCCGGACGGCAGGATGGGAACCCCGGACGACATCGCTCTGGGCGACGGATGAGGGTCTCGCCCGGTTTGACACTATCGGTCCCGTATGTTAGAAGAAAAGACCTCTCACCCGTGAGCATCTGGTGCGCCTGGAGGCTGGCGTGAAAATGCACATCAGCGACACCCTGCCCGGGGGCGGCCGAGTCCGTGCGGTCGCCTTGGCGATCATCTGGGTCCTTGCATTCGGCCAGCCGGCCATGGCTCAGGACGGCAAGAGCGCCCTGCAGACCCTGCAGGATGCCTTCGTCCAGGTGGCCCAGGCCGCCAAGCCGGCGGTGGTCAACATCGCCACCACGCAGCGGCCCCGCCCGTCGGAGGGGCGGCGGGCGCCGCAAGTGCCCCCCTCATTCCGGGGGCCCTTCCGCGACTTCTTCGGCGAGGATTTTCTCGAGCGCTTCTTCGGGGAGCAACCCCAGCGCGAGCGGCGAAGCCTGGGCTCCGGCGTGATCGTGGACAAGCGGGGCTACATCCTCACCAACAACCACGTCGTCGAGCAGGCGGACCAGATCGAAGTTCGTCTCTCGGACAAGCGGAAGTTCGCGGCCACGGTCATCGGCAAGGATCCCAAGACCGATCTGGCGGTGATCAAGATCGACGCGCCCGACGACCTGCCGGTGGCCAAGCTCGGGGATTCGAACACGATCCGGATCGGCGAGTGGGCCATCGCCATCGGCAACCCCTTCGGCCTGGACCAGACGGTGACGGTGGGTGTCATCAGCGCCGTGGGCCGTTCCGACGTCGGCATCACGACCTATGAGGACTTCATCCAGACCGACGCCTCGATCAACCCCGGGAACTCGGGCGGGCCCCTGGTCAACCTGAACGGCGAGGTGATCGGGATCAACACGGCCATCGTGGCCACGGGGCAGGGCATTGGCTTCGCCATCCCCATCACCATGGCGCGGGAGATCAAGGATCGCCTCATCGCCCAGGGCAAGGTCGTCCGGGGCTGGCTGGGAGTGGGCATCCAGGAGCTCACCGAAGAGCTGGCGCCCCAGTTCGGGGTGAAGCCGGAAGCCGGGGTGCTGGTTGGCAACGTGATGCCGGGCAGCCCGGCTGAGCGCGGCGGGCTGAAGACCGGAGACATCATCCAGGAGTTCAACGGGGCGAAGGTCGCCAACGTCCGCCAGCTCCAGCGGGAGGTGGCCCAGACCCCCGTCGGCTCCCAGGCGCGGGTGAAGGTCCTGCGGGAGAAGCAGTCGGTCGAGGTCACCATCGTCCTGGGCGAGCAGCCTGCGGAGGTCGCGGCGGCGGCGCCGGCCCCCTCGCCTGCCGAGTCGGCGGAGCGGTTCGGGATGACGGTCCAGGACTTGACACCCGAGCTCCGCGAACAGCTCCGGCTGAACAGCACGGACGGGATCATCGTGTCCAGCGTGGACGAGGCGGGCCCCGCGGCCCGGGCCGGGATCCGTCCGGGCGATCTCATCACGGAAGCGAACCGTGAGCCGGTGAAGAACGCGCGCGACTTCACGCGGATCCTCGGCCAGATGCGCAGGGGGCAGAACCTCTTGGTCCTGGTGCGGCGGGACGGGAGCTCGCGGTTCGCTGTGCTCCCTCCGAAGAACTGACAGCCTGTCAGGGCCGACGCTCCCGCTCCCGATCCGGCCCGTTGCCCCACCACCCGCAGCACTCTCGGAGCCAGGATGGCTCGACGCTCGGCATCGTTTTACGAGGAGATCAGCGACGATGCGCTGGCCGCGTACATCCGGCGGATCGTGCGCATCCCCCTGCTGACCAAGGAGGAAGAACTCCGGCTGGGCGCCCTGATCCAGCAGGGAGACGAACGGGCCTCCCGCGCGCTGGTGGAGGCCAATCTCCGCTTCGTGGTCAAGGTGGCCATGCGCTACCAGGGATGCGGCCTGTCCTTGCTGGACCTCATCAACGAGGGGAACCTGGGTACGCTGGAGGCGGCGCGTCGCTACGCGCCGGAGCACGGGGTCAAGTTCATCACCTACGCGGTCTGGTGGATTCGGCAGGCCATCATGCAGGCCCTGGCCGCGGGGGGCGGTGCCGTCCGGCTTCCCATCCGCAAGGCCCGCCTGGCCTCCAAGATCCGCGGGCTGCGCGCCGACCTGACCCAGGAGCGGCAGGAGGAGCCCAGCGACGCGGCCCTGGCGGAGGCCATGCACCTCGAGCCGGGAGAGATGGAGGATGTGCTGCGTGGGGCCCAGCCGCACACCTCGCTGAGCGAGGACGGATATGCCGAGGAGCATCTGGGGTTGGAGCTGGCCCGGAAGAGCGTGATCCCCCCGACGGACCAGGATCTCATCTCGCACTCTTTCCGCGAAGAGGTGGAGCGGATGCTCCGCCACCTGAAGCCGAGGGAACGGGCGGTGATCGAGCTGCGCTTCGGCCTGGGACCCGAGGAGCCCCGGACCCTGGAAGAGGTGGGCCGCCGGCTCACGCTGTCCCGCGAGCGCATTCGCCAGATCGAGGAGCGGGCCAAGCAGAAGCTCAGGCTGATGGCCCGGACGCGCCACCTGAAGGATTACCTGAACTGAGGTCGGCGAGCCACGATGGAACGGGCGGCAGGCGGCGAGGGGGCGCGGCCGAACGACACGGCGCTCCAGCAACGGGTCCGGGAGCTCGAGGCCCAGGTGCAGGGCCAGGCGCGGGAGATCCGCGCCTTTGAGAAGATCGAGCTCCTCCAGGACCACAACCGCGAGCTGGAAGCGGAAAACCGCACCCTCCAGGAGAAGGTGGCGGAGCTGCACACCTTCCTGAACCTGAGCAAGACCCTCTCCGCTACCTTGAACATGGAGGAGTTGTTCCGCCTGGCGCTGCATCTGATCGGGCGGTCCCTCCACGTTGACGCCTACTCGCTGATGCTGCTGGACGAGGCGGGCGAGCGCCTGGTGGTCAAGGCGGCCTTCGGGCTCCCCGAGGACGGGGGGCCAGACCTGGCCCTCCGGCTCGGGGAGGGGATCTCCGGCCTGGTGGCGCAGACCGGCCAGGCCATGCTGGTGCCCGACGCCAGCGCCGAGTCCCGTTTCCTGGAGCAGGAGTGCTTCCCGCAGCAGCACGGCTCGTTCATCTGCGTCCCGCTGCGAATCAAGGGGCGCGAGGTGATCGGGGTCCTGAACGCCCAGAAGCCCGAGCCGCACGGGTTCTCCCTGGGTGACATGGACCTCTTCCAGGCCGTGGCCAACCAGGTGGCGGCGGCGCTGGAGAACGCGCAGCTCTACCAGCGGACGAAGGAGCTCTCCGCCCGCGACGACCTCACGGGCCTGTTCAACCGGCGCCACTTCTTCGACAACCTCGAGAAGGAGATCCAGCGCGCCCGCCGGTACCGGCGTGTCTTCTCCCTGCTCATGCTGGACCTGGATGATTTCAAGGGCTACAATGACACCCACGGCCACCTGCGGGGGGACGAGGCATTGAAGGAAGTGGCTCGCCTCCTCCTGGCCAACAGCCGGCGGGCCGACGTGGTGGGGCGCTTCGGTGGCGAGGAGTTCGTGGTCCTCCTCCCGGAAATCAACAAGCAGGGGGCGGCCGTGGTGGCGGAGAAGATGCGGACCGCCGTGGAACAGTATGCCTTTTTCGGTCGCGAGACCCAGCCCGGCGGGCGATTGACGGTGACCCTCGGCCTGGTCACCTATCCCGTGGATTCCGAGGAGGGCCTGGAACTGGTGGACCTGGCCGACCGCGCTCTGTACGCCGGCAAGCAGCAAGGGGGGAACCGCGTGAGCGCCTCGCCCGCTCCGGGCGGGGCCCCGCTCCGGTCCACGTGAAATGAATCCACCGGTCCCGACCCGACCCTTCCGCCTCCTGGTGGTGGACGACATGGAGGCCATGCGCATGGCCCTGGAGGATTCCCTGCGCCTCCAGGGCTACGAAGTGGTCTCGGCCGCCTCGGGGGAAGAGGCGCTGGAACTCCTGCGCTGGCAGCGCTTCGACCTGCTCCTGACGGATCAGGCCATGCCGGGCCTCTCCGGCATCGAGCTGGCGGAAACCACGGCGCGCATCCACCCGGACGTGCCCATCGTGCTCCTCACGGGGCACAGCGACGTGGAGCTGGCCAAGGCCTCGCTCCAGCGAGGGGCCAGCGACTTCGTGACGAAGCCGGTGAACATCCGGGAGCTGCCGATCGTCATCGAACGGAACCTGACCCGGCGGCGACTGGAGGTCGCCCGTCTGAAGGAGCGCGAGGCCCAGGTTCTGTTCGAGGCCATCAAGGCCCTGGCGTCGGCCGTGGATGCCAAGGATCCGTACACGGCGCGCCATTCCATGCGGGTGACCCGACTGTCCATGATCGTGGCCGACGCCATCGGCCTGACCGCCGACGAGAAGTACGTGCTGGAGCTGTCGGCCTGGATGCACGATGTGGGCAAGATCGGGGTGCCGGATTCCATTCTCACCAAAGCGAGCCGCCTGACGCCCGAGGAGTTCGAGGTGATGAAGGCCCACGCGGCGAAGGGGGGCGAGATCGTTGGGCAGATCGAGGAGCTGAGCCAGGTGGCCGACGTCATCCGTCACCACCACGAGCGCCTGGACGGCCAGGGCTATCCCGACGGCCTGCGGGGCGAAGCCATCCCCCTGCTGTCCCGGATCATCCTCATCGCAGACTCGTTCGAAGCCATGACCTCGGACCGGAGCTATCGGCGCAGCACCGGGCGGGGGCATGCCTTCGAAGAACTGAAGATGCACAGCGGGGACCAGTTCGATCCCGAGCTAGTCGCGGCGTTCATCAGCCGGATTGAAGCCTTGCCCGACGCATGACGGTCCCCGGGAGGGGACCGGGTCCCCACCAAGCCGGTCCCTCCGCCCCAGCAATCTTTGCCGGTTTTTCCCCACCCGCCGCCCGGTGGACGCTCCGGCGGCCCGGCATGTGCCGGTGCGTCGGGGCCGAAAAGCCCCTGGCTCTCTCCAGATGCCTTTGCTATACTTTCCACGTTTCCATGCCTGAGCGGGTGCGGCAGGCCATGGCAATCCGGATGCAACGATACGAGCCGCAGAGCGGAGGAGTCGGGCCATGTTGAAGGATATCGAGCAATTGCTGGGATCAGAGGGCAAACACCTCCTGGAACACCAGTGCAAGGGCATCCCCAAGGAACTTCTGCACCTGCCCGGACCGGACGTGGTGGACCGGGTCTACGCCGTCTCGGATCGGCCGCCGCAGGTGCTGCGGAGCCTCCAGGCGCTGATCCATTCGGGCCGGCTGGCAGGGACCGGATATCTGTCCATCCTCCCGGTGGACCAGGGGATCGAGCACTCGGCGGGCGCCTCCTTTGCCCCGAACCCCATCTACTTCGACCCGGAGAAGATCGTGGAGCTGGCCATCGAAGGCGGGTGCAACGCCGTGGCCTCCACCTTCGGCGTGCTGGGAGCGGTCGCCCGGAAATATGCCCACCGGATCCCGTTCATCGTGAAGCTCAACCACAACGAGTTCCTGACCTATCCGAACACGTACGACCAGATCCTCTTCGGAACGGTGGAGGAGGCCTGGAATCTGGGGGCGGTGGCGGTGGGGGCCACGATCTACTTCGGATCGGCCGAGTCGAGCCGGCAGATCCAGGAGATCAGCGTGGCCTTCACGCGGGCCCACGAGCTGGGGATGGCCACGGTCCTGTGGTGCTACCTGCGGAACGCCGCCTTCAAGACGGCCGACAAGGACTACCACGCGGCGGCGGATCTGACGGGGCAGGCCAACCATCTGGGGGCCACCATCGAGGCGGACATCGTGAAGCAGAAGCTGCCGGAGACCAACGGGGGCTTCACCGCGCTGAACTTCGGCAAGCACCACAAGAAGATGTACGCCGAGCTGACGACCGATCACCCGATCGACCTCACCCGGTACCAGGTGGCCAACTGCTACATGGGACGGGTGGGCCTGATCAACTCGGGCGGGGCGTCGGCGGGAGAGAGCGATCTGGCCGAGGCGGTCAAGACGGCCGTGATCAACAAGCGGGCCGGGGGCATGGGCCTGATCTCGGGCCGCAAGGCCTTCCAGCGCGCGATGAAGGACGGGGTGCATCTGTTGAACGCGATCCAGGACGTGTACCTGTGCAAGGAGGTCACGATCGCCTGAGCCAGCTCGGAGGCGCTCTTCGGCTCTAGCCCGAATGATTCACGAACGGACCCGTGAATTCTTCGGATCAAATGACCAATGACCAATTGCCAATGACCAATGATGGTGGGCGCGCACAGCGCGCCGTCACGGGGCTTCACAGAACTCCCATCCGCAATTGGTCATTGGCCATTGGGATTTGGTCATTCCCCGCGATTATTCGCGAGCATGTTCGCGAATAATCCGGGCTGGGCTCTCGGCTCGCGGCTCTTCTTGCGACCGGTAGCGTCGGGGTATCTGGAGACACGATGACCCTGCTGGACATGCTTGCCGCGAGCGCCGGCCGCGTTCCCCATCGGCCGGCGCTCGTATTTCGGGACCGGCGCCTGTCGTACGCCGACCTGCAGGAGAAGGCGGGAAGCCTGGGGCGGCTCCTCCAGGGCGTAGGCGTCCGTCGGGGCGATCGGGTGATCCTGATGCTCCCGAATGCGCCGGAATTCGGCGTGGGCTATTTCGGCATCCTGGCGGCCGGCGCCACGGTCGTCCCCCTGAATCCGCTCCTGAAGGCGGAAGAGGTCCGGTACGTCCTGGAGGATTCGGCACCGGTGGCCATGGTCTGCATCGAAATGACCTACCCGCTCCTCAGGGCCGCACGGGAAGGCCTGGGGCGCGCAATGCCGGCCCTGGTCCTGGATGCCGCCGCCTCCAGCGGCCTGCAGGCGGGAGACCTCGCCCTCGGGACGCCGCCCGGGGACCTTCCACAGGGGATGGTCCCTCCCGAGGTGGACCGAGAGGATGTCGCCGCCTGCCTGTACACCTCGGGGACGACCGGGCGGCCCAAGGGGGCGATGCTCACGCACCGGAATCTCCTGGCCAACATCCAGAGCTTCCGCGAGATCCTGCATGTGACCGAGGAGGACGTGTTCCTCACCGTGCTGCCCATGTTCCATGCCTTCGCCGCCACCGTCATGTTCCTGGAACCCCTCAGCGTGGGGGCGACCATCGTGGTGGAACCCCGCTTCGCCCCGGATCTCACGCTGAAGGCCATCGCGGAGCACCGGGTGACGCTCTTCGGGGGGGTCCCCACCCTGTTCGCGGTGCTGGCCGGCCTGCCCCGACCTCCGGCGGACTTCTCGTCATGGCGCCTGTGCCTCTCGGGCGGGGCGCCGCTGCCCCCCGCCGTCCTGGAGGCCTTCGAGGCGAAGTTCGGCGTGCCCATCTACGAGGGCTACGGGCCGACGGAATGCGCGCCGGTCCTGACGGTGAACCGGCCCCTGGGAGTGCGCAAGGTCGGATCGGTGGGGCCCGCCATCCCCCAGGTGGAGCTGCGGATCGTGGACGAGGCGGGACATCCCCTGCCGCCGGGGGAGGTGGGGGAGATCGTGGCGCGCGGTCCCAACGTGATGCAGGGGTATCTGAACCGGCCGGCGGAGACGGCCGAGGTCCTGCGCAACGGCTGGTACCACACCGGCGACCTGGGGCGGGTGGACCAGGACGGCTACTACTACATCGTGGATCGAAAGAAGGATCTGATCCTGGTGGGAGGCCTGAACGTCTATCCGCGCGAAGTGGAACTCGCGCTGGCGAGTCACCCGGCCGTGGCGGAGGCGGCGGTGATCGGGGTCCCCGATCCGGTGCGGGGGGAGGTGCCCAGGGCCCTGGTGGTCCTCCGGGACGGGCAGCAGGCCGACACGCAGGAGCTGCTCCAGTGGTGCCGGCAGCGGCTGGCCAACTACAAGGTCCCGCGCACGATCGCCTTCGTGTCCCAGCTCCCCAAGACGGCCACGGGCAAGATCCTCAAGGCGCAACTCAAGACGACGACCTGAATGAAAAGTTTTAAACCGACAGCAGCTTCTCGTTTTCAGTTGTCGGTTTTCCTTTGTCCATTGGAACAGAGGACTCCGTGAGTATGCATCGGAGATTCCTGTTCTGGATCATCGGCGCGGGGTGTCTGGCGCTGGCGCCTTCCTCGACCGCAGAGGACGAGGCCGCGTTCGCGCGGGCCCGCCAGCAGATGGTGGAGCACCAGCTCAAGACCCGGGACATCACGGACGCCCGCGTCCTGTGGGCCATGGGCAGGGTCCCGCGCCACCGCTTCGTCCGCCCGACCCTGGCGGGGGAGGCCTATGCCGACCGTCCCCTTCCCATCGACGAGGGCCAGACCATCTCCCAGCCGTACATCGTGGCCCTGATGACGCAGCTCTTGGAACTGCGGGGACCGGAGCGCGTGCTGGAGGTCGGGACGGGGTCCGGGTACCAGGCAGCCGTCCTGGCGGAACTCGTGAAGCAGGTCTACACGATCGAGATCCTGCCCGGGCTGGCGGGGAGCGCCAGGGCTCGACTCAAGGTCCTCGGGTACACCAACGTGGAAGTCAGAGCAGGAGACGGATACCAGGGGTGGCCGGACCAGGCCCCCTTTGACGCCATCATCGTCACGGCAGGCGCGACGCACATCCCGCATCCCCTGGTCGCCCAGCTCAAGGAGGGGGGCCGGCTGGTCATTCCCGTGGATGCGGCCTCCGGCTATCAGGAACTCCTCCAGGGCCGGAAGGAGCACGGGCGCCTCGTCACCAGAAGCGTGGCCCCCGTCCGTTTCGTTCCCCTCATCGAGCCCAAGCGGTGAGACTCGAAGCGGAGCCAAGATTCGCCCGTGTTTCGTCCTTGCGCCCCTCCAGCGATTCTGGTAACAAGGACCCGAGGAGCCCATGGGGAAAGTCTTCGTTGCAGACCTGATCGAGGGGGAACCTGTCACGTCATACTTCCTGGCGAAGCAGGTCGAGGTGCGCCAGCGGCGGAGCGGCGAGCCGTACCTCACCCTCGTCCTGGCCGATCGCACCGGCGAGGTGTCGGGGGTACTGTGGGAGGGAGTGGAGGAGGTGAGCCAGGACCTGGCCGAGGGCGACATCGTGAAGGTGCAAGGGCTCCTCGGCACGTACCAGCGGGAACCCCAGGTCACCCTCACGCGCCTGCGCAAGGCCGCGCCCGAGGAGGTCGCACTGGAGGACTACCTCCCCCGCAGCGCGCAGGACCCCGCCGCGCTTCTCACGCGGCTCCGGGAGGTGGTGGATGGCATCCAGGAGCCGCACCTGCGATCCTTGCTCCGCGACCTCTTGGCTGACGAGGTCTTCATCGCCGCCTTTGCCGCCGCGCCAGCCGCCAAGAGCATCCACCACGCGGTCCTGGGGGGCCTTCTGGAACATACGATGTCGGTGGTGGGGGTCTGTCGCCTCCTGGCCGAATATTACCCGGCACTGGACCGCGACCTCCTCCTGGCGGCGGCGATCCTGCACGATGTGGGCAAGGTGCGCGAGTTGACCTGGGATCGGATCTTCGACTACACCGACGCGGGGCGCCTGCTGGGTCACATCACCCTGGGGGCGCTGCTGGTCGAGGAGCGGATCCGGGCCATCCCCGGCTTCCCGGAGCCCCTGGCGCAGCGGCTGCTCCACTGCATCCTCAGCCACCACGGCGAGCTGGAATGGGGGTCGCCCAAGCGACCCAAGACGCTCGAGGCCCTGGTCCTGCATTACGCAGAGGATTTGGACGGCAAGGTTAACTCCTTCCTCAGTTTTGCCCAGACCCACCCTGACCCGCAGCATCCCGGCTGGACCCAGTTCAACAGGTCGCTGGACCGGTACCTCTTCTTCGGACGCGGCGAGGCGGGCGAAGTCCCGCCGGGCCGCTGAGACTGCATCCCAGCATCCAAGCGAGACCTTCATGATTCCGTTAAAGGATAACATTCCCACCCGTCAGGTGCCCATCGTCACCCTGGTCATCATCGGCCTGAACTCCTACGTGTACCTCAAGGAATTCCTGCTGGGGCCATTGGCCAGCCAGCGTTTCATCTTCTACTACGGCCTGATTCCCTGCGGCATGACGGGCGCATGCCAGGTCGCGGGTCGGGCCTTCTCGTCGGAGCTCACCCTCTTCACCTCGATGTTCGTCCACGCCGGGTTCTTCCACTTTGCGGGCAACATGCTGTACCTGTGGATCTTCGGCAACAACGTCGAGGACTCCATGGGCCGGGGGCGGTTCACGATCTTCTATCTCCTGTCCGGCCTGGGGGCAGCGGTTGCCCAGATCCTCCCCGACCCGGCCTCGCGTGTCCCGATGGTCGGGGCCAGCGGCGCCATCTCGGGGGTGCTGGGGGCCTACCTGTTGTTGTTCCCGCGCGCCAGGGTGCTCACGTTGATCCCGCTGGGGTTCTTCACCCAGGTGGCGGAGATCCCGGCCGTGATCGTCCTGGGATTCTGGATCGTCGTGCAGCTGTTCAACGGTCTGCTGACGTTCAACTTCCAGGGAGGCGGGGTGGCATGGTTCGCCCACATCGGCGGATTCGCCGTCGGCATACTCCTCGTGGGTCTCTTCAAGCGACGGACAGTGCCCTGGGGGTGGCAGCGACGCCGGGTCTAGTACGAGTAGGCCGTGGGGAGGGTGATCGCGGAACGGGAGGGGCGGACGGGCGACAGGAGGAGCGTCCAGGATGCCGCACCTGAGCCGGGCCGAATTTGAGAAGCTCGTCACCCAGGCGGTGGAGTCGTTACCGCCGCGTTTCCTCGAGCGCCTGGAAAACGTGGAAGTGATGGTCGAGAGCGCGCCGACCCGGGAGGATCTGGAGGACGCAGGGATCGAGCCGGGCCGTACGCTCTTCGGCCTCTACCAGGGGGTGCCCCAGACCCAGCGGGGAACCTGGTATGGGAGCGTCCTGCCGGACCGGATCGTCATCTACCAGCGGCCCATCGAGGCGGTCGCCCGCGACCGTCGAGAGATCCGGAAGGAGATCCGCATCACCCTGATGCACGAGATCGGCCACCACTTCGGCCTGGGCGAGGATGAACTATCCGAGGCCGGATACGAGTGACGCGTGTCTCCCCGGGACCCAGGCCCGGGACGCGGGATCAGAGAATCGCCCCGCGCGCGCTGATGGGCCAGAGGGCCTCGACCCGGCTGTTCCGGTAGCACACGTACCAGTCGTACATATTGACCGTGGGGTCGCAGTGCCCCGGGATCAGGCGAAGCTTGCTGCCCACCGGGAGGGCCCGGTGCGGATCGTGGAGCGTGAGCTTGCCGTGCTCGTCTGAGGCTCGGATGTACTCCACGTCCTGCATGCCGGCCACCCGCGGCATCCCCGAATCCACGCTCAAGGCCTTGAGTCCCGCATCCAGGACGGCTCGATCCTTGGTCGGCCGGCTCATGACCGTGGCGTACACGAAGAGGCTCTGCTCGAACTCGCTTCCCGGTTTCCCGTCCGGCCCCAGATTCTGCAGATAGTCGGCATCCATGAAGATGTAGGAGCCGGCCTGCAGTTCGTTCCAGATCCCGCTCACGGCCTCGAACCGGTAGGTGCCGGTCCCGGCCCCCGAGACCACTTCACAGGCCAGGCCATGGTGCCCGAGCAGTTCCACGGTTCGGCGGGTCTTCTCTGCCGCCGCGTCAACGGCCTCTTTCCGCTTGGTGTAGTCCCGGATGTGCTGGGCCGCGCCCTGGTAGGCCTGGAGCCCCCCGAACCGTAACCCCGGCGATGCGGCAATCTGTTTGGCCAGGGCGAGGGCCGGTTCGCCCGGCTCGACGCCGCAGCGGTCCGCCCCCACGTTGATCTCGATCAGGACCGGCAGGCGCACGCCGAAGGCACTGGCGGCCTCGCTCAGGGCGGCCACGTTGCCCGCGTCGTCCACGCACACCGCTACGCGCGCCTGCTTGGCGAGCGCGACCAGGCGCGCGATCTTGGGCGCCCCCACAATCTGGTTGCTCACCAGGACGTCGGGGACTCCGCCATAAACCATGGCCTCGGCCTCGCTCACTTTCTGGCAGCAGACCCCCACCGCCCCGCTGGCCATCTGGCGCAATGCAATCACGGGACACTTATGGCTCTTGGCGTGGGGGCGCAGGCGGACGCCGATACCGGCCACGGCCCCCGCCAGGCGCGCGATGTTCCGCTCGAAGGCGTCGAGGTCCAGCAAGAGGGCGGGGGTGTCCACGGCATCCAGGGGCATGCCAACGTCGGCTGGGGGGCGCGTCGTCATGAGGGTTCCTCCTTCTCAGATGAGAACAGCAACTCGCAATAGACATCGTGGCAGACCCCTCACAGTCCCCTCTCCCCCCGCGTGAGGGGAGAGGGCGGGGGCCTGGCGGTAGAAAAGCCTAACACGAGAAAACGTGTCTGCGCCAGATGTAGTTATGGAGTGTTTCCCCGGGTCACACGCGGCTCAATCGGATCCCGCACAGCTCGGCCGCGTTGCCACTGAGCATGAGGTCCATCTTTCGTTGCGCACCTGAGCGGTTGGGGCGTTCCACTCTCGGGCATCCTTCATTGTCGATCGCCCAGGGTGCCGTCATCATAGTCCAAAGCGGCGGTAGCGAGAGCAGCGTCCCAGGCACCTCGAAGAGGTTCTCCGGCATCTCTGGCCGGTACCAGGTCTCAATGAGATGGGGTTCACGGCGCGGTTCGCACAGCCGTACCGGGATCTGGACGGCTTCCATGGCGGCCCACGGGATGGCTTCCCGGCCCGGGGTGAGCAGGGCGTCGGGCAACCGGTCGTGGCGCAAGGCTCGAAAGAGGGTCCAACTGAGCCACACGTCCGCCAAGGTGCGGCCCTGTTCGAAGTGGTACTTATTATTCTCCACCTTGGGGATGGTCGAAAAAGCCTCGCTTTCAGGTGCGGCGAGAGGTATGATACTGACGTGCGAAAATATCGGATCGGCCGGCCCACCAGATTTGACTTCAAGGGCCATCTGGTCTGGATCCCGATGCAGCGGAAACCAGTTCTCGTCGGGCCGGTCGCCTTCCGCGTCCGCGACCTTATCCGCCAAATTGCGATGGAGCGGGAACTCGAAATCATTCCGGGGAAGGTCGCACGCGACCATGTCCACCTGTTGTCCTCCTACCGCCCCCACCAGGACATCAGCACCATTGTGCATGGCTCAAAGGGACCACCTCGCGGGTCCTCCTTCAGGAGTTCGCCCTCCTCCGGAAACAATTCTGAGGTCGGCATCTCTGGCCCCGCGGGTACTTCGCCATGACCGTTGGGAACATCACCGACCAAATGATCGAAGAGTGCATCGCAGAGCAAGAAGGGGAACCGATCCAGGACGACAGTCGACTTCGAATCGACGATACCCCGAACCTACCGCCTTCTGGCCGGTAGCTGTTCAGTGGAGCACCCGTATTTTTCTCGGCCTTCCGGCTGACAGGGAGGCATCCAAGGATCAGGCAAAGACCAGATTCCGAAGGCTCAGCGGGACTTCTATCAAGAGACAGAGCGATGCACGATCTCGGCCTTACGATTCGCCACGGTACCGTGGTCACCGCAGCGGATACGTTCCACTGCGACATCGGCATCAAGGGTGGCCGGATCGTCGCTATGTCCGAGCACCTGCCTGCTGGTAGCAGGGACATCGATGCGTCCGGGCGGCTAGTCCTGCCCGGGGGGATGGATAGCCACTGCCATGTCGAACAACTGTCCAGCATGGGGGTGATGGGCGCGGACGATTTTTACTCGGCGACGGTCTCGGCAGCTTTCGGGGGGACCACGACGATCATCCCGTTTGCAGCCCAGCATCGCGGCCACACGATCAAGCAGACCGTGGACGACTATACCGAACGTGCCAGGACCAAGGCAGTGATCGATTATGGCTTTCACCTCATCATCTCGGACCCGAGCGCGGACGTCTTAGGCCGTGAGTTGCCGGAGTACATCCGCACGGGCATCACCTCGCTCAAGGTCTACACAACCTACGACCGCCTGAGGCTCGATGACGCTCAGGTTCTGGAGGTCCTTGCCCTCGCGGATCGCGAGGGCGCACTGGTCATGGTGCATGCCGAGAACCACGAGATGATCCGCTGGATCGCCACGCACCTGCTGGACCGGGGGCACGAAGCGCCCAGTTTTCACGCCACCAGCCACTCCGCGCTCGCCGAGAGCGAGGCCACCAACCGAGTGATCCAGCTGTCGCGCCTGCTCGAGGTGCCGCTCCTGATCGTCCATGTCTCGACCACTGAGGCTGTGCGCACGATCCGAACCGCGCAGACGCTGGGCGTGCGCATCTACGCCGAGACCTGCCCGCAGTACCTGTTCTTGAGCGCTGCCGACATCGACCGGCCCGGCCTAGAGGGGGCGAAGTTCTGCTGCAGCCCGCCCCCACGGGATGAGGAGTCGCAGGAGGCACTGTGGGGTGGGCTGGCCAACGGGACTTTCCAGCTGTTTTCCTCGGACCACTCGCCCTACCGGTTCGATGCCAGCGGCAAGCTGCCTAAGGGGGAGAAGACGACGTTTAAGGACACGGCCAATGGGGTGCCCGGGATAGAGGTCCGATTGCCTCTCCTGTTCTCCGAGGGGGTCCTGAAGAGTCGGATAACGATCAACGAGTTCGTCGCGCTGACAGCAACCAACCACGCGAAGATGTACGGGCTACACCCGCGCAAGGGCACCCTGGCCATCGGCTCGGACGGGGATGTGGCAATATGGGATCCCGAGAAAGAAGTCACGATTCGTCCTGCGGCGCTCCACGACAACGTTGGCTACACGCCGTACGAGGGACGGGTAGTGAAAGGCTGGCCAGAGACGGTCATTAGCCGCGGGCGAATTGTCGTCGCCGGAGGGAGTTTACAGGTCGAGTGCGGCTCCGGCGTCTTCCTGCCATGCGGCCGCCCGGGGCCGATCGCGTGGGGCCGCAAGCCATCGCCGGCCACCGAATGGTTCAAGTCGCTGATCGGGTAGGGAGGCCATTCATGTCGCGGAAGTTTGGACTCGCTATCGCCCAGATGGGGCCGGTGCATCGCACGGATACCCGCATGCAGGTCGTCAAGCGCCTGTTGGAGATGCTGCGCGAGGCGAAATCTCGCGGGGCGGAATTTGTGGTCCTCCCGGAGCTGGCGCTCACCACGTTCTTCCCTCACCACTGGATGGAAGACCAGTCCGAAGTGGACCGCTTTTTTGAGCGCAGTATGCCTAACCCGGACGTACAGCCGCTGTTCGACGAGGCCAAACAGCTTGGCCTGGGCTTCTATCTCGGGTACGCCGAGCTCACCGAGCGCGGTGAGCATTACAACACGTCGATCCTGATTGACCGGGAGGGGAAGATCGTTGGCCGCTATCGCAAGGTCCACCTGCCCGGCCATGGGGATCACAAGCCGGATGCCCCGTTCCAACTCTTGGAGAAGCGCTACTTCTTGGTCGGGGACGAGGGTTTCAAGGTCTGGAGCACGGTGGGGACGAAGATCGGGATGTGCATCTGCAACGACCGCCGCTGGCCGGAGACGTTCCGGGTGATGGGCTTGCAGAGCGCCGAGGTCGTCGTCCTGGGGTACAATACCCCCTCGCATAACATTCACTGGAATGAGTCTCCACACCTCCGGATGTTCCACCACCAGCTTCTCTTGCAGGCCCACGCCCACGAGAATGCTCTGTGGGTGGGCGCGGCCGCCAAGTGCGGCTTCGAGGACGGCTGTCATATGTTCGGCGGGTCCTGCATCGTTGCGCCGACCGGCGAGATCGTCGCCCAGGCCTCGACCGAGGGGGACGAGGTCATCACATACAACTGCGACCTCTCATTGGGCGACAATTTCCGGAAGCACGTCTTCGACTTCGCGAGGCACCGGCGGCCCGAACACTATAGACTGATCGTCGAGCGAGTGGGGGCAGGGGATCCAATCCCCTGACGTTCGCCCCGACTTGTGTGCCGTCGATGGCCTTGGACCTCATAAGTGGCTCGCATCTGGCTAGCGAGGGCAGGCGCCCGCCGAGCGCGGGGTGAGAACTCCGCAGTCGGCGGAGCGGTGGCAGGGCGACGGACGGGCCAAGGGACTGAAAAGAGGGCACAAGCCCCGTCCGAGCGAAGGACCCCTTTTTGGTGATGCCGCGCTGTCGGGCTATGCTTGATCGCTGGCCGGAATGCTCCAACTTTATTATCGGCTAGAAGGACATCAAATATTTCGACGCGCTGCGCAGCAGATAACGCTCCCGGTGAGCGCTTTCCTCTGGTCAATCGCGGCCGCTGGTCAGGTGCGCAACATCGAACGCCGCATGAAGACCAGCTTTACTTCTCCCTAATTGGCGTTGACGGTGGCCGTCGCAGCGGAACGCCCTGCATGGGAGCCCAAGCCGGGCATGGCACAGTTCATCCCTGCTTTCAGTAAATCGTCCAGCCGCCATCGACGATGAGGGTCTGGCCGACGATGTATCGGCCGGCGTCTGATGCGAGAAGAAGGACGGCACCGGCGAGATCATCCGGTCGGCCGAGTCGTCCGACCGGTATGCGCGCGATATCCCTCTCAATGCGCGACGGCTCTCGCTTCATCTCGTCGATGAAGGGTGTATCCATGAGGCCGGGCGCAATTGCGTTCACCCGCACCCCAAACTTGATCCAGTCGAGGGCGAGCGTCTTCGTCAATTGGACGATGCTCGCCTTACTTGCGCTGTAGAGCGGCCGCCCCGCGAGCGCCGAGAAGGCGCCCTGGGAAGCGATGTTGATGATCGCCCCCTTTCCTTGATCGATCATTTGCCGGCCGAACGCCCGGTTCCACTGGAAAACTGCTTTCACGTTGACGGCCATCAGCGCATCGAAGTCGGCATCGGTCGACTCGAGGGCATTCTTTCTGAGCGCTCGCCCCGCCGCACACACAAGGACGTCCGCACGCCCAAACTTCTTGAGGACCGTAAACAGGGTCTCCTCAAGAAACGCACCATCCGTAACGTCGCCCGGGAGCGCGAGGACTTCCGTCCCGTGTGAGGACACGTCGTGGGCGGAGGCCTCGACAGGATCTCGTTGCACATCCACGAGCACTATATTCGCCCCTGCGGCGGCGAGGGCCGAGGCCATTCCCTTGCCAAGCCCGCTCGCACCGCCGGTGATGATCGCCGTTCTCCCGGCGAGACCAAAAATCTCTTCCAGCGTCACGATGTTGACTCCGTGCCTTTCGTGCTCCCCTGCGACATCCCCGCGTTGCATTCCCAGGTGAGCGAAGACCGATCACGGGACCGCAGTTGAGCCTTATCCAATGCCGTGCGCCTTCGTCCTCTCGCTGACCTTGAACATGGCATCCAGATTCTTGCCCAGGATCTTGTCCTTCTCGGTCGCAGTCAGGAATTCGCAATTTCGGCGGACATAATCCACCGACTGCGTATAGGTGCAGAACCGCTCGACATTCGGAATGTCCGAGCCCCAGATCAGCTTCGAGGCACCGAACTTGTCCCGCATGTCCTTGATGAGCGCTTGCGCCTCAGGATAGGGATAGTCCCAGACCCCGCCCCACGTGATGGGGAACATGATCTCGAGCCACAGATTGTCGTGGTGGTAGGTCGCCAGGACCTCGTCGGGGAATTCCCATTTGCCCGAGCCGGCGAAGCGGGAGACCGGCGGCCCCATCACGAGCAGCCACTGAATATTCTTGAAGCGGTCCATGAGATCCTTGAGGCGAACCATGTTCTTGATGTAGCTCGCCTTGTCGTAATCCGGAATCGCCGGCGCCTCGATGAACACCGGGAGCCGCCATCCATTGATCGTCGACCAGAAGGCGTCGAAGCGCAGGTCGTTAAACTCGAGGTCGAAGTTGTACCGGGCGAAGGTATCGAGGGCGTAGTAGACGCCTCTAAGACCAAGCTGCCGATAGGCGCGCTCCAACTCCTTGAGCACGGGCTCCGTGTGGGCGCGCGACTCATCAATGTTGAGGAGACCCGTGAACTTGGCGGGGTACTGGTTCTGAGCGAAGGCGTTGTAGTCGTTCATCGCCCCATATCCACCGCCTGCCTGCAAGATGCAATGATCGACGCGCGCATAGGTCATCTGAGCGAGCATCAGCTCGGGCGGAGCGACGATCTCCTGCATGCCGACGGGCATGTACTGAACGTAGTAGTCCTCACCGTCGATCGTGAAGTCGAGTTGCCCGTATATGCCGACGCGAAAATCAACGTTCTTGAGTCCAGCCCACGAGTTATCGCCGTCGCGGAACAGCAGCGTCCCCGTCATTTCCTTGCCATCGCGAGCCCGGAACACCTTTGCTGCTGGTCGTGTCTGAGCCTTCTGCATAAATCTGCGGTGGATCTCGCGGGACGGATGGCCACAAGCCCGGGCCCAATGCTGAAACACGTGCGCGTGCGAGTCGATGATCATGCGTCGCTTCTCCCTAACTCGCGTCGTACAAAGCGGGGGCCGCGGCCGGCTCGCGCCCGAGGTCACGACCCCGGCCGCGGCGTGGATCAGGTCGTCAGGTCAGCTTCGCGATGTACTCGTCATAGAGTCTTTGAACCTGGCCGTTCGCGATCACGTAGGCGCTCCACATGTCGAGGAAATTCTTCCACGGCGCATCGCCGTACCGGATCACCCAAGTGTTAGGGCGTTTGTCGAAGGGGTGCTTTTCGTCGACGATGTTCGCCCAGCTTGAATTGCGCCTTGCGAACGCCATTGCATCGCTGTCGCCCGTCACGTAGACGGTGGCGCGACGTGTCCGCACCGGCTCCGCCGCCATCGCCTGCTGGCCAGCCACCGCCATCATTTTGGCCTTCGGAAAGAGCAGGGGCATTCTCTGCTCCTCGCTTGCGCCAGCATTCACGGAGAAGGTTACGTCCGGGCGATTGAGGTCCGCAATGGTCTTGAACTTTTTGGCATCATCCTTGTGGACGATGGCGAGACTTCCCTTCGACCAGAGGGGGCCGATGTAGTTGCAGACGAGACCTCGCGGCACCGTATAGACGAGAGAAGATCCAAAAAGATCGTAGTCGCCCTTGCGGAGGCCAACGGTCGCGTTCGCGAACGTCACCTCCTGGTAGCTGACCTTCATCTCCAAGTCTTTGGCGAGAATGTCGGCAAGGTCCTTATAGATGCCCAGAAGTTCGCCCGTCTTTGGATCCTTGTAGAACCAGGCGGGGGTCTGCGCGTAGCCGACTTGAAGCGCTTCGCCTTTTTTCACCTTCGCCAACACCGACTTCGCGTCGATGCCGGTGTCGAGGATCTGCGCCACCGCCTCACGCGGGTGTCCGCCTACCGCTGCGATTCCCGCTCCAATCGCGGCCGCCCCTGTCAGGAAATCCCGCCTCCCCAGATGAAGCTTGCCGTCCATGTCTGCTCCTCCTTCCTCGTTGATCGCTGCGATCAGCAACACTGGCCGTGATGTCACGCCAGCCCCGGTCCCGCTACGACTGCTCCCTTATCCTCTCACACCAGCCCGGCGAGTCCGAACTTGCTTCGGAAGTGATCGGACACTCTTTTGGCCAGTATCGAGATCAGGAAAATCGCGACGATATACATGAGCGCCGTTGACGTCAGGATCTCGATCGGCTCGAACCACGTGTTAACGAGCTTCAGCGCCTCGTACATCAGATCCGGGATGGCGATCACAGAGACCAACGTCGATGATTTAATCACGACGGTCATCTGATTGACGATTGATGGAGCCATCACCAGCACGACCTGTGGCATGACGATGCGCCGCATGATTTGGAGATTGGTCATCCCGACCGCCAATCCCGCGTCGCGCTGCCCCTTCGACAGCCCCTCGATGCCCGAGCGGAAGGTCTCAGCGAGATAGCCGCTCGACTGCAGGGCAAGGGCAATGATGCCTGCGCCCACGACGGTCTTCGGGAATCCGAAGAGTTCCGGCCAGACATAATTGACCCAGAGAAGCTGCACAAAGATGGGCGTCGCACGGCAGAATTCGATATACCCGATCGCCACAACCCTGATGAATGGAACATAAAGCCGGACCAGACAGGCGACCGATCCGAGAGCGATCGCCAGCAGGAACGCAAAAAAACACACATAGGCGGTTACGGAAAGCCCCCTGAGGAGGAGGTTGATATTGGGCAGCACCAAGTGATTGAAATTGTCGAGCATCGCCGCGCGTCACGCCCAGCCGCGCCGCCGCCAGCGATCCGAGAGATGCTGGATGAGCTGCGCCGCGGCAACGATGATCGCGCAGTAGACGAGCGCCGCGCCCGTATAGAGAGGCAGCGGCCGCATCTCATGCACCGTGATCATCGAAACTTTGTACATGAGATCCTCGACCGCAATCAGGGATACGAAGGTCGTGGCTTTGAACAGCGAGACAAACTGGTTGAGTGCCTCCGGCAGCATGCGACGGATCGCCTGCGGCGCGATGATCCTTCGCATGATCATCCACTTCGACATGCCGAGCGACATCGCGGCCTCGGTGTGTTCGCGAGGGACGGACAGAATGCCGGCGCGCACCGTTTCGGACATGAATCCGCTGTAGGAGGCACCGAGCGCGAGGATCGCCGCTGCGTAGGGGCTGAAGTTGAATCTCGTCGCAAGCAGTCGGCTGAAGATGACCGGCAGGACGTAATACACCCAGATCAATAGTACATATTCCGGCGTGTTGCGGAAGAGTTCGGCATATCCCGTAGACAGCACGCGCACCGTCCAGCGCCTGCTAAGCCTGGCGACGCCGATCGCAAACGCGAGGATCATCGCGAGCATCGCGCCACCGAGGAAGATGTAGACGTTCTCCAGGAGGCCGCGCAGCAAGATGGCGCGGTATTCCCAGAATAGCGTTAGATCGAGTGATTCGCGGAGGCTGCCCAACATGGCGTTCTAGTGTAGAACCTTGGAAAGGAACTGCCGGCATCTCTCGCTCGTGGGAGCGCTGAAGACCCTTGCCGGGGGACCGTCCTCTTCGATCTGGCCGTTGTGGAGAAAGATAGCGCGGTCCGACACCTCTCGTGCGAAGCCCATCTCATGGGTCACCACGAGCATGGTGGTACCCTCTTTCGCCAGGGCGCGCATCACCTCGAGGACTTCGCCGGTGAGTTCCGGATCAAGCGCGGAAGTAGCCTCGTCAAACAACATCACCTTGGGCTGCATCGCCAGGGCGCGCGCGATCGCCACGCGTTGCTGCTGGCCGCCGGAAAGCCGGGCAGGATATTCGTTCTCCTTGTCGAGAAGGTTCACCTTGCTCAGGAAGCGCCGACCAAGGTCCACCGCTTCCTTGCGGGCCAGCCGTTTCACACGGATAGGCGCCTCGATGACGTTTTCGAGCACGGTCATGTGTGGCCAGAGGTTGAACTGTTGGAAGACCATGCCCAGCTCGGCCCGCATTCGGCTTATGTTGGCGGCCGTGTCCGGCGCGCGCCTCCCATCGGCCTCGATCCGGAAGCCGATCGGCTTCCCGTCGAGATAGACCTCGCCGGAGGTCGGCTGCTCCAAATAGTTCAGACAGCGAAGGAGCGTGCTCTTGCCGGATCCGCTTGCGCCGATAATCGTGAGGACGGATCCCTCTCGAACGTCGAAGGTGATACCGCGCAGCACCTCAAGAGGGCCGAACGATTTCCGAAGCTCGACCACGCGGACGATCGCAGCCATTCTCTTCATGAGGTGATAGGGTGGGAGAGTGATGGGTCTTGGGAATCTCCTTTTTCACCGCGCCGCCCGCCGGTCCAGTCTGGGGGCATCTCACCATCCACCTGCGACAGAAGCTTGGTTTCACTATCCTTCAAGGGAGCAACCGCTGTCAAGTAAGAACACCTCTCGGCCACTGTTCCAACCGCCTCTCGGCTGTACCCGGACAAGCCCCATAAATCGGATCGGTTCCTGCGCCGCGTGGATAGCGCCTCGGGCGGAATCAGCAGCAAGACCTGAGGCAAAAGGCTGGCCGCGGACAACCGGGCTCTCATCCCTGGAAGGGAATCAGGAACGTCTGGTCAGCACGGCCCAGAGGCGGGTCGTGACCACTCGCTCGTCTCCGTCCCGGAGCGCAGATGGATTCACTGTCAGGATTCCCTCCGCTGTACGCCGTTCGTGCAGATGGACGGGCGGGTCACCTCCTTGGAGCTCCAGACTGATTCCCCAGGTCGTCCGGCGGGTCATGTTCAAGCAGCTCGGCCCGGGCCAGGGGATGCTGTCGCTGGGCGGCATCGGGCGAAACCGGACCAAGATCTACGCCCAGAGCGAGATCGGCGTCACCTTCGACGATGTGGCCGGCGTGGACGAGGCCAGGGAGGAGTTCCAGGAGGTGGTGGAGTTCCTCAAGCACCCGAAGAAGGTCCAGGGCCTGGGTGGTCGCATCCCCGAGGGGGCCTCCTGGTGGGGCCCCCGGGTCCGGGATCTCTTCGCCCAGGCGCAGGAGAAGGCACCCTGCATCATTTTCGTGGACGAGCTGGATGCCCTGGGCAAGGCTCGCGGGGCGAATCCCCTGGGGGGCCACGACGAGCGGGAGGAGACCCTGAACCAGCTCCTGGTGGAGATGGACGGCTTCGACGGAAAGAAACGAGGGGCCCCTCCTGGCCGCGCGCAGGGGCAAGCCACACGTCGAGATGGCCGATCTGGAGGAGGCCATCGACCGGGTAGTGGCCGGCCTGGAGAAGAAGGTCCTGGCAGGGGAGAAACTGCGCGCACTGCTGGGGACGCGTGAGGCTGTCGGGGAGAAGGCCGCCGTGCGCTGAACCTCCAGGCGCATCTGCTCTCCCCCTCCTGGAACGCGGCGATGATCCCGTGCACGCGGCCACCCCTCCGGGGGAACCGGAGGGCAGGCGTTCCCGGCCTATCGTTCCGGAGGTGCGGCAGGGGAGAAGCGGCCGAATCGTTCCGGGGGTGGCGGGTGTCTAAAGGCTGGCGGAGACATCGGACTCCAGGGGACAGCCATACCTGAGTCGCCTGTCTTTCCTCCTCGCCCTCACTGCCTTCTCCGGGGAATCACGCAGCGTTGTGCGAGGGGATGCCGCTGATGAAGTTCATCCCAGTCAATGTGTCGCTGCCAAGGGAAGCCCCGCATGGAAACGCGACGGTGACCACCGGGATTTTCAAGGAGCCGGTGCAGAGCCGCGTGAGGCTCCGGGTGACGAACCTGGAAGAGGATGACCCCAGCGCAAAAGGCGCGCCGCCCAGCCCTTGACAGGCCGACGTGCGCCCCGTAGACTCCGGCCGCATTTCCCGCGAGGGAACCGGGACGTGTTGACCTGCAAGGACGTCATCATGGACATGCTGGCGGACTACCTGGAGCTGACCTTCCGCCCCGAGGTGGTTGCGGATCTGGAGCGGCACCTCCAGGCTTGCCCCCCCTGCATGGCCTACCTGAAGACCTACCAGAAGACCCGGGATCTCGTGCGCCGGAGCGGCCAGGTCGCGATGCCGGAAGAGATGAGGACCATCCTGCGCCGGTTCGTGATGCAGCAGTTGGGCAGGGCGAGGCCATGATCCCGGATGCGACCCGCTTCGCCGGAAGATGGCCGAACCGGCGGCTGGGGAAACTCCTGCTGCTCGTTTACCTGGGACTCGCCATCGTGGCGGTGACGTTTGTGATCCTCCGGAAATATGGATACGTCTGACCGCGCAGGCCTTCCGGAGTGGAGCGCGTGATGCCGGTGTCGATCGCCACCCTGCCTGCCCTGAATGCGGCCCTGAACGCGACGAGCGCCGTTCTGCTCGTCGCCGGGTACCTGTTCATCCGGCGCCGGAAGGTGACCCAACACAAGCTCTGCATGCTCTCGGCGTTCGGGGTCTCCTGCGTCTTCCTGATCAGCTATCTGACCCTGCGGTACTACGCCGGCATGACGCGATTTACCGGGCAGGGGTGGATTCGCCCGGTCTACTTCTCGATCCTGACCTCCCATACGATCCTGGCGGCGGCCATCGTCCCCCTGGCGTTGGTGACCCTCTCGCGGGCGTTCCGAGGGCGCCTCGATCGTCACGTCCGAATCGCCCGGTGGACGCTGCCGCTGTGGCTATACGTGTCGGTCACCGGGGTCCTGGTGTACTGGATTCTGTACCATCTCTTTCCCCCGGGGGTGATTGAAGGTTCTGCGGGCCATGCTGGATGAATGCAATTGCCCGGACCCTCGATGGGCCCGGGGTGGAGGCGAAAGGACTTCTTTCCATTGACGTCCATCCCCGGTCCGGGTTAGAAGGGGCCGCGTCCCCTGGTGTGCGGCCGGCCCGCGCCGAGACCCTGCGACCTGGAGCGTCCAGCCATGATTGGTGTGCCTGCGCACAAAGTCCGACAGTTCGGGATCGAGTTCTACCAGGCTGCCTTTTCCGCGGCCGACATCGAGCGACTCGTCCGGTTCGAGGTCCTGAGCTACACCGGGGAACCGGACCGTCCGAAAGGGACACAGCGGCCGGGCGCCTTCGGGATCAACTGGGAACTCCTGGAGCGGCGGATCGCCCATACCGAGACGGCATTCCAGCGGCCCCTCATTCGGCGGAAGATCCAGGAGTTGCTCCAATACTACAAGGACTGCCGCGACGCGCAGAATCTTCCGGCGGTACCCGGAGCCGTGATCATGATCACGGAGCGCCGGCTGGAATTCAAGGCCAGCGGAGCCCGCGGACGCATCGGCGAGCTCCTGATCCCTGAGGAGCCGGGCATCCTCCGGGCGCTGGACGGGCAGCATCGCCTGCTGGCGTTGCATGCCGCTTCCGCGGGCGACGGAATGGATCTGGACGTGCCGGCGGTGGTATTCGATTCCCTGGATGCCCGGCAGATCGTCGAACTGTTCGTGACCATCAACGCGAAGCACACGCGCCTGAACCCTTCCCACCTGCTGGGACTGGCGGGGCGTCGCCTGTACAGCGACGCGCAGCAAGCCCTGGCCCACGACATCATCCGGAAGCTCAACGAGGACGATGCCTCCCCCCTGTATGGCGAGATCAAGATGCTGGGGGTAGGGCGGGGTCGGGTGTCGCAAGCGTCCCTGAACGAGGAGATGGTGGATCTCTTCCGCACGATCAAGAACCTGGGCGGCCCGTCGAAGGTCAAGGAATTCGAACAGCAGGGGGTTCGGTTCTTCCTGAATTACTTCAAGGCGCTCCAACAGGCGTTCGCCCGGGCCTGGGCCGGCAAGAAATACAGCATCAAGACCGGGGCGGCCGTCCGGGCCTTCATCCGGGTGGCACCGGACGTCATGGAGAAGGCCCGCGAACTGGCGGGCGATCCCTTCGACGCCCACGGGATCCGTCACGCCACGGCGCCGTGGGGTGAGCGCCTGGGTGATCGCCGCTTCGAAACCGAGGGGGAGTGGAAGGCGAGACTGGCAGGCGGGACCCGCAGCACGGTGGAAGTCCTGGCCCGCGAGCTGCGCGAGGCGCTCCGCCGCTGATCCGCGGGACTCGGCAGAGGGGGTCGCATGGGCAAGGCGCGTGCACCGCGCTCGGACACCTGGGGTCACCTCCGGGTATTCGCCAACACGCAGGACGGCGTCTTCGCCGTGGACCAGGGAGGCCGTATCGTCCTCTGGAACAAGGCGGCGACGCGCATCCTCGGATTCGATGCGGACGAGGCGCTGGGACGACGCTGCTGCGACGTGATGCGTGGTTTGGACGTCTCGGGAAACCTGCTCTGTTACCCCGGCTGCCAGGTCATGGTTCTGAGTGCTCGCGAGCAGCCCATCCACCATTTCGACATGCGCACGCGGCGGAAGGATGGGCAAGAGGTCTGGGTCAACATCAGCACGGTCATCATTCCTGCAGACGGTGACCAGCCCGGCGGGACGGTCCACCTGTTCCGGGACATCACGCAGGAGCGCCACGTGCCGGGATGGATCAAGCGCGGGGCTGAAGCGCCCGCCGAGGGGGCGCGTATCGGGGGAGCGGAAACGGTGCCTTCACCGGGGGGGGGCGGGAAGGGACCCGCTGAATCCTTGACGGCCCGAGAACGGGAAATTCTCCGCCTGATCGCCGGCGGCCTCACGTCGTCGGCCATCGCCGACAAGCTGTGCATCAGCCACACGACGGTTCGGAACCACATCCAGCACATCCTGGCAAAGCTCGGCGCCCATAGCCGCCTTGAGGCTGTCACCGTGGCCTTCGGGCAGCATCTGCTG
>Ga0156237_1160_pt1 | contig 34800 bp, 31 predicted proteins | sample RifCSPlowO2_12_FD_107884 | JGI IMG/M metagenome (GOLD analysis project Ga0156237, IMG submission 107884) | candidate division NC10 bacterium RIFCSPLOWO2_12_FULL_66_18
TCGGCCACGCATCCGTCCAACCCACGGATGGCCCAGCATCGGCCTGATGCATTTCCACCGGAAGCGATGCGCAAGCATGTGAGGGGAAACGCATGGCACTGATCAACCCGGTCGCTCTCCCCCTCAAGTGGCTTCGGTCCATGCTGAAGACCGACGCTCCCCTGTATACCTACCTCCCGACGCATGAAATCGTGAATGACTATGCAGAGTTCTCCGGGCTTTCGATTGACGAGATTGCTCGATGCATCAATCGCAACACGGATCTGAACAAGCAGAGCTGGCAAACCATCCGTGCAAACGTCTCCTGGCAGGAGGCCGCAAGCCGATTTTATGCCGTGTCTTACACCTATGCCTTCGATCTCTTGAGTATGAACTACTCGAAGAGAGCCATTCTGGACAAGCTCAACGGCTTCAATCCGGAAATCGTCCGCATGATCAAGGACCATCCGGGCAGTGAATTCCTGGAATTCGGCGGCGGACTTGGGGCCTTTTGCGAAATCGTGCTTGGATGGGGGAAGCGGGTGACCTATCTGGACATTCCCGGACACGTGATGGACTTCGCGTCTTGGCGGTTTCGCAAGTACGGGCTCCCGATTGAGATCATCGTCTCATCGTCCACGGAATTGAAGCTGCACAGGTCATTCGACATCATCCACACGGATGCCGTGTTCGAGCACTTGATCGACCCCCACCAGGTACTCGTGGAACTGCTCGCGCACGTGAACCCAGGGGGAGTGCTCATCCTGCTCATCGATCTGGGCGAGGACCCGGAGCGGCCGATGCACCGCCCCATTGATGTTGTCGGGCTCCATCGCCAGATTCGAGGGGCAGGCTTCTCGAATGCCTTCGGCGAGAATACCTTTGCCTCCGCCTGGATTAAGCCGTGAGGTGGACGCGTGTGTGGATTGCCCCCAGGGCGAGCATCGGATGAACTCGGATGCTCCGGATGGGAAGCGCGGGGTTTCGCAGGAAGTTGCGCGAGGGGCAGCTTGGCTGATTGTCGGGAACCTGATAACCAAGACAGTCGGGTTTCTGGCTGGGGTCGTTGCCGCCCGTGGGCTGCTCCCCGTGGACTTCGGCGTCGTGGCCATCGGCCGGACCTTCGCCGTGCTGATTCAGCTCCTGGGAAACCTCGGCGTGGGAGCCTTCCTGATCCACCAGCGGGGGGAGGTCGAGGAGTACTGCGTGGCTGCGTTCTGGATGAACCTGGCGGCGGGGGTCGGCCTGTGCGGGCTGCAGATCCTGGCGGCGCCCCTGGTCGCTACCTACTATGGCGATCCCGTGATCACGCGGATCATGTGGGTGATCGCCCTGGGATATCTGGTGACTCCGCTCGGCTCGATCCACAGCATCCTACTCCAGCGGGAAATGCGGTTCCGGGCCATGACGCTCCGGGACCTCGGGCTGAGCGGGTTGGCGTCGGCCCTCACCATCGCCGCGGTGCTGGGCGGACTCGGCCTCTGGAGCCTGGTGCTCCCCGAACTTGTCGTCGGGGCCGCCGGGGTGGTGCTCAACTGGTGGCTGCATCCCTGGCGCCCGCGCCTGCGGCTGTCGGCCGGGCACTGGCCGCGGATCTTCCGGTACGGGCGGTACCTGCTAGGGGACGGCCTGTTGGCTTTCCTGAACAACAACGCCGATTACATGATCATTGGCAAGATCCTGGGACCCACCGGCCTTGGCTTGTATTCCTTCGCCTACCAACGCAGCATGATCGTTCCAGACTACCTGGCGGCGCCGGTGACCTCCGCCGCCTTTCCGGCCTTGGCCAAGGTCCAGCACCAGCGCGACGCGCTGGCGCACGTCTACTACCGGCTGGCGAAGGCCACCGCCCTCCTCGTGGTCCCGGCCGTGGTCCTGCAGGGCATCCTGGCGCAGGAGTTCGTGGTGACGCTGTATGGGGCCAAGTGGTCCGCGGCGGTCCTGGCCATGCAGCTCCTCCTCCCGTATGCCCTGACCAGGGGGCTCTGCGTCCACCTCGGGACGCTCCTCAACGCGGTTGGTCGGCCGGATGTGGGGTTCAAGTATTCCGTGGCGGCGTTGCCTTTTCTGGTGAGTGCCGTGTTCATCGGGGCGCATTTCGGGGTGAACGGAGCGGCCATGGCCACGGGCATCGTCTTTGGCCTCACCGGACCCATCCTCACGGCTATCGTCTTCCGGACGATGGGCTGGTCCTTCTGGGGCTTCGTGGAGTCGAGCCGGTCGGCCCTGGTCGTGGCGGCCGGGATGGGTGTGGGGGTGTGGGGAATCCGGGCCCTGGTGCCGGAGTTTGCGTGGCGAACCAGCGGAGGAGACCTGGCCTTGTTCGGCCTCCTCGGCCTCCTGCTGTTCGCGAGCCTGCTATTCCTCTGGGATCGCGACGCCTACTCCGAACTGATGGGATTGCTCAGGAAAGCGGTAGCGCGATCGGCGTGAAGAGGAGGGCGGGCCGCGCGGCCCTGCCCCGTTGAATTCACGGGAGTCAGGTCAACCGACATGCGGATCAGCGTGGTGGTTCCAGCGTACAATGGCGCAGAGACCATCGAGGATTGTCTCCGGGCCGTTTTCGCAGCCCATTATCCAGCCGGGAGCCGGGAGGTCATTGTTGTCGACGACGGTTCCACGGACGCGACGCCGACCATCCTGGAGCGGTTGCGCCCAGAGGGCCTGCCCGTGACCGTCATCCGCCAGGAGAACCGCGGGGCCGCCGGCGCCCGCGACCGCGGCATCAAGGCAGCCAGCGGGGAGGCGGTGTTCATCATCTCGCAGGATACCTTCGCCGAACCTGACTGGTTTGCTACCGTAGTCCGGGAGTTTGTTGCCGACCCCGCACTCGGCATTGTCCAGGGCCGGATTGAGCTGACGGAGCCGATCCGGTTCCCCTTCTATCATGCGGTGGAACTCAAGCAGTTCGTTTGGAATTTCCCCACGGCAGCCATCGCATTCCGTGCAGTGGCCCTGGACAAGGCTGGACGGTTTTTCGACGATCAGCTCTCGGAATGTGGTGACGACACGGACATCGCCTGGCGCATCATCGGCCAGGGATACGGGTTCAGGTGGATTGATCGCCTGACCGCCCGGCACGGGGTGTATCCCAAGTCCTTTTGGTACCCGATTCGTCGGACCTTTCCGCGGACAGAGCGGTTACCCCTTCTGGTCAAGCGGCACCCCCGGATCCGCCAGTATCTGCGGGGCGGCTTCCTCTGGTCCACGCCCCGGAAGCTGGCGGAAATCCTCCTGTTGCTTTTGAGCCCAGCGGTCCTTCTGATCTCACCCTGGTCCGGCATCGGCGTGGCAGTCCTGGCGATTGCATTGGCGATGCACCGACACCGGGGGACGGCCAGCCCATATCTCTCGTGGTTCCAGCGGTATGTTCTGGTTCCGGTAAACACCTTTATGTGTGAGGTCCTCGGGTTCCTCGCGATGGCCTACGGCAGTGTGCGTTATCGGAGCCCGCTCCTTTGACTCCCAGAGAGCAGGAAATCCCCGATCGCCTTTCGAACGAAACACGGCTCGGAAGGATCAGAGCTTGTGCCGGGTGATGTGGCATGACCACCTGCCGGCCGCGGCGCCGAGCCCTCCGCGTGTGCCTGGCCACCTTTGCGCCGGGCCACGGAGGACTACAGACAGTGACCGCCAATCTCTGCCGATACCTTACCGGCAGGGGGTACGAGGTTACGCCCCTTTACCTCGGGCCGCCGGTCCCCACCAGGCGGATCGCGAGATACTTGCTCTTCGGTTCCCCTCGATGGGAGGAGGCCTGGGGGCGGCCGGCCCTGGCGGTGGATCATCTCGCTCACCTGGAGCTGCTTCGATACCTGATCCCCGCCCTCAAGGTGCGGGGTTCCCTCCGGGGCTTCGACGTGTACCACGTAATCCGGGGGGCGAATCTGGCGGAGGCCCTGTTCGCCGTGAACGGTCATCGCTTCGTTGACTGGGTGGCCACAACGGTTGCGGACGAGCGTCGCAGCCAATCGGGCGCAACCTCGCCTGGGTCGGCCGGACGGCGCATGCTGGCCTCGGTGAATGGCTGCCTGGAGCCGCTCCTGCAACGCCAGGAACGTTGGGTATTGCGAAGGGCGGCCATCGTGGACGGAATCAGTGGCTATGTCCGGCGACAGCTCGTGGAGGTTACCGGCCTCCCCCCTCTGCGGGTGGGAGTCCTTCACCTTCCCGTGGACACGAGGGTCTTCGCGCCTGGGAACCGGGATGGCCGCCGGCAAACTCGCTACGTGCTGGCGGTTGGGCGGCTGGATGACCCGCGCAAGAATCTTCCTCTCCTGATCGAGGCCTTCGCCAGGATTTCGCCGCGCAACCCGGAGGTGGAATTGCGTTTGGTCGGCCCTCTGGAGGATCGGACCTGGCTGGATGCCCGCGACCGGACTCTCGGCATTGCCCATCAGGTTCGCTATCTCGGGGAGCTGTCCCTCCCCGAGCTGGTGCGGCAATATCAGGACGCAGAGGCGGTCGTTCTCTCCTCTCGACAGGAAGGGTTTGGGATGGCCCTTGTCGAGGCCATGGCCTGCGGGACGCCGGTGGTCTCCACCCGCTGTGGTGGGCCTGAGGAGATCGTCCGGGACGGCATCACGGGCTTTCTCACCCCCGTTGGGGATGCCGGTGCCTTGGCGGAGGCAGCCGAGCGGATCCTCTCCGATCGGGCGCTGCGGGCCAGCATGGGACGGGCTGCGCGGGAGGACGTCTGTAATCGCTTCGCAATGGAGGTGATCGGCGCCCAGGTCCTGCGCCGCTACCACGAGGCGTACCCAGAATTGCCCGAGTGATTGGCAAGGCGGATGCAGCGAGGAGGGTCGGGCGGGAGGATGACTCCTTCACCGACTCAGCAGAGACGGCTTCCGTGTCCGTGATCCTGACGACGGCGGAGGATCCTGCTCGATGAGCGAGACGCCACTGGTCAGCATCGTCATCCCGAGCTATAACGAGGAACGCGACATCCTGGCCTGCGTCGAGGCGGCCCTGGGGATCGTCTATCCGAACAAAGAGATCATCGTGGCGGACTCCTCGGACGACCGAACCCCGACGCTCCTCCATCCGCTGGCCGAGGGAGGCTCCATCCGTCTGATCCACGAGGATCGGCGACTGAGCGTGTCCGGGGCGAGGAATCGAGGCATCCGCGCGGCGAAGGGAGACATCCTCGTGCTCCTCAATGCCGACGTGGTGCCCTCGCCGGACTTCCTCCAGCGGATCCTGCCGCACTACCGAAACGGCGCGGACTTCGTCATCTGTGAGTCGGAGGTCGCGAATCAGGGGAAAATCGTCCCGGACTTTCTGCACGCGGTCCATGTCACGGAACTGGGCCGGGAGGACGATCTTGTCTGGTCAGAGGGCTGGTCGTGCCGGGGGGCCGTCTTCGAACGCGCCGGGCTGTTCGACGAGCGATTCCCCGGGGCGTCGGGCGAGGACGAGGCCTTCGGTCGGAACCTTCTCCGCCTGGGATTCCGGCGCGTGGTGGACCACAGTATCCCGGTACGGCACATCACCCCCGAGGATCTCAGGGGCCTCCTCCACCAGATGGTCGGCCGGGGGCGTGGGGAATATTATTTCACGGTTCTCTTCCGACGCCTGAACCCGGCGCCGGCCGTGCGACGGATCCTGGGGCGCTGGGTGATCCTCGCGGGCTTGATCGCAGCCCTTCCCCTCTTTCCATTGGGCACGGCGCTGGGTGCGGCAGGAATCCTTCTGGTGGGGATCCGGGCGCTTCGCTCCGGGCTGCGCCTGGCCCGCAGCCACGGTGGCCTCGTCCGGGTCCTCCCCTTTGCGGGATTGAATTTCCTCCGCTTTCGCGCGCTGGAGTACGGGTTCGTGTTCGCGCACTGGCGGGCGCCACAGCACCTTGATGGCTGGCGACAGGAGCGTCAATGAGCCAACGTGTTCTGGTCACCGGGGGAGCAGGTTTCATTGGGAGCAACCTGGCCAGTGCCCTCGCCGGACACGGGGACCGAGTGGTCGTCTTCGATAACCTGAGCCGCCGCGGGACCGAGCGGAACCTCGAATGGCTGCGACGGAGCTTCCCGACCCACGTGGAATTCGTCCGGGGAGACGTGCGGGACGCCCGGGCGGTCGAGGCGGCCGCGCAGGGCGTCGAGGGAATCTTTCACCTGGCCGGCCAGGTGGCCGTCACGACCTCCGTGGCCAATCCCCGCGAGGACTTCGAGGTGAACGCCCTGGGCACCTTGAACGTGTTGGAGGCGGCGCGGAAAGCCCCGGGGCGGGTTCCGGTCCTCTTCACCTCGACCAACAAGGTGTACGGGGGCCTGGAGGGCTTGCAGATCGTGGAGCGCGATCGGTACTATGCGCTGGCCGACGGGAGCCCGGGAGTGGATGAGGCCTGGTTGCTGGACTTCCATTCTCCCTATGGCTGCTCGAAGGGATGCGCGGACCAATACGTCCGGGACTTCTACCGGATCTACCACCTGCCCACGGTGGTCTTCCGGATGTCCTGCATCTACGGCCCCAGGCAGTTTGGCACTGAGGATCAAGGCTGGGTTGCCCACTTCATGATCTCCACGGCGCTGGATTCCGGCCTCACGATCTACGGCGACGGGAAGCAATCGCGGGACATTCTGCACGTGGAGGACCTGGTCCGGGCCATGCTTACAGCAATGGACCGGATCGACCAGACGGCCGGTCGGATCTACAACATCGGGGGAGGGCCCGAGAACCGCCTGTCCCTCTTGGAGCTCCTGACGGATCTTGATGCCCGGATCGGCCGGCCTCTTCATCCAACGTTCTCCGACTGGCGACTCGGGGACCAACGCGTGTACGTGAGCGACATCCGCCGCGCCCGGGCGGAGTTCGGGTGGGCCCCCCGGCTCGGGGTCCGGGAGGGGTTGAACCACCTGTGGAAGTGGATCGTGGACCACGCTGACGAGATTCGGACGGCGCGAGGGGGGACAGAGGGCTGAGGCCGGGCAGACCGAATCCGCCAGCCTCCGAGGTCCGAGACGGGCCGCAGTGGACAGCCATGCGAGGGGCGAGTAGGAGGCCGGGTCCGTGAAGTTGCTCCAGATCAATCACCTCTACGCCGAGGTTGGAGGGGCGGAGCGATACTTCAGCGAGGTTTCCCCGTTGCTGGAGGCTCACGGGGTTCGAATCAGTGTTCTCTATGGGTTCCCGCTGGAGGGAGGGATCCACGTTCCGGGTCGCGAGGAGATCGCCTTGCCGGCCCTCTTCGACCTGGCCACCCCGGAGCAAGAGAGGCGACGCATGCTCGGGGAACAGCTCCGTCGGATTGCCCCGGATGTGATTCAAATCCATCGTGTGGAGGATCCGGTCCTGATTCGCGCATGCGTCGCAAGCCGGCCCACCATCCAGTTCCTCCACGGGCCCAGCCCGGTCCTGTGTCCAGGCGACGGCAGATTTGCCAAGTGGACAGGCGAGGCGTGCCAGAGGCGGGTTGGGCCGTTCTGTTTGATTGCGCCGTATCTGCAGTTCTGCGGGACCCGGCGTCCGTGGGGAATCTTGACAAACTACTGGCTCACCCGGGAACTCCTGGAGGTTAGCCGGTCGGTGGCGCGGATCGTGGTGGCCAGCGGGTACATGCGGGAGCTGCTTGTGGAGCACGGGATCCCCGGATCGCGGATCCTGGTCAATCCCCACCCCTTTGTAGGAAACGCTCCGCGAGGGGAGAGGGTCGCGGAGCGGCCGGGTTCCATCCTCTACGTCGGACGCATGTCCCCGCAAAAGGGCGTGGAGTATCTCATTCGGGCCGTGGCGACCCTGGACCAGCGGTGTTGCCTCACCCTGGTAGGGGATGGTCCTTCTCGTCCGCAGCTCGAGAGATTGATCCGGGAGAGGCTGGGGGATCGCCACGATGCCGTGTTCACGGGATGGCTCCCCCATGACCAGGTCCGGCAGCTTTATGCGGAGAGTCAGGTCGTGGCATTCCCCTCGGTCTGGCCGGAACCGTTCGGCCGGGTGGGCCTGGAGGCAACGGGCCTGGGGAAGCCGGTTGTCGCCTTCGACGTGGGTGGGGTTCGCGAGTGGCTGGTGAACGCCCATAACGGATTCCTGGTCCCCCCCAAGGACATCGTGGCTTTTGCGGGCGCCCTGAACCGCCTGTTGCGTGACGAAACGCTCCGTCGGACCATGGGGCAGAACGGGGTCGAGCTGGCCCGGACACGCTTCGACCCCAAGCGCCACGTGGAGGCCATGCTATGCCTGTACGACGAGCTTCTCAGGCCGGCCCCGGGACGGGCCGGTGTGGGAGCGGGGGGCTGCTGAGTGGGATCTCTTTTGCTGAAGCTGTCTCGGCGAATGAAGACAACAAGGCTCATTCGCAGATTACCACTCGTGCGTCACTCGCTGAAGAGATGCTACGAGATCGGCCTAAGGTCTCTTTACGCTAAACGGGGGATGCCCATCGCAGTCGGGAACGATCTGTTCCGTGTGGCAGTCGAATCTCGCACCATGGTGAGCAGTTATGAGGGCGAAGAGGCCGTGTACGACGCCATGGCGCGCCTGGCGGGTGATCGGATGACCGTATTCGATATTGGGGCGAATGAGGGGCTCTTTGCTCTGTGTGCTGCGAAGCGGGTTGGCTCTGGAGGTCGCGTGGTTTGCTTCGAGCCGGCGCCTGAGGCATTGAGATTACTCCGGCACAATATTCGCCTCAATGGTTTTCAAAGCAGGGTGGACGTCGTGGGGAAGCTCGTGGCCGATCGATGCGGATGGGAGAGGTTTTATGTGAATGGGAAGTCCGGCTACAACTCTCAATCCAAGGAGGCTGCACCCAGCCATGCGGATCCTATCCAGGTAGAGACGGTCTCGATTGATGCATTCGTGGAGGCCACGGGGCGGCCGCCCGATGTCGTAAAGATTGATGTTGAAGGCGCGGAGCTTCGAGTGCTACAGGGGATGGAGGCCGCATTGACGAGAGGCGACGTATTTGTTTTGTGTGAAATTCATCCCGCCTGCTTAGGTATTTTTCATGCCTCGGAACGGGACATAGTCGCGTTCATGGAAAGAATCGGCTTTGGAATCTATGACATGCGAATGCACCGCCTCACGGCTTTGCAACAGCACGTCATTTTCGCGAAATAGATTGCTCCGCTTGATGCGGCAGCCGCACAGCAACTGCTCCAGGCGAATTTTGGAGGACAGCCCAGATGCAGCTTCTGCTTGAGACAGCGAGTGTGCGATGTCTTTGCTCTTGAAAGTAAAACGAAAATTAAAAACCTTCCCTGCTTTGTGGGGCATCGTGTCCCGCACATATAGATCCATCGACCTTGCAATTTTCTCCTTGAGAATATTTTTCGCCGTTCAGTTCTGTAAAATCGTTGATCTCAATCGTTTTGAGAAACAAATCTATTGCCAAAACGGCGAAGCTGGTATTCTGGAGGCGATATTTCGCAGGATAGGTACAACGAACAAATTTTATGTCGAATTCGGCTCGAGTTTCGATGGCAGCGAATGCAATACGCGTTTCTTCCGCGAGAAAAGGGGATGGTCAGGAATTCTCATGGATGCGGAAGCAGCATTGCCCATCATCGGAAAAGAATTTGTTACCGCCGAGAACATCAATTTCCTTTTTGAGAAGTATAAGGTTCCGGGCGAATTTGATTTACTGTCCATTGATATTGATGGAAACGATTATTGGGTTTGGAAAGCCTTACGCGCCGAATATTCTCCGCGGGTTGTGGTCATCGAATACAATGCGAATGTCCCGGTAAACAGGAGCGCCGTTGTTGAATATGATCCGCACTTTCGTTGGGACGATACCGATTACTACGGCGCAAGCTTATTGGCACTGACTGAGTTGGCGGCTACAAAAGGTTACTCCCTGTTGGGTTGTGAGAGCCGCGGCATCAACGCTTTTTTCGTTCGAAATGACCTAGTGAAAGACAACTTTGCTCTCCGGGACATTCAAGAAGTGTATAAACCACCCAGGTATGAAAGGGAGGGCGGCGGCCTTGGGCACCATCCCAGTGGACGTGCCATGAAAAACTTGAGATGAATGACCGAAGTCACGACCACTGGAACGGTGGAACCTTTTGTAGTGTACAGCCGAACACCCGAACGACCGACCTGCCGAACGCTCTTTTGGTGCGATAATGTGCGGGATCGCGGGGATCCTTGGGAGGCGGGATGAAGCGGCGGTGGGTCGCATGTGCAATGCCCTCGCCCACCGGGGCCCGGACGATGCGGGGACCTATACCGATCCCGATGGGCACATCGTTCTGGGACACCGCCGATTGTCTATCATTGATCTATCGCCCCAGGGTCGGCAGCCCATGTGCAACGAGGACGGCAGTCTCATCCTCGTGTTCAACGGGGAGATCTACAATTTCCAGGAGCTGCGAGCCTCACTGGAGGAGCGTGGGCACACGTTCGCCTCACAGACGGACTCCGAGGTCATCCTGCATCTCTACGAGGACCGCGGGGTGGAGGTGCTCCAGGCGCTCCGGGGGATGTTCGCCTTTGCCCTGTGGGATCGGGCCCGGCGGCGGCTGTTTCTGGCGCGCGATCGGCTTGGCATCAAGCCGCTGTACTATGCGCAGGTTCCCGGTGGCCTCGCCTTCGCCTCGGAGGTGCGGGGGCTCCGCCGGAGCGGATTGCTGACGCCCCGCCTGTCGCTCCCCGCGGTGGAGGCGTTTCTGAGCTTTGGGTATATTCCGGACCCTCAGACGATTCTGGAGGGGGTCCGATCCCTGCCGGCGGGCCATTATCTGCTGGTGGAGGGTGGGACGATCCGGTTGACGAAATACTGGGAGCTGTCGCTTGACTCCCCGTCCGCGGGGTCCTGGACGATGCAGGAGTGGGCCGCGCGCATCCGTGCGGCACTGGAAGAATCCATCCGACTGCACCAGGTGAGCGATGTCCCCGTGGGAGCGTTCCTGAGCGGCGGGACGGATTCCAGCACGGTCGTGGCGCTCATGCGCGACCTGACAGGGCAGAGGGTCAAGACGTTCACCGTGGGGTTCGGGAGCGAGGGGGAGGCGATCAATGAACTGGAGGCCGCCCGGGCCATCGCCAGGCGAGTGGACACCGACCATACCGAGGTCATCGTGTCCGGCCGCTCGTTCCTGCTCGAGCTCGACAACATCATCGAGGCGCTTGACCAGCCCACCATCGACGGCTTCAACTCCTATTTCGTGTCCAAGGCGGCCAGGACGCGGGTGACGGTGGCACTCAGCGGGCTGGGCGGGGACGAGCTCTTCGCCGGGTACCCCCATTTTCAGTTTCTGCGCACCTGGGCGCGTCGGGACCAGGTCTGGGCCAGGGTTCCGGCACCGCTCCGCCGGGGGCTGGCCAGGGTCGCGCATCAAGTGGCCCCGCTGGATCCGTGGCGGCTGGCAGCCCGGATCGCCTACCTGGATCGGACCTTCGGCGATACGGCGGCGCGCTACTACGACGCCCTGGCCATCTTCTCGGGAGAGGCCCGGCAGGGCCTCCTCCGGAACGGATCAGGGGGTCATGGACGCCGGGGCCACGACGAGACGCTCGCCGTGCCGGGGAGCCTGACCGATCCGGTGCAGGCGATCACTTTCCTGGACCTCAAGCATTGGATGGCCTCGCGGCTGCTCCGAGACACGGATGCGACGAGCATGATCCACTCGTTGGAGGTCCGCGTGCCCTTCCTGGACCATCCCCTGGTGGAGCTTGCCTTCGGCATCCCCGGAGACCTCAAGCTGGCCGGAGGGATCGGGAAGCGGGTGCTCCGGGACGCGGTGAAGGACCTGCTGCCCGACGCGTTCTTCGAGCGGGGAAAGTTCGGCTTCGTCTTTCCCATGGAGGCCTGGATGCGGGCCGAGCTGCGAGAGCCGGTGCGGAATGCGCTGCTCGACGGATCGGTGTCGGCGCGGGGCGTGCTGGCGCCCAATGCCGTCTCCCGGATCCTGGCGGACTTCGAGGCAGGACGCGCAGCCTGGGACAAGGTCTGGGCCCTGGCAGTCTTCGAGCTCTGGGCGCGACACCATCTGGATGCGGCCCCGGCCGCGTGAGCCCACGCCGATCGGTTGGATGCATATCTGTCTCGTCACATCCAAGATCTTCGCCGTCCGCGACGGGGTGGGGGACTACGCCTTCCGCCTGGCCGTCGAGCTGGCACGGGAACACCGGGTCACGCTTCTCACCAGCACAGGGATGGGGGAGGCGGGGGAGCGCGAGGGCGTGATGATCCTGCCGGTGATACCGGATTGGCGCCCCCATGGGCTTCGAGTTCTCATCCGAGAGCTCAGGCGGCTGGAGCCAGATGTGGTGAACCTGCAGTTCGAGCCGCACCTGTATCATCGCTGGGGAGTCAATCTCTGGCTTCCGATGGCCATGCTGTTCCTGCGCTGGCGGGGTGTGCGGCTTATCACGACCGTGCATGAGCCGTTCGTGCCGTTGACCATCTGGAAGTGGTGGCTCAGCGGGCCGATCCAGCGGGTCGCGCTTTACCTGCTCCTGTGGGCCAGCCGAAAGGTGGTGGTCGTGATTTCGGTCTGGACCAGGATGCTCCAGCGCTGGTTCTGGTGGCGCGCGGAGGATTTCGTGCGCATTCCGGTGGGCTCGAACGTCGCTCCGGTGGATCTGAGTCCGGAGGAGCGGCAAGCGCTCCGATCCCGCTATGGGCTTCCGCCGACCGGGGTGGTTGTCGCAGTGTTCAGCCCACTCGGGTCGGGAAAGCAGTTTGATCTGGTGGTTCGGGTGTGGGAGATCCTGGCAAAACGGCATACCGATCTCTGGTTGCTGCTGATCGGAGTGGAACGCGAAGAGGCCCGGCGCAGGCATCCCGGGGCGCCGACAGGCAGCCGGGTGGTGTACACCGGGTTCGTATCCGGTCCGGAGGTGTCACGCCTTCACCAGTGCGCCGACCTGGCGCTCGCCCCCTATGTGGACGGTGTGTCGGCGAGACGAACCTCAACCATCAGCATGATGGCCCATGCTGTCCCCCTCGTCGGCACGCGCGGGCCACTCACGGACCTGGACATCTTTGAAGGAAGTCCGATCCGGCTGGTCCCGGTGGGGGACGAGGAGGGATTCGTGGCTGCCGTGGATGGGCTGGTTGCCTCGCGAGACCTCCGGCTGGCCCTCGGATCGCGCACCCGCCTTTTCTTCGAGCGCCACTTCGCATGGCCGGTCCTCGGGAAGCAGTTCTTCGAGGTTGCGGCGGGGGCGTGCCGGAGACACTGAAGATACCCCGAACCCGCCGGGCCCTCGTTGGGCCTGAGGCAAATGGCGTGCGATGGACAGGATTCCCTGGACGTGGGGCCTCAAGATCGGTGAGCAGTTCCGCCGGGATCTCTTGCTGGAGCAGGCGCACCGCTTCCGCGGGTCCATTCTGGACCTGGGATGCGGGAAGAAGCCCTACCGGGGGATGCTGGGACGGCACACGAAGGCCTGGATCGGGGCGGATCTCCCCCTGACCTGCTCCGGACCACCCGCGGCCGATGTGTACGCCGACGGGAACTGGTTGCCCTTCCGGTCGGAGATGTTCGACGTGGTGCTCTGCACGGAGGTCCTGGAACATACGCGGGAACCCAAGCAGATATTCGCCGAGGCGGCGCGGGTCCTGCGCCCCCGCGGTCTGCTGATCTTGACAGCGCCGCAGACGGGCCACCTCCATGAACAACCCCATGACTATTTTCGGTACACCAGGTACGGCTTGGCCTACCTGGCGCAGGTCAACGGGTTCAGCGTGATGGAAATCAAGGCGTTCGGCGGTGCATTGGCTCTCGTGGGGCAGACGATCGCCTGTCACATACCGGTGCTTATTCACAACCGGGTCGGAGAATGGCTTCGAGGAATGGGACAGGCCGTGGTGCAGTGGCTCTTCTGGCACGCGGACAAGGCGCTCCACCTGGTTCATGACGGCGCCGAAGAGAGCACAATCGCTCACCTTCTGGTAGCGGAAAAGACCAGCGGTCCGGATGGGAGCGGCACCGATCTGCGGAGTCCCCACCTCGACTGGCCGGGCCGCCCTTGGGCGGAAGGAGGCCCCCCACGGTAATTCGACTCGTGGGGGAACGCCGGCAACCCATGTCCAACCTGAAGGCGTGGCTCTCGGATCAGTGGTGGGTCCGCTGGATGTACGACGTATTTTTCTGCCGGGGGGACTTCGTTCGGGCGATCGTGCAGCGACCGGTCATCCATCAGAGTATCGGGACTGGCCCCCTCGGCTGTGTGCTGGACGACGGGTGCGGCCGGGGGATGTACACGCCTTTTCTCCGGAGGCGAGCTCGGTTCGTTGTGGGGATCGACGTGTCCGAGGATCATCTTCGAACCATGGTCCGGCGTTACGGCCGGGACGCCGGCGCCAGATTCCTGCGCGCATCGGCAGAAGCACTTCCGTTCCAGGATTCGAGTTTTGACTTTCTCCTTTGCACTGAGGTCCTGGAGCATCTTCGCGACGACCGGAAGGCTCTGGGGGAGGTCGCCCGGGTCCTGGTTCCAGGAGGCCGCGCCATCATAAGCGTTCCGGTCCCTCCGGCGCCGATCCGGGATCGGGAACACGTCCGGGAGGGATACACGCCGGCTGACATCGAGCCGATGATTTCCGGGGCGGGCCTGGAGGTGGGGGAACCCCGCTACTGCCTCTTCGGGATTTCCCGCATCATCATCCGGCTGGCGACCTGGTATTCAGACCATGTGCCCTTCCCTTTGCCGAGTCTGTTGAAGCTCCCCCTGTATCTGGAGCGCCTGTCCGCGAATCCCCGACGCGGGAAACTTCCCTATAATCTTGTTTTCCAGGTCAGAAAACCGTTTGGGCGTGGCCAGCGAAACACCGAAGATGCTTCGCAAATGCAGGAGCGGGAAGTCGGGATCCAAAACGGTTGATCTTCAGTCCTGCGGAAATTCGGGGATGATTCGGGAGCCCATTTCGGTCCTGTACCTCAGCGTGAATGCGGGGCTCGGGGGTGCGGAACGAACCGTCCTGAACCTGCTCCGCTGTCATGACAGGCGGAAGGTCCGGCCGTTGCTATGCACGTTCCGGGACGGTCGTCTGGTGTGCGAGGCACGCATGCTGGGCATCCCAGCCTGGGTCATCCCGGCGAGGCGGTTTCGCAACCTGGTGAACCTCTGGCAGACCACATCGGCGATCCGCGCGATCGTCCGCCGGGAAGCTGTGGACATCGTTCACAGCGCGATGGCTCTGGGGCATCTGTACGGCTCGCTGGCGCGAGCTGGCACACGCGCAAAGGCTGTTTGGTTCCAGCAAGGCCTGGTGGGCAAGCCGTCTTCCGTTGACCGTCTGGCCACGCTGGTCCCGGCCGATTTGATTTTCGCCAATTCTGAGGCCACGGCCGCATTGCAGCGTTCGCTAGCTCCCTTTCTCGGAAACGTTCGTGTGGTTCACCTGGGTGTGGACCTCCGGGAGTTCTCACTGGCCCGCCTCGGGGAACGGGAAGAGATCCGGCGACGTCTGGACATCAAGCCTGACACCGTGGTGGTTGGCGTGCCGGGCAGATTCGAACCCAGGAAGGGCCAACACGTGCTCATTGAGGCTGCCAAGCTGCTTCGAGAGGAGTTTCCTGAGGTCACCTACCTGCTCATCGGAGATGCCATTTTCGGTTTGGGGCTCGAGTACGCGCGGCAGCTCCGATCCCTGGTCCGTGACTGGGGACTGGAGCATCAGGTGCGCTTTGTGGGGTTTCAGGACGATGTTGCCGGGATCCTGGCCGGCGTGGATGTTGTCGTGCATGCCTCCACGTCGCCCGAGCCCTTTGGTCTCGTGATCGTGGAAGGCATGGCCATGGCGCGCCCGGTCGTCGCATCGGATGGCGGCGGGGCAAGGGAGATTGTGGTGGAGGGGATGACAGGCTTCCTGACCCCCATGGGCGAAGCACGAGCTCTTGCCCAACGCCTTCGGGAGCTCCTGAGAGACGCCGAACTTCGAGAACGGATGGGTGCGGCCGGACGGTCAAGGGTGGAGGCCCGGTTCTCCGCCGATGGGATGGCGAGAACGATCGAGGTGCATTATGCGGAAGTTCTGGATGGTGCGTGTAGGCGATAGCGCCACATCCTCCGAGCCCGACAGGCCAGACGACGCTCGAAATGACATCCAGGAGTCGCAACTTGGGGTGGCGGACGTGTGTTTCATTCTGGGCCTGGTCTCCGCCTTCTTTACGGGATACCTACGGGACCACTACGGCGGGATTATCAGCTATGGCTTGACGGATGGCCTGCTCGGCGTCGCCTTCTTCCTGGCCATCGTCAACTGGGGGCCCCGGAAATTCTTTGCGCAGACCCCGCTGACGACTCCCCTGATGCTCCTCCTTGTGCTCAGCGTGCCCAGCGCCTTCAATCCCGAGGCCCATGCCCTCGAGGGCCTTCTTGGACTCCGGGCGTGGAATTTCTACAATCTGGTCTTCTTCTATACGTACCTTCGGGTACAGAATCAGCGTGCGATTCACAGGCTGGTGACGTTGCTGCTGGTGATAGGAGTGCTCGTAGCGGCCTATGGCATGTATCAGCTCTGGATTGGTCCCGAGAAGTTCGTCGAGGGCTCGCGCCTCATAGAGGAACGCCATAAGTACGAGGCGTACTCTATCTTCCCGGAAGAGGATGTCCAGATTTACGTGTTCCGTCCGTTTTCGACGCTGCACTCCGCTGGCGGGCTCGGTTCGGCCATGTTCGGGCTGAGCTTGCTGGCTATGAGCTTCGCCCTTCGGGAGGGGCGTGGGCGGGCCTGGAGGGTCCCCATCGGTTTAGCCGTCTTTGTCCTCTTCGGGGCAATGCTGCTCCTCACGGGTTCTCGCGCCTCCGTCCTCGCCTACGTCTTGGGGACGCTCACCTTTGTTGCCCTCCAGCGGCGCGTTTCTCGAGCGTTGCTCATCGTTCTGTTGGCTGTGGTGGCACTGTATGGCGCTGTGGACATCTCCGCAGGGGCTATCCTCGGGCGACTGGAAACCCTCAATCCAGTTGGTGCGATCGGGACGGCCGAGTCCAACTGGCAGACGGTCATGTTGAAGCGTATCCAGAACAACATGGGGTGGGTTGTTGGCATGATGAATAACCCCCTGGGACTCGGCGTGGGAACAACAGGGGTAGGCATCCCTACCCTGCCAGGTGTCGAGCGATGGGGGTTTCGGGGGACCCTGGTAGACAGTGACCTCGGACGAGCCGCGGTCGAAATGGGCATTCCTGGCTTTCTCGTTGTCGGATACCTTGTCGGTGCCATGGTCTTTCATGCCGCTCGGATAGGAAACCGCTTGCGCAACTCGCCATTCGAAGCCCTCGCCTCATCCCTGGCGGGGATCGTTGTAGGCTCCCTGCCGCTGATTCTCCTGGGGAGTCCGCTCTATGGTCCACCCATCAGCTTTCTGATCTGGTCATCACTGGGTGCCCTGCTGAAGCTGGAGATCCTGGCGAACCAGCGGCGGGTTCCAGCCCATCGGCTGACACCGCCGACGGAAAGCTATGCGCGGACTATCGAATAACGGATCCTGCTTTTCACCTGCTTCTAACGATAGGCACAAGGCCCGATTGAACGAGCGCGCGCAGCAATCGCCTCTATTGCCATGACTCCGAACGAACCCTCGAACCCCAAACCGTCGAAACCCATGCGGATTGCCTGCGTCATCCATGACTGTAATCGCGAGGGTGGGCAGGAGCGATGCGCCGCAGAGCTGGTGGACCGATTGTCCCTTGCCCATGAAGTTCACCTGTATGCAGCCACAGCACGGGGGCTATCCGCCGATCGTGTGGTGTTCCATTCCATCCGGGTCCCGCGTCGGCCGATACTTGTCAAGAACATCCTGTTCTTCGCGCAGGCCTCTATGGCCATCCGTCGCCAGGGCTTTCAGGTCGTCCACGCGCAGGGCGCCAGCATGTGGGGACAACACGTGACGACGGCCCACTTCTGTGAGGCAGCATGGTTGGCGCGACACCGCGACCTCGCGGAAGCATCGGAAGGACCAGGTCGAGCCGTGTACCACGCGATCAACTCGCGAGTAAGCATCCTGCTGGAGAATCTGATCTACCGGAGACGGGGTACCCAGGTGGTCATCGCGGTTTCCAAGGCTACCCGGGAAGACCTGGCGGAGCACTACGGGCTGGATCCAGCCCGGATCCCGGTCATCTATGACGGGGTGGATCTGGAGACCTTCCACCCCAACCAACGACCGCGGTGGCGCGGTGCCATCCGGAAACAGCTCCGGATCGCTGACGATGCCTGCGTGGTCCTCTTCGTGGGCGCCTTCGAGCGGAAGGGGCTCGGCTATGTCCTGAAGGCACTTCGCATTCTCCAGGACACGCCGGTGCACCTCCTGGTTCTCGGTTCGGGCCAGGGGTCTGCTCTTCGCCAGCTTGCCCAACGCCTGGGGCTGGGCGATCGGACGACCTTTCTGGGCAGACAGGCTGATGTGCATCGCTACTTCGCCGCGGCTGACCTGTTCGTGCTGCCCGCGCTGTACGAGCCGTTCGGGATGGCGGTCCTCGAGGCCATGGCCTCCGGCCTCCCCGTCGTCACGAGCCGAACCGCAGGTGTCGCGGAATTGATCACCGATCGAGAAGATGGCCTGCTCTTGGATGACCCCACGGATGCCACCGCGATCGCGACCGCCGTGCATCTGCTCGTTGACAGCCCGGAGCTGCGCGAGCACCTGGGCCGGACGGCCCGGGAGAAGGTGTCCGGATACTCCTGGGACTACGTGGTCCGTGAGACCCTCAATGTCTACCGCACCGTCATGGATGGACGTGCCTAGCCAGGCACCTGCCCGAACCGAGGGCAGCACCGGTCGATCTGTGGCGGCCGATTGTCTGCGGATCCTGGCGGTTTCCCACTCCTGCGTGGTCGGGTTGAACCAGCAGCGCTACGAGGCGCTGGCGCGATTTTCCGATCTGGATCTCACCCTCATGTTTCCCACGCACTACGTGTCGGATTTCGATGGGCGTCGGCTCGACCCGGACAAGACGACCGCGGAACGCTACCGGATCGTCAGCGGCCCTCCGGTCTTGGCGGGAAACGGCTCCCTCTATTTTTACCGCCGCGGCCTGCGCGAGGCCTTCGATCGCTCGCAGCCCCAAGTGGTCTTCGTGGACGAAGAGCCCTGGAGCCTGTCGGCCGCGCAAATGGTCTGGGGAGCGCGGCGGCGAGGCGCCCGGACCGTGTTCTTCACCAACCAGAACCTGCGCAAGGCCCTGCCGCCGCCGTTCTGCTGGATCCAGCGACTCGTCTTCCGCGCGGCGGGGTGGGCCTTTACCGCGGGCGAGGAGGCCGCCGAGGTCCTGCGATGGAAGGGCTATACCGGCCCGGTGTCCCTCCTGCCCTTCGGGGTGGACCCCACGCTTTTCCGTCCGCAGGATGCGACCACGCTTCGCCGGGAGCTGGGCCTGCGGGGGACGGTGTTCGGCTACTTCGGGCGGCTGGTGCCGGAGAAGGGTGTGGCGATCTTCGCCCGGGCGGCCCTCGGCCTCTGCGACCGCTTTCCGGAAGCCGTCTCGTTTCTTCTGGCGGGGTCCGGGCCCGAGGGGGACCGGCTCCGGCAGATGATCGGGGCGACCCCTCACGCGCCGCGGTTCGTCTTCGTGGACCGGACCCTCCGCGAGGAGGCCCCGCGGTACCTCTGCGCTGCGGATGTGGTGGTCGTCCCCTCGCTCCGCACGCGGCGGTGGAAGGAGCAGTTCGGGCGCATCCTGGTCGAGGCGCTCGCCTGCGGTGTCCCCGTGATCGGATCGGACTCCGGAGAGACCCCGTTCCTGATCCGCCGCTTGGAGGGCGGCGTGGTGGTGCCTGAAGGCAACGTGGAGGCTCTGGCGGATGCCATGGCCGCCATGACGCGGGAGCCCGCGCGGCGCCAGGCCCTGGCGGAGACCGGCCGGGCCCGAGTCCTGGCCGGATACACCCATGAGGCGGTGGCGGCTACGATGCGCGATGTCTTCCTGAAGGTCGCCCGTGCCGATCGCCGATGAGGCGTTCGGGCGTTCGGGTGTACTGAAGGAAGCGTTCGGCTGTTCGAGGGTTCGGGTGTTCGGGTGTACGGCAAAGACGTTCGACGGTTCGGGAGTTCGACTGTTCGAAAGAACAGCGGCAGAGCAGGAAGCGGCCAGCCGTGAGCATTGAGAGATTTGAGGACCTGAAGAGCTGGCAGGAGGCACGCAAGCTGGTGCGGATGGTTTTCCAGCTCACGGGGGGCGACGGATTCAGGCGAAATCGGAGTCTTGGGTGGCAGCTTGAAGAGGCGGCAGTATCTTCAATGGGCAATGTCGCTGAAGCTCACGGGAGGTATTCTTTTGAGGACAAGCGTCGTCTGCTGGATATTGCCCTGGGCTCTTGCAGGGAAGTGCAGAGTCATCTGTACGTTGCGCTCGACCAGTCTTTCATGACGCAGCAAGAGTTTGAGGCGGCGTACCGGCAAGCGGATGTCGTCTCGCAGCTTCTCAACGGGTCGATAAACAACCTCGACCGCCAGATTGCGAGGCGCACCCCCGAGAAATCCGGCCCCCGGAGGAAAACCAGATGATTCGTGGCGGCTTCTCTTGGGACCCGAAGGTGCATACTCCTCGATCTCGGGTGAACGCTCGAACGCCCGAGCACTCGAACTCCCGGACGTTTCTTGCGGGGATACTGAACGCCCGAACGCCCGAACGCCCGAACGCTCTTCCCTCGTTCAGGGGGATGTGATGTGCGGCATCTGCGGGATCCACGGGCCTCATGACGAGGCGCTCCTCAGGCGAATGACCGGCGCGATCGCCCATCGCGGGCCAGACGATGCCGGGTTCTACCGAGACGGTTCCGTCGGCCTCGGCATCCGGCGCCTGAGCATCATCGACGTGACCGGGGGGCATCAGCCCTTGGCCAACGAGGACGGGTCCCTCTGGATCGTGTACAACGGCGAGATTTACAACTTCCAGGAGATCCGCAAGACCCTGGAGGCCAAGGGGCACCGGTTCACGACGAGAAGCGACACCGAGGTCATCCTGCACGCCTTCGAGGAGTACGGAGAGGCCTGCGTCCACCTGTTCCGTGGCATGTTCGCCTTCGCCCTGTGGGATGCCCGCGAGGGGACGCTGCGCCTGTGCCGCGACCGGCTGGGCATCAAGCCCCTGTATTACACCCAGGCCAACGGATCCTTCCTTTTCGGGTCGGAGATCAAGGCAATCCTCGAGCATCCCGGCGTGTCGCGCGAGGTGGATCCCGAGGCCCTGGACCTCTACCTGACATTCCAGTATGTTCCGGGGCCTCGGACGTTGTTCCGCGGAATTCACAAATTGCCACCGGGTCACTGGTTGCGCTGGCAGGGAGGATCCGTCTCGCTCCACCGGTACTGGGACCTGGTCGTCGAGGACGCGGAACCGGGGGTCATCGAGTCGGAGGCGGTGGCCGAGTTCCGCGACCTCCTGGAGCAGGCGGTGCGCCTGCGCCTGATCAGCGATGTTCCCCTGGGCGCCCTCCTCTCGGGCGGGATCGACTCCAGCACAGTGGTGGCTCTCATGAGCCGGATGGAGCCAGGGGCGGTCAAGACCTTCACGGTCGGCTTCGACGTCCCGGGCGAACCCGGGGAGATCGCCGAGGCCCGCGCCGTCGCGACCGCGCTCCACACGGATCACCACGAGGTCATCATCGGGCCGTCCCACGTCCAGGACCTGCCGCGGCTCATCTGGCACATGGACGAGCCGATCGCGGACCAGGCAGCGCTGCCCACCTACTTCGTCTGCCGCCTGGCGCGGGAACTCGTGACGGTGGTCTTGACCGGCGAGGGAGGGGACGAGCTGCTGGGAGGCTACCCGCGCTACGCCTGGTTCCGGCTGGCGGAGCGGCTGGGCCGCTGGCTGCCTTCCCTCTCGGCGGGCGGCCCCGTCCTGGCCTGCATCGGGGCCCTGGCGGGGGCGCGCGGCGAGCAACTGCGGCACATCCTGGCCAACCTGTCCCCGCCGGAGCGCCACATCGCCTGGATCGCCAACTTTGACGCGGCCGACAAGGCCCGGCTCTACGCCGCGGACTTCCGTGCGCGGGTGGCCCCGGGCGCCGCGGCCCGTCTGGTGCAGCCGTTCCTGGAAGACGGCGCCCCCGGCGACATGGTCCAGCGCCTGATGGCGCTGGATGTGCACACATGGCTGGTGGACGATATCCTCACCAAGGTGGACAAGATGAGCATGGCGACCTCCGTGGAGGCGCGGGTGCCTCTCCTGGACCACCACCTGGTGGAGTTCGTGGCCACGCTCCCCATCGCGCTGAAGGTCCGGAACCTCGGGACGAAACGCCTCCTCCGGCAGGCGGTGGCAGATCTCGTTCCGCAGGCGACGGTCGCCAGGCGGAAGCGGGCGTTCCAGGTCCCGGTGGCCGCCTGGCTGCGGCAGGGGCTGCGGGAGTTCACTGCGGACACGCTGCGATCCCAGGCCTGCCGCGAGCGCGGATACTTCCAGCCCGCGGCCGTGGACGCGCTCCTCGAATCGCATCTGGCCGGACGGTCGGACCACAGTCAGCAGCTCTGGAATTTGCTCTGCCTGGAACTCTGGCACCGGGTCTTCCTCGACGGGTCAACTGCGTTCGGGAGTTCGAGTGTTCGGTAGTTCGGGCGTTCGGTTGCACCACAGATGCAGGGACAGCGGAAACGGTCGAGCCTGGTGGGTATGGGGTATGAGTCGGACGGGCAAGGCCTGAGTGTAGGAGTCGTGAGTCCTCTTTCCGAAAAGAACAACGGAACCACCGAACGCTCGAACCACCGAACGCCTTCCCGCGCGCTCCGGGTGTTGGTTCTCACCCCGGATTTCCCGCCCACGGTCGGCGGCATCCAGAGCTACGTGTACCAGCTCTGCGCGCATCTGCCCGATGCCGAAGTCGTGGTCGTGGCGCCCGACCATGCCGGGGCCAGGGCCTTCGATGCCCGCCAGAGATTCCGAGTTGTCCGGACAGCCAGCCGTGGGAAGCTCGGGCGGCTGTCATACGGCGTCTTCTGTGCCGGCGCGGTGGGGATCGGACTGACTGGGGGTTTCGATGTGATCGTCTGCGGCCACTTCCTGGCAGGGGTACCTGCCCTGGTGCTGCGGCGGCTGCGGGGCGTCCCGGTCGTGGTGTTGGCCCACTCCCAGGAGGTCCGCGCGCGCCAGCGGCGGGACCTGGCGAGGCGAGTCTTCCAGCGGGCGGACCGGGCGATTGCCAACAGTGAGTTCACGCGGGCGGTGCTGATGGGGGTGGGGGTGTCCCCGGACCGGATCCGGAAGGTCAATCCGCCGGCGCACCTGCCGAACAGCGATGGGTTGGGCGACCCCGAGGGGGCGCGGCGGCGATTCGGGCTGGGCGGTGGGCCCCTCTTGCTCACGGTGTCGCGGCTCGCCGAACGATACAAGGGGCACGATACGGCGATCCGGGCGCTGCCCCTCATTCGCTCGAAGGTCCCGGGCGTGCAGCACGTCCTGGTGGGGGAGGGGCCTCTGCAGGGCTTCTATGCGCGTCTGGCTCGGAGCCTCGGGGTGGAAGCGGTGACGGTCTTCCTGGGCCGCGTGGAGGGAGCGGACCTGGCTGCCCTCTACTCGGCGTGCGATGTCTTCGTGATGCTGAGTCGCGAATCGCGAATCGCCGGCGGGGCGGAGGGGTTCGGCATCGCCTTCCTGGAGGCCGGCCTCATGGGGAAGCCGGTGGTGGGCGGGCGGTCGGGCGGCATCCCGGACGCGGTTCAGGACGAGGTGACTGGTCTCTTGGTGGACCCGACGGATATCCAGGTCGTCGCGGATGCCCTGGTGAGGCTGCTGACGAATCCGGGCCTTGCGCGAAGCCTGGGGGAGAACGGTCGGCGGCTCGCCGCGGCGCAGTTTGCCCCGCCGAGGCTCGCCGGGATATTCCGCGAGGTGCTGCTCGAGGCGGTGGCCCAGCGAGGAGGATGAGATGCCGGCGGCCCGGCTCTGCTATGTCTCCCCGGTGGGATTTGTCGGGGGGGCTGAGCTCAGCCTGCTGGACTTGCTGACTCATCTGGATCGGGACCGGTTCCATCCGGAGGTGGTATGTCTCGGCGAGGGGCCGCTGGTGGATCACCTCACGGCGCTGGGCGTCCCATCCCGAGTCTGGCCCATGGGGCAGGCGGTCGCCCGCTTGAGTCTGCGGGGGAAGCGCAGCGGCCTCGGTCGGCTTCTGCCTGCGATCCCCGGCACCCTGGGGCAGGTGGCCCGTCTGGCGGCGTACCTCCGGAAGGCCGGTGTGCGCCTCGCCCACACCAACGGGATGAAGGCGCATGTGATCGGCGGACTGGCAGCCCGGCTGGCACGGGTCCCCGTGGTCTGGCACGTGCGGGATTTTCTGGGCCAGGGGCGTCTGGAGGACCTGGTGTTCTGGCTGGGTGCGCGCGTTCCCGTCCGGATCATCACCAACTCGCAGGCGGTGGCGCGCACGTGGTGGGAGCGGGGCGTCTCGCCGAGCCGGGTCGTGGCGGTGCACAACGGCGTGGATGTGGAACGCTATGAGGGCAGAGATGGGGACGCCTTTCGGGTCAGCCTGGGGATTCCCGCCGGGGTTCCGCTGGTGGGGCTGATCGGGATGCTGGCCCCCTGGAAGGGGCAGATGGAATTCGTCGAGGCCGCCCGGCTGGTCTTCCGCTCCGCTCCCCAGACGCGCTTTGTGATCGTCGGCGAGGAGCCCTATCTCACCGACGGCCACGGCGGGTTTGCCGAGAGCCTCCAGCGTCGTGTGATGGAGCTGGGGCTGGGACACGCCGTGTTCTTGCCGGGCTACCGCCGCGACGTCCCCGAGGTCCTGGCCGCCCTGGATGTCGTCGTTCACGCCTCCACGGCCCCGGAACCCTTCGGTCGTGTCCTCGTGGAGGCGATGGCGGCCCGCCGGCCTCTCATCGCCGCGGACTGTGGCGCGGTCCGGGAGGTGGTAGGAGACGGCGATGCGGCCGTCCTTGTCCCCCCTGGTGCCATCGCGTCCCTGGCGGAGGCCATGCTCGCCCTGCTCAAGGATCCCGAGCGGCGGGCGGCGCTGGCCGAGGCGGGGTGGGCCAGGGTGCGGCAGCAGTTCACGCTGGAGGCGCATGTCCGGCAGATCGAGCAGGTGTACGAGGAGATCCTGGGAGTGAGCCGAGAGCCGGGTACCCACGCAACAGCGTGGGTGGCCGAGAGCCGAGAGCCGAAGGGAGAGGCCTGAGGGTGCGGATTCTCCACCTGGGGAAGTACTATCCCCCGTACAAGGGCGGGATGGAGACGGTCCTGCGCGACCTGTGCGAGGCGCACGCCGCCCGGGCTGAGGTTATTGCACTCGTGGCCAATGAATCCCGGAGCACCCTGGAGGAGCAGCGGGGGGGCGTGCGTTTGATCCGGGTCGGTCGCATCGGAACGCCCCTCTCCGTCCCCCTCGTGCCGTCCTTGCGGCACTATATCCGGCGCTGCGCGGCTGACGTCATCATCCACCACGAGCCGAATCCGGTGGCACTCCTGTCCTACCTGACGAGCGGGTCCCGGGCCGCCTTCGTCGTCTGGTTCCACAGCGACATCGTCCGACAGCGTGTCTTCTACGACCTCTACCGTCCGTTCCTCCGCCGGGCCCTCATGCGCGCCGCGGTCATCGTGGTCGCCTCGCCCAACCACGTGGTGTACACGCCCGTCTTGCAGGAGTACGCGGATAAGTGCTGCGTCGTGCCCTACGGGGTTCGGCCAGAGCAGTTCGCCCTCACCCCGGACGTCGAGGCCCGGGCCGCCACCATCCGTCGAGCCTCGTCGCTGCCCATCGTGCTCTTTGTGGGCCGATTCAGCTACTACAAGGGCCTGGAACACCTGGTGGATGCCATGCGGCGCGTGCGCGCCCGGCTGATCCTCGTGGGATCCGGGCCCCAGGAGGCGGTGATCCGCCGCCAGGCGGAGAGGGTGCCGACCCCCGGATGCATCGAGTTCACCGGCGAACTCCCCGACGCAGAGATGGTGGCCCATCTGCATGCGTGCGAGGTCTTCGTCCTTCCATCGGTGGAGCGGAGCGAGGCCTTTGGCGTCGTGCAACTGGAGGCCATGGCCTGCGGGAAGCCGGTGGTCAGCACCGAGATCCCCTCGGGGGTCCCCTGGGTCAACCAGCACGGACGGACCGGCCTCATCGTCCCGCCGGGCGACTCCGAGTCGCTGACAGGGGCGATCAATGCACTGCTGGAGGACCCCGAGCGGCGAAAGCACTTCGGTGAGGCCGGCCGGGCTCGGGTCGAGGCAACCTTCACGGTGACCCGGATGGGACAGGCGTTCTGGGACATCCTGCTCGAGGCGCGGCGGGGCCGGGTCTGTGCCGCGTACCGGTATCGGCCCGGCAAAGACGCATGACCGAGTAGGTGGCACGCTGGGGCGCCTTGAAATTTCAGGAGGCTTTGGGCTTGACACGGAACGTGGATCAATATATATAAACGCGTCTCTGTGTTTGTGCTGCGGCGCGGGGAGGGAACCGTTCGATGACCACATGCCATGGACAGGGAAAGCGGCTGCGAGGCGCAAGGAAGAAGGGGAAGAGCACCGGACTCGTGGTCCGTCTTCGGGGGGCCATGCGGAGCTGGCTCGTGCTTGTATTGACGGCATTGATCGCCAACCCGTTGCCCGTGATGGGGCAGGTGCCCCCGGGGAGCACGCTTCCGTCCCTCGAGGGTGACACCCAGGTCGAGCGTCGCGCCCCGACACCACGGACGGTGCGAGAACTGACCGCCTTTCCTACCATCACCATCGTCGAGCCGCGCAACGGGTCGATCGTGACGCGGGAGGATCAGGGAATCGCCATTAGCTATCGGGACGCCCGGGACGAGCTCGATCTGAGTACCTTCCGGGTCTTCGTGAACGGGGTGGACCGGACGCGGCAATTCCAGGTGACCCCGAGCGGTGCGACGTGGCGCCCCCAGCCCCGACGGTCTGCCGACCCCAGCCGGGATCAGGCGCTGGAGCGACAGAGCGCGGAGATCGAGGCACGGGGAGTTGGTCTGCCGGAGTTCCAACAGGTCCTGACTGAAGGGCAGAATACCGTCGTCGCCAGCATCAAGAATCTCTCGGGGAACCTGGCCACCGCCTCGGCGTCTTTCGTGCTCGATACCTCGACGATCCTGGCCACGCGGCCCATCCCCCGGTCTCCTTTGGAGCAGGCGTTCCTTCAGCCGCCGTCCTTTCCTCTTAGCGAAACTGCGCGACGGGGGGCCCCGACGGGTCCGGCGATCTCCCGGGATCTCACGCAGTTCGGGTACGAGGCGTTCCGGACCCTCCTGCCCACGCTGACGCCGGCGATCAACTTGCCGGTGAGTCCGGACTACACGCTGGGGCCGGGGGATACCATGATCCTCTATATTTGGAATATCCCGGGCACGGCCCTGTACGAATCTGCGACCCTGGCGGTGGACCGGACCGGCTCCGCCTTCGTCCCACGGGTGGGATCGGTGCCGCTCCAGGGACTTACCGTGGCCCAGGCCCAGGAGGTCCTCCGGACCAAGCTGGCCCGCTACTATTCTGGCTTCGAGCTTCGCCTGGCCCTGGGCGAACTGCGGGCCATCTCGGTGTACGTGATCGGAGAACTGGCGCGACCGGGAACCTATACCATTAGTCCGTTCTCCACGGTTCTGGACGCCCTGTTTGCGGCCGGGGGGCCGACCAAGATGGGATCGCTGCGGGCGGTCCGGGTGATGCGCGACGGGCAGACCCTGGTGGAGGTGGACCTGTACGAATTCCTGCTGCGGGGCGAGCGCGGCATCGGTCCGCCGCTGCGGGCGGGTGACACGATCTTCATCCCGCCCATCGGTCCGGTGGCGGCCATCACGGGCGAGGTGAAGCGGCCAGCCATCTACGAGATCCGGCCGGGTACCTCCGTCGGGGCCCTGATCGCCATGACGGGCGGCCCCCTGCCGAGTGCCCAGCTCGACCGGGTACAGGTGGAGCGACTTCAGGGGGGGGGAGGGAAAGTGATCCTGGATCTGCCCTTTGGGGCGGGTCGAGGCGGCGGCGAATCCGAGAGCCTCAGGGACGGGGACCTCGTCACGATCTTTCCCGGGCAGGACCGCCTGAACAGCGCCGTAATCCTGGAGGGGTTCGTCCGGGCGCCGGGCCTGCACGAATGGAAGCCGGGCATGCGACTGAGCGATCTCCTCAAGCCGGAGACGCTCTTGCCTGAGGCATACCGGGATCGTGTCGAGGTCGTCCGGGTCCGCCCGGACTTCTCTCGGGAGGTCTTGACCGTGGACCTCCGAGAGCTCTGGGCTTCGAACCAGACCCCGAACCCGGCCAGGGACATTATGCTTCAGCCGATGGACAGGATTAGTGTGCAGTCCGAGGTGATGGGACCAGCCGCCGTGACCCTGATCGGTGAGGTCAAGCGCCCTGGGACGTATGCGATCACCAAAGGGGAGCGACTGAGCTCGGTGATCCGCCGCGCCGGCGGCTTCACGGACAAGGCCTATCCAAAGGCTGCGGTCTTCACCCGGGAATCCGTCCGGAAGAGAGAGAAAGCCCAGCTTGAGGATTTCGTCCGGATTCAAGAGGAACGGATCTTTTCCGAAACCGCCGCAGTGGCCGCGGCGGGCGAGTCGGCCGGTCCTCTCCGGGAATCCCTGATCCAGCGACGTGCGCTCTTGCGGATGATGGCGGAGCGCGTGACAGTGGGCCGGCTTGTCCTACGGCTGGGGGCCCTTGAGGAGGTCGAGGGAACGGATTCGGACATTCCGCTGGAGGATGGCGATTCGCTGATCACGCCGATGCGGCCGTCGGCCGTCCTCGTCCTGGGCAGCGTCCGCAACCCCACGGCCATCCTGTACCAGCCGGGCGTGCCAGCCGAGTACTATATCGAGAAGGCCGGCGGTCTGAACAAGGATGCGGACAAGGACGAGGTCCATATCGTCAAGGCGGACGGGACGGCGGTTCGCGGCTACACGAAGGTTCGCGATGTGGAGCCGGGCGATGCAATCCTGGCTCCGTCCTCGGTGGAACCCAAGTACCGGCCGCTTCCTGTGTGGCGGGACGTGGCGACTATTGTTGGGCAGTTCGCGCTCACCATCGCCAGCTTGGCGACGCTCTTTAGATAGTGGACCCGCGGTCACCGGGAGGGTATTCACGCCGTGGATTTCCTGCGAATTTGGGCCGTCATCCGTCGCAACCTCTGGTGGATCCTGGGCCTGACCCTGGTAGTCATGGTGGGGACCTATCTCTACGCCCGCCGCCTCCCCAAGATCTACGCGGCCACCACCCGGATGATGGTGCCGCAGCGAGGCGGGTCTTCGACTGGGGCGTTCCTGCCCACCGGTGGGCGGGGGGACAGCCTGATGGGTCTGGCGGCCGCTTCGATCGGCATTCAGACGGCCGGGACGCAGGACCTCTTCTTGGCCTACCTCGAATCGCGCACGATGGCCGAGGCCTTGGCGGATCATTTCAACCTGCAGGAGCGGTTCCGCATCAAGGAGCGCCAGGACGCGGTCAATGCGGCGATGGGCCTCGGAGAATTCATCCCCAAAAAGACGGGGACCATTGACATCCGGGTCGAGTCCCCCGATCCCAGCTTCGCCGCAGACGTGGCGAACTTCTACGCTGACAACCTTGATCGGATGAACCGCACCTTCAACATCACGGACGCCGGGCGCCAGCGTCGCTTCATTGAGGCCCGGCTTGTGGAGACGCAACGGGCGCTCCACGAGGCCGAGGAGTGGGTGCGGCAGTTCGACGAGCGCAACAAGTCTTTGATTGGCTCTGCTGCAGAAGGCGCGGCCCAAGACCCGTCCCTCCAGTCCATGATTACCTTCCAAAGTAAGATCGCCGAGGAGGAAGCTCGTCTGGCCTCGCTCCGAGTTTACGAGACCGATGAGAACCCTGAGGTGATCCTCCAACGCTTCCGGGTGGAGAAACTTCGGAAACAGCTAGACGAGATCAAGTACGGGAACTCGCCGCCCATTGCCTCTCAGCGGGGTGGAAATTCCAAGTCAGATCGTTCCTTCAAGGTTCCGGTTGCCGATCTCCCGGTTGTGGTGCGTGAAGGGATTCGTCTGCGGCGCGATCTGAAGCTCCAGGAGGCTATGTTCCAGGTTCTGTCCTCGCAGTTGGAGCAGGCCAAGATCGCTGAGGCGCGGGACTTGCCCACACTGCAGATCCTCGACCGGGCAATCCCGCCTCTTCGACCGGTCAAACCACTGGTGCGAAAGATTATCCAGTACGCCGGCCTGCTGACCTTCGTCGGGGCCTGCCTGGCCGCCTACGGGTGGGATGCCATTCAGCGCGCCAAGGCCCAGGTCGCCGCCCAGGTGGCCACCCCCGCCTGAGCGGGGAGCCGGGCCTGGTCCAACCACGCGGGAAGAGGAGCCCGGGATGTCCGGTCCCAAGGTTGTCATCCTCTGTGGAGGGTTGGGGAGCCGTCTCCGCGAAGAGACGGAGTTCAAACCCAAGCCACTGGTGGAGATCGGCGGTCGGCCCATCCTCTGGCACATCATGAAGGAATATGCTCACTTCGGATTCCGAGAGTTCGTCCTCTGCCTCGGGTATCGGGGCCACATGATCAAAGAGTATTTCCTCGGCTATGAGTATATGCACAACGACTTCCTCTTGGACCTGGGAACTAACGAACGGCGTGCGCTGCGGCCGAACCATGGGGGCGAGGACTGGCGAATTATCTTCGCCGACACGGGCCTGGAGACCAACACCGGAGGCCGGATCAAGCGCATTCAGCAATACATCGACACGGACTACTTCTTTGCCACCTACGGGGATGGGGTTTCGGACGTGGATATCCGGGCCCTGGAAGCGTTCTTCTTGACCAAGGGGAAGGTCGCGGTGATCACGGGGTTGCATCCCTGGTCCAAGTACGGGCGTGTGGATGTGGGGGCGGATGAGATCGTCAGGGGGTTCGCCGAGAAACCCCAGTTGAAGGACGTGATCAACGGAGGGTTCTTCGTTTTCAGCCGGCGGATCTTCGACTACCTGGAGGGCAACTCCGTCCTGGAGCGGGAACCCTTTGAGCGCCTCGCCAAGGACCAGGAGATGGTCCTGTTCAAGCATGATGGCTTCTGGCACGCCATGGACACGTACAAGGATTACCTGGAGCTGAACCGGATGTGGAGTTCCGGCGCAGCCCCCTGGCGCGTCTGGGATCGGGAAGGCGCCTGAGGGATGGCCGACGCGGCGTTCTGGCGGGGGAAGCGGGTCCTGGTGACCGGCGCCTCGGGGTTGCTGGGATCCTGGATGGTCTCCCGGTTGCTGGAGTTCGGGGCAGAGGTGGTCGTCCTGCTGCGGGACCTCGTGCCCACTTCCTGGCTCATCCTCTCGGGCAACATCCACAGGGTCACGGTCGTCCGGGGCGTGCTGGAGGATTACTTCCTGCTCGCCCGAATCCTCAACGAATATGAGATCGACAGCATCTTCCACCTCGCGGCCCAGGCGATCGTTCGGGTCGCCAACCGTTCCCCGCTCTCCACGTTTGAGTCGAACATCAAGGGCACGTGGTGCTTGTTGGAGGCGGTCCGGGTCGAGCGGGGCGCGGCCCGGGTCGTGGTGGCCTCCAGTGACAAGGCCTACGGGTCGCAAACGGTTCTCCCGTACACGGAGGAGGCCCCCCTCCTGGGCGGGCATCCCTACGATACCTCGAAGGCGTGCGCGGACCTGTTGGCCCAATCCTATGCCAGAACCTACGGTCTTCCGATCGCCATTACTCGGTGCGGGAACCTGTTCGGCGGGGGTGATTTTAACTTCGATCGGCTGATTCCAGGAACGATTCGCTCTTTGCTCCAGAACGAGGCGCCCGTCATCCGGAGCGATGGGACCTATGTTCGGGATTACTTCTACGTCAAGGACGCCGTGGACGGGTATCTGCTTCTGGCAGAGCATCTCGAGGACATCACCTTCCACGGTTCGGCATTCAATTTCAGCGCCGAACAGCCGCTGACTGTCCAGGCGGTCGTGGAACTTCTCGCGGACCTCCTTCAGCTCCGTCACGAGCCGATCGTGGTGAATCAGGCCCAGGGCGAGATCCATACCCAACATCTCTCGAGCCGCAAGGCCAGGGAGCGCCTCCAGTGGTTTCCCAAATATCCCCTCCGAGAAGCGCTGCGCGAAACCATCGAGTGGTACAAAATCTACCTGCCCAGACCGTGAACGGCACCGCACCCCCACCCTGCGTCCCCCCTTCAGTGAGATGGAGGCCCTCCATGATTGAAGGCGTCCTGGTCACGCCCCTCCGCCAAATCCCCGACGAGCGGGGGAAGATCATGCACATGTTGCGGGCGGATGACCCGCACTTTGAGCGGTTCGGCGAGATCTACTTCTCCGTGGTGTACCCGGGGGTGGTCAAAGGCTGGCACCGCCACACCCGGATGGTGTTGAATTACGCTGCCCTGACGGGAATGATCAAGCTCGTGCTGTATGACGACCGGGAGGGATCCCATTCGAAGGGGGAGGTGCAGGAACTGTTCATCGGGGAAGAGAACTACTGCCTGGTCCGCATCCCCACCCTGGTCTGGAATGGGTTCAAGGGGATCGGGACGAAGCCCGCCATCGTGGCCAACTGTGCCACTCTCCCTCATGATGCTTCGGAGATCCAGCGCCTCGATCCGCGGAGCGACGTCGTCCCCTATGACTGGGGACTCAGGCACGGGTAAAGCGCCAATGCACGTACTTCTGGTGGGGGGTTCCGGCTTCCTCGGGGGGCGGATCACGCGCGCTTTTCTGGCGCAGCCCGGCATCCGCGTCCGGATCCTGACTCCGACGGAGCCTCGAGCTTCCTGGAAAGAGCCGCCGGGCGTGGAGATCTTCCATGCGGATGTGCGCGATCCGGAAAGCGTTCGGGGAAGCTGCGACGGGATCACCCACGTCATCTATCTGGCCGGGCTGAACCAGGTCGCCTGCGAAGCGCGGCCGGTGGAGGCCGTTGCCGTGAGCGGACTCGGCGCCTTGCACCTCGCCGAGGAGGCGGCACGGGCCGCGGTCCAGCGGTTCGTGTATATCTCCAGCTTTCACGTGTACGGATCTGTAGAGGCAGAGCTGCTCACCGAGGAACTGGCCGTCCAGCCCCGGAATCACTACGGCCTTTCCCGGCGGGTTGGGGAAATGTATTGCTCCCTGGTTGCAGAACGCCGTGGACTCTCGGTTGTGATTCTCCGGCTGTCCAACGGCTACGGCGCGCCGGCCGATGAGCAGGCAGACTGCTGGTCCCTGGTGGTCAATGATCTATGTCGCCAGGCCATCCGTGATGGGCGGTTGGTCCTGAAGTCCTCGGGACGACAGCAGCGGGATTTTCTTGCCATGCGCGACATCCTGGCAGGAATGCAGCTTTTCCTGAAGGTGCCAGCGGCCAGTCTCGGCCAGCGTGTATTCAATTTGGGGAGCGGGGTCTCCGTTTCCGTCCTCGAGGTGGCCGAACGGATCCGGGCCACCTTTGCCGACCTCTTCGGGAAAGAGCTCCCGCTACAGGTCGGGATTGATCCAACCGAAGGCCGCCCCGTCTATTTCGACATCAAGCGAGCCCGGGCGCTTGGCTTCGAACCTCGCGGCGACATGGCAGAGGAATTCCGAGAACTCTTCTCCGCCTGCGGTTGACCGAACGCGAGTTGACACACCAGTCGGGCACCGCTCTAACCGCGAGGAGGGTGCGGCGAATCCACTTTCCGCCGAGCGCATCCGATCCGGAATCAGTGGCGGCAGGGCGACCAGCATCCATCTTGTAACTTGCTGGAATCTTTGGGGGATAGACGAAAGTCAACAGACGAAAGTCAACTTGACACCCGGCGGAACCATGAAGTAGAATCCGCCGGTTTCTTGTGGGCGGCGCTGTCCGAGGATGCCAGGATCACCGGGTGCTCGACGTGGCGGCGGAGAAGGCGGAACCGCTGTGAACAAAGGCGGAGAGGGATTGTGAGGTGACACGGGCTGTCCTTCATGAAGCGATAGGATCCGAAGGCGAAGTGCCGCCCGGCCCTACGGGGACCGAGGGGGTGAGGGGATATTCGCGCGGCCTGATCCGAGAGGTCCGGTGGCACGGGGACGGGGTGAAACGGGCCCTGGATATCCTCCTGGCGGGCATCGGTCTCCTCCTCTCGTCGCCCCTGTGGGTCCTCATCGCCCTGGCCATCAAGCTCGAGGATCGCGGGCCGGTCTTCTATGGCCAGGACCGCGTCGGGAAGAGAGGGAAGGTGTTCCAGGTGGTCAAATTCCGATCCATGATCTCGGATGCAGAGGAGGCCGTGGGCCCGATCCAGGCGACCCACCAGGATCCCCGGGTGACCTGGGTCGGGCAGGTGCTCCGCGCAACGGCCCTGGACGAACTCCCGCAACTCTGGAACATCCTGGTCGGCCACATGAGTTTCGTGGGCCCCCGGGCACTCCGGCCGGGTGAGATCGAGGTGATCGGGAATGGAGAGTGCGTCCCCCTCGAGACGATCCGCGGCTACGAGGAGCGCCATGCCGTCGTCCCAGGCCTGACCGGACTGGCCCAGGTGTACGCCCCCCGCGACATTCCCCGCCACCAGAAGTTCCGCTACGACGTCCTCTACATCCGCTGCCGCAGCCTGTGGCTGGATCTCCGGCTGATCACGGTCTCCCTGTGGATTTCCGTGCGGGGCCGCTGGGGACACCGGGACCGGAAGTTTTGAAATGACTACGGATACCGTCATTCCCGAGCGATCCAGGGAAGAGTGTCTGAGACCGGCCGTCTCCGTGGTCATCCCCGTCTATAACGAAGAGGCCAATCTGGAGCCGCTGTACGAACGGCTCGAGCAGGTTCTGGAGGAAATCGGCCGGCCGTACGAGGTCATCTTCGTGGATGACGGCAGCCGTGATCGGTCTCTCGAGCTGCTGTGTCGCCTGCAGGAGAAGCACGGCGCGGTCCGCGTGATCCAGCTCAACCGGAACTACGGACAGCACGCGGCCGTCTTCGCTGGACTGGACCACGCCCGAGGAGACGTGATCGTGACGCTGGACGCCGATCTCCAGAATCCCCCCGAGGAGATCCCACGTCTCCTCGACAAGATCGGCGAG
>Ga0156237_1184_pt1 | contig 33014 bp, 31 predicted proteins | sample RifCSPlowO2_12_FD_107884 | JGI IMG/M metagenome (GOLD analysis project Ga0156237, IMG submission 107884) | candidate division NC10 bacterium RIFCSPLOWO2_12_FULL_66_18
CGTCCCGGCAGCACGACGGACGGAACCGGCCGTCCACACGACGGCCCGATGATCCGGATCCGGGTGCGGTGGAGATCCAGGCAATGCGGATGACGGGGAACATTCGAACCGGGCTCCTCGCGCTCCTGGGCGTGGGCCTGTCCGCCTGCGCTGCGGACGGGACCTGGCGGCTTCCGGCGGCGGAGCCCACACTGTATCCGCCGGCCGTGTTTACCCACCGGGTGGCGTCATCCCACGTCGTGCTCTACTGGAACTGCGCGCGACCCGAACCCGGGGTGCTGCGGCTGGACGGGGTGGCGCAGAATCCCTGGGGGCACCAGGAGGTCCGGTTCCTGGAGCTGGAGTTGGTCGGGATGGATGCCCGGGAGCGGACCGTGTCGCAGGCCGCCGCGGCCGTCCCGAACTTTCTCCTCCGCACGAACGAAATCTCCCCCTTCCACTTGGACCTGCGGACGGCGGGCACTGAAGTCCGCTTCGATCTTTTCTACCAGTACCGGTTCCAGGATAACGGCGGGCGCTTCCTGGCGGGATCGCCGGTGGGCGTGCCACGTCTGCTGGCGCAGGCTACCCAGCGCTTCATGGCCCGCGACGTCTGCTCCGACACGCAGCATCGCCTGCAGACCCCCCCCCAGTGACCCTGCCTTCTCGCCCTTCGCCCATGGACGGCCGGACAGCTACTGCGACCCTCCTGGCACTCCTGCTCCTGTCGGGAATCCTCTTCTTCTTCCGGCTCGGGACTCCTGGCCTGTTCGACGCGGACGAGCCGGCCTACGCCCAGGCCGCCCGGGAGATGCTCACGACCGGGGACTGGATCACGCCCCACTTCAACGGTCGCCCCCGCTTCGACAAGCCCATCCTCTTCTACTGGCTCATCACCCTGAGCTACCGCGTCTTCGGGGTCACGGAGTTCGCCGTGCGCTTCTGGTCCGCCCTGGCCGGGGTGACCCTCGTCCTGCTCGTCGCCTGGGCCGCCAGACGGTGGTTCGGGCCACCCGCCGATTTGTGGGCGGGGCTGGCCTTCGCCACGAACCCGCTCACCGCTTTCTTGGCGCGGGCTGCCGTGACCGACATGCTCCTGACGCTCTTCGTGACGGTGGCGATCCTGGCAGGGGTCGAGGTGCTGGAAGGATCCCGCAAAGCGGGACGCTGGGCGATGATCGGGTGGGCGGCCATGGGCCTGGCCGTGCTGGTGAAGGGACCGGTGGGTCTCCTGATCCCCGGGATGGCCTTGGGAGGCTCTCTCCTCGTGTCCCGGGAGGTTCGGGGACGGATGGCCCGCCTGGTCCCGTGGGGAGGACCGCTCCTGTTCGCGGCGATCACGCTGCCCTGGTACGGCCTCGCCCTGGGGGCGAACGGCTGGGCCTTTGTGGACGGGTTTGTGATCAAGCACCATGTGACTCGCTACATGGGGGTGGTCTCGAGCCACGCCGGGCCGATCTGGTTCTACCTCCCCGTCGTCCTGATCGGCTTCTTTCCTTGGAGCGGATTCCTTCCCCGGGCCCTGTGGCACGCCGTCACGGTGGCCCGTCGGCGCGAGTCAGGGGAGCCGGCCGGCCGTCTGCTCATCGTCTGCGCCTGCTGGGTGGCGGGGGTCTTTCTGTTCTTCTCCCTGGCGGGGACCAAGCTGCCCAGCTACCTGTTCCCGGCCTTTCCCGCCATGGCCCTCCTGGCTGGCGCTTCGGCAATTTCAAATGGGAAACTGATCCGCCAGAGGCGGATCGGTTGTCAGTTTTCAATTGATGCGGATCGGATGCCTCGATGGCTGGAGCGGCTGGCCCCGTGGCTCATCGGGCTGACCGGCGGAACACTGGCGCTGGGAGTCGGGATGATCCCCTGGATCCTGGAGACGGTTCGCCCGCTGGCGGGTGGCGTCCTCGAGGGGGTTGCGCCTCCCGTCGGCCTCGCCTGGTGGCTTGCGGCGCTCCTGACCCTGGGGACGGCCAGCGGCCTCCTCGCTCGAGGTCCCTGGCGCCCCGCCTTCCTGTCGGCGATGATGGTCCTGTTCCTGCTCACGGCGGAGGTCGCGGTCGCGCCGCGCGCGTATGCCATGCTCCAGGGTCCACTGCGCGAGTTCACAGAGGACGCCCGGGTGATCCTCGGTGTCCAGGGGACGCTGGTGGCATATGGACTCAACGCACCAACCATAGTATTCTATGCGCACCGTCGGGTGACGCCCCTCGGCCCCGCCTCTCCGGAGGGAGCGGATCAGCTCCGGCGGCTGCTGGAGGCCGGCCGTCCCGTCGTGGTCATCACCCGCAGCGTGCACGCACCACGCCTGGACGGGGTGTCGGGGCTTTTCCGCTTGAAATCCCGCGGGGGCTATGCCATATACTCCTCCCTCCGCCGGGCGATGGGAAATTTCAAATGATCACCTCGCGGACGCACGACGGACTGTTCACCGTCATCGCCGCGGAACTCACCGCGGTCGAGGATCGCCTGCAGGAACCGGTTCAGGAGAGCGGGATGCTCCTGTCCGCGGTGGCGAGGTACGCCCTGGCCTCGGGAGGGAAGCGGATCCGGCCGGCCCTCCTGCTGCTGGCCGCCCGGGCCTGCGGCGACGACCAGCGGGACCGCGCCGTGACGCTGGCCTCCGTGGCGGAGATGATGCACGCGGCCACCCTGATCCACGATGACATCGTGGATCACTCCGCCATGCGGCGCGGGCGCCCCGCCGCCACCGTCCTCTGGGGATCCGACGTGTCGGTGCTGGTGGGGGATTTCCTGTACTCGCGGGCCATCCAGATCCTGGTGGCCGACGGGGACATGCGCATCCTGCGAGCCTTCGCGGATGCCACGGTGTCCATGACCGAGGGCGAGGTCCTCCAGCTGCAGCTGCTGCGCGATCTCAAGATCAGCGAGGCGGATTACCTGCGGATCGTGACCGGGAAGACGGCCGCCCTGATGTCGGCCGCCGCCCGCGCCGGGGCGCTGGTCGCCGAGGCCCCCGGACCCACCGTGGAGGCCCTGGCGGCCTTCGGTCTCAACCTCGGCATCGGATTTCAACTGGTGGACGACGCCCTCGATTACACCGCCCGCGAGGAGCGGCTGGGGAAGCCGGTCGGCAGCGACTTCCGCGAGGGAAAGATCACCTATCCGTTGATCCACCTCATGCGCACCGCCTCCGTGGCGGATCGGGCCGTGCTGGAGGGACTGGCCAGCCAGGAGCAGGTGGACGACGACGACCTGGCACAGCTCCGCAACCTGGTGGAACGGTACGAGGCCGTTCCGGCCACCATGCGCCTGGTGGACGACTACCTGGGCCGGGCACTCGCGCAACTCACGGTGGTGCCTGGATCGCCGGCCTCCCGCGTCCTGCACCACCTGGTGGATTTCGTCCGCGAGCGCGACTGGTAGGGGCGCAGCCGCCCCGTTCAACGTTCGATGTGCGAAGTTCGACGTTGAACCTCGAACCTTGAACGTTGAACCCCGAACGCCTTCATGGACCACATCCGCAACTTCTGCATTATCGCCCACATCGACCACGGCAAATCCACCCTGGCGGACCGGCTGCTGGAGGCGACCGGCGCCCTCGCGCCGCGCCAGATGGCCGAGCAGGTCCTGGATAGCATGGACCTGGAGCGGGAGCGGGGCATCACCATCAAGGCCAAGGCGGTCCGCCTGACCTACCGGAGCAAGGATGGACAGGACTATCTGCTGAACCTGATCGACACGCCGGGCCACGTGGACTTCGCCTCCGAGGTCTCCCGGAGCCTGTCGGCCTGCGAGGGCGCCGTGCTGGTCGTGGATGCGGTCCAGGGGGTGGAGGCCCAGACCCTGGCCAACGTGCACCTCGCCATGCGGAACAACCTGGCCATCCTGCCGGTCATCAACAAGATCGACCTCCCCAACGCCGATGTGGACCGGGTGAAGGCCCAGCTCGAAGACATCCTGGCGCTGGACGCCGCCGACGCGATCCTGGCCAGCGCCAAGCACGGCTGGGGGACGCTGGACGTCCTGGAGGCCATCGTGCAGCGGATCCCCCCGCCCACGGGATCGCCCGTGGCGCCCCTCAAGGCCCTGGTCTTCGACTCCTGGTTCGAGGCCTATCAAGGCGTGATCGCCTACGTCCGCCTCTACGATGGGCAGGTCGTCCCGGGGATGCGGGTCCGGTTCATGTCCATGGAGGCGACCTTCGAGGTGAGCCGGGTGGGCGTCTTCGCGCCCCACATGCGGGCGGCCGACCAGCTCCGCGCGGGAGAGGTCGGCTACCTCATCGCCGGGATCCGGGACGTCCGCCAGAGCCGCGTGGGGGACACCATCACCGAGGCGGACCGACCGACGGAGCGGCCGCTTCCCGGCTTCCGCGAGGTGCGGCCCATGGTCTTCGCCGGGCTCTATCCGGTGGAGAGCCGGGACTGCCTCGACCTCAAGGCTGCGCTGGAGAAGCTGCAACTGAATGACACCTCCTTCTCCTTCGAACCCGAAACCTCCTTGGCCCTGGGCTTCGGTTTCCGTTGCGGGTTCCTGGGGCTCCTGCACCTGGAGATCGTCCAGGAGCGGCTGGAGCGGGAGTTCGACCTGACCCTCCTGACCACGGCGCCCACGGTGGTCTATCGGGTGACCCGGCACGACGGAACGGTCGTCGAAGTGGAGAATCCCAGCAAGCTTCCTCCGCTGGAGGAGATCGCCACGATCGGGGAGCCCTACATCACCGCCTCCATCCTGGCGCCGGCGGAATACCTGGGGGCCATCCACGCCCTCTGTCAGGAGAAGCGGGGCGTCCACCGGGGGATCGAGTACCTGCAGGACTCCCGCATGCTTATCGCCTATGAACTGCCGCTGAACGAGATCGTCCTGGACTTCTACGACCGGCTGAAATCCGTGAGTCGGGGATACGCCTCTCTGGATTACGATTTCCTGGAGTACCGGGAAACCCCCTTGGTCAAGCTGGACGTCCTGGTGAACGGTGAGCCGGTGGACGCCCTGTCCTGCATCATCCACCGGGACCAGGCGGCTTCGCGCGGCCGCCTCCTGGCGGAGAAGATGCGGGAGCGCATCCCACGGCAGCTGTTCGAGGTGGTGATCCAGGCCGCCATCGGCAGCCGGGTGATCGCGCGGGAACGGATCCCGCCGCTGCGGAAGGCCGTGACGGCCAAGTGCTATGGGGGCGACATCACACGGAAGCGGAAGCTCCTGGAGAAGCAGGCGGCGGGCAAACGCCGCATGAAACAGGTCGGCCGCGTGGAGATTCCCCAGGAGGCGTTCATGGCCATTCTCAGCGTCCGTGGATGAGGCGGTTCTTGGGAAGGTCACCGCATTGAAGGTTCATGGTGTGAAGAAGCGCGGCTGGGCCGGCCGTGGCTACCGGCTTGTTGGAGGAGTCTCCATCCTCCTGGGTGCCGCCCTGTTCGCGGGGGCTTTTCGAACCGCTCGATATGGGCCCGCAACAGGGCTGAGCCTTCTTGCCGTCGGTATCTTGCTTATGCTCTTTGGACCCAAGCTCGAGGAATGGTTTCCTGCGAGATCGAAGGAGAGAGCGGACTCCACAAAATCTGTTGCTCGGGAGTACGCCGAGGCCCTGATCATCGCGGTCCTGCTGGCCCTGGTGATCCGGACCTTCGTGGTCCAGGCCTTCAAGATTCCCTCGGGTTCCATGCTGCCGACGTTGCAGATCGGCGATCACATCCTGGTGAACAAGTTCATCTATTCCTTCGCGGCCCTCAAGCGGGGCGACATCATCGTCTTCAAGTTTCCGCAGGACGAGACGCGGGACTTCATCAAGCGCGTCATCGGGCTCCCGGGGGAGACGCTGGAAATCCGCGGGAGGCAGGTCCTGATCAACGGGGTTCCCGTCAGCGAGCCGTACGCCGTCACCTCGGATGGCCCCTTCGCGCGGGCCGGCGACCGGGACCGCCTGGGTCCCATCGTCATCCCACCCGACAAGCTCTTCATGATGGGGGACAACCGGGATCACAGCATGGACAGCCGGGTGTGGGGGTTCCTGGACATCCACAAGATCAAGGGGAAGGCCATCCTCGTCTACTTCTCCATCCGGAGCGAAGACATTCCATTTGCCTCGATCCCGCGCGGCGTCGTGTACGTGGTGACGCACCCATCGATCATCCGATGGGGCCGGCTCGGAACCCTCCTCCGATAATCAATGACCAATGAGGCCGCCGGGTTTATCCCGGGGGACGACCTGACAGAATTTTTTGACTCCCACACCGGGGTGTCGCCCCCCCTTGACAACCTCCGGGGCCTTGTCTATAGTCAAGACGAATTGGCACTCTCGATATGAGAGTGCCAAGGTCGCGAGGTGGTCCGCATGCTGAATGCCAGACATCAGGGGGTGCTTCGAGCCATCGTGCTGGATTACATCCGCACGGCGGAACCGGTGGGATCCCGCACCATCTCCCGCAAGTACGGGTTCGCGCTGAGCCCGGCGACCATCCGCGGCACCATGGCCGATCTGGAGGAGTTGGGCTACGTGGCCCAGCCGCATACCTCCGCGGGGCGCATCCCGACCGACCGGGGGTACCGCCTGTACGTGGATGCGCTGATGGACCGCCCCCAGTTGAGCCGAGCCGAGGTGGAGCGGATCGAGCAGCAGGTGGTCCCGTCCACGGGCGAAATGGAGGAGATGCTGCGGGAGACCGGGAAGCTGCTGTCGGCCCTGTCTCCCTACGTGGCCGTGGTCCTGGCCCCTCGCCTCCATGAGAGCCAGTTCCGGCGAGTGGAGTTCGTCTCCCTCGCCCGGGATCATGTCCTGGTCATCCTGCTGACGGACACGGACCTGGTCGACCACAAGGTCGTCACCGTGGATGAGGTGATGGGGCAGGAGGAACTGGACCGCATTGCCCGATACCTGACCGGCCTCCTGCAGGGACACACGCTGCGGGAGGTGCGGGACCTGCTGGTGGCCCAGATGGCCGAGGAAAAAGCGCAGTATGACCGCATGCTGGCGCGGGCCCTCCGGTTGGGGGCCAAGGCCCTGGAGGCCGAGACGGAGGCGGATGTCTACGTGGCCGGCGCGGCCCATATCGCCGATCAGCCAGAATTTGCCGATATCGCCAAGATGAAGGCGCTGTTCTCGGCCTTCGAGGAAAAGTCCAAGCTGGTGAAGATCTTGAACGACTGCCTGACGGGCGAAGACTTCAAGATCTTCATCGGCAGCGAGATTCCCGTGCGCGATATCCAGGGGATGAGCGTGATCGCCGCGCCCTATCGTAGGTCAAACCGGGTGCTGGGCGTCCTTGGGGTGCTGGGACCAACCCGGATGGATTACGGTCGGGCGGTGGCCCTGGTGGAGACCACAGCCAAGCTCCTGAGTCGCGCCCTCACGGAGCGGGCGGCCTAAGCAACTCACAGTCATCACCGAGCGGGAGGGTTTTCCGAGCCCTCCCGTTCTGTCTGTCTGGAGCCATGGAACCACAGGACATTCCAGTCTCGACCTCCCCCGGGGCACCGGCTGCCACCAGCTCGTCCGAGGCAGCCTCCCAGGCGGAAGGACCCTTGGAATCTTCCGAGGCCTTGCGGGAGGCCCTGGCGGCCAAGACCCAGGAGGCGGAGCGGCTGCAGGACCGCTTCGTCCGACTGCATGCGGAATTCGAGAACTACAAGAAACGGATGGCCCGCGAGAAGGCGGAATTCCTGAAGTTCGCCCACGAGGGATTGATCCTGGAGTTCCTGCCCGTTCTGGATAACCTGGAGCGGGCCATGGCCTCGGCGCGGGCCGAGCCCGGCTCGACGCCGCTCCTCGAGGGGATCGAGATGATCGCCCGCCTCTTCCGGTCCGTGCTGGAGCGGGCCGGGGTTAAACCGATGGAGGCCCTGGGTCAGCCTTTTGATCCCGGGCGCCACCAGGCGGTTGCCCAGGTGGAATCCTCGGACGAGGAGGCCACCCTCGTGGTCGAGGAGATTCAAAAAGGGTACCTCATCGAGGGTCGGGTCCTTCGTCCGGCCATGGTGAAGGTCTCGCGTGCCGTCTCATCCGTCTCCCGGGACGGCGCGGGCGGCGAGGACGCCCAGGCGTGAGCGGGAAGCGTGACTACTACGAGATTCTCGGGATAGACCGCGACGCCAGTCCCGAGGAGATCAAGAAGGCCTACCGCAAGCTGGCTCACCAGCACCATCCCGACAAGAACTCTGGCGATCGCTCGGCCGAGGAGCGCTTCAAGGAGATCAGCGAGGCCTACGAGATCCTGAGCAACCCCGAGAAGCGGCAGACCTACGACCGCTTCGGCTCTACCGAACTCGGGCGGGGATTCGAGGGATTCGGGGGCTTCAACTCGGGGTCCGGCAGCATCTTCGACGACATCTTCGAGGGATTCTTCAGCGGCCGGGCGGGTCGGTCGACCCGAGGGGCGCAGAGGGGGGCAGATCTCCGCTACAACCTGGAGATCCGTTTCGAGGAAGCGGCCACCGGGATCGAGATAGAGATCGTCGTCCCGCGGCTGGAAACCTGCCACACCTGCCGCGGCAGCGGGGCAAAACCGGGCTCGCAGCCGGTCGTGTGCCGGGCCTGCCGGGGCACGGGCCACGTCCGATTCTCTCAGGGGTTCCTCACGGTCAGCCAGACCTGCGGCCAGTGTCGCGGCGAGGGCCGGGTCGTCGAGCATCCCTGCAGCGGCTGCCGGGGGCTGGGCCAGGTCAAGGCAGAGCGGACCCTGACGGTCAAAATCCCCGCGGGCGTGGAAACGGGGACGCGTCTCAAGCTGGCCGGGGAGGGGGAGGCGGGGGTCCGGGGCGGCCCGCCAGGCGACCTGTACGTGGTCATCACCGTCCAGGAGCATCCGATATTCCTCCGCCAGGGCGACGATCTGTATTGCGAGATTCCCATCAACTTCACCCAGGCGGCGCTGGGGGCCCAGATGGAGATCCCGACGATCTCCGGGCGGGCCGTGCTCAAGATTCCACCAGGGAGCCAGACCGGGGCGGAATTCCGGATCAAGGGCAAGGGGTTGCCCAACGTCCGGGGGTACGGGCGGGGCGATCTCGTCGCCCGGATCTTCGTGGAGGTGCCCACGCACCTCACGGCCAAGCAACGGGACTTGCTGGAGCAGTATTCCCGGCTGGAAAACGGCGCGGGCAGCCCGCTGGTTCAGGGATTCTGGGAGAAAGTGAAGGCCATCTTCGGCTGAGGCCGGCTGCAGATTTTCACATTTCAAACTGACAACCGACAACCGGCCAACGCAGGGCGACAGATGGCCGGTTGTCAGTTTTCAGTGGTCCGTTTTCCATTGACGCCGGTGAGGGCGGCTGGCCGCTCCTGGCCGTGTGCCGGGACCTGCGGGTTGAAACCGCGGTCCTGGCGGCCCTGGGGATCATCCAGGCGAGCCTTGGCGACTGGCAGACACTTCCGGGCGGGGGGACGGGTGCCGGTGCCTCGCCGTGACGGCGGCAGGTTCTCTGCGACGTTGTTCCGACATCTGAAGGGATTTCCATGGCCAGTATTCTGATCGTGGACGACGAGCTCGGGCTCCAGACCTCGCTGGTCAAGGCCTTCTCCATGCAGGGCTACCGGGCGGCCGGGGCGGGAACGGCCACGGAGGCCCTGCAACGCCTGGAGCTGGATGCCTTCGATGTCATGCTCACCGACCTCTTGATGCCGGATTTCGACGGTATCACCCTCATGGAGCGGGTTCGGCACCAGTTCCCCTCCATGGTGGTGATCCTGATGACCGGAGGCGCCACGGTGGAATCCGCGGTGCGAGCGCTCAAGGGCGGGGCCTCCGACTACATCCTCAAGCCTTTTACCCTGGCCGAGATCTTCCACATCGTGGGACGCGGCCTGGAGCAGCAGCGGCTGAAGCAGGAAAACGTCCAGCTCAACGAGATCAACCGCCGCCTGCAGGAGATTGATCAGATCAAGTCCAATCTCCTCTCGGCCATCACCCACGAGTTTCGCACGCCCCTCACCGTCATGCACGGCTGGCTGGATCTGCTGGTGGGAAACCACTTCGGCCGGCTCACGGTCGAGCAACAAGAGAGCCTGTCCGCCGTCCGGAAAAGCGCCGTACGCCTGGGCCGGCTGATCTCCAACCTCCTGGTCTTCGTGGAGGAGAACCGCGACCCGATGACCCGCGAGCGCGTGCCGGTCAACTTGGCCGACCTGCTCCGGGAGGTCGAAGGAGAGCTCGCGCCGGACTGTGCCGAGCGGCGGGTGGAGTTGCAGATGGAGATCGACCCGACCCTGCCCACGCTCCTGGCGGATGCGGACCGCCTCCGCCTCGTCTTCTTCAATCTCGTGGAGAACGCGATCAAATTCAACGAACCCGACGGCGCGGTCCTGGTGCAGGCGCGGGGAGATCGCCAGTCGCTGGAGGTGTCCATCACCAACACCCACGGCGAGATTCCGCCCGAGCGGATCCCGCGCCTCCTGCAGCCGTTCACGCAGGGGGACATGAGCATGACCCGGGCGGCCGGCGGCCTGGGGCTGGGCCTGGCCCTCGCCCGCTCGATCCTGGACGCGCATGGGGGGCAGCTCGCGATCGAGTGCGGGCAGGGCAAGGGGACCACGGTCCGCGTCCGGTTGCCGCTGCCACGCTGAGTGGCAATTTCAAATGAAAAACCGACAACTGACAACCGGTCACCCAAATTTGTGATTTGTGATTGAGGATTGTCGATTGAAAAGGAAATCACCAATCCACAATCACCAATCGCCAATCAGTAGCGGCGGAGAGAGGGTTGGATGGTGACCGGGCTACGCCTGATCCTCGTGGATGGGAGCTCGTCCCTGTATCGCGCCTTCTTTGCCCTGCCGCCCCTGAGCAGCTCGAAGGGTACCCCCACCCACGCGATCCTGGGATTTACCAGCATGTTCCTGAAGCTCCTCCGCGAAGAGGAGCCGGACGCCCTGGCAGTGGCCTTCGACGGGCCGGGCCCGACGACCCGCCACCGCGAGTTCGCCGAGTACAAGGCCCAGCGGCCCGCGATGCCCGAGGCCATGGCCCAGCAGATCCCCTATGTCCACCGGGTACTGGAGGCCATGCGTGTCCCGATCCTCATGATCCCTGCCGAGGAGGCGGATGACATCCTGGGGACCGTGGCCGTCCGGGCCGCCGCCGAGGGGTACCGGGTGACGCTGGTTTCGGGCGACAAGGACCTGCTGCAGGTCGTGGGCGAGCGGATCGTCGTCCGGGACACGATGAAGGAGAAGACCTGGGGTCCAGCCGAGGTCCAGGAGCGGTACGGTGTCTCCCCCGGGCAATTCCAGGACCTCCTGGCCCTCATGGGAGACAGCATCGACAACATCCCGGGGGTCCCGGGGGTCGGCGAGAAAACCGCCCGGGATCTCGTGCAGCGCTATGGGACCCTCGAGGCGGTCCTGGAACGGGGGGTCGAGGTGTCCAGGCCGCGACTGCGGGAGTCCCTCCGGACGCACGCGGAGCAGGCCCGGATGAGCAAGCGGCTGGCCACAATCCGGACGGATCTGCCCGTCCCGTGGACCGCCGCCGACCTCTCGCGGAAGGCACCGGACGTCCCGGCGCTCCTCGCCCTGTTTCGCGAGCTGGAGTTTTCCCGGCTGGTCCAGCAGTTCAGCCAGAGCCAGTTCCAACAATTTCAATTGAGTTCTGGGCGGGGAAATGACCGGAGTGAGTGACCCGTGGTGGTGGTCGGCCTGACGGGCGGCATCGCAACGGGGAAGTCCACTGTCGCCGCCATGTTCGCCGCGCGCGGGGCTGCGGTGGTGGACGCCGACCGGATCGCCCATGCCCTCCAGGAGCCGGGCCAGCCCTGCCACCACCAGATCGTGGAAGCTTTCGGGACAGAGATCCTGGATGGAGCCGGCCGCATCGACCGCCGGCGCCTGGGGGCCCGGGTGTTCGCCGATCCGGCAGCCAAGCGGCAACTGGAGGCTATGATGCACCCGGCGATCCGCGCGGCGTGTGAGAACGAGATCCGTGCGGCCGAGGCATCCGTCCGGGCGGTCTGCCTCGTGGATGCTGCCCTGATCCTGGAGGCTGGCCAGCAGGACCGGTTCGATGCCATCGTGCTGGTGGCCGCCCCGGAAGCCGTCCAGGTGGACCGGCTGGTACGCACCCGGGGGCTGACGGAAGCGGAGGCCCGCCGGCGAATCCAGTCCCAGTGGACGACGGCGGCCAAGGCGGCCCTCGCCGATTTCGTCATCGACAACAGCGGGGACTTGGCGGCGACGGAAGCCCAGGTCGCCCGGGTGTATTCAGCGCTGGAGGGGGGCACCCCCGGGGGGCAAAAAAAACTTGACAAAGCCAAGGGCCACCCCTAGAGTACACCTGACTTCGAGTATCCCTCGCCTCTGCCCGCTAAAGGTATCCACCCTCGAGGCTTCGAAGATCGCGTTCGCCCGCAATGGTATCGGGCCCAACAGGTGAGTTTACCACCATCCAGGCGGAACACATTCAGGCGTAGGAAATTGCGTCACCTCCCAGTGTAGCGGTCTGTCCCGCTCCGTGTGCGGGGCGCCAGTCCGAACTCGTCGTCAGCCTGAGGAAGCGTGATGTCACCCAGCGCAGCGGAGCGACCCACCCGGACGGTCCGGGATCTGGAAGCAACTGAACCCACTCAAGGAATTTCGATGAACCTCGCCGAACTCAAAGAGAAGACCATTGCCGAGTTGACCGCCATCGCCCGATCGCTGAACGTGGTGGGGGCCAGCGGCCTGCGGAAGCAAGAGATGATCTTCAAGGTCCTGGAGGCCCAGACGGAGAAGAACGGCCTGATCTTCGCCGAGGGGGTCCTGGAGATCCTGCCGGATGGCTTCGGATTCCTGCGGGCCCCGGACTACAACTACCTGCCGGGACCGGACGATATCTATGTCTCCCCGTCCCAGATCCGGCGGTTCGACCTCCGCACGGGGGACACGGTGTCGGGGCAGGTCCGGCCGCCCAAAGAGGGGGAGCGGTATTTCGCCCTCCTGAAGGTGGAGGCGGTCAATTTCGAGAATCCCGAGCTGATCAAGGAAAAGATCCTTTTCGACAATCTCACCCCCCTCTTCCCCAACCAGCGGTTCCACCTCGAGACCGCGGGGGACGAGATCTCCATGCGGATCATGGACCTCATCACCCCCCTCGGGAAGGGCCAGCGGGGTCTGATCGTGTCCCCGCCGCGGACGGGGAAGACGGTCCTGCTCCAGAAGATCGCCAGCAGCATCACCAAGAACCACCCCGAGGCCATCCTGATCGTCCTGCTGATCGACGAGCGGCCCGAGGAGGTCACGGATTTCCAGCGGTCGGTGAAGGCCGAGGTGGTGAGCTCCACCTTCGACGAGCCGGCGACCCGCCACGTCCAGGTGGCGGAGATGGTCATCGAGAAGGCCAAGCGATTGACCGAGCACAAGCGGGACGTGGTCATCCTGCTGGACTCCATCACCCGCCTGGGGCGGGCCTACAACACCATCGTCCCGCCCAGCGGGAAGGTGCTCTCCGGCGGCGTGGACAGCAACGCCCTGCAGCGACCCAAGCGGTTCTTCGGCGCCGCCCGCAACATCGAGGAGGGCGGCAGCCTCACCATCATCGCCACGGCCCTGATCGACACCGGCAGCCGCATGGACGACGTGATCTTCGAAGAGTTCAAGGGCACGGGCAACATGGAGCTGCACCTGGATCGCCGCCTGGTGGACAAGCGCCTGTTCCCGGCCATTGACATCTTCCGCTCCGGCACCCGGCGCGAGGAGCTGCTCCTGACCCCGACCGAGCTGAACAAGATGTGGGTCCTGCGAAAGGTCCTGGGGACCATGGGGGTGGTCGAGGCCATGGAGCTGCTGCAGGAGAAGATCCGCGAGACCAAGAGCAACGACGACTTCCTGCGGGCCATGAACCAGTAGGTCGCCCGCGTCGGACGTCCGTCCCGAACGGGTGATCCGCCGCGGGATTTGTTTTTCCTTGTCGCCCCGGACCAACTGGGCTAGCATACGCCGGCGATCAGGCCAGGGCCTGTTCGTGACGCCAGTTCATGATGGAGGTTGCTCGATGAAGCCCGCAATTCATCCGGAATACATGCCTGCGATCATCACGTGTGCCTGTGGCGAGGCGATCCACACCCGGTCCACGGTGCCGGTGCTCAAGGTCGAGATCTGCTCCAAGTGCCACCCGCTGTTCACCGGCCGCCAGAAACTGATCGACACCGAAGGCCGGGTGGAGCGGTTCCAGCGCAAGTACGGCCGCAAGCCCCTGGCGTCCGCACCGACCGATGCCGAGGCCTGACCCAGGCTCGCGTGAAGAGGTGATCCCCATGGTCCGGGAAACCGGCTCCTCATCCCTGCCGCCTCCGGGAAACACGCCGTCCCCGGGGGATTGTCTGCGGTTCGCGCTCCGTCTGCATCCCGCACACGCCCACCACCACCCGGCCGCCGACGGGCACCACCACTAGCCCGTCCCAGGCGGACCGGGTTCCTGTTCTCCCTGTCACGTCGCCGGCCCTCGTCCTTTCCGAACGCAACGTGTGATGTGCCGGCGCCCAATGTCCCGGTTGGTCATGCCGTGAAGGTGGTTCGATGTCCACATTGATCGAGAGACTCGACGCGATTGAGCGCCGCCACGACGAGATCACGGTGCGGTTCTCGGAACCCGCCGTCCTGGGGGATCCAGCGGAGTATCAGCGGCGGGCCAGGCTCCTGGCCGAACTGCGCCCCGTGGTGGAGGAGTACCAGCGGTACAAACGACTCCTGGGCGAGCTGGAAGACGCTCGCGCCCTGCTGCGGGAGACCATTGATCCCGAGATGCAGGCGCTGGCGGGGGCGGAGCTCACGTCCCTGACGGCCAGGCGGGAGGAGCTGGAAGCGGCACTGCAGCTCCTGCTGTTGCCCAAGGATCCGGCGGATGACCGGAACACCATCCTGGAGATCCGGGCCGGGGCGGGAGGCGAGGAGGCCGGGCTGTTCGCGGCCGAGCTCCTGCGGATGTACGCCCGCTATGCCGAGCAGCAGCGCTGGAAGGTGGAGATGGTTTCGCTCAGTTCCACCGGGATCGGGGGCGTGAAGGAGGCCATCCTCACGGTGGAGGGTCGCGGCGCCTACAGCCGCCTCAAGTACGAGAGCGGCGTCCACCGGGTCCAGCGGGTGCCGGCCACGGAGGCCAGCGGGCGCATCCACACCTCCACGGTCACGGTGGCGGTCCTGCCCGAAGCCGAAGAGGTGGATATCCAGGTCAGCCCCAACGACCTGCGCATCGACGTGTACCGGTCCACGGGTCCGGGCGGCCAGAGCGTGAACACCACGGATTCGGCCGTGCGCATTACCCACCTCCCCACGGGGCTGGTGGTGACGTGCCAGGACGAGAAATCCCAGCTCAAGAACAAGGCCAAGGCGCTGAAGGTGCTGCGGGCCCGGCTGTACGACGCCGAGCTCCGGCGCCAGAAGGAAGCCATCGACCGCGACCGCCGGAGCCAGGTGGGGACCGGGGATCGGGCGGAGAAGATCCGGACCTACAACTTTCCCCAGAACCGCGTGACCGATCACCGGATCGGCCTCACGCTCCACAACCTGAGCGGGATCCTGGAGGGCGACCTCCGCGACTTGATCCAGGCGTTGGCCGCCCATGACCAGGCGGAGCGCCTGAAGGCGCTGCCATGATCCGCGCGTACCTCCCACGGGTGTCGGGGACCTTCCTGGGCAGTCTCGCGCCCCTCCCGGAGCGCCTCTGCCCGAACGTCGAGGACTGCCTGGGGAGCGGCACCCTCCTCCTGGAGCGGGCGGGGATCGAGACCGCCCGCCTGGATGTCGAGTGCCTCTTGGCCGACGTACTGGCCTCCACGCGCTGGCAGGTGATCCTGGAGCCCCGGCGTCGCCTCACGCAGGCCGAGTTCGGGCGGTACTTGGCGTTACTGGAACGCCGAGAACGGCGGGAGCCGCTGGCCTACCTGCTGGGCACTCGGGAATTCTGGTCCCTGCCCCTCGCGGTGTCATCCGGGGTCCTGATTCCCCGGCCGGAAACGGAGACGCTGGTCGAGGCGTCCCTGGCGATCCTTCGCCGGGCGCCTCCCCAGCCCCCAGCCCCCAGCCCCCAGCCCCCGGTCATCCTGGACCTGTGCACCGGCACGGGCGCCGTCGCCGTCGCGCTGGCACGGGAGCTGCCTGCCGCTCGCATCATCGCCACGGACATCTCGCGCCGGGCGCTCCGGATGGCCCGCACCAACGCCGAGAGGCACGGCGTGGCCGATCGGGTGACCTTTCTGCGCGGGGATCTCTGGCGCGCCCTGGACGGGCACGCACCAGCGAACGGCGTGGACCTGGTTGTCTCAAATCCGCCCTACATCCCGTCGGGAACCCTCGCGACGCTGATGCCCGAGGTGCAGTGGGAGCCTCGGCGGGCGCTGGACGGGGGGCGGGATGGCCTGCAGTTTCATCGGGAGATCATCGCCACAGTCCCCCAACACCTGCGGCCGGGCGGATTCCTGCTCTTGGAGATCGGAGCGGACCAGGCTGCAGCGGTAGCCGGGCTCCTGGCACCGACGGGTGCCTTCGAGGGCCCTCGGGTCTTCCAGGATCTGGCGGGTCGGGACCGCGTCGTCGTGGCCCGACGCACCATTTTGCATTGAAGCGGAGGCGTCGGTGGACCAGTTGGTGATTCGGGGTGGCCGATCCCTGCGGGGCGAGGTCCGGATCAGCGGGGCCAAGAACGCCGCCCTGCCCCTGATGGCGGCGTCGCTGCTCAGCGAAGAGCCCCTGGAGCTCGGCAACGCGCCGCGGCTGGTGGACGCCCGGACCATCGCCAAGCTTCTGCGCCACATGGGGGTGGAAGTGACGGGGGACGGCACGCCCACCATCCGGCTTCGCGCGAAGACCGTCCAGCGGCCCGAGGCGCCCTATGAGCTGGTGAAGACGATGCGCGCCTCCGTCCTGGTCCTGGGGCCGCTGGTCGCGCGCTTCGGGCGAGCCCGGGTGTCGCTGCCCGGGGGGTGCGCCATTGGCCCCCGGCCGATCAATCTGCACCTCATGGGGCTGGAGCGGCTGGGGGCGACGATTCGCCTGAACCAGGGCTACGTGGAGGCGGAGGCGTCGCGCCTGAAGGGCGCGCGAATCGCCTTCGACCTCCAGACGGTCACCGGGACCGAGAACCTCATGATGGCCGCCGCGATGGCGGAGGGAAGCACCGTCCTGGAAAACGCCGCGTGTGAACCGGAGGTGGAGGACTTGGCACGGCTGCTGAACACCATGGGCGCCAAGGTCGAGGGGGCCGGCACGGCGACCATCACGATCCACGGGGTCCCAGCCTTGGGAGGCGCGGCCCATCGGATCATCCCGGACCGCATCGAGGCCGGGACCTTCGCCGTGGCAGCCGCCATCACCGGCGGCGACATCACGCTCACCGACTGTCGGCCCGGCCACCTGGAGGCGGTCATGGCCACGCTCGAGGAGGCCGGGGCCCGGATCCACGAGGGACCGACCACTGTCCGGGTGACGGCGACAGGACGACCGCGGGCGGTCAATGTGCACACCCAACCCTTCCCGGGATTCGCCACGGACATGCAGGCCCAGCTGATGGCCCTCATGACCGTGGCCGAGGGCCGCAGCGTCATCACCGAAGCCGTGTTCGAGAACCGGTTCATGCACGTCAACGAGCTCCTTCGCCTGGGCGCCGACATCACCATCGCGGGGAACACGGCCGTGGTCCAGGGGGTGCCGGAGTTGCTGGGCGCTCCGGTCATGGCCACCGATCTCCGGGCCAGCGCATCGCTGATCCTGGGGGGACTCGCGGCGCAGGGGACGACGGTGATCTCGCGCATCTACCATCTGGACCGGGGCTACGAGGCCATCGAGCAGAAGCTGACGGCCCTGGGGGCCGACATCACCCGGGTCAAGGCCTGATGGTCGCCGCCCGGCCCGCCGAAGGACGCGACCCGCATGGCGAATGATCTGATCGCGGTTGCGCTCCCCACCGGCCGGTTGTTCCGCGACGCGGTGAAGCTCTTCGCGGATCTGGGCGCCACCGGCGTCGAAGCGCTGCGGGAATCGCGGCGCCTGACCGCCGAGGATCCGGCGCGGGGTTTGCGGTTCCTGGCGCTCAAGGCCGTGGACATCCCCATCTACGTGGAGCACGGGGCTGCCGACATGGGGATCGTGGGGAAGGACCTGCTCCTGGAGCAGGGCCGGGACGTCTACGAGCCGCTGGACCTCGGCTTCGGGGCGTGCCGCCTGGTGGTGGCCGAGCCGGCTTCCCTCCGCTCCCGCGACGACCCCCGGGCCTGGTCCTGCCTGCGGGTGGCCACCAAGTACCCACGGCTCACCGAGCGACACTTCAGCCAGAAGGGCATCCAGGTGGAGATCGTCCACCTCTCGGGCTCCATCGAGCTGGCCCCGGCCATGGGCCTGGCCGAACGGATCGTGGACCTGGTGGCCACGGGGCGCACCCTCCGGGAGAACGGCCTCGTCGAGGTGGAGGAGGTCCAGAAGGCGTCGGCGCGCCTCATCGTCAACCGGGCCAGCCTCAAGACGCGCTACCGGGCCATCCAGGCGGTGATCGAGGCGCTGCGCCTGCGCGTGGCCCTGCGGGGAGGGGTACGATGAGGCTGCTCCGGGCCGGGACCGCCGAGGCCGCGAGGTTCCTCCTGGCCCTGCGCGATCGCGCCCGGGCGCCTGACCCGGAGATCGAGGCGACCGTTCGCGCCATCCTGGAGGATGTTCGCCAGCGGGGGGATGCCGCCCTCTTCGACTACACGGCAAAGTTCGACGGGGTCCGTCTGGAGGCGGCGACGGTCCGGGTCGCCGAGGCGGAGATCCAGGCGGCCCTGGGATCCCTGGATCCGGCCGTTTCGGAGGCCCTCTCCCTGGCCGCCCTGCGCATCGAAGCCTTCCACCGGCGCCAGCGGCGGGAGTCGTGGTTCTATCACGAGGACGGGGTCGGCCTCCTGGGGCAGCTCGTGCGCCCGCTGTCGCGGGTGGGGTTGTACGTCCCGGGCGGGTCGGCGACCTATCCGTCCACGGTGCTCATGAATGCCATCCCCGCCCGCATGGCGGGCGTGGAAGAGCTGGTCGTCTGCACGCCAGTCGGGCGGGATGGGGCCATCCCTCCGGCGGTCCTGGCGGCGGCGAGCCTGGCGGGGATCCACGAGATCTACCGGGTCGGTGGGGCCCAGGCAGTGGCGGCGCTGGCCTTCGGGACGGAGAGCATCCGTCCGGTGGACAAGATCGTGGGCCCCGGGAACATCTACGTCGCGACGGCCAAGCGCCTCGTCTTCGGTGTGGTCGGCATCGACCTGGTGGCGGGTCCCAGCGAGGTCCTGGTCGTGGCGGATGGGACGGTGCCGGCGAGCTGGGTGGCCGCAGACCTCCTGGCCCAGGCGGAGCACGACCCGTTGGCCTCGGCGGTGTGCGTGACGCCGTCCGGAGAGCTGGCCGAGGCGGTCCGGTCGGAGGTGACGAGGCAGCTCGCGACCCTTCCCCGGGCGAGCCTGGCAGGGCAGGCCCTGGATGCCTTCGGGGCGGTGATCATCGTCGAGGACTTGGCGGCCGCTGTTGCCCTGGCCAACATGATTGCGCCGGAGCACCTGGAGCTCTTGGTGGCGGACCCGTGGAATCTGCTGCCGCGGGTCAAGAACGCCGGTGCCGTGTTCCTGGGGGCCTATACGCCGGAAGTGGCCGGCGATTACCTGGCAGGCCCCAACCACGTGCTTCCCACGGGGGGCACGGCGCGCTTCAGTTCCCCGCTCTCGGTGGAGGACTTCCAGAAGCGCTGCTCGCTCCTATCGCTGGACCCGGAGGCCCTGCGGCGCTGGCGTGAGCCCATCACCCGGCTGGCGCGGCTGGAGGGGCTGGAGGCCCACGCCCGCTCCCTGACGATCCGGACGGACCTGCCATGAGCTTCGATCTCTTCCGCGTCATCCGCCCCGAGGTGGCTGCCCTGCGCGCCTATCATGTCGAGGCGCCCCCTGGCGATCGTCCGTGGGTGAAGCTGGACGCCAACGAGAGCCCCTTCGCGCTGGGAAGCGCCATGCGCGAGGAGCTGGCGGCGGAGCTGGCGAAGGCGCTGGCCGGCGTCGAGCTGCACCGCTATCCGGACCCGGAGGCCCGGGAGCTTCGGCGGCTCCTGGCCCGGGATCTCGGGGTGACGCCGGAGCAGGTCCTGGCGACCAATGGCTCCGACGAGGCGATCCAGATGCTGCTGACGGCCGTGGCGGGCCCCGGGGTGACGGTGGCCGCTCCCGTCCCCACGTTCGTGATGTACGAGCTCTCGGCCCGGGTCCTGGGCCTGCGCTTCCTGGGCGTGCCGCTGTCCGATGGGTTCGATCTCGACGCCGCGCAATTCTGCGCGGCCCTGAAGGTGGTGCCGCCGCGCCTCGTCTTCCTGGCCTGGCCGAACAACCCCACCGGGCGTCTCTACGACGTCGCGGCGGTCGAGGAGATCGTCCGGCTCTGCAATGGGCAGGGCTGCGAGGCCCTGGTCGTGGTGGACGAGGCATACACCCACTATGCGGGGCAGACCTTCCTGCCGAAGCTCGGGCAGTATCCGAATCTGGTGATCCTCCGCACCCTGTCGAAGATCGGCCTGGCCGGGATCCGGCTGGGGATCCTGGTCGCGAACGCCGCCCTCGTCGAGGAGGTCAACAAGGTCCGCCTGCCGTACAACGTGAACTCCCTCAGCCAGGCCGCGGCCCGGGTGGTCCTGAGGCATCCGGAAGTGGTGAAAGAACACGCGTCGGCCGTCGTCCGCGAGCGGGACCGGGTCCTCTCCCGGCTGCGGGAGGTCCCCGGGCTCACCGTCTATCCCAGCCAGGCGAATTTCTTCCTGATCCGGACGGCCCGGCCGGGCGACGAGGTCTTCCGCGGCCTCTTCGAGCGGGGGATCCTGGTCCGGAATTTCTCCCGGACTCCCTCCCTCGCCGATTGCCTTCGCGTGACGATCGGGACGCCGGAGGAAAACGAGGCGTTCCTCTCCGCCCTCAGCGCCGTTTGTGGCCACGGGAGGTGACATGGCTCGGCGTGCGGTCATCCAGCGCAAGACGTCCGAAACCGACATCCAGATGGCCCTGGACCTGGACGGCACCGGGGAGCACCGGATCGAAACCGGGATCCCGTTCCTCGACCACATGCTGGCGCAGGTCGCCAGGCACGGGCGGTTCGATCTGTCGGTCACGGCCACGGGGGACCTGCCCGTGGACCTCCACCATACCGTGGAAGATGTGGGGATCGTCCTGGGGGATGCGGTGTCGCAGGCCCTGGGCGAGAAGGCCGGGATCGTCCGCTACGGCGCCGCCCGGGTGCCCATGGACGAGGCGCTGGCCTCGGTCGTTATTGACCTCAGTGGGCGCCCCTTCCTGGTCTTCCAGGCCCCCCAGCTCACGGGCCGGATCGGTGACTTCGAGGCGGACCTGGTGCGGGAGTTCTTCCAGGGGCTGACGAATCACCTGCAGGCCAACGTGCACATCCACGTGGAGTACGGGCAGAACCTCCACCACATGGCGGAGGCCACCTTCAAGGCCGCCGGCCGGGCGCTGGATCTGGCGACGCGGCTCGACCCGCGCCTTTCCGGAATCGTCCCGTCCACCAAGGGAAGTCTCTGATGGGGGGGCGGGGTCGGGAGGTGAGGACGCGGGCCTGGCGAGCAGGGGAGAGCCGGCCTCAGAGCCGCGAGCCGCGATCCGCGTGGGCCTGCCGCGTACGGGACGGCCAGTGGACCTGAGATGATCGCCATCATTGATTCGGGCATCGCCAATCTGCGAAGCGTGCAGAAGGGCTTCGAGCGGGTGGGAGCCGAGGCCCGCATCGTGGAGGATCCGCGGCTGCTGTCGGAGGCGGCGGGGATCGTGCTGCCGGGGGTGGGGGCCTTCGCCGACGGGATCGCCAAGCTGACGAGCCATGGGTTCATCGAGCCGTTGCTCCGCGCGATCGAGCAGGGGAAGCCGGTCCTGGGGATCTGCCTGGGGCTTCACTTCCTCTTCTCGGAGAGCGAGGAATTCGGCCTCCACAAGGGGCTGGACCTGCTGGCCGGACGCGTGCGACGATTCGCGGATGACATGCCGGAGCCGGCAACGCCGGGGACCCGGCTGCCGGGTGCCCGGTTGAAGGTGCCCCACATGGGGTGGAACCGCGTCCACATGGTGCGGCCGGCGCCCGTCCTGGCGGGCCTGCCCGAGGAGCCCTATTTCTACTTTGTCCACTCCTACTACGTGGAGCCGGCGGACCCGAGCGTCACGGCGGGCGTGACCGAGTACGGGCACCGGTTCACCTCGGTGATCTGGCGCGAGAACCTCTTCGCCACCCAGTTCCATCCGGAGAAGAGCCAGGCGGCGGGCCTCACGCTCCTGAGGAACTTTGCGTCGCTGGCGCGGTAGCGGGCGACCCGGCACACCCAGGGGGGCACCCTGCCGACGGGCCACGGGCCCAGGGTCGGCTGGGTCCCCGGCAATCGGGCGATCAGGGCAGATGGATCATGGAGATCATCCCGGCCGTTGACCTGCGAAGCGGACGGGTCGTCCGGTTGACGCAGGGCGATCCGTCGCGCGAGACGCGATACAGCCAGGATCCCGCGGCCGTGGCCCGGGAATGGGAACGCCGGGGAGCGCCGCGCCTGCACCTCGTGGACCTCGACGGGGCCCTCCTGGGATCGCCCGCCAACCAGCAGGCGCTTTGGGAGATCTTTCGGGCCATCCGGATCCCGGCCCAGGTGGGCGGAGGTCTCCGCAGCCTGGAGGCGGTGCGCGCGGCGCTGGAACTGGGTGCGGCCGTGGCCATCGTGGGTACGGCGGCAATTCGGGATCCGGGATTCCTGGAGGCGGTATGCGCGGCCTTCCCCGGCCGGATCGCCCTCGGCCTGGATGCGCGGGCGGGGATGCTTGCGACGTCCGGGTGGGCAGAGGCGACGATGATCCGGGCGATGGACCTGGCCCGCCGGGTGAGCCACCTTCCCCTGGCCGCGATCGTCTACACGGACATCCAGCGTGACGGGATGCTGGGAGGACCCGATCTCCCGGGGCTCGCCGCGATGGCGGTCGCGACGCGAATTCCGGTGATCGCTTCCGGCGGCATCGCGTCCGCACGGGACATTCACGCCCTGAAGGCCCTGGCGCCTCCCGGGGTGCTGGGGGCGATCATCGGCAAGGCGCTGTACGACGGCCGGCTGACGCTCGAGGCGGCCCTGCATGCGGCGGCAGGGACGTCGTGCTGACCAAGCGGATCATCCCCTGTCTGGACGTGCGGGAGGGGCGGGTCGTCAAGGGGACGCAGTTCGTCAACCTCCGCGACGCCGGTGACCCGGTCGAGGTGGCCGCCCTGTATGACCGGGAGGGGGCGGACGAGTTGATTTTCCTGGACATCGCGGCCTCGCACGAGCGGCGGCGCATCATGATCGACGTGGTTGCCCGGACGGCCGAGCAGGCCTTCATGCCGCTGACGGTCGGCGGGGGCATCCGGACCCTGGAGGACATCCGGGGGCTGCTGCAAGCCGGAGCCGACAAGGTATCGCTGAACACCGCCGCGGTGCAGGACCCGGATCTCATCCGGCGTTCGGCCGAACGATACGGGAGCCAGTGCATCGTCCTGGCGATCGACGCAAAGCGGCGAGCCACGAGCCACGAGCCGCGAGCCGCGAGACAGGTACCAGGTGCCGGGGTGGATTCGTCTCGGCTCTTGGCTCTCGACTCTCGGCTCTCCTGGGAGGTATATATTCACGGGGGCCGGACGCCGACCGGGAAGGACGCGGTGGCCTGGGCGGTGGAGGGAGAGAAGCTGGGAGCCGGCGAGATCCTGCTCACCAGCATGGACCGGGACGGGACGAAGGATGGGTACGACCTGGAACTGACCCGGGCCATCGCAGAGGCAATGCGTATCCCGGTCATCGCGTCCGGAGGTGCCGGGACCCTGGAGCACCTGTACCAGGGCCTCGTCCTGGGCAAGGCCGATGCGGTCCTGGCGGCCTCGATCTTCCACTACCGGGAGTTCACGATCCCCGAGGCCAAGCGATTTCTCAATGAGCGCGGTGTGCCGGTTCGCCTGTAGGGGCGCCAGGCGAGAGGAGAAGGACAGTGGAATTCCAGCCGGTGACGATCCAGATCCCCGAGGGCGCCAACGTCATCCTGGGACAGAGTCACTTCATCAAGACGGTCGAGGATCTCTACGAGATCCTGGTGTCGTCCGTGCCGGGCGCGAAGTTCGGGATCGCCTTCTGCGAGTCCTCGGGCCCGTGCCTGATCCGTTCCGTAGGGAATGACGAGACCCTGCGGCAGGCGGCCATCCAGAACGCCCAGGCGGTCGCGGCCGGACACTTCTTTGTCCTGATCCTGAAAGAGGCGTACCCTATCAACGTTCTGAATGCCGTCAAACAGTGTCCGGAGGTCTGCACCATTTACTGCGCCTCGGCGAACCCGATCGAGGTCATCGTGGCCGTCACCCAGCAGGGGCGCGGCGTGATGGGGGTGGTAGACGGCCTGCCGCCCAAGGGCGTGGAGACGGACCGCGACGTGGCCGCCCGGAAGGATTTCCTGCGCAAGATCGGGTACAAGCTCTGATGAGAAATGACCAATGGCCGATGGAGGGACTGCGGTTGGTCATTGGAAATTGGTCATTGGTCATTCGCTCCTGGGGGTGATGGGAATGACGACGAGGGTACCTGAAGGGCTGCGGTTTGATGCCAACGGGCTGATCCCCGCCATCGCCCAGGACGCAGAAAACGGGCAGATCCTCATGCACGCCTACATGAACGCGGAGGCCGTTGCCCGGACCCTGGAAACGGGACTGGCCCATTACTACAGCCGGTCACGGCAGCGGCTCTGGCGAAAGGGGGAGGAGTCGGGGCACGTACAGCGCGTGCGGGCGATCCTGTACGACTGCGACGAGGACGCCCTGCTGCTGAAGGTGGACCAGGCGGTCGCAGCCTGCCATACGGGCAACCGATCCTGCTTCTACCGCGCACTTCCCGCCGAGGGGATGGCCCCGGCGGATGCCGCGGACCGGCGCTTCGAGCCGGCCACGATGTACAGGGGCCTGGGAATCCTGGCGGATGTCTACGGCGTGATCCTGGACCGGAAAGCGCACCCCTCCGAGGGGTCCTACGTGGCCTCCCTCTTCGCCAAGGGGCAGGACCAGATCCTGAAGAAGATCGTGGAGGAGTCGGCCGAAGTCCTGACGGCGTCCAAGGACGGGGACCGAAGGCAGCTCATGTATGAGATGGCGGATCTCTGGTTCCATACCCTGGTCCTCCTCGCCGCTCACGAGATCCGGCCGGAAGAGATCGCGGAGGAACTGGGCCGGCGGTTCGGAAAGCGCAAGGCGGAGTACGCCTGATGGCCGGCGGCAGGGCGGTGTGCGGCCGGGAAAGTGACGCGCCTCAGAACGTGCGCCGGTCGCAAAGGATTTGACAGGGCCGAGCGTCCCACGTATAATCTTTTTCTGCATTTCCGAGGCTTTTACCCATTCCACCTGGTGCATCACCACAGATTGCCGCGGCGCAAAGGGGGTGTGAGTGGATGACAAGTGTGGTCGTGAAGGAAGACGAATCCTTCGAGGGCGCGCTACGCCGCTTCAAGAAGCAGTGCGAGAAGGCCGGAGTGCTGTCTGAGCTCCGCAAGCGAGAGCACTACGAGAAGCCGAGCGTGCGCCGGAAGAAGAAGATGCTGGCGGCGCGCAAGAAGACACAAAAGCGGATGCGGGTGATCTCGGAGTAGCCCCTGGAGATGAAGACGCGCCTCGCCGAGGATCTGAAGGCAGCCCTTCGCTCTGGGGACAAGCTCCGCCTGTCGGTCCTCCGTCTGCTCTGCGCCCTCATCAAGAACCGCGAGGTGGAGAAACGCGGACCGCTGTCCGACGCGGAAGTGCTCCAGGCGATCGTGGCCTCGTGCAAGCAGCGACAGGAGGCGATCGAGCAATATGGCCAGGGCGGGCGGCAGGACCTGGTGGACAAAGAGACGACGGAGCTGACCATCCTGCAATCGTACCTGCCCAGACCCCTGACCTCCGACGAGCTGCAGGCCATGGTCCTGGAAGCCATCCGGGAGGTCCAGGCGACGTCCCTCAAGGAGATGGGGAAGGTCATGGGGATCCTCATGTCCAGGGTCACGGGCCGGGCGGACGGCAAGGTGGTGAACACGCTGGTGCGCGAGGCCCTCTCCAAGAGCTGATCAGTTGACGACGTGACGGGACGTATCGCCACCCCGCTGGTCGGCCGGGGACTGGAGAGCAAGAGCAAGGGGCTCGGGAACGAGTCCCTTGCTTTTTTCTTCAGCGGTCACACCTCCCCCTGGCGCGCGGGCCATCGCCCGGTCCCGGGGCTGGCCGCCGTCAGGCCATGAGTGGAATGGATTCGCACACGCTCCGAGTTCTGGAATTCTCCGAGATGTTACACCACCTCGCGGCCGAAGCGGCGTCGGTCCTGGGGCGGCAGCGCGCCGACGAGCTCTACCCCTCGCCCGATCCCGACGTGGTGGTCCGGCGGTTGGCCGAGACGCGGGAGAGCTGCGAACTCTTGCGGCAGGGGCCGCTTCCCGGCCTGGGGCGGGTCCAGGACATCCGGGGACTCCTGGCGCGCGCGGCCGTCCCGGGCGTTCGGCTGAGCCCGCAGGAACTCCTCGCCGTCGCGGACACGCTGGACGCGGCCTCGCACCTCCGCCGGCACCTGCGGGAGGTCTCCGTCCCGCTCCCGGCACTCAGCCGCATCGCCGCCGGCCTCACGCCCCCCGCGGAGCTCAGCGGGGAGATCCGCCGCTGCATCACGCCGGATGGGGCCGTCACGGATACCGCCAGCCCCGCCCTCTGCCGGCTGCGGGCGGAGGCGCGTCGCTCCCGCGAGGCGGTCCGCGAGGCATTGCAGGAGCTGCTCCAGGCCCCGCGGCTGCAGGCCGTTCTGGCGGAGCCGGTCATCACGCTGCGGAACGATCGCTATGTGATCCCGGTCACGCCGGGCTACCGGACGCACCTGGAGGGGATCGTGCAGGATCAATCGGCCAGCGGGCAGACCCTCTTCCTGGAACCCCTGTCCGTGGTGGAACGGAACAACGCGATCCGCCGCCTGGAGCGCGAGGCGGAGGCCGAGGGGGATCGCGTCCTGGGTGAACTGACGTCCGCGGTACGGGCTTCCGGCCCCGCCAGCGCCTCCACGGTGGAGGCGCTGGCCGATTTGGACCTGATCCTGGCCAAGGCCCGGCTGGCCGAGCGGTGGCACGCGGCCGAGCCGCGGATCCTGCGCGAGGGTGCCCTGCGGCTCCTTGACGCCCGCCATCCGCTCCTCGTGGAGAGACGCCGGGACCGGGGCCAGGCGGGAGGTGAGGGGGAGGTCGTCCCCATTGACGTGACGGTGGGGCCGGACGCCCGGGTCCTGGTCATCACGGGCCCGAACACGGGCGGCAAGACGGTGGCCCTGAAGACGGTCGGGCTGGCCGCCCTCATGGCCCAATCCGGCCTCTTCATCCCCGCGTCGCCGGACAGCGAAGTGCCGGTCTATGACCCGGTGTACGCCGACATCGGGGACGAGCAAAGCATCGCGCAGGATCTCAGCACCTTCTCCGCCCACGTGGCGCGCCTCCGGACGATCCTGCTGGAGGCGGGCCCGAAGAGCCTGGTTTTGTTGGACGAGATCGGCGCCGGCACCGATCCGGGTGAGGGATCGGCCCTGGGGAACGCGGTGCTGGAGGCCCTGGCAGGGCGCGGCTGCCACGTCCTGGCCACCACGCATCTCGACGCCGTCAAGGCGTTTGTGGCCCAGGACCCGCGCATGGTCAATGCCGCGGTGGAGTTCGACCTTGACAGCCTCCGGCCCCTGTATACATTACATATCGGGCTTCCTGGTCGAAGCTTCGCCATTGACATGGCCTGCCGCTTGGGCATCCCGCCGACGATTATCCAGCGATCCCGGGAACTTCTTGGCGACTCTGGCGCCGAGGTCACTGCCTTGCTGGGTCGGTTGCACGCCCAGGAACAGCGACGAGAAAGAGACGCCGTCGAGGCGGCACGGGAACGGGCCGCGGCATCGGCGGCGCGTCAGGCGGCCGAGAAGCTCGCGGCGGACCTCCGGGACCAGGTCGCGACGGTGCGGGCCCAGGCGCGCCAACTCGTGGCCGGCATCGCGGCCGAGGCCCGGCGGAGGGCCGAGGCCGTGGTGGCCGACCTTGCCCGCGGCGGCTCCATCCGGGAGGCGCGGGAGGCGATCCGCGGGGTCTCGCAGGCGGCGGAAGCGCGGCTGGCAGAGCTGCCGGTCGCGGACGCCGTCCCGGCGAGCGAGGCCGCGCCCGCGCAAGTGGAACCCGGGCAGCGCGTCTGGGTGCGGCACCTCGGCCAGGCGGGCACCGTGCTCTCGACCCTGGAAGCCCAGGGCCTGGTCGAGGTCCAGCTTCCCGTGGGGAAGACGCGTGTCCCCCTGGAGGCGCTGGCGCCGGTACCGGCGACGGTGGCCCCCGCCGCCCCCCGGTCCGATGGTGGCATCACCTGGACGGCCGGGGCCGGGGATTCGCTGGCGGCCGAGATCAACGTCATCGGGTGCACCGTGGAGGAGGGGACGGGCCGCGTGCAGCGGTACCTGGAGGACGCGGCGCTAGGTGGGCTGTCGCGGGTCCGCATCATCCATGGCAAGGGAACGGGACGCCTGCGCCGGGGCATCGCGGAGCTCTTGAAGTCGCATCCCCTGGTGGCGGGATTCCAGATCGCCTCCTTCGAGGAAGGCGGATCGGGGGCCACCAACGTGGACCTGGGAACGCGCGAGGCCGGGGAATCCGCCCCAGAGCGGCCGGCGTCGCCGCGGGTGGGGACAGGATGATCCCCGAGTCGGTCGTCGCCGAGATCCTCCGGCGGACGGACATCGTCGAGCTGATCGGCGGGGTGCTGCCGCTCAAGGCGGCGGGGCGCGCCCACAAGGCCCTCTGCCCGTTCCACACGGAGAAGACCCCCTCGTTCATCGTGAATCCGGAGCGGCAGATCTTCCACTGCTTCGGCTGCGGGGAAGGGGGGGACGCCATCACCTTCCTGGTGAAGCACGAGCGCCTGACGTTCCCCGAGGCGGTCCGGTACCTGGCGGAGCGCGCGGGCGTGTCGCTGCCCGCGGCCCGGGGCGGCGGCGGGCCGGCCGAGGGCGAAGGCCGCCTCCACCTGCTGGACGTGCAGCGCCAGGCGCTGGAGCATTTCCGCGAGAACCTGCGGGGGCCGGAAGGGTCGCTGGCACGGGAGTACCTCCGCGGCCGCGGCCTCACGCCGGAGCTCACCGAGCGGTTCCAACTGGGATACGCGCTGCCCCGCTGGGACGGGTTGCTGCGGGTCCTGAAGACACGGGGGCACCCGGACCGGCTGCTCGAGGCCGCGGGCCTGACCGTGGCGCGACAGACCGGGTCCGGGCACTACGACCGCTTCCGCCACCGCCTCATGATCCCGATCTGGGACGTGGGAGGGAAGGTGGTCGGCTTCGGCGGGCGGGCGCTCCCGCCTGCCGCGGCGCGGGCAGGGGACGACACGGAGGTGAAGTACCTCAACTCGCCCGAGACCGCCATCTACCGGAAAGGGACGCACCTGTACGGGCTGAATCTGGCGGCACGCGCCATCCGCGAGCGGAACCGGGCCCTGGTGGTGGAGGGATACTTCGACGCCATCACGCTGCACGCCCACGGGTTCGACCATGCCGTGGCAACCCTGGGGACAGCCCTGACGACGGAGCAGGCCCGCCTCCTGGGTCGCTACGCCACGACCGTTGTGTTGCTCTTCGACCCGGATGCGCCTGGCATCGACGCCGCCCGGCGGAACCTGGAGCACCTGATCAACGTGGACCTGGACTGGCGGATCGTGTTGCTGTCCGGGGGGCTCGACCCGGACGCCTACCTCCGGACCCACGGAGCCGAGGCCTTCGCCGCGGCCCTGGAGGCGGGGCAAGACCTGGTGGATTTCTTCCTGGATGGCAGGGTCTCGGGCATGGACATGGCAGATCCCGTTCAGCGGGCCAGGAGGGCAGACGGCTTGATCGAGATCCTGGGCACGATCGACAACCCGATCCGCCGCGAGGGCTACATCCAGCGCGTGGCCCAGCGGACCGGCATCACGGACCGCTCCCTGCTGGAAGCGGTGGCGCGACAGCGGGGGCGCGCGGGTCGGCGAGACGCCGCCCAGGCCCCCCCGATACCGCTCGCCACCCTGCCCACGGCCGAGGAACAACTGGTCTACATCGGCCTCAACTACCCGGCGTGGCGCGAGCAGATCTCCGCGGCCCTGACCCCGGAGGATGTCCGGGACCCGATCCTGCGGCGGATCTTCAGCGAGTTCATCCAGGCGGGTCACGCAGGGCCCCCCGCCGGATCCCAGGAGGCTCCGCGACCGATGAGCCTGCTTCCGCCCGAGGTGCAGCGGCGCCTGTCCTCACTCTGGGCCCGGGACCCCTGGTCCGTCGGCTCCAGCGAGTTCGGTGAATACCCGGCAGGCGCACCGGGACACGAGGAACTCCGCCGCACGGTGGAGGATTGCCTGGCCCGGATCAACCAGGAGCGTGGGGCGGTAGAGCGTCAAGCCCTGCGCCAGGCCCTGGAGGCGGCGGATCGCCGCGGCGATTCGGACCAGGTCCTGCGCCTGCTGGCCGAACATCCCTCGGTCAAACGGGACCAAAGGACCCCATAGGAGAGCACCGCATGGCCAAGCCACAGAGACTGCGCAAGAGCGCCGCCCGGCGCGGATCGGCCCAGCCTGCCCGCGCCGTTCGAAGAACGCCGTCACCGCCCGAGAAGGGCGCGCGCCACGGGCGCCGGTCACCTGCGAAGCGCGCGGGCGGCGCGCTGGCGAGCCGCCCGCCGTCGAAGGACCGGGCGCCGGAACGGAAAATTCTTCTTCCAGGGAAGCAGCAGCAGACGGCAGCCGCGCGGCGGCCCCGCGTAAGCGGGGCCGTCAAGACGGCACCCGTCGCCGCCCCCGCCGCATTGAAGACGAAGACATTGAAGACCATGAAGACGGACGTCGCGAAAGGCGCGGTCGCCGGGGCAAAGCCGGACACGGCCGGTCCGGCGCGCGTCGAAGAGATCAAGGCCCTCATCGCCCTGGGCAAGAAGAAGGGCTACCTCACCTACGACGAGATCATGAGCCACCTGCCGGACGATGAAACCTCGGCGGAGCGGTTCGACGAGATCTTTCGGGCCCTGGGGGAGATGGACATCGAGGTGGTGGACGCTCCCGAGCGCGCCAAGGGGAGCGACGGGGGCGAACCCCAGGGCGAGGAAGCCTCGTCGGAAACGGAACTCGACCTCACCCCGTCGCCCGTGGGCCGCACGGATGACCCCGTGCGCATGTATCTGCGGGAGATGGGCCGAACGCCGCTGCTCACGCGCGAGGGCGAGATCCGGATCGCCAAGCGAATCGAGGAGGGCCGGAAGGAGGTAGCGGAGGCGGTCTGCCGGGCGGGCGTGGCCGTGCGCGAGGCCCTCTACCTCGGCGAGCGGTTGGAGCAGGACCGGCTCCGGATCGGAGACCTCCTGGCTTTGAGCGAGTTCGAGGAGCTGTCGGAGCAGAAGGAACGCGAGCTGTTCGCCGACGTGCGTCCCGTGATCCGCGGACTGCGGAACGAGCAGGCCAAGCTGGACGACCTGCGGCGCCGCCTGACCAAGGCCCGGCCGCGCCTGAGCGCCCGGGGCCTGGCCCGCTTCGAGGCGGAGATCGCCCAGCGGAAGGCCAAGCAGGCGGAGTTCCTGCGGCGCCTCAACCTGAACCCGCGGGTGGTGGACCGGGTCGTGGCCCGCATGCGCAGTTTCTTGGAGCGGATCCAGGCGGGCGAGCGGGAGCTGCAGGAACTGGGCAAGACCGCGCGCCTGCACCAGGCGGACCTGAAGCGCCTGGCGAGCGCGGACGGCCTGGGCCCGAACGTCCTGCGGGGCATGCTGCGCCGGGCACGGCTGGCGAAGCGGGACGCGGACATCCTCCGGCAGCAGTTCGCCGCGGTCCTGGAAAAGATCCGGAAGGTGGAGCAGGAGGCGGATGCCCCCGCCAAGGAGCTGCGCGTCCTGCTCACCGCCATCACCGAGGGGGAGCGGAAGGCCCTCCAGGCCAAGAAGGAGATGGTGGAGGCGAACCTGCGCCTCGTCATCAGCATCGCCAAGAAGTACACCAATCGCGGCCTCCAGTTCCTGGACCTGATCCAGGAGGGGAACATCGGGCTCATGCGGGCGGTGGACAAGTTCGAGTACCAGCGCGGGTACAAGTTCAGCACCTACGCCACCTGGTGGATCCGGCAGGCCATCACGCGGGCCATCGCCGACCAGGCGCGCACCATCCGGATCCCCGTGCACATGATCGAGACGATCAACAAGCTCATCCGGGCGTCGCGGCACCTGGTGCAGGAGTACGGCCGCGAGCCCAGCCCGGAAGAGATCGCCCAGAAGATCGACCTGCCCGTGGACAAGGTGCGCAAGGTCCTCAAGATCGCCCAGGAGCCCATCTCCCTGGAGACCCCCATCGGGGAGGAAGAGGATTCCCACCTGGGCGACTTCATCGAGGACAAGGCCGCGGTCTCTCCGCTGGAGGCGGTGATCGGGATGAACCTCGAGGGCCAGACCGAGGAGGTGCTGAAGACGCTGACGCCCCGCGAGGAGCGGGTCCTGCGGTTGCGCTTCGGGATCGGGGACGGCTGCGATCACACCCTGGAGGAGGTCGGCCAGCAGTTCGACGTCACCCGCGAGCGGATCCGCCAGATCGAGGCCAAGGCCCTGCGCAAGCTGCGCCACCCGACCCGGAGCAAGAAGCTGAAGAGCTTCGTGGAGGCGTAGGAGGACGGGAGCAGGGTGATCCACACGGCAGTGCTGGACTTGAAAGACACGGCTGGACTATACTAAGGATCGCCGCCTCTGGGCGGCGATTCCTGTCTGGGCCCATAGCTCAGTTGGTCAGAGCCGCCGGCTCATAACCGGATGGTCGCAGGTTCGAGTCCTGCTGGGCCCACCATTCTCCACAGAAGAGCGCGTGCTCGGCCGGGCACGCTTGGTGAGAGCCGTCCCGCCATAGGCGGGAACGGTCCCAGGTTCGAATCCTGGTGGGCCCACCATCCTACCCGATAGGAAGTTGGAAACGGGGCGCGGCCGGCAGCGGCGAACGACAGGGGGCTCGTGACGGCCGAGAACCCAGCCGGAATCCGAGGTTGACGGGGACGCTACCACCAGCGGAGTGGCGGGTCAAGGGAAACCGTGCAACCCCCGGGGGCTGGGACGCCGGGCGTGACAGA
>Ga0156237_1039_pt1 | contig 33008 bp, 32 predicted proteins | sample RifCSPlowO2_12_FD_107884 | JGI IMG/M metagenome (GOLD analysis project Ga0156237, IMG submission 107884) | candidate division NC10 bacterium RIFCSPLOWO2_12_FULL_66_18
GAAGATCACCGCCACCAGGATGCCCACGCCGGTTACACTGGTCGCCCACGTGCCCAATACCGCCACGACAATCTTCGGGATCTGGTAGAAGGCGAGCACCCAGCCGAAGGCCGATGCCGTCCCGATGCCGAAAAGAGAGATCGAGGCCAGGCGTGCCGTTTCGTAGAGCACCGCGGGCAACTGGGGAATGCTGAACGACCGATAGACAAGCAGGCCCACCACAAAGGTGTACAGCACCGCCAAGACGGATGCCTCGGTCGGCGTGACAAACCCGAAAATCACCCCCCCGACGACAATCCCCGGAGACATCAGGGCGAAGAATGCCTTGCCGAATTCCCCCAGGAATTCGCGGAACGAGCTCCTTGCGTAGACCGGATAGCCCCGAATCCCAGCGTAGATGCGCACGGCCACCATCTGCGAGAGGCCGATCATGACCCCGGGGAGGAAACCCGCCAGGAAGAGCCCCCCGATGGAGACGTTCATGATCCCGCCCCAGACGATCATCAGGATGCTCGGCGGAATGATGACGCCCATGACCGAGGAACAGGACGTGATGGCCACGGTGAAGCTGGAATCGTAGCCCTGCTTCCTCATAGCGGGGATGAGCACCGAGCCGATGCCTGCGGCGTCGGCGGTCGAGGATCCCGAGATGCCCGCAAAGATCATGCTCACCATGACGTTGATGTGCCCCAGCCCCCCCTTGAAGTGCCCGACCATGGTCCGGGAGAGGTCAATCAGCCGCTGGGTGATGCCCGCAGAGTTCATCAGATTCGCCGCCAGGATGAAAAAGGGCACCGCCAGCAGGACGAAGGCGTTGTACGCCTTGGTCATTTCGGTGATCAGCAGGATCGGGGACAGGCGATCGTCCAGGAAGAAAATCGGCACGCAGGCGAGGCCCAGGGCAAAGGCGACCGGCACGCGGAGGGTGATCAGCACCGCGAAGATACCGAAGAGGATGAGGGCAACCTCACCTTGCGTCATGGTGATCGCCCGGGAAGTGAGGGTGGAGGGCTTTCAAGACACGCTCGGCCAGGAACACGACCCAGGTCAACCCGGCCACCAGGTACATCCCGTAGATCCACGCAAGGTTGATCCCGGTCAGCTCAGACGTCTGGGAGTAACCGAATACGGCGTAGTCATACACGTACACGACAAAGGCCACTGCCACGATCAGCAGGAAAAAGTCCACGAGGATCTCGGCAAGGGCCTGTCCGCGCGCCGTCCGGGGGTGTGGGAGGACATCCACCACGAAGTGCGTGCCGTCCCTCACCGCGATCGTGGCGCCTGTCATGATCATCCACATGAAGCAGAAGCGAGCCGCCTCCTCCGTCCAGATGTACCGCGGAATCCATCCGGTGTACCGGGAGAAGATCTGGAGCGTGACCGGGATGATCATGATGCCCAAGAGGAGCGTCATCACGGCCTGGAGGAGGCGGTAGTACCCGTGCAGGATGGCCTTCAGAATCCTCGTCATTTGCCTGAATGCGCCCTGTCAAGTGGGGGGAGAATCAGGTCCCCCGGCTCCGTTGCCGGGGGACCTGATCGCGTTAGGCGGGACCGCGTCGAATTCACTTCACCGCGTTGATGTTCGCCAGGACTTTGTCCGCGCCGACCTCTTTGGCGAAGTCCTCCTTCACCGGGGCCGCCAATTCCAGGATCTTGGCGCGGTCCTTGAACTCGTGGACCTGGATCTTTTTTTCTGACTCGTACTGCTTGAGGATCTTGTCATCCGCATCCCGCTCCCACTTGCGGGCATGCGCCCCTGCAATCGGCGCCGCCTTGAGGAGGCAGTCCTGCAGGTCCTTCGGCAGCTTCCGGAACGTCTTGGCGCTGAAGACCAGCGGTCGGATGGTGATAGCGTGCATCGTCTTCGAGATATTTGGCGCGACCTCGTGCCACTTCATCTGGGACCAGCCGGGGCTCTCGTTCTCTCCGGCCTGAATCACCCCGGTCAGGACGGCGTTGTACACCTCGTCATACGCAATGACCGTTGGAGCAGCAGTGATGGCCTGGAACATCCGGGTCTGAATGGGCGCCCCCATGACGCGGATCGGGAAGTTCTTCAACTCCTCCATGTTCCGGACGGGCTTCTTCCCGACGATGTTTCGGACGCCGCCGCCACCGTAGTTGATCAGCATGACGTCCGCCTTGGCCAGGACGTCGTCATAGATCGGCTTCAGAGCCTCACCGGTGGAGAGCACCTTGTTCCAGTGGTCAATGTCCCGGAACAGGAAGGGCATATCCATGAGGGTCGCCTGTTTGGAGAAGGTCGCCATGTGGGAGGGGGCGACCACCGCGTAATCCACGGAGATCCCCTGGCTCATATAGGCGAAGTAGTCCTTCTCCAGGCCCAGTTCCCGGTTCCGGTGCAGGACGAAGTTGACCGGCTTCTTGTAGCACTTCTTGGTTTCCTCTTCCAGCTTGAGCATGTTCTGGTTGAAGGAGTGGGTGTCGTCGAACTGGCTCGCCCCCTTCAGGGTGATGGTCTGGGCCAGCGCCGGCGATCCGGCGGCGACGAGCAACGCGGCTAGCGCGAGCACAAGGACGAGTCTTGCGCCTTTCCCAGTCATCTTGCATTCCTCCTGTGTTCGGGGTTGATGGCGGCGGGGTTCAGTGCAGGAACCGGCAGTCGGCGCACGCACCGTGCCCCGTTTCTGGAAACAAGCTTCCGGGGACATCCACCCACAGGCCGACCGCGGGAATTGTCTGGCAAAGCCTCGTGTCGATCTGTGGGCCGCGGACGGCAATTGACGTGGTATGTCTGCCACAGGATGTGGGGGCTCGTCAAGGAGAAACTGTCGGGAGAAGATGCGGGAAGGCGAGCATTCAGGTCGAATCTGGTGTCTCGGAAGATTCTCGTACCGGAGAGCCGTCCGGCCGCAACGGGAAGCCGGACCGCCTGGAGTCACTCGTGGCCCAGCAGTTGCCGGGCGATGATGATTCGCTGGATTTCAGAGGTCCCTTCACCGATCTCGGTCAGCTTGACGTCGCGGAAGTAGCGCTCCACCGGGAAGTCGCGCAGGTAGCCATAGCCCCCGTGGATCTGGATGGCCTGGGTGCAGGCCCGCATCCCGACCTCGGAGGCGAAGAGCTTGGCCATGGCCGACTCCTTGGTCATCGGGAGGCTGCGGTCCTTCATGGCGGCCGCCCGGAGCGTGAGCAGGCGGGCCGCTTCGATCTCGGTGGCCATGTCGGCCAGCTTCCACTGGATGGCCTGGAACCGGCTGATGGGCTGGCCGAACTGCTGCCGCTCCTTCGAATACTTGACGCTCTCCTCCAGCGCCCCCCGCCCCAGTCCCACCGCCATGGCGGCGATGCCGATCCGGCCGCCATCCAGGATCTTCAGGGTGTCCAGGAAGCCGTGGTGCACCTCCCCCAGGAGGTTCTCGGGCGGGATCTCTGCGTCCTCCATCAGCAGTTGCGCGGTGTCACTGCACCGGACCCCCAGCTTCACCTCTTTCCGACCCGGGCGGAATCCGGGCGTCCCCTTCTCCAGGATGAACGCGGAGATCCCCTGCTTCCCTCGGTTCCGATCGGTGATGGCCATGATTACATACACGCTGGCAACGGTGCCCTGGGTGATGAAATTCTTCGTGCCGTTGAGGATCCAGCGATCCCCTTTCCACGCGGCGGCAGTCTGGAGGCTGGCCGCGTCGCTCCCCGAGCCCGGCTCCGTCAGGCCCCAGGCCCCCAGCTTCTCCCCGCGGGCCAGGGGGACGAGATACTTCCGCTTCTGCTCCTCGCTTCCCGCCAGGTAGATGTGGTTGCTGCACAGGGAGTTGTGGGAGGCCACGGTCAGCGCTACCCCACCGTCGTGCCGGGCGATCTCCTCCAGGGCCAGGGCGTAGCTCACGTAGTCCATGCCCGCCCCCCCGTACTCCTCCGGGAAGATCATGCCCAGCAGCCCCAGGGGCGCCATCTTGTTCACGATCTCCCACGGGAACTCGCTCTTCTCGTCGTAGAGGTGAGCGATCGGACGGATTTCCCGCTCCGCAAACTCGCGGACCGTCTCCTGAACTGCGCGCTGGGCGTCGGTCAACTCAAAATTCATGGCTTCACCAACAAAACGTTCGATGGTTCGAGTGTTCGGTGGTTCGGTCGTTCTTAATCCGAGAGAACACCCGAACAACCGAACTGCCGAACCGTCGAACGCTTTTTGTTCCTAGGCCGGCACGAAATACACGTCGGTCGGCTTGAACTTGGACAGGCGCTTGAACTGCGCCCGCACCTTCATCCCGACCCAGTCGAGGGAGGGCTGGAGCGAATCAACTCCCACCAGCCGGGACAGGAACAGGGTGTCCACCCCCGGCCACTCGACGAGGATGAGGACGAAGGGGGTTTCCTTCAGGAACTCCTCGCTCCCGAAGTGGCAGATCGTGAACGTATGGACTGCCCCCTCCTTCGGCAATTCGATCCAGTCGCACTCGTTCCCGCAGTACATGCAATGCAGCCGGGGTGTCCCGTAGGTGTGCTTGCACGGGCCGCACCGCGTCCCCAACAGCTTCCCGTTGGCCAGGCCGGCAAAGAAGGGCGAATCCTGACCGTAGCTGTGGATGTAGTCGATGTGGTACGGCTGCCTGATGATGATGGGCGCCATCCCCTTCAGGTCCTTCAGATCCTTGGGGAAGGGCACGTTGAACAGGACGGTCCCCTCGTCGGTCTCGGGCAGCTTGACGCGCTTCTTCTCCTGTTCTTCCATGGCTAGAACCCCTTCTCGAGGATCGAAACGACCACGTAGGTCCCGGTGCCGGCGTGGCTATGGATGGCGCCCCGCCGTGCGTTCTTCACCTGGAGCTGGTTGCTGCCGAAATGCTTGCCGATGCTTCCCTGGAGCTGCCACAAAGCGAAGACCGCCTGCATGAGGCCCGTGGCCCCCACGGGATGGCCGCAGGCGATGAGGCCGCCCGAGGGATTCACGGGGATCTTCCCCTGTTCCGGGAAGCGGTATCCGTAATCCAGATTCGGCATGAAGGGCTTGCCCGCCTCGACGAACTTCCCCCCTTCGCCATAGCGGCACAGGCCCATGTCCTCGTAGGTCTGGATCTCCGACGAGGTGTAGGCATCGTGCAGCTCGATGAAGTCCAGCTCCTCCAGCGGGTTGGTGATCCCCGCCATCTGGTAGGCGGTCTTCGACGCCATGCGCCCCGCCCGGAACGAGTGGACCCCGGGGTACTTCAGCCCCTTGTAATCCTCGGGCTTCTCGTGGGGAAGCAGGATCACCTCCCCGTGGGGACGGTCCGCCATCCGCATGGCGTCGATGCCGCCCCCGACCCCCGTCACCTTCGCGGGCTTCGGGCGGCGGCCCGTGGCCTTCTCCAGCTTGTTGAGCCCCTCCTCGCTGGCCAGGATCGTGACGGCCGCCCCGTCGCTCATGACGCAGATATCGAGCATGGTGAGGGGCCAGGCCACCATCTCGGAGGCCCGCACGTCCTCGATCCGGATGTTCATCCGTTTCTGGGCGTAGGGGTTGTGGAAGGCGTTGTTGTGATTCTTCACCGAGACCAGCGCCATCTGCTCGACGGAGGTCCCGAACTCTTTCATGTGGCGGACCACCATCATGGCGTAGTAGCCGGAGTAAAATCCCCCCACGGGGTAATCAAAGCTGACGTCCGAGGCCAGGGCGATGAACTCGTTCCCCTTCCAGGTGTTGACGCGCGACATGGTCTCCCAGCCGTAGACCACGCAGATGTCGAACCGCCCGGAGGCCACCGCCTCCCATCCGGACTGGAACGCCACCCCTCCCGTGGCGCCGCCTGCCTCGATCCGCTTGCTGGGCTTGGGGGTGAGGCCCAGGTAATCCTGGACCATGCTCCCCGCTTTCAATTGGCGCATGAAGTGATCAGAGAAGTAGGACGCCACGGTCCCGTCCACGAGTTCGGCCGCCTGCCGGAACTCCAGGCCCAGGTCCTTCAGGGCATAATCGTAGGCCTCCTTCACCATGGGCTGGAACGTGACGTCCGGCCGCGCCTTGGCAAACTTGCTGACCCCCCCGGAGACCAGATACACGGGTCGCATCGTCAGTCCCTCCATATGGTCCAGCGGCGCATGCTCACTTCCGCGTCAGGTTCTCGCGCACGAAGGCGATGGCATCCTGGGTGCTGGCGCCCGGGGTGTACACCTGGGCGACGCCGCAGGCCTTCAGCTTGGAGATGTCCTCGTCGGGGATGGTCCCGCCGCCGAAGACCAGGATATCCTCCACACCTTTGGCCTTCAGCAGTTCCATCACCTTGGGGAACAGGTGCATGTGGGCCCCCGAGAGGCAGCTCAGGCCGATGGCGTCCACGTCTTCCTGGATGGCGGCGCTCACGATCATCTCGGGCGTCTGCCGCAGGCCGGTGTAGATCACCTCGAAGCCTGCGTCGCGGAACGCCCGGGCGATGACCTTGGCCCCTCGGTCGTGCCCGTCTAATCCCGGCTTCGCGATCAGCACCCTGATTTTCCGCTCGCTACTCATGGTTACCCCTTCCCACGAATCTTAGATGAGAACATCCCCATTTGCGTTCATCTGCCGGGGACCCAGCGCCTGTGCTGGGTGTCTGCGGTTGCTTTGGCATCTTTAGATGATATTCAGCTCCGTATACTCACCCCAGACCTCGCGCAGCAGACCGATGATCTCACCCACCGTCGCGTAGGCCTTGACCGCCTCGAGGATCTTGGGCATGAGCAGGTCCTTTCCCCACGGGTCGTTTCCCAAAGCGGCCGCTCGGAGAGCATCCATCGCCCGGTTCCAGCGATCCTTGTCCCGGCTCTTCCGCAGGAGCGCCAGGCGCTCCACCTGTTGCTGCTGCAGGGCCTCGTCAATGGAGAGGATGGGGATCGGGCGCTGCTCCCTCTCGTCCACGAACCGGTTCACGCCCACGATCACCTTCTCCTCCCGCTCCACCGCCCGCTGGTAGGCATAGGCGGAGTTGGCGATCTCCTGCTGCGGGAACCCCAGCTCGATGGCGCGCACCATCCCGCCCAGCTCCTGGATGCGCCGCAGGTATTCCAGGGCCCCCTCCTCCATCTCATTGGTCAGGGCCTCGACGAAGTAGGAGCCGGCCAGCGGGTCAACAGTGTTCGTAACGCCCGTCTCGTGGGCGATCACCTGCTGGGTTCTGAGCGCGATGGTCACCGCCTCCTGGGTGGGCAGTGCGTAGGCCTCGTCCATGGAGTTGGTGTGAAGCGACTGGGTGCCGCCCAGGACGCCCGCCAGGGCCTGGAGGGCCACCCGGGCGATGTTCACGTAGGGCTGCTGCGCCGTCAGCGAGACCCCGGCTGTCTGCGAGTGAGTCCGCAGGATCCAGGACCGGGGACTCTTGGCCTTGAACCGCTCCCGCATCAGGCGGGCCCACATGCGCCGGGCGGCGCGGAACTTGGCGATCTCCTCGAACAGGTCATTGTGGATATCCCAGAAGAAGGACAGGCGCGGCGCGAACTCATCCACGTCCAGGCCCGCCCGGATCCCTTCCTCCACATAGGTGATGCCGTCGGCGATGGTGAAGGCCAGCTCCTGCAGGGCGGTGGCCCCCGCCTCCCGGATGTGATAGCCGCTGATGCTGATGGTGTTCCATTTGGGGAAATGCCGGCTGCCGAAGACGATGGTGTCGGTCACCAGCCGGATCGACGGCTGCAGGGGAAAGATGTACTCCTTCTGGGCGATGTATTCCTTCAGGATATCGTTCTGGAGGGTCCCCCCGATCCGGTCATAGGCGATCCCCATCTGCTCGCACACCGCGATGTACATGGCCCAGGCCACTGCGGCGGTCGAGGTGATGGTCATGGAGGTGGTGACCTTGTCCAGGGGCAACCCCCGGAGCAAGACCTCCATGTCCTGGAGCGAGTCAATGGCCGCCCCGCACTTCCCCACTTCGCCGGCGGCCATGGGATGGTCAGAGTCGTAGCCCATCAGCGTGGGCAGGTGGAATGCGACCGACAGCCCCATCTGTCCCTGCTCCAGGAGGTACCGGTAGCGCCGGTTGGTCTCCTCGGCCGAGCCGAAGCCCGAGTACTGCCGCATGGTCCAGAACCGCCCCCGGTACATGGTGGGCTGGACCCCCCGGGTGAAAGGATACTCCCCCGGAAAGCCCAGATCCTCCTGATAATCCAGGTTGGGGACATCCAGGGGCGTGTACAGGCGGCGGATCGCTTTGCCCGACACCGTGGTGAAGGGATCCGATCGTTCAGGTGCACGCTCCAGGTGGGAGCCCAGCGTCTGTTGCTCCCAGCGGGCCTTCTCCTGCTCCAACCGTTTCAGCTCCTCCGGGTCGAACGTCATGGAACCCCTCCAAGCAGGACGTTCCTCATACCCACTTTCTTCCCCCAGTTCTCACCTTCTCCCCTCTCCCGTCCCCTCTCCCCAGTCTATACAGGGGGAGAGGGCTGGGGTGAGGGGGAGAGGAGCTGCCGCGCGACGATGAGCCGATGGATCTCCGACGTTCCCTCGTAGATCGTCAGGACCCGGGCGTCCCGCATGTAGCGCTCCACCGGGAAATCCTGGAGGTACCCGTAGCCGCCGTGGATCTGCACGGCCTCGGCCGCGGAGCGGTTGGCCGCCTCGGATGCGAACAGTTTGGCCATGGAAGCCTCCATCGTACAGGGGAGGCCCCGGTCCTTCCGCGCCGCCGCTCGCAACGTCAGCAGTCGCGCCGCCTCGGTCTCCGTGGCCATGTTGGCCAGCTTCCACTGGATGGCCTGAAACTCCGCGATGGGTTGGCCGAATTGGCGGCGTTCCTTCGCATACCGGATCGACGCGTCGAGACACGCCTGCGCGATGCCCACGGCCTGTGCCGCGATCCCCGCCCGACCGGTCACGAGAGAGGACAAGGCGATCTTGAAGCCCTCGCCCTCTTCCCCGATCCGATTCTCCACCGGGACCTGGCAGTCCTCCAGCACCAGTTCGGTGGTGTCCGAGGCGCGGAGCCCCATCTTGTCTTCCCGTTTCCCGACCCGGAATCCCGGGAACAACGGCTCGATCAGGAACGCCGTGATGCCCTTTTCACCCCGGGGAGGATCCGTGGATGCGAACAGGATGATCGCTCCCGCCCGGCTCCCGTTGGTCACGAACTGTTTCGTCCCGTTCAGGACGTAACGGTCCCCCCGTCGGATCGCAGTCGTCCGAAGGCTTGCCGCGTCACTGCCGCTCGTGGGCTCGGTCAAGGAGAAAGCGCCCAGGAGCTCCCCGCGGCACAGGGCCGGCAGATACCGCTGCCGCTGGTCCTCTGTCCCGTGCCGGTAGATGATCTCGCAGGTCAGCGTGTTGTGCAGTGAAACCGTGACACCGGTGCTGGCGCAGGCCCGGCTGATCTCCATCAGGGCCAAGCAACTGCTGACTGTGTCGGCGCCCGCCCCTCCGTACTCCGGCGGCATGGTCATCCCCAGGACACCCAGTTCGGCCAAGCGCTGCAGCGGCTTTTCCGGGTACCGCTTCAGGCGATCCAGTTCGGCCGCCAAGGGTGCCAGCTCCTTCTCGGCGAACTCGCGCACCGTGTCCCGGATCAGCCGCTGCGCTTCTGTGAGCTGAAAGTCCATACGATCCGTTCGGCTGTTCGATAGTTCGACTGTTCGGGGGTTCAGGATTCGGTCCGCCGAACTGCCGAACCGCCGAACGCCCGAACCGCCGAACGCATTTAGTTTAGAGAGAGCGTGCCACCAACTCCGCCAGGTCCATGGCCTTCAATTGCTCCGTCGCGTCCTTCGCGCGCAGCCCGTCTTCGAACATGGTCAGGCAGAAGGGGCAGGCCGTCCCCACCACGTCCGGTTTCACCCGCAGCGCCTCCTCGGTCCGCTCGATATTCACCCGTTTGCCGATGCGTTCCTCGAACCACATCATCCCGCCGCCGGCGCCGCAGCAGAAGCCTTTCTCGCGATTTCGTTCCATTTCCTTGGGCTGGACGCCGGGCAGGATCTGGAGGATCTCCCGGGGGGCATCGTAGATCCCGTTGTGCCGGCCCAGGTAGCAGGAATCATGGTAGGCCACGGTCTGGGCGATCGCCGTCCTCGGCTTCACCCGGCCCTGTCGCAGCAGGTCGTTGATCAGCACCGTATGGTGGATGACCTCGTAGTGGCCTCCGAACTGCCCGTACTCGTTCTTCAACGTGTTGAAGCAGTGGGGACAGGCCGTGATGATCTTCTTCACGCCGTATCCGTTGAGCGTCTCGATGTTGGCCTGCGCCTGCATCTGGAACAGGAACTCGTGGCCGATGCGCCGCGCGGGATCCCCCGTGCACCGCTCCTCTTCCCCCAGGATGGCAAAATCCACCCCGCCGGCCTTCAGCACCTGCGTGAGGGCCCGGGCGACCTTCTGGGTGCGCTCGTCAAAAGCCGCGGCGCAGCCCACCCAGTACAGGTACTCCGCCGACCCCTTCTCGGCCATCAGGGCGACATCCAGGTCCCTGGCCCACTCCGTCCGCGTCGGGACGGCGCCCTGGTAGGGGTGGCCGCGGCTCTCCATCCCCCGCATGGCCGCCTGCATCGTCTCCGGGAATCTCGCCTCCTCCATGACCAGGAAGCGCCGCATGTTGATGATCTTCGGAATCGGCTCGATGAAGACCGGGCACTCCTGGTGGCAGGCGCCGCAGGTGGTGCACGCCCAGATCACATCCTCGCTGATCACGCCGCCCACCAGGGGCTTGCCGTTCCCGTTCCCCTTGCCATGGGCCAGCAGGTGGTCGCGAAGGTCGATGATGAGCCCCTTCGGCGTGAGCGGCTTCCCCGTCGCCCAGGCGGGGCAGGCGTCCTGACACCGGCCGCACTCGGTGCAGGCCACGAGGTCCAGGAGGTCCTTGCGCGGAAACGCCTGGATCGTCGAGATCCCGAAGTGTTCCGCCTCCTCCAGCGCCACCGGCTGGATCACGCCCGAGGGCTGTGGACGGCGCAGGGCGATGTTGGCCGCTGCCGCCAGGATGTGACGGATCAGCGTGTAGGGGAGGAGCGCGATGAACCCAAAGGCCAGCACCGCGTGGCCCCACCAGGCCACCCGGTGCCACAGGGCCTGCTGGGACTGCGTGAGACCGGCAAAGCCGAGGCCCGCCAGCCATCCCCCGGGCGACCAGAGGCCCCAGGGGTCCCTGGTGGCCACGATCCGCAGCCCCTCGACCGCGAACCCGCTGACCAGGATGGCGAGGAACACCCAGAGGAAAAGGCCGTATCCTTCGGCGTCCCGAGGTTTCCATAATCGCGCCGGCCTCTTGGCGTAGCGGCGCGCCAGCGCCACGAGCACGCCCACCACCGCGGCCACCCCGAAGGCGTCCACCGTCAGGGACATGAAGACAAGATAGAAGTTACCCGAGAGCGTCGGGATGCCCAGGTAATCCTGGAGGGCGACCAGGCAGGTGGCGACGAATAGAATGCCGAAGCCCCAGGACATGGCGGCGTGCATGCTGCCGGCCAGCGGCTGTTCTAGCAGCCGGCGCTGGAGCACGGCCTGCGCCAGGAGATCCCGGAGTTGCCTGCCGATCGGAGGGATGTCTTTCTCCGGCTGCCCGATCCACAGGATCTTGACGAGGCGATAGCAGCCGTAGAGGAAGACCGCCAGGAACGGCAGGAAGAGGGGGTACAGCAGGAGGTGGGCCGGGATGTTCCAGTAGATTTCTCGCGAAGGGATCATCCGAACGGCTCCGAAGGACTTCGAACAGGCCACACGGGCGATGGGTGGTTTGGGATCCTTGGTACCCCGGTAGGGGACGACCGTGAAGTTTCACTCACGCGCTCTCCCTCTTCCTTCCCCTCGCCGCCAAGGGGAGAAGGTGGGGGTGAGGGGAGAGCCATCAGCCTTGCGTCAGGTCCCTGCACTTCTCGAGGAGCTTCGGGAGGATGGCTTTGTAGTCCCCAACAATCCCGAGGTGCGCGACCTTGAAGATCGGCGCATCGGGGTCCGTATTGATCGCCACGATGGTCTTGGAGCCGGTCATCCCCGCCAGGTGCTGGGTGGCGCCCGAGATGCCCACCGCGATGTAGAGATCCGGACTCACCGTCTTCCCGGTTTGACCGACTTGCCACGAGGCGGGGACCCATCCGGCGTCCGTGGCCGCCCGCGACGCCCCCACGGCCCCCCTGAGGATCTGTGCCAGCTCCTCGAGTTGCTTGAAGGGCTCGGGGCCCTTCAGTCCGCGTCCCCCGCTCACGACCACGCGGGCATTCTCCAGTTTGACACCGCGGACCTCCTCCGCGACTTTCTGGACTACCTTCGTGCGGACGAGAGACGCCTCCAGCGTAAGCGCGACTGCGATCTCCTCCCCGGTACGGCCCGCCAGTTCCGAGGCCGGCGTCATGGTGCGGGGCTTGACCGTGGCGACCACCGGGAAGCGCTGAGCCGCGAGAGTCGCGATGGTTCGCCCGCCGTACATCTGCCGCCGGAAGAGCACGGCGGGACCGTCGCCTTCCACCGCCAGCACCTCGGTCACGAGCCCCGCGTTCAGCCGGTGGGCCAGCCGCGGTGCCACCTCCTTGCCGCAGGAGTCGTCGGCCAGCAGGATCACCTGAGGGGCGGCCTGAGCCGCGATCTGGGAGAGCGCCGCCACGTAGACGTCCCCCTGGTAACCGTTCAGGAGCGGGTGCTCGGCACGAAAGACCTGATCGGCCCCGTAGCCGAACAGCCCCGCAGTCAGCGGGGTGGGCGCACTCTCTAGGACCGCTGCCTTCACCCGCCCCTGGGTCGCATCCGCCAGGCGGCGCGCCGCCCCCAGCAGTTCCAACGTATTCTGCGAGGGAGGATTCCCTTGTCCGCCCGCCACGATCAGGACATCAGTCATCTGTCCGTCTCCAGATGAAAAACGAATTCCCCGCAGGTCAGAGAGGATCTCGATCCCTTACTCGGCTCTCGGCTCTCGGCACTCGGCTCTCCCATCAGATCACCTTGAGCTCCCGCAGCCGCAGGGCGAGTCGCTCCGCCCGCTCCTCGGGGGTTTCCCCGTCCAGGATCTCGCACTTCGAGTCGCGCTCAGGGATGGAGACATCTCGCATTTGGAGTCGAGCGGCGCCGGCTCCCACTCGCTCGCCATCCAAGCCCAAGTCTGCCGTCTTCCAGGTTGGGACCTGCTTCTTGGCCGCGACCATGATGTCCTTGAGCTTGGAGTATCGGGGGACGTTGCTGTCATCGCTGATGATGCTGACCACGAGGGGGAAGGCCGCCTCCACCAGCTCGTATCCATCTTCCACGATCCGGCGCACCAGCGCCTTCCCATCCTTCACCTCGACCTTGCTGACGAATGTCACGCACGGGAGTCCCAGTTCCTCGGCGATGAGCGGCCCCATCACCTTGTCGCCGGTATCCCCCGACACGCACCCGGTCAGCACGAGGTCCGGCACGCCGATCTTCTGGATGGCCTTCGCCAGGATATGAACCACCCCGAAGGGGTCGGATTCGAGGAGGGGCGGGTCACTCACGAGGACCCCCTCGTCCACTGCCATGCCCAGGGCCGTCTTGATCGCCCCCATGGCACCCGATTCCCCCAGACAGAGTGCCGTGACTTTTCCGCCCACCTTCTCTCGCAATTGCAGCGCGACTTCCAGGGCGTTCTGATCGTAGGCGCTGATGACCAGGGAGAGACCCCCCCGGACCTGCCGCTTGGTGCTCGCGTCCAGCTTGAACTGGTCGGCCGGGATCTCGGGATCGATGATCTGTTTGATGCAGACGATGGTGTGCATCTGGGAGCCTCCGGGCGATCACCCCCCACCCTGCCCCTCCCCCTCGTGAGGGGGGAGGGAACGGGAGGGGGTGAGCTGTCGAACGTTCCTACGAGAGAAGGGCGCTCGCGATCACCATCCGTTGCACCTCGGAGGTGCCCTCGTAAATCTCGGTGATCTTGGCGTCGCGCATGAACCGCTGCGCCGGGTAATCCATCATGTAGCCGTAACCGCCGAAGATCTGGACCCCCTTGATGCTCGCGCGCATGGCGACCTCGGACGCGTACAGCTTGGCCATGGATGATTCCTTGGTGTGGCGCAGGCCCCGGTCCTTCAGCAGGGCGGCGTTGAGGGTGAGCAGTCGAGCCGCGTCGATCTCCGTGGCCATGTCCGCCAGCATGAACTGGATGGCCTGGTTGGCCGCGATCGGCTTACCGAACTGGATCCGCTGCTTCGAGTAGTCCCGGGAGGCCTCCAGGGCTGCTCGCGCGATGCCCACCGCCTGCGCAGCGATCCCGATCCGCCCGCCGTCCAGGGTGGCCAGCGCGATCTTGAACCCCTCGCCCTCCTTGCCCAGGAGGTTTTCGGCCGACACGCGGCAGTTGTCAAAGGTGAGCTGGGCGCAACTGCTCCCCCGGATGCCCAGCTTCTTCTCCAGGTGGGCCACGGTGAAGCCCGGCGTCCCGCGCTCCACCGCGAAGGCGCAGATGCCTTTGTGTTTCAGTGCCTTGTTGACGGTGGCGAACACGATGGCGTAGTCCGCCTCGTTCCCGTTGGTAATGAAATTCTTGGTCCCGTTCAGGACGTACCAGTCTCCCTCGCGCCTGGCCGTCGTCTGCTGGTTGGCGGCGTCGCTGCCCGCGCCGGGCTCGCTCAGGCAGAAGCACCCCATGCTCTTCCCGCTGGCGACAGGCGCGAGGAACCGCCGCTTCTGCTCTTCCATGCCGAACCGGAGGACGGGTTCGCAGTAGAGCGAATTGTTCACTGACATGATGACGCCGTGGGAGGCGCAGGCCCGGCTGATCTCCTCCAGCGCCAGCACGTAGCAGACGGTATCCGCCCCTGCGCCGCCGTACTCCTGGGGCACCGCAACCCCCATGAAGCCCAGCTCGCCGAGCTGCGCTATGGTCTCGCGGGGAAACTGGCCCGACTCGTCCACCCTCTCGGCGATGGGTGTGATCTCTTTCTCCGCCACCTGCTGGGCCGTCTCCTGGAACAGCCGCTGCTCTTCCGTCAGCTCAAAATCCATCTCAGACCCCTATACGCAACCACAGATGCACACAGATAAACACAGATCAATCCCTTCTGATCTTTTCAGATGAGCCCATCTGTGTTCATCTGTGTTCATCTGTGGTTCCATGGCTTTGTCCTTAGCGGCCTTTGAAGTTCGGCTTGCGCTTCTCCAGGAACGCCTTCACACCCTCGACGTAATCTTCGGTGGTGAAGCAGAGGCTCCAGGCCTTGGCCTCGATCTCGGTCCCGCTGGCCAGATCCACCTGCATGCCGGCCTCGACGGCCTCCTTCACCATGCGCAACGCGACGTCCCCCTTGCTCAGGAATTTCTCGCAGAGCTTCTTCACCTCAGCCATCAACTCCGCGGCCGGCATCACCTTGCAGACCAGCCCGAGCCGCAGGGCCTCTTCGGCCGGGATCATGTCTCCGGTCATCATCAGCTCTTTGGCCTTCTGCTTCCCCACCAGTCGCGACAGGCGCTGCGTCCCGCCGGCACCGGGGATGATCCCGAGGGTGATCTCCGGCTGGCCGACCCGGGCCGTGTCCGCGGCATAGGCGATGTCGCAGGCCATCATCAGCTCACAGCCCCCTCCCAGGGCAAACCCGTTGACCGCTGCGACGGTCGGCTTCGGCATCGTCTCCAGCTTGCGGAAGATGCGCTGGGCGTTCCGGCTGAAGTCCAGAGCCGCTACCGGACCCATGCCCACAAACTCCCGGATGTCGGCTCCGGCGGCGAAGGCCCGGTCCCCCGCCCCCGTGATCACCAGCACGCGAGCGGCAGGGTTCGCTCCCACCTCCTCGAAGGCCTCGTCCAGCTCCCGGAACATCTGCCGGTTCAGGGCGTTCAGTTGTTGAGGGCGGTTCAGCGTGACCATGGCCACGCCGCCTTCGATCCTTAGCAGGATGCTCTCGAAGCCCATAAGACCTCCCGGAGATAGTGCGGGTGGGGCCAGATTAGGAGTGCTTGTAAAAACCGCGCCCGGTCTTTCGTCCCAGGTAGCCGGCATCCACCATCCGGACCAGGAGCGGCGCCGGCCGGTACTTGGGATCGCCGAGTCCCTCCTGAAGGGTGCGCAGGACGGCCAGGCACACATCCAGTCCGATGAGATCCGCCAGGGCCAGCGGGCCCATGGGGTGTTTCATGCCGAGGCGCATGACGGTATCGATCGCCTCGACGGTTCCGACCCCCTCCATAAGGGCGAAGATGGCCTCGTTGACCATGGGCATAAGAATGCGGTTCGCCAGGAATCCCGGAAAATCGGCGGCCTCCACGGTCGTCTTTCCCAGCCGTTTGGCCAGGTCGTGGGTCGTGGCCGCAGTCTCTCCTGTCGTCTCCACCCCCCGGATCACTTCCACCAGTTGCAGCACGGGCACCGGGTTCATGAAGTGCATGCCGATCACCTTCTCGGGTCGCCGCGTCGTCGCGCCGATCTTGGTGATGGAGATGGAGGAGGTGTTGGTGGCCAGGATGGTCCCGGGGCGGCAGGTCTTGTCCAGTTCCTGGAAGATCGCCTTCTTCGCCGGGAATTCTTCGCTGGCCGCCTCGACGATGAAGTCGGCGTTCTTCAGCTCGGGCATGTTCGTCGTGGTGGTCAGCAGCCTCAGCATTTCGCCCTTCTGGCCCTCGCTGATCTTCCCGTCATCGACCAGTTTCTTCAGAGCCGTGTCGATCCGGGCGCGGGCGTGTTGCAGGATGCGGTCCTCCAGATCACGCAGGATGACCCGAAACCCGTTCTGGATGGCCACCTGGGCGATCCCCTGGCCCATGGTGCCGGCTCCCACCACCCCGATGGTCTTGATCTCCATGGCGCCTCCTCTATTCTCCTGGAGGAAACCGACAGCGAGTGCCGACCGCCCGATCTCATCCCCTTGCGCTGTCCCTGGCCCTATCGCCGTCACTCTCGCCAGCACTCAGCAACGTTCGACCGCCATCGCCAGACCTTCCCCGCCCCCCAGGCAGAGGGCGGCCACGCCGCGCCGTGCCCCCCGGTCGGCCATGGCGTACAGCAGCGTCACCAGGAGGCGCGCCCCCGTTGCCCCGATGGGGTGCCCCAGGGCCACGACCCCGCCGTTGACGTTCACCCGTTCCGGGTCCAGCCCCAATTCCTGGATGGCCGCCATGGCCACCACGGAGAAGGCCTCGTTGATCTCGAACAGGTCCACGCTGTCCACGGACCAGCCGGTCTTCTTGAACAGCCTGCGCAGGGCCTCGATGGGCGCAACGGTAAACCACTCCGGCGCCGTCGCCGCGCCTGCCATTCCCGCGATGCGGAGGAGCGGCGTCAGACCCAGGGCCTCGGCGCGGCGGGCCGACGCGACGATCAGGGCCGCGGCCCCATCGTTGACGGATGGGGAGTTGGCCGCCGTCACCGTCCCACCCTCCTTGAAGGCCGGCTTGAGGCGCCGCATCTTCGTCAGGTCGCCGCGCTTCGGCTCCTCATCCTCTGCCACCATCTCGACCTCGCCCTTGCGGCCGGGGATCTGGACCGGGACGATCTCCGCCGAGAACCGCCCGGCCGTCTGAGCCGCCAGGGCCCGGGTGTAACTCCGCGCGGCGTACTCGTCCTGGGCCTCGCGGGTGAAGCCGTACTTCTCCGCGCACAGCTCCCCGCACATGCCCATGGAGTACTGGTTGTACACGTCCCACAGGCCGTCCAGGATCATGGAGTCGATGAGCTGCGCGTGCCCCATCCGGTAGCCGGTTCGGGCTCTGTCCAGAAGGTAGGGGGCGCGGCTCATGCTCTCCATGCCACCCGCCAGCACCAGCTCCGCCTCGCCCACCTGGATCCGGTTGGCGGCCAGCATGGCGGCCATCATGCCCGACCCGCACACCTTGTTCACCGTGAGGGCCCCGGCCGCCGCCGGGATCTTGGCCCCGATGCCCACCTGCCGCGCCGGGGCCTGCCCCAGGCCGGCCGACAGAACGTTGCCGAAGATCGTCTCGTCCACCTGGGCGGGCTCCACCCCGCCGCGGAGCAAAGCCTCGGCCGCCGCGATGCTGCCAAGCAGCGTTGCCGGGAGCGCGGCCAGGCTGCCGTTGAAACTGCCGATGGGTGTTCGGGCCGCACCCACGATCACGATTTCGTGCATTCCTGTCTCCTATTCCCTCCTGCTCCCCTGCTCCTCCGCCCCCCTGCCCCCCAAGCGCCTCTGCTCCTCTGCTTTCCGCCTTCTGCCTTCTGCCTTCTGCCTTCTGCCTTCTGTCCCCTGCTCCCTTGCTTCCCAGCCCCTCTGCTCCCCTGCCCGCCGTCACTGCCGCTGCAGCTCCATCGGCCGGTCCGCGCTGATGCCGTTCAGAATGAGGGTGGTCAGGCTCTCGATGATCGTCTCCAGCGTGTAGCCTTGCAAGTTCCACCGTTTCAGATCCCATACCGCGCACAGGAACAGGATGCACACGGCCAACAGGTGCGGCTCCTTCACGGCAAACTGGCCGGCGCGGGTTCCGCGGTCCAGGATCTCCCGGAAGAAACCGACGTAGGTCCGATCCACATCGAACAGGCCCTGTAGCCCCTGGCGACCGAGCGCATGGGACTCCTGGTACAGCAGGAGGACCGCGTCCTGACACTCGTCGTAGATTTTGAGCGTCTCCTCCAGCGCCGCCTTGAGCTGGAGGCGCGGATCCTGGATCCCCTGCGTGGCCTCCAGCATGCGGGCCTCGAAGCTCTCCAGGATCCGGCGGTACACGAGGGAGAGGATATCCTCCTTGGTCTTGATGTAGCTGTAGAGGGTGCCGATCCCCAGGCCGCAGGCCTCTGCGATCTCGCGCACCGTCGTCCGGTGGAACCCCTTGCGGGAGAAGAGTTTCAGTCCGGCGTCACAAATCTGCATGTGGCGCCTGCCAATAAGCTCTTGATCTTTGACGATGGTTTCGATATCTTGCTGTGCCAGGCTTTTTGGCATGATCATCCTGGTAGTTGGGCTGGTAGTTGGGAACCCGATCGAGCGCTCGTTCAGGTTGAGAAAATCGTATAGAAACCGAGTATTTGTGTCAAGGTAATTCGCCTGGATTCTCCACGGTGTTTCAAACTCCGTCGCTGCCTGCCCGGAGACCTTCCGGTCAAGGGAAATTCCGCCGATTCCCCTGGATCTTTCCGGCTGGCTTGCGCGTGAAAGGAGGGATGGCCTCACAATGATCGAGGTGGAGAATTTAACGAAGTTTTACGGTCCCACGGCTGCCATCGAGGACGTATCCTTCACGGTGGACCGCGGCCAGATCGTGGGCTTCCTCGGCCCCAACGGTGCAGGGAAGACGACCACGCTCCGGATCCTGGCCGGATACCTGCCTGCCACCAGGGGCACTGCCCGCGTCGCCGGCTTTGACGTGTTCAAAGACTCGCTGGCGGTTCGCCGGCGGCTCGGCTACCTGCCGGAGAATGTCCCCCTCTATCCGGAGATGCGCGTCCGGACCTACCTGGATTTCGTGGCCGAGGTCAAGGGCGTCCCCCGCCCGGAACGCGCGCGGCGCGTGGCCGCCGCCATGGAGCGGTGCCGCGTGGATGACGCGGCCAACCACCTGATCGGGACTCTCTCGCGCGGCTACCGCCAGCGCGTCGGCATCGCCCAGGCGATCCTGCACGATCCGGAGGTCATCCTCCTGGACGAGCCGACCGTGGGCCTCGACCCGAAGCAGATCATCGAGATCCGCCAGCTCATTCGGGAGCTGGCCGGGCAGCGCACCGTGATCCTGTCCACCCACATCCTCCCCGAGGTGGAAATGATCTGCCAGCGGGTCATCATCATCAACCAGGGGAAGATCGTGGCCGTGGATACCCCGGAGAACCTCAAGGCCAAGGTCCGGACCTCCGCCACGGTCCTGCTGCAGGTGGATGGTCCCGCGGCCGAGGTGCGGGAGCAACTTCAGCGTGTGGCCGGCGTCCTCCGCGTCGAGGAACGGCCCGACCGGGCCGACGGGCGCATTCGCTACCTGGTGCAGTGCGCGCTGCATCGCGACCTGCGGCGGGACCTCGCGGCGGCCGTGGTCGGCCGCGGCTGGGGCCTCTACGAGTTGCGCCCGGCCGACGTCATGCTGGAAGAGGTGTTCATCCGGCTGGTGACCGAGGAATTGCCGCACGAACAGCCCACGGGGCAGGAGGGCGAGCAGTGAACGTCCTGGCTATCTTCAAGCGCGAGGTGCGAACCTACTTCACCTCGCCCATCGCCTACACGCTGTTGACGATCTTCGCAATCATCTGCGGGTTCATGTTCACCAGCATCCTGGCCCAGTTCCAGCGCGCCGGCTTCCAGTCTGCCATGAACCCGAGCATGGCCCAGGGGTTGAATGCCACCGAGTGGGTGGTCCGCCCCCTCCTCCGCAACGTGGCGGTGATCCTGCTGTTCCTGATGCCCATCGTCACCATGCGGCTCTTGGCGGAAGAGCGAAGGACCGGGACCCTGGAGCTCCTGTTCACCTTCCCCATCCGCGACGTGGAGCTCCTGGGGGGGAAGTTCCTGGCGGCGCTGGCCATCTTCCTGGTCATGCTGGCCCTGCCCCTGATCAACATTCTGATGCTGGCCAGCCTGGCACCGCTGGAGTGGCAGGCGATCGGCGTGGCGTTCGCGGGCCTGATGCTCCTGGGAATGACCTTCCTGGCCATCGGTCTCTTCTGCTCCTCCCTGACCGAGAACCAGATCGTGGCCGCCGTCCTCACCTTCGGCGCCGCGCTGCTCTTCTGGATCATCGACTGGTCAGCGGACAGCACAGGCGGCACCCTGGGGCAGGTCCTGAGCCACCTGTCCATCATCCGTCACTTCGACAGCTTCCAGCGCGGCGTGATCGAATCCAAGGACCTGATCTTCTACCTGAACTTCACCGTCTTCGGCCTCTTCCTGACGATGCGTGCGGTGGAGTCGCACCGGTGGAGAGGGTAGCCGCGTTGGGGCAATGCAATTTTTCATTGGATTGGAGTCGAGGATGAGACGTTTTGCAACCCTTGCGTGGATCCCCGGGTTGATGCTCTTGGCCATCGGCGGCCTGGTCTACCTCTTCCGGCCGGACTGGGCGACCTGGGCGGGACTTGCGGCCCTGGCCGGCGCAGTCCTGCTGGCGGCGTGGGTCTGTGCCGGGTTCGACTCGATCCTGGCCGTCCTGGGGCGTCGCGCCACCCGGTACGGCCTGAACGTGACGCTCTCCGTCCTGCTCCTGCTGGCCCTGCTGGTCCTGGTGGAGCTCATCTCCACCACCAACAACAAGCGGCTGGACCTGAGCGAGGGCAAGCGCTACACGCCCTCCGACCAGACGACCAAACTTCTCAAGAACCTGAAGGCGGATGTGAAGGCCGTGGCGTTCTACCGCCCGCCCTCCCCCAACGCCTTCGAGGACCGGCGGGGCGCAGAGGAACTGCTGCGTCGCTACGCGGATCTCTCCTCCAATTTTCGGTACGAGTTCGTGGATCCCGACCGCGATCCCGGCCGCGCCCAGCGCTACAAGGTGAGCCAGTACGGCACCGTGGTCTTGGAGGCCAAGGTGGCCGCGCCGAAAGAGCAGGGCGCACCTGCGCAGGCTCCCGGCGCCGTGGCTTCGGGCCCAGCCCCTGCCCCCACCAAGATGCCGGCCCTGGCCGAGGCCACACTCCAGGAAGAGCAGATCATGGACCTGGATGAGGAGAAGCTGACCAACGCAATCATCAAGGTGACCCGGGGTGGCAAGCGGGTCATGTACTTCGTGGTCGGCCACGGCGAGCGAGCCATTACCGACAGCGGCAAGGACGGGTACAACGCCATCCGCACGCTGGTCGAGAAGGCCAACTACGAGACCCGCGAGCTCCTTCTGCTGCGGGAGACCAGCGTCCCGGCCGACGCCTCGGTCGTGGTGATCGCCGGGCCGCGCAAGGATTTCGCCGAGCAGGAACTTGCGACGCTCAAGGATTACATCCGGCGAGGCGGGAAGCTGCTTGTCCTGCTGGACCCGGACCAGGCAGCCAGCCTCACGCCGTTCCTCCTGCAGTACGGGATCAAGGTCGGCGACGACGCAGTGATCGACGTGGATCCCACCAGCACGCTGTTCGGGGGGTCCGAACTGGCCCCGGTCGTCTCCCGCTACTCCACATTCCATCCGATCACCCGGGACTTCAAGAATGTGGCCACGATCTTCCCGCTCGCCCGTTCCGTGGACACGGTCGAGAAGGCGCCCGAGGGGGTCGGCCTGGAGAGGCTGGCCCAGACCAGCCCCCAAAGCTTCCGGGGGAAGCTGAGCCAGGGGCAGGTGCGCGTGGATCCCCGGAAAGAAAAAAAGGAGTCGGTGCCGATCGCGGTGATCGCAACGGTGGAGACGACGCCCACGGACAAGGCCAAAGGGGAAGGGAAAGGCGGCGAAGAGAAAAAGGGCGGCGAAGCCCCCAAATCCGTCAAGGCCCGGATCGTGGCCTTCGGCAGCTCCAGCTTCGCTGCCAACAACTACGTAGGGGCCTTCGGCAACCGGGACCTCTTCCTCAACACGGTGAGCTGGCTTGCCGAAGAGGAGGACCTCATCTCCATCCGACCCCGTGAGGCGAAGTCCACTCCCATTTTCCTCACGGCCGGTCAGGCCACGGTCTTTCGCTGGGTACCGGTCGGCCTGATTCCCTTGGCCATCGCCGTCGTCGGGAGCACGGTGTGGATCCGGCGGAGGCGCGCGCGATGAACGTCCGCACCACCATCGTTCTCGCGGTGCTGGTCGCCCTCCTGGGCGGATACTACGTCTGGTCCGAGCGCCAACCCAAATCCGAACCGGGAAATTCCAAGCTCTTCGCCTTCGACGACAAGGCCGTGCAGGAGATGACCATCACCCGCGACGGGACGACCATCGGCCTGAAGCGCGACGGCGAGACCTGGCAACTGACCCGGCCCGTGGAGGCCAAGGCCGACCAGGGTCCAGTGGCTACCCTCGTGACCGGCCTGACCTTGGCCCGGATCGAGCGGACCGTGGAAGAGCAGGCGACCAACCTGGCGGACTTCGGCCTGGAGCCTCCCGCCCTGACCGTCTCGCTGAAGGTGAAGGACACGGCGGGGCCGATCACCCTCCTCCTCGGGAAGAACAGCCCCGCGGGATCCTGGGTGTACGCCAAGCGGGGAGATTCCCCCGCGGTCCTTATGCTGCCCGCGAGCTTGAAGGGGGAACTGGAGAAGACCCCGACCGACCTCCGGGACAAGACCATCATCACTCTCGATTCCAGCAAGGCAACCAGGGTCGAACTCAAGAGCAAAGATTCGTTCATCGTCGCGGCCAAGTCGGGGACGGAGTGGTGGCTGGAGTCCGCCTCAGGCGGAATCAAGGTCATGGCGGACGGCTCTGCCATTAACCGCCTGGTGGGTGCAGTGAGCGACCTGAAGGCAAAGGAGTTCGTGGCGGAGGCGACCGCGGACTTTGCCAAGTACGGCCTGGCGCGACCCGACTACCGGGTGACGGTGTCCGAAAAAGACGCCCCCACACCCAAAACGGTCCTGATCGCGAGAAAGACAGAAAAGGCGCGCACAGACTCGAAGGCCCCCTCCCCCACCCCGGAGCAGGATCAGGCGTATGTCGCCGTCGAGGGTGGAAAGCGGGTGTTCCTGGTGGAAGGAAAGGTCCTCGAGGACCTGAAGAAGTCGCCCCTCGATCTCCGTGATAAGCGTCTCCTCGCCTTCGAGATCAAGGACGTGAAGGGGCTGCGACTGGCCTGGCCGGATGCGACCATCGTCCTGGAGAAGGAGGGGGACAACTGGAAGCTCACTCAACCGCAGGCTGCTCCCGCAGATAGCGGGAAGGCGCTCGACCTGATCTACAGCGTGAACGGACTACGCTTCAAGGACATCGCCACGGAAAAGCCCGGCGATCTGGCACGCTACGGCCTGGCGAAACCGCAGGCCGAGGTGATCGTCAAGAAGACGGACAACACCGATCTACCTGCCATCGAGTTTGGCAAGGTGGACAAGGAGAAGAACCAGCTCTTCGCCAAGGTCAAGAATTCCCCCATCGTATACGTTCTGGAGCCGCGGGTGCTCGACGACCTGCCCCGGGACCCTGCCACGCTCAAGAAAGAAGACAGCAAAGAAAAGAAGCGCTAACCTTCGCGGGCCCTTCCGGTCTTCCAGGATCACACCAGCAGCCGAACCCTGTCGAGCCGGTCCTGGTCGTTGCGAAGCCTGACCTCATCCCCCACGGATTTGCCCAGCAGCGCCTTTGCCACGGGCGTCTCCGGGGTGACGACCCGAATGGTCCGGGCACCGTCCTGCACGGGGATCTCCATCCCCCCACAGACAGGCAGGATGAAGTACAGGCGCTCCGCCGGACCATCCGGAGGGCCGATGCCAACGACACAGCCGAGCACGGCGCGCTCCGGCGCATCGGGCAGCCGCATTCCCCTGAGCGTCCGCAACCTGAATTCTCGCTCCTGAATGTTCCCTGCCAACGCGTTCGCAAGGTAGGAGGCCTCGATGCCCGCCACCTCGCGCTTGCTCTTCATCACATGCGGCGAATCCAGCGTCGCCTGCCTCGCCACGGTATATCCCGAGCCCAGCCGACGCAGCGTCTCCTCCACCTGGAGGATCACTGCTTGAAGCAGCGTCACCTTGTCTACGGGAATGGCACTCACGCTGATTCCTTCGCCAGATCCTCCTATGACCCGCCCAGCCTTTGACCCCGACAGGACTCCCACCCCAGAGGCTATCGGCTTCCCGTGATGTAGTTCTCGAGCTGCTTGATCAGGAAGTCCTTTTCGTCAATGGTCGCCTTGACCAGGTCGCCAATGGAGATAACGCCAACGACCTTGTCGCCGTCCATGACAGGCAGGTGCCGGATGTGTTTGTCGGTCATCAACGCCATGCAATCTTCAACAGTCTGCTGCGGGCGGACGAAGAATACCTTTGACGTCATGATCTCCCGGACGGGGGTCTCCAGGGATGATTTCCCCTTCAGGATTACCTTCCGAGCGTAATCCCGCTCCGACATGATGCCAACCAGCTTTCCGCCATCGAGCACCAGTAACGCCCCGATCTCTTTCTCGGCCATCAGCTTCAGGGCATCATAGATCATCGTATTCGGACCCACGGACCAGAACTGAGGCCCCTTCTCTTTCAGAATCTGCTTGACGATTTTCATGCCGCACCCTCCCCAGGTGTTGCCCAGCGACGATTTCAAAGAAGTGGAAGACCGATGAACGCTTGCCTCCTCATGACGCCATTCACCAACGTTCCGGGCAGGGCTCCTTGGCTGGGAGGCTATCCAAAGCCCACCCGACTGTCAAGAAAAAGGCCTGAGCCAGCAGGGGCCAGGAGAGTAGCCGGGAGGCGGGAATGATGGGGGGCTGGCGAGCTTCAGAGGGGAACCTCTTATTTGTCCAGGCCTTACTCGATGTACACACCGCAGAATTCCCATTGCCTTCTGGCTGTGGATGAGATAGCGTGCGCGGCTGTAATTGCCCTTCGACAGAGGAGGACCGATCGCCATGAGCACGCCCCAGCGACCCCAGACCGGTGCCAACGTCTTTTTGAATCCCGATTCACAATGCGCCAAGTGGTACCGCGAGGCCATCCAGTTCATTCCGGCCGGCACCTCCAAGGCGAACCTCTACATGCGACCCCACCCGTTATACGTCCGGGGCGGGACCGGATGCTGGGCCACCGACCTGGAGGGCGTGGAACGCCTCGACTGCGTCAATAACTTCACCGCCCTCATTCATGGTCACGCGTTCTCTCCCGTGGTCCAGGCGGTCACGGCACAGCTTACCCGGGGAACGAATTTCGCCTTCTCCACACCGGAAGAATTGCTGCTGGCAAAACTCCTGGTGGAACGCATCGCCGGTCTGGACATGGTCCGCTTTGGCAACTCCGGGACCGAGGCCGTGATGATGGCCATCAAGGCGGCCCGGGCCTTCACCGGTCGCGACCGGATCGCCAAGTTCGAGGGGGCCTATCACGGCTACTACGATGACGTCCAGGTGAGTTTCCATTCCACGCCGCCGGCCTGGGGTCCCGACGATGCCCCGGCGAGCCTGGCCAGCAGCGGCGGCATCCCGAAGCACCGGGTCCAGGAGACGCTGGTGCTCCCCTGGAACGATGCGGACTCCACGGAACGTCTTCTGGTCCGCCACAAGAATGAGATCGCGGCCGTCATCGTGGACCCGCTCGCCAACCGGATGGGTTTCATTCCGCCCGCCCCGGGCTTCCTCGCGCATCTGCGCGAGGTGACCCGCGCCCACGGCATCCTGGTCATCTTCGACGAGGTGATCTCGCTCCGCGTCGGCTACAGCGGCGCCCAGGGCCGCTACGGCGGCGACCCGGACCTGACCGCCATGGGGAAGATCACCGGAGGCGGGTTCCCGGTGGGCGCAACCGGGGGAAAGGCCGCGGTGATGGCGGTGTTCGACCCGGGGACCAGGGGGCCCCGCATCCTCTCGGGCGGCACCTTCAGCGCGAATCCGGTCACGATGACCGCCGGCCTGGCCGCCATGCAGGCCATGGATCGCGCAACGTTTGCGCGACTGGAGGACATGGGCGCGAGGTTGCGGCAGCGCCTGAACGAGGTCTTCCGGAAGAGCGGCCAGCCGGGACAGGCCACCGGCGACGGCTCCCTGTTTCGCCTGATGCCGATCGGCAGACCGCTCCGCAACTACCGGGACAGCGTCGAGCCCGGCGCTGATGCCCGGTCCTCCCGCCTCTTCATGGCCTTGCTGGATGCCGGCATCATGGTCAACGACAACGGCCTCGGCTGCCTGAGCACGCCCATGGGCGAAGCGGAACTGGACCGGATCCAGGCCGCCCTGGAGCGCGCCCTCGCGACACTTGCTGGAGGATAGCGCCCTCCACCCCAGGCAGGGGTATGCCGCAATCCGCATTTGACGGCTATGGCCACGACCGAGGAGCCACCCTACCTGTACCTGACGACAATTGGCCGGCGAAGCCGGATACCGCGCGAGATCGAGATCTGGTTCACCCGGCGTGACGGGCGGTACTACGTGATCTCGGAGCATCACAAGCGCGCGCAGTGGGTCCAGAATGTGGTGGCGAATCAGGCGGTACGGTGGCGGGTCGCGGATGGGACATTCACGGGGCGCGCGCGGGTGGTTGACGCCGCGGCCGAGTCCGAACTCACGGAGGCCGTCCAGGCGCTTTCGCGGCAGAAGTACGGCTGGGGGGATGGCCTCGTTGTCGAGCTGACTCCCGCCCCCGCTGCGTGACGGACAGTCTGGAGGCGGTATTCACTGGCCCTTCGACTTTGCCGGTGCCGGCCTGCCGTCCCGACAGCATACCTGCCCTTGCCCCGGGCCGAGTCGCGCCAGGGACGCGCGGCGACTGGGAAGGGCCGCCGCGCGCTTCCTCAATTCGCGAGAGAAACGACCACCATCGGATCGGGATCGCTGCGGGTCGGGACGAAGCGCACGAGTTCCCCGGCCACGGTGTCCACCAGACAGATGCGGTGCGCGTGCGTGCTGAGCAGCGCCGTCTGGGTTGCCGCATGAAACCCGACCGAGATGGGTTTTTCGGGGAGGGGAACGACCCGCGTCTTGCGGGTGTCCGGGTCGACGATCGCCAGGCCGCAGTCATAATACAATGCGGCGAGCAACCTCCCCCGCGGATCACGGCACATCCTGACGGGTCCTCGCGGCGTCGGGATCGCATCGACGACGGCGAGCCGCTTGACGTCAATGACGCTGATCTCGGCCCCGCCACGGTTCGCCACGAACAGCCGCCGCTCCTCCTCGTCGAAGACCGAGCCTTCCGGGCGCTGTCCCACCGGGATGATGACGGCCGGGCGCCTGGGATCCTTGGGGAAGACGACTCCAACCGTATCGGAATTCATGTTGCTGCAAAATGCCATCGAGCCGTCGCGCAACACGCTGACCTTGTGCGATCCCTCGCCGCCGGTCGGGATCGCATGGTCAATGCGTCCGGAGCGGGGACCGTTCACCACGAGCAGATGACTGCTGCCTTCGCTCAACACATACAAGGCACCCCTGGCGTCGAAGGTGACATCATGCGGCCGGCGGTACTCCCCACAGTGAATGGTCCCGACCCGGCGCCGGGCTTGGATGTCCACGACCGAGACCGTGTTGCCCCCCGGTCCTTCGTCCTCGGCCAGCGCGACGCCGAAGTGAGCCATGTAGGCAAACCGCCCGTCGGGGCTGACGGCGAATTCGTGGGGAAAGGGATCGATTGGTACGCGGTCGAGTTCGGCCCCCGTCCCGAAATCATAGTAGCCCAGCGAGTGGTCGCCTTTCTGCACGACCACGATCACCTCGCGAGTAGTCATTCAGTGGATTCTCCGTCCGCCTCGCAGCCTTTCCGGTTTAGCGCGCACCGGTCGGGAGGGCCAAGGGGTGTCGGGCCACGGTAAGGAAGAAAAGGTTAGCGGGGCTCCGCGGCGGGCGGGGCGGGGACAGACGGGCGGCGTTTCGGCCACCGGGCCATGAACCATTCGGAGGAGGGCACCTGGCGTGCGAGCCTCTGGATGCCCGCCTGGAGGGCCTGGGAACCGACCTCTTTCATCAGGGCATCCTTGCCTGTGAAGAAATCCGCCCCAGCCGCTTCGCTGAGCTCGCTGATCTCTTCCACGGTGCGCTCCCAGATGACGGCCCCCGTCTGCGAATCACGCAGGCGCACCTGGATCGTCAGGTTGGCGCGATAGTTCACCGGGAGAATCGGCGTGATCGGACTGGGCAAGACTCTCAATCCGCTCAGCGCGGCGAGGGGCAACCCGAATGGCGCCGCCATCAGTGAGAAGAAGGAACTGCTCAGCGTGTTCCGCTCGACGTAAAAGGTCTGAAGGTCGCCTTCCAGGACCAATTCGGCGGGGACCGAATTCGAGAGAAGGGTGAAGGGTTCCCCTGCCTCCTGATCGGGATCCAGGGAAACGACTTGCGCAAACCGGCCGGACGCACGAAGGTGCGCTACGATCGCCTGGGTGATGATCCGGATGGGCCCCGGCTCCAGGGCCTCGTCCGGGAGGTACTCCAGGAACCACCCCTCGCGTGCCTTCATGGCCTCGTGCTCCCGCATGTCCTGCAATGGGCGCACGGCCAGCCGTGGGCTTCCCGGGGGTCCGGGAATGGGTGTGGGGGCGGGCACCTGGAGGGCGATCCGCCCGATCTCTCCCGCACACCCCCACAGCCCGATGGTCGCTCCTGCCACCATCGCCCACGTCCGGGCCCGTCGGGAAACGCACGGGATCATCGCCCGCCTTTCGGTCCTCCGCCCCGGGTAGTCGGAGCGGGCGAAATCCGCCCACTGCAGCGAAGTGGCCCGAGGCGTCGGCTTAGTCCATCTCCCGACGGCCGTCACTGGCTCCACCGGCAATGGCGGGGACAATGGAGACTTCGTCGCCAGGCTTCAGGGGCGTCGCCGGCCCCTGCAGGAAGCGGATGTCCTCCTCGTTCACGTAGATGTTGATGAACCGGCGGATGTTCCCGTCCTCCTCGCAGAGGCGTCCCTTGATCCCCGCGTATTCCTGATCCAGCCGGTCAATCAGCTCCTTGATGGTCCCCGCCTCGGCCTGTAACTCCCCCTGTCCCTTCGTCACCGCCCGAAGCGGCGTGGGAACCCGAACAAGCACGCTCATGGCTGGTATGCCCCCTGTGGTTGGAAAATCTTCGGTGTGAATCCCTCAGCGATCAGTCAGGAATCGCGCGGCGGCCCGCTCCCGCCACTGACCGGGGGGAGCTGGGCCAGGGCTGCATCGAAGGACGTGAGGCTCGGCTTGATGGACGTGGGCACGCGCAAGGCCCCGGCCACCGCTTCCTGGGTCTTCAGGCCGTTCCCGGTCACGGAGATCACCGTGACATCGTCCCGCCCGATCACCCCCTGCTGCACCAGTTTCCGCGTCGCCGCCAGGGTGACGCCGCCCGCCGTCTCGGCGAAAATCCCCTCGGTGGCGGCCAGCATCTTCATGCACTCGACGATCTCGTCATCGGTGGCATGTTCCCCTGTTCCCCCGCTGTCCTTCACCACCTTGAAGGCATAATAGCCGTCGGCAGGGTTCCCGATGGCCAGCGACTTGGCGATGGTCCGGGGTTGCTTCACCGGGCGGATGACCTCGCTTCCCGCCTTGACCGCGTTCACGATGGGGCCGCAGCCCGCCGCCTGGGCCACGTGCATCCGGGTGGACACGGTCGGGAGGAGCCCGAGGCGGTGGAACTCTTGCAGGCCCTTCCAGACCTTGGTGATCAGCGACCCGCCGGCCGCCGGGACGATGATGTGGTCGGGCGCCCGCCAGCCCAACTGTTCGGCGATCTCGTAGCCGAAGGTCTTGGACCCTTCCGCATAGTAGGGCCGGATGTTGATGTTGACGAAGGCCCAGCCGTACTTGTCGGCGACCTCGCTGCAGAGTCGATTCACCTCGTCGTACGTGCCCTCCACCGCCACCACGTTGGACGCGTAGATCGAGGTGCCCAGCACCTTGCCCTGCTCCAGATCGGCCGGGATGAAGACGAAGCTCGTGAGGCCGCCTTCCGCGGCGTGCGCCGCCACCGAGTTCGCCAGGTTCCCCGTCGAGGCGCAGGCCACCACCGGAAATCCGAACTCCAGGGCCTTGATCACCGCCACCGCCACCACCCGGTCCTTGAAGGACAGCGTCGGGTGGTTCACCGTGTCGTTCTTGACGTAGAGGTTCGTGAGTCCCAGGGCCTTCCCCAGGTTCCTGGCCCGCACCAGCGGGGTGAAGCCGCAATACCGGCCCACCACCGCCTCCCCCTCAATGGGCAGCAGAGGCCGGTATCGCCAGATGTTGGGCGGCCCCGCCTCGATGGCCCGGCGGTTCACGATCCGGCCGATGGCCTCGTAATCGTAATCGACCTCCAGCGGGCCGAAACAGAACTCGCAAACGTGGAGCGGCTTGGTCGGGTACGGACGCGCGCACTCCCGGCACTTCAATCCCTTTACATATCCCATCGAGCCGTCGCCTCCGGCGCCACGCCGCACGTGAAGGGCGCGACGTGTCTTCGTGGTTCCATGGTCCCGCAATCCTCCGGCGTTCGTCTCATCCAGACGCCTGGGATGGCCCCATCGGCTTCACCTTCACGCCCAGGCGGGTCAGGTACTCGATGCCCAGCTTCAGATCGTCTTCCGCCCCGGTGAGGTCCAGCGTGGCCTCCCCGGAGCTCTCCGTCACCCGGGCCTTGCGGATGTTCGGCACCAGGCGGTAGGTCTTGGCGACGGTGTAGATCATCGGCTCGCGCACCAGGTCCGGCGGAAACATCAGCAGCACTCGCAGCGTGGGCACCGGTTGCCTCCGGAGAAAACCAAAAGCCCCTTCTCGGTCTTGAGAAGGGGCTCACGGATTCCGTCAGCCGCCTTCTCATCTTTCCCGCTCATCCCGCAGGGCGGGAGGAGGGGGAGGAGTTGGCACCCCGCCTTGGGCGGGGTTGCCGTGGCTTCGTAGGGCCAGTCCCTCAGCCACTCTGGATGAGTCAGCGTCGCGCCGGATTTAAGCAGAGCACTTCGGAGGTGTCAAGTAAAAAGCATGGGAGGGGAACCTGGCGGGGGATGGCGGGGGGAGGCCGGGGAGCCTCCGTCCCGCGGCGCACCCCCCCCACAGCCTGAGGGACCAAGCAGGATGCTGAAAAACCCGTTTTCGCCCAGGCTGCTCAAAAAGGTCCAGATGCAAGGCGGCGTGCGAGGCGAGGTGCGAGGCGTACTTAGTCCGTACGTCGCAGCGCCGCGCGAGCGCGCCAACGCCGCAGATGGTCCTTTTTCAGCAGCCTGCTAGCCGGCCACCACGTCCTGCTCGATGGGGGCGACGATGACGCCCCGCTCCTCCAGCCAGCGCATGGCGTCCGACAGCTTCTGGTCATCGCCCTCCAGTTCCAGCATGATCCAGCCGAACCCATCCGTCAGGTCGGCCTGGCGGATGCTGAACACCAAGTCGAACTCCTGACTCATCGTCCAGATGGCCGGTTCGTCGGCGAGCTGCCCCTGGAAGGTCAGATGCACCCGTCGTTTGCCCATGGACCGCTCCGCTCAGCGCCCCTTGGCGCCCCCCAGCATCGCCTCCAGGCGTTGCCGCAAGTTCAGATCGGGGATCTTCCCGGCCGCCTCCACCAGGCGCTGGCAGTGGGCATCCGCCGCGACGAAGGGCCGGGCCGCTCCTTCCGGCAACTCGGACCGCAGGGACTGCACGATCCGATGCCCCAAGGCATCCATCTCCGACGACTCGAGCCGGATGGCCAGCTCCAGCGCCCGGCCCAGGGTCTCCACCGCCGCGGCCTCTTGCTCGCAGCGCTCGACGACGTCAACCAGCGACCAGAGTCGAGCCCCGATCTGGCCCGCCTCCGCCTCGGGTGAGACCAGGTCCCGCACCATCTTGAGGATGCCCACATGCCCGTATTCGTCCCGGGCCATGTCCCACCAGCAGCGCGCGATATCGCGATCATCCCGAAAGGTCCGAAAGAAGTGGAAGTAGACGCGGGCCACGCGTTCTTCCAGGGCAATGAGCAAGCTCAGCGCGTCCTGCGTCTTCACCCGCCCCCTCCTCCGACCGGGCCGGCCTTACGACCCGATGAACGTCCCGGGGTAACCATACCCCAAAACGCTGCGGAGGCAAAGCCTGTTTCTCACCGGCCCTCTCGCGGAATCAACGACCATGTCCGGGCAGGGTTGCAGCCACCTCGACGAAGTCCTGCCGGGTATCATCCCACACGTAACGGCGCGCGTCGCGAGCGCGCGCCCGCGGACCCGAGATGAACAGGAGGCGACGAAAGAGGTCGAGGGGCCGGAGAAGCCAGTCGCGTGCACGCCCCCCCCGAACCGAGACGACCAGGTAGTTGGCGCCAGGCCAGAGTGGTTCGCCAGAGGGCGAGAGCGCTCGGTCGCGGTCCATGGCAGAGAAGTAGGCGTCGTGGTCCGGATGCGAGTGGTAAAACATCACAAACTCCAAGCCCGCCTCATCCGCCTTTTTTTCAATGCCCAGCATCTCAAGGCCATCCATGAAGTAGGCGGTACGGGCATCCCGATCGTTCCCGGTCGTGTCCTTCTGAAGGTGCTGGTTGGCAACGTTTTTCACCTGGTGCACCTGATACGTCTCCGGTCTCCCGGGCTTCCCAATGACGATGCCGCAGATCTCCTCCGGATACCCCGCCTCGGCCTGGCGGACGATCTCCCGCATCTGTTGCTCGGCCAGCGCGTGCACCGTCGCCGCTCGCTCACCCGCTGTCGTCATCTTCGGTCTCGGCTCTCGACTCGCGGCTCTCGGCTGCTGGCCCCCCGGGCTGCCGCTCGGGATCTCG
>Ga0156237_1155_pt3 | contig 32616 bp, 32 predicted proteins | sample RifCSPlowO2_12_FD_107884 | JGI IMG/M metagenome (GOLD analysis project Ga0156237, IMG submission 107884) | candidate division NC10 bacterium RIFCSPLOWO2_12_FULL_66_18
CGCCGTCGCAGCAGCTCCAGGAGCGCCAGGAAGGTGATGATGATCTCCGCCCGGCGGGTGCTGCCCGCAAACAGATTGGTGAACTCGAGGGGACTCTCCGCCGCCAGGCGATCCAGCAGGTGGACGATGCGCTGCCCGACATTCAGCTCCTCCGGGGTGATCTCCAGCGGCGCCGGGACATCTGCCCGCCGGAGGACGTCCCGAAAGGCCCGCATCAGCTCGACGAGCGAAACGGACAACGGCCCCTCGACCGTGAGCTCCATGGCCGGGGCCCCCCGCCGGTGGAGCAGGGATTGTTCCGTCTCCAGCACGCCCAGCGTCTGGGCGGCCTCCTTGAACTTCTTGTATTCCAGGAGCCGGTCCACCAGCTCGGCCCGGGGATCCTCTTCCTCTGCCCCCTCGCCCTCGGCCGCCTCTTCCGGCGGCAGGAGCATCCTGGACTTGATATGGATCAGTGTCGCCGCCATGAGCAGGAAGTCCCCCGCCACCTCCAGGTCCAGCTCCTGCATCAGCGCCAGATAGCGGAGATACTCGTCGGTGATCGTGGCGATGGGGATGTCCAGGATGTTGAGCTGGTGCTCCCGGATGAGATGCAGGAGCAGATCCAGCGGCCCTTCGAACATCTCCAGCTTGACCTGGTAGGTCATGGGCCCTCCGTCACCTGGACCAGTGGACGGATCCGCCCCCACCGCTTCGGCCCGATGCCTGGGACCCGGAGCAGATCCTCCGCGGTCTGGAATGGCCCCTGTGCCTCCCGGTGCGCCACGATCCGTTCTGCCAGGGTCGATCCGATCCCGGGCAGCCCCTGAAGGGCCTCCGCATCCGCGGCGTTGAGGTTGAGCGGGAGGACCAGCAGTGGCTTCGATGGGGTCCCGCCCAACGAAGTGCGCGACCCGGACGCCGGCGCACCCGCTCGGGTGCTCACTCCCGCCCCGCGCTGTGCCGGCGTGATGGCGATTTCCCCATCGGAGGGGGCAGGAAAGCCCGGCCCGCCGGGACCGAGCCCGGGGAGCGCCGTCCCCACGGCCAGGGCCAGGGCCAAGAGCAGGACGGCCAATCCGTGGGCATTCCTCGCGCTGGCCGGCCGGATCTGCTGCCCCGGGCCGGAATCCCGGATCATTTCGCCTCTTCGGTCACGGGCTGCCCGCCGAGGCCGAAGGCCTCGTGGAGGACGCGCACCGCCAGCTCTGCGTACTTCGCCTCGATCACGCACGAAACCTTGATCTCCGACGTGCTGATCATCATGATGTTGATCTTCTCTTTCCCCAGGGCCTCAAACATCCGTGCAGCCACCCCCGAGTGGGTCCGCATGCCCACCCCCACGATGGAGACCTTGGCGGTCTTGTCGTCCCCGATCACCTTGTCCGCCCCCATCTCCTTGGCCACCGCCTTCACGATCTCCATGGTCTTGGCGTAGTCCGCCCTGGGGACGGTGAACGAGATGTCCGTGAATCCATCCTGGCTGATGTTCTGGACGATCATGTCCACCACGATGTTGGCCTCGGCCACGCGCCCGAAGAGCGCCGCCGCGATCCCGGGACGGTCCGCCACCCGGGTCACGGTGATCTTGGCCTCCTGCTTGTTGTATGCGATGCCCGAGACCACCACTTTCTCCATAGCCGCATCCTCCTTCACCACCATCGTCCCGGGATTGTAATTGAAACTGGAGCGCACGTGGACCGGCACCCCGTAGTTCTTGGCATACTCCACCGAGCGCGTCTGCAGAACCTTGGCGCCCAGGCTGGCCATCTCCAGCATCTCATCGTAGGAGATGCGATCCAGCTTGCGGGCCTCGGGCACGATGTTGGGATCCGTGGTGTAGACCCCATTCACGTCGGTATAGATCTCGCACACGTCGGCCGCCACGGCCGCGGCCATGGCCACGGCCGTGAGGTCCGAGCCGCCCCGTCCCAGCGTGGTGATCTCCTCCTCGGCGCTGACCCCCTGAAATCCCGCGACGATGGCGACCTCTCCGTCGGTCAGGGCCTGCCGGACCCGTTCCGCGTCGATGCTCAGGATCCGGGCCTTGGTGTGGGCATCGTCCGTCTGGATACGCACCTGGCTGCCGGTGAAGCTCCGCGCGCGAAAGCCGAGCGCCTGGATGGCCATGGACAGGAGGCCGATGCTGACCTGCTCACCGGTGGCCAGGATCACGTCCAGCTCGCGCTCGTCGGGCTGCTCGGAGATCTTGTGGGCCAGGCTGATCAGGCGATCCGTCTCGCCGGCCATGGCCGAGACGACCACCACCACGTCGTGACCTGCCGCGCGCGCCTCGGTGACCCGCCGGGCCACGTTCGTGATGCGATCCACATCGCCGACCGATGTTCCTCCGTACTTCTGGACGATCAGGGCCATCTCGCTCCCTCTGTCGACTCGTCAACTGGGCGAATGGTCAATCGGTCACGGCAGTCACCGACTGACGAACTGGCCGATCGACTACTTGACTGATTGACTATTCGACGTCCGAACCTGCTGGCCGATTTTCCCTTCCGTGCCCTTCCACAGCCGCGCGATGTTCTCCCGGTGCCGCAGGAGCAGGATGAGGAAGAGCGCCCCACTCAGGCCCAGCATGGCGGGCCGGCCGTCCACAAGCCAGGCGAGGACCGGCATCGCTGCCGAGGCGACCAGGGCCGCCAGGGACGAGTATCGCCAGACGGCCGCCACCAGCAGCCAGATCAGCAGGAGCAGCGCGCCCACCGCCGGCATGGCCGCCAAAATCACGCCCAGCGTCGTCGCCACGCCCTTGCCACCGCGAAATCCCCCGAACACCGGAAACAGGTGCCCGGTCACCGCCGCCAGGGCGATCATCGCCAGCACCGTCGGGGAGACCCCGAGCCAGCGGCCGAGTCCGACGGCGGCCGCGCCCTTGCCCATATCTCCCAGCAGGGTGAGGGCGGCTGCACCCTTCCCCACGGCGCGTAGCACGTTGGTGGCGCCGATGTTCCCGCTGCCCACCCGGCGGAGGTCCACCCCGCCCTGCGCCCGCGCGACCAGCAGGCCGAATGGCACCGAGCCCAGCAGGTACGCGGCCACCAGCAGGAGCAGGCTGCGGATCACGGCGTCGCCCGCCAAGACCCCGGAACTGGAAATTGGAAATCGGAAACTGGAAGCGAGGAACCCTCAGCCAGATTCCGTTTTCCAGTTTCCAATTTCCGTCTTCCAGTTTCCAATGTCCTCTGCCAGCTATTGGGCCAGGTTGATGCGACGCCAGAACTTGTGGAAATAGGCAACGCCCGACACCAGGGAAAGCAGGATGGCAACTCCCAGGGCTGCTTTTCCCAGGGGGGCCGCGACCGCGGGCCAGTTCAGGATCAGCAGGGCGACGGCGAGCACCTCGGCGGCCATGGTGGCCTTGCCGAACTCGTTGGCCTGAATGATCACGCTCTGTGAGGCCGCGATCCCCCGCAGTCCCGTGATCGCCAGATCGCGCCCCACGATCAGCACCACCATCCACGCCGGGACGCGCCCCACCTGCACCAGCGAGATCAGGCTGGCCGAGATCAAGAGCTTGTCCGCCACCGGATCCAACAGCTTCCCCAGCGTCGTGACCTGGCGCATGCTCCGCGCGATGCGGCCGTCGAGCCAGTCGGTCAGGACGGCCGCCAGAAACACCGCCGCGGCCGTCAGATTGTACGGCCGCGGCACCACAATCAGGAACACCACCAGGACCGGAACCAGGAAGATCCGGACCAGGCTCAGCGCATTCGGGATATTCACGCCATCCTCACCGCCGGCTTATCCTCCCGGAGCCAAATCCCGCACCACATCCCTGACGAGCGCGACGTCGATCCGCTCCCGCTTCAGCAGATAGCCCTCCAGCAAGACGTTATCCCCGATGGTGTTGATCAGGCGGGGGATCCCCCGCGAGTCGGCCGCGATCTGCGCCATCACTTCGTCCGAAAAGATCTCGCGGGTGGCACCGGCGATCTTCAGGCGATGGCGGAGGTAGGCCTTGACGGCCTCGGGCTTGAGGGAGGTCAGGCGGCACTTGACCGCCACCCGCTGCACCAGGGGCGGATCCAGCGCCAGGTTTTCCTCAAGGTTCGACAGGCCGAAGAGGATGAAGGTGATGAGCTTGCTTCCCGGCACCTCGAGATTGAGGAATCCCCGCAGCTCCTCCATCAGGGATTGCTGCTGCAGCATGTTGGCCTCGTCAATGAGGACCACGGCTTTCTTCCCGAGCTGATGCAACTCCACCAGGCGTTGGTAGATCTGGGAGAGGATCTCCACCTTCTCCTCGGCCAGGTCCTCCACGCCGATCTGCGAGGCAATCTTGCGCAGCAGCCACTCGGCCGTGATGGCGGAATGGATGATCACCAGGAGGGCCGACTCGTACCGGTCGTCGTCGAGCTGGTCCAGCATGCGCCGGGCCAGGGTCGTCTTGCCCGTCCCCACGTCCCCCACCACCACCGCCAGCCCCTTCATGGTGTTGACGGCGTGCATCAGCCTGGCCAGCACCTCGGCGTGCTGGTCCACCTCGAAGAAGAAACGGGGGTCCGGGGTGTTGGAGAATGGCTGCTCTCGGAGCTGGTAGAACTGTTCGTAGCTCATCCTTGCGCGGGTCCTGTTGACGGCAGGAAATCAAATGAAGGCGATCTTCTGCTTCTCCCTCGCACGCTTCGGGGGGGGGCCCGTCTTGACAGGGGCGGCCGGGACGGATGCCGCCCGCACCTGCCGGAGGCGATCCCGGAGGTCGCGGACCCGGAGCGCCACGTCGCGGAACCGGGCATCCTCGGCCTGCAGGACCTCGAACGATTCCAGGGCCCGTTCCAGGTCCCCCTGCGTCTCGTATGCCGCCCCCAGGTCGTACCGCAGGCCGTGGTAGGCCGTCCGGGGATGGCCCCGAATCTCGAGGCCGGCGCGAAGTTCCCGGATGGCGGTCTCGGGCTCCCCCTTGGCCAGGAAGCACAGTCCCAGGAGGTTGGCGCAGGTCAGGGCCCGCTCCGGATCGCGACCGGCCAGCCGGAATTCCTGGATCGCCTCGTCGTACAGCTCCATCTCCTTGTAGGCGATCCCCAGGTTGTAGTGTGTCTCGTAGTCCTTCTCGTCGAGTTGCTCACGCACCCCCTTCTGAAACTCCCTGACCAGGTCCTCCACCAGCGGCCCGCCCGTCGGCTGCGGCGCGGCCAGCGCTTCGGCCGCCAGCTCCTCCTCTAGCTCGGCCCCCAGGTTGACGAAGCCCTCTCCACCGGCCTCGGCGCCGGCGTCCATGACGGTGAACTTCGCTCTGGGAGGCTCGAGCGGCGGCACCTGCTCGGGGCCCGGAGCGGTCGTCTCCGCCTCAGGACTGACGGACGCCTCCAGGGGGATGGGCTGGATGGACAGTTCGGCCGCCAGCGCCTCGAATTCCGCCGCCAGCGGTTGTGCCGACGGGAAAACCTCGGCCGGCGCATCGGGGATCAGCTCGAGGACCGCGTCGAGCGTCGGCGCCATGGATGCCTCGGCAGGAGGCGCTGCGACGGGGTCGAGGGCCACGCCGCCCGCCGAAGGGTGGAGCCGTTGGCCGAGTCGCGTCACAGCCGGGTGGTTCGGCGCCCGCGCCTCCATGCGCCGGTGAACGGCCCGAGTCTCCTCCACCATGTTTTGGGAGAGGTAGAACTCCGCCTCGGCCAGGTCGTCCGCCATCGCCTGGTCCAAGTCCGGCTCGCCCGTCTCGAGAATCAGGGCCGGCTCCTCCTCCGATTCTTCCAGGAGCGAGCGGAGTTCGGGGGGCAACTCCTCCTCCTGGACCGACGCCGGCCCGCCGTCCAAGCTCGGCTCCAGCCATGGCGGCCCCAGCTCCGAGTCGATCAGATCGGCTGCTCCTTCTGCGGACGGCAGCAGTTCGGAGCCAGTCCCGGTTGCAGCATCCAGGCTCAGGCTCTCGGGAATCTCGATCGTCGCTGGGATCTCGAAAACCGTCGCCTCGGTGGGCAGGAATTCCGCCGCCATGCTGATCGCCGCACCTTGGGCGGGCGGCCGGGCTTCTCCCGCGGGGAGCTCGGCCACGAGGCCTTGGAGCCCCGGGTGATTCGGGGCGAGCGCCAGCCCCGCCTGAATCTCGGCCAGCGCCGCTTCTCGCTCGCCACGGGACGCCAGGATCCTGGCGATGGCCAGGATTTCTCCGCAGGCCTCCTCGACCTGGGGCCGCTCGAGGTACAGGGCCTTGAGCCTTCGCCGCGCCATCAGGTTGTCCGGCGCCAGCCGGACCACCTCGAGGAGTCGCTCGCGCGCCTTCTCCGCCAGCCCGTACTTGAAATACACCTCGGCCTCGGCGAGCTGCTCGGCAATCTCGCCGGCCGCTTCCGTCTCCCCTGTCAAGGTTTCTACACTCGAGACCTCCAGGCCCGAGAGGCCTTCTGTCTCTGCGATCTCTGCTGTCGGCGCCTCCTCCCCGGGGAGCTCGATCGAGGGAATTTCCAGCGCTCCCGGGCGCTCCGGCAACTCACCCGCCTCCTCCTCAGGCACGAGCTGGAGATCCGCCAGGTCCCCGGATTCATCCAGCGCGAAGATCTGGTCCGAGAGATCCGCTGGCTCTCGCCCGCTCGCTGGTTCCGGTTCGCCCTCTGGCTCAAGCGTGGCCTCGACCCCGAGTGTCGGGCTGTCGTCCAGCGACAGTTCGAAGACCGGCGGCTCTGCCGGGGCCGCCTCCTCCGGGGCGAAGGCTGGCCTTTCCTCGACCAACGCACTGGCCTCGAGCATCGGGATGGCGAGGTCCTCCTGTTCAGCGGGCGGCGCGGGACTGGCCTCCAGGACCTCCAGCCGTTCGCGGGCCTCGGCATCCGACGGATCGCGCTCCAGCAGTTGCCGGTACACGTGGATCGCGGCCTCGCTGTCGCCGCTGGTCTCGTGCGCCGCGGCCAAGCCCCAGGTCGCCGACCGCGCCTCCTCCTCGCGGCCAAGCCGGTGCAACAGTCCCGCCAGGTGGGCGTGCAGGGGCGCCAGGTGCGGCGCGAGGGCCAGGAGGTCCCGGCAAAGGGTGACGGCGTCCTCGGGCTCGCCCCGGGTGGTGGCGTCCTCGGTGATCGTCTGGCAGAGGGTGATCCCGTCGTCCGTGCGACCCGCCTGCACCAGAGCCATGGCCAGGGGCCGCCCCACTTCCATCTCGGAGACGCCGAGGGCCACGGCCTGCTCTAGCGCGGTGAGCGCCTCGGCGGCCTGCCCCAGGCCGAGGTGGGCCTCGCCCAGGAGGCGCCAGGCCTGGGCGCTCGCGGCCCCGCCCGCCGTGACCCGGGTGAGGATCTCGACAGCTTCGGCGTACTTGCCTCCCTGAAGATGCAACCCCGCCAGGGAGAGGTTCCCCTCGGCGGACTCCGGGGTCAGCTCTCGCACCTTCTGAAGCAGCCGCTTGCCCTCGGCAATCTGCCCCGCCGCCTGGGCCGCCTGGGCCGCGCGCTCGTACTCGGCCGCCGCGGCCTCCCGCATGCCCTCCTTGAGGAGGAGATCGCCGACCTTCGTCAGCAGCGCGGGGTTCGTGGGATCGAGCTGAGCGAGGCGTTGGTAGATGTCGACCACCTTGCGGGTGTCGCCTGCCTTCGTGTAGTGCTCCGCGATGGTGGCGAGATGGAGCTTGGCTTCTCCGATGAGGCCCTGCTCTTCATACAGATCGGCGCAGGCCAGGTGGGCCTCGGCGCGGGTCGGATCCAGCTTGACGATCTTCTTGTAGACCGCGATCGCCTTCACCGACAGGCCGTCGGTACGATACAGCTCGCCCAGTTTGAGGTATTGTTCGATGGCCTCGGCGGCCCGTCCGGCCCGAGCATACAGGTCGCCGAGGTTGTTGCAGACGGCGATATCGCGCGGATCGGCCTTGAGGATCGCCTGGTATTCGGCGATGGCCTTGTCCCATTTGCCTTGCCGCGTGTAGTTGAGGGCGTTCTGGAGGGCTTTTCGCTTGTCGAAGATCATCCGCTGAAAACCCCGCTGTGCGAAGAAAAACGCAAGCTTACAGTAACAGACCCCTCGGAGGGTGTCAAGGAACTTCGGCCTCGCTCTCGCCCCGATACGAGCGCTGGCAAGGAGCCCATTTACCGCTGAAAGGTCCAGGCGGGGCTTCCGTAGCGGATCCGGGCGAGATCTTTCGCCACGTCCCCCTCGGCCATCGTCAGGTCCCCTGGCACGCACTGGACGCCGAAGGCGTCGCGCCACCCGGCCGCCAGTACGGAAACGAGATCCCCGGCATGCGGCGTCTCCCCCAAAATGCTCTGGAGACAGGTCACGCCGACGGCCGGATCGTCGCGCGGCCAGGCGGGGAAGACGGCCTGGTGCAGGTGTGGATCGAACTGGAGCAGGAGGGACCCGTGCTGGAGGAGGGAACGATCCCACCGGCGCTGGGCCGATCCGATGAGTTTCCGCCCGCCCACCAGGATCGCCGGCATCCGTCGGAGGAGAAAACACGCGCCCGTTTCTTTGCCGTCCCCACGCGGCACCCCGGCCTCGCCCACGTCCGCCTTCACCCCCAGGCGAGACAGTCCGGCGATCAGGCCGCGAGAGATCATAGCGAAGGCGTCGGAGACCGAGAGGCCGCGCCAGGGGCCGCGGAGGGGGACGGCCACGCTGTAGGTCAGTTCCCTCGCGTGGAGGACGGCCCGGCCTCCGGTCACCCTCCGCACCAGCGGGATCGCCCGCCGGCGGCAGGCGGCCAGATCCAGGCCGCCCGGCGTGCGCTGCAGATAGCCGAGGGAGACGGTGGGCGCGCTCCACGTGTAGAGGCGGAGCGTGGCAGGCGCCTGGCCGTCCCCGACCGCCCGGGCGATGGCCTCGTCCACCGCCATGTTCCAGGGCCCGTCGGCCGGGTCATCATGGAGGAGGCGCCATCCCGCTGCCAGCTCTCCAGGATCTTGCACGTTCTTCGACATTCTGGATCAATTCCAACTCACTCGAACGTCGGACGCCGGGGACCGCTCATTTCTCCTCCCCCGTCCGTTCGGCCGCCAGAACCGGGTGGCCAGCGGGTGCGCCCCGCCCCCGGGCCTGCAGCGCCGCGGCCAGGCCGAAGAGGACAAAGCCGATCACATCCTGGAGCCATCCCGGATAGACCAAGACCAGCCCGGCGGCGACGAGCAGCGCCCGCTCGAAGTGGGTGGTCTTCCTCAGGAGCCATCCCGTGAGGCCCGCCGCCAGCGCCGCCAGGCCGACCATGGCGGTGACGGTGGTCCACACGATGTTGGTCCAGGGACCTTTTAGGAGCAGCCCGACCCCGTCGGGATGGAGGGTGAACATGAAGGGAACGAGAAAGGTCGGGAGGGTGTACTTCCATGCCATCATCGTGGTCTTGTAGGGATTCCCCCCGGTGATGGCGGCCGCGGCGAAGGGCGAGAGCGCCGTCGGTGGCGAGACCTCGGAGAGCACGGCATAGTAGAAGATGAACATATGCGCTGCGTAGTCCGGGACGCCCAGCTTGATCATGGCCGGCGCCGTGATGACGGCTGCAATGATGTAGGAGGCGGTGACGGGGATCGCGAGGCCGAGGACCCACACCGCCAGGCCCGTGTAGAGAATCGTCAGGAAGAGACTCCCCCCGGCCAGGGTAAGGATGATGAGGGAGAACTTGAGGCCGAGGCCCGTCAGGGTCACCACGCCGACGATGATCCCCGCAGTCGCGCACGTAGCAGCGACGGAAAGGACGCCCGTGGCGCCGTCCTCAAGGGCCTTGGCGAGACGCCGGGGGATCAGCGCCGTCTCACGCCGGAGGAAGCTCAGGGCCACGGCCAGGACGGTCGCATAGAACACCGACAGGATCGCCGTGTATCCCCACAGCATGAAGACCACGATGGCCACCAGGGAGAGGAAGTGGTAGCCGTACTTGCGGGTGAGGCTCCAGACGCTCTCCCCCTCCACCGCCACCGCCTGGGCGCCAAACTTCTTGGCATCCAGCTCCACCATGATGAAGATTGACCAGTAGTAGAGCAGGGTGGGGATGGCCGCCAGGGCGATCACTTCCAGGTAGGAGATCTTGAGAAATTCGGCGATCAGGAAGGCCGCGGCCCCGAGCACGGGCGGCGAGATGATGGCCCCGATGCCGCCAGCGGCAAGGAGTCCCCCGGCGGAGGCCTTGTCGTATCCTGCCCGCGCCAGGAGGGGCCAGGCCACCGAGCCCAGCGTCACCGTCGTCGCCACGCCCGAGCCGGAAGGCCCCCCCAGGAGGAACGAGGCCAGCGTCACGGTCCGCCCCGCGGCCGTTGGTTTCCCCCCCGTCGCGGCGAGAGAGAAGTTGACGTAGAACTCGCCCGCCTTGGAATGCTCGAGGACGGCCCCATAGATCGTGAAGAGGATGATGAACGTGGCGGCCACGTCCAGGGGGACGCCGAAGATTCCCTCCAGCGTCATGTACATGTGACCCACCAGCCGGTCCAGGCCGTACCCCTGGTGGGTCCAGGGCGCCGGCAGCCACGCCCCCAGCCAGGCATAGCCGAGAAATCCCAGCGCCACCCCGGGCAGGATCCACCCTGTCGTTCGCCGGGTCGCCTCCAGGACGAGGAGGATCGTCAGCGCCCCGAAGAGCTGGTCCCGCTGGGTGGGAAGGGCCGCGCGGTAGATGAACTCCTCGAAATCCCAGAGGGGGTAGCCGACGACCAGGAGGCTCGCCGCGACGAGGAGCCAGTCGAACCAGGCCACCTGCATGAGGCCCCGCTTCGAGCGGGCGGGGTAGAGGAGGAAGGAGAGGACCAACGTGAAGGCGAGGAAGACCAGGCGCAGGATCTGAGTGGTGACGGTTCCATATGCCCAGTAGAGAAAGAGCAGCGACATGCCCACGGCCGCGGCAGAGACCCCCCACCCCAGCGGCCCGGCCAACCGGCGCCTGGGTCCCTCCTCGGCCTCCACCAGTTCCTTCGCGGCCGCCAGCCGCGAGGGGTCAATGCTCTCGTCCGGCATGGCGATCCGCTTCCCCCGTGGACGTCCCATCCCCACAGGCGATCACGGTCAGGCGGATCGGGCCGCCCGACGCCGCCAGGGTCCAGAGCGGAATCTGCTCCGCCCCCACGGAGAGCTGCATTCGTGACTCCCGGTTCGCCCGCAGCGTCAGGGTCCGGAAGTGGCGCCGGTCTCCTTCCACCACCCACCAGTTCCCGTCCCGTCGCGCTGCCTCGTGGCCATAGAACTCGACCAGGCGGCGCTCGCCGTACCGGAGCCGCACCAGTTCGAGGCCTTCCCCGGTGACGCGGAAATGCTCCTCCACGGGCGATCCCCAGAGGGAATGCAGGAAGCGGAGGCGCACCTCGTCTCCATCCTCGACCCGTGTCGAGGCGACCGGCCCCCCCTCGGCCTCCAGGGTAACGCATCGCGCCTCAGCCGGAAGGGGCGGCCTGAGAAAGCCCATCGCCAGGAGCAGGAAGAGGACGCGCACGGCTGCCGGCTCTCCCCGAGATTCCCTTGCCCTGTGGGAGGTGCTGCGGTTTCGACCGGGTTATCCCGCCGGGATCTTGATCCCCTTTTCCTTGTAGTAGCGCGCCGCACCGGGGTGGAAGGGAACGGGGGAGCCGAGCACGGCGCTCTTCAGGGTGATCTCCTGGGCGGCCTTGTGGACCGCCACCAGATCCGGCGTGTGCTCCAGCAGCGCCTTGGTGATCTGGTACGCCAGCGGCTCCTCCATCCGCTCGTGCGTTACCAGGAGGTTGGTCGCAGCCGCGACAAGGACGTCTCCCTCCATCCCCGCGTAGGTTCCTTTCGGGATCACCCCCGCGAAGTAGAGGGGGCCGTACTTGGCCACCATCTTGGGGACGGCGTCGCCGTGGGGCACGAGGTGGATCTTAATCCCGGGCGTGGCGGCCACGTCCAGCACCGCGGCCGTGGGCAGGCCACCGTCCCAGATGAAGGCGTCAAGCTTCCGGTCCTTGAGGGCACCGGCCGACTCGCCGACGCCCAGGCGGTCCTGGCTGCGAAAGTCCTTCGGCGTGACGCCGTAGGCCTCGAGCACGCGGAGACCCTTCACCTCGGTCCCCGACCCCGGCGCCCCGGTGGAGACGCGCTTGCCTCTGAGGTCGGCCACGCTCCGGATCCCGCTCCCCTCCAGGGCCACGATGTGCATATAGTTGGAGTAGAGGGCGATCAGCGACCGGACCGCCACCTTTTCGCTCAGCCCCTTGAGCTTCCCCTCATGGGCGTCCCACGCCGTGTCGGGAAGCGTCAGGGCCAGCGCGATCTTCCCCGCGTGAAGCAGCTTCATGTTGTCCACCGATGCGGTGGTCACCTCGGCGGTGACCTCCACGCCGGGGAGGAGCTTGGAGATGAGGGCCGCCATTCCGCCTCCCAGGGGGTAATACACCCCACCGGTGCCCCCCGTGGCGATGGACAGGCGGGTCCGGGTCTGGGCCCAGACATCTCGAGTCCCCAGCCTCTCCCCGAACCATCCCGCGCCGCCGATTCCCAGCAGCTTGATGACCTGCCTTCGCGTAATCGTCTGCATGGCCTCTCCTCACTGAAAGGTGTGTGACGCTCCAAACCCAACTGGATCGAACGCCCAGGTGGCCCCGACGCCCGGGGCACGGAAAAGCGGTGCCCCGCTCGGGATGCGACCTTCGGTCACACCGGCCAGCGGGACCGCCCGCCCACGCGGAGCCTGCCGGAGATGTGAGCACCGGCACAGGATGTCGCCATGGCGGGAGTGGAGGGCCTCGGTCAACCACCACGAGGATGACGCGGATGGGTCCCCGCTCCCTGTCGTTTCCCACGGGGGCCCGGAGCTATTCCCGCTCCCCGAACCGCGCCTCCACCAGATCTGCCAGTGCCTGGAGGGCTGCCGAACCATCCTCACCCGAGGCGCAGAGTTTGAGGGTCGTCCCCTGCGCCGCCGCGAGCAGGAGCAGCCCCATGATGCTCTTGCCGTTCACCTTTTGCCGGTCAGACTCCACCGTGATCTCGGCCTTGAACCTCCCGGCCGTCTTCACGAACTGCGCGGCCGCGCGGGCGTGGAGCCCCAGCCGGTTTTGGATGACGATCTCCCGCGCGATCGCCGGGGCCTTCATCCGCCCGCCGCCTCCCAGCTTTCGATGGTCAGGACCATCCTCAGGACAGCGGCCCCCTCGGACCCGCCCAGCGGCCAGTGGGGCAGCAGGGTGATCTGCTGCGCCACCCGTTCGTACCCCGACTCCGACTGCGAGATGGTCTGGACCGGGCAGTACCACAGCGTCGCCGGCGGCTCAAGCCCGAGGTGTGCCGCCAGCCCCAGCCAGGCGTCCACGATCCGGACCTCTCGCACCTCCGTCGCCTCGGCGACGGCAAAGAACGACGGGTCGGCCGGCCGTTCCCCGTTGATCTCGACGAAGCGGTCTGGCGGCGGTCCCATGTAGAAGGCCAGGTTCAGTTCCACCCCGAAACGCGAGGGCGCCTCGATCCCTTCGGGCTCCAGCCGGTAGTCCACCGCGAGGCGGGCGACGTCCGGGGCGAGTCGAAACCGCTTCCGGACGCGAAGGGAGGCGTCTCCCCGTTGCTCCTTGCCCTCCAGGTCCAGGAGGGGGAGTGTCCCCGTGCGGCCGACGCGGATTTCGTAGGCGGACAACGCCAGGCCCGTGGAGCCGCCGCGCTTGGCCAGATCCGGGAGCGTGGCGTCTGCCGGCAACCAGTGGTCCACGTAATTGCCACGCCGGTAGGCATCGTAGTAGAGGAGGTCCGCCAGGCCCGCCTCCTTCGCACCCCGCTCTTCGTGGATCGTGGCCGCTCCCTCCCCTTCGCGACGGGGCAGCGTCGCCACCTTCCGGTGATATGCCTCGGGCCGCCGCGAGAACGTATTGCCGAGGTTGAAGGCCTTGGCGCGCGCGTCCAGTTCCACCACGCTCCCGCCCCGCGCCGGTTCGACGACCAGCGCCAGGTGGGGGCTCTCGAGCAGGACCTCGACCGCGCCGTCATTGTCCCAGTCCAGGGCCTCGATGCGGACCCGGCCGGCGGCCCGTGCTGTTTCCAGCGCTTGCTCCGCCCGGATCAGGTGGTGGAAGGCAGCGTGCCGCAGATGCGGGAGATACAGCCCGCCGAAGACCCCGTGCCAGTACGCGTCGTTGCACTGGCCGCGCCACAGCGCCGGGAGTGCCGCTGCCCGGCGGCGGCTCCGTTGCGGAAGCGCGTGCACCCGCCGGCTCACGCGCAGCATCTTCTTGTGCAGCGTGTTGGCTTCCGGGTACTTCGTCAGGAAGTTGCGCCAGAACCCCCCGCGGAGGAACGGGCGGAGGCCTTCGGCGCCGGGCAGGGCATCCACCGTGGCCCGGGCCTCCTCGAAGGCGATGGCGGCCTGGGCGGGAAGGGCCCACTCCGTCATCTCCGTGTAGGAGGTCGTGGGCAGGTAGATCCGTCCGCGGGGCGGATCTGCCAGGGCCTGGCTGAAGGTCGTGAAGCGCAGCCAGTCCGCGTTCTCCTGGAGCGCCTGGAGGAAGCGCTTCAGCCAGCCCCGCACGTACACCCAGTCGTGGGTGCCGGGCCAGCCGCCGAACTTCTCGGCGTCATCCGCCATCACGGCCACGCCTCCAGGAGCGAGCGCGGCCCGCTCGCGGAGGTAGGCGACCGTCTCGGCCGGCTCCCGGAAGGGAATCAGGTAGCGCAAGCGCTGGCTGATGGGGAACAGGGCCAGGCTCGTCCCCTGTTCCTCGGTGATGAAGTGGCCGGTCAGGGCCGCATCCGGCTGCCCCGCCGCCTTGAAGTGGTTATCGTCGAGGATCACGTACTCCACCCCGGCCTCGGCGATGGGTTTGGCCAGGTGCGGCTCCCACACCCGCTCCGCCAGCCACATCCCCCGGGGCCGCACCCCAAAGCGACGGGAGAGGTAGGCGGTCATCCGCTGGATCTGCCCGACCTTGTCCGCGTCCGGAATGGCCGCCAGGATCGGTTCGTAGTAGCCGCCGGTGAGCAGTTCCACCTGCCCCCGGGCGACGAATCCGGCCAGCCGATCCAGGAACTCGGGATGCGCGGCCTCGAGCCAGTCGAAGAGGACGCCGGAATAGTGGAGGGCGAAGGGAATCTGCGGGAACTCGCTCAGAACGTCGAGGAAGGGGACATAGGCCCGCCGGTACACCCCGGTGAACACCTCCGGAAGATTTCCCACGGGCTGGTGCGCGTGAATGCCCAGGATGAATCGGACGCCGTCCATGCGCGTCGGCTCCGGCTGCGGTGCATGGCCCTGTCCCGGATCGGGGCTTACCCCTCAGGGGCGGCCGGCTTCCCTTGCTTGGCGAGGAACTCGCTGGCCACCAGGATGTTGCGCTGGCCGTACTTGGCCAGCTTGTCCGCCAGGCCACGGAGATCCCGCTCCTCGCGGAGCGAGGGAAGCTTCATCAGCATCGGCAGATTCACGCCGGTCACGACCTCGAGCCGGCCCGCCTCCAGGTACGACAGGACCAGGTTGGAGGGTGTCCCGCCGAACAGGTCGGTGAGGATCAGCACGCCGCTCCCGTCGTTGACCCGCTGGAGGACTGTCTCGATCTTCTTCCGGGCTTTCTCGATCTGTTCCGCGGCGTGAATCGAGACCGCCTCCACCCGAGGGAGTTTCCCGACGATCTCCTGCGCGGTTCGCAGGAGTTCCGCCCCCAGATCGCCGTGGGTCACGATGACGATGCCGACCATGACTCCCCCCGTCCTCCCCGCCCTTCATTTCGGATTGCGGATTGCCGATTGCCGATTTGGGGAAATCCGAAATCCGCCATCCGAAATTCGAAATCGCGGGCGGTAGCCCGCTAGGGGGTTCGCTCCAGGTCGCGGTGGCGCACGGAGACTTCGGAGCCCACCTCGCGCAGCAGCCGGGCCAGCTCCTCCGCCAGCACCACCGATCGGTGGCGACCCCCGGTGCAACCGACCGCGATGGTCAGGTACGCTTTGCCTTCCTGCACGTACAGCGGCAGCGTGAACTTCAGGAACTCCTGGATCCGCTCCAGAAAGCCCCGGGCCTGGGCGAAACCCAGGACGTATTCTCCCACCTGCGGCGCCAGGCCGGTGAGGGGCTGCAGGGCCTCCACGAAGTGGGGGTTGGGCAGGCAGCGGGCATCGAACACGAGGTCCGCGTCCACCGGCAGCCCGTGCTTATAGCCGAAGGAGACCAGGGACAGGGCCGTCCGGGACGGCGCCGGCAGATCCAGGAACGAGCCGGCCAGCAGTTTCCGGAACTCGTGCACCGTGAAGCTGGAGGTGTCAATGACCAGGTCCGCCTTGGCCTTCAGGTGAGCCAGCAACGCGCGCTCCGCCCGGATCCCCTCCGGGGCGGAGCCGCCGGGCGCCAGGGGGTGAGGACGCCGGCTCTCGCTGAAGCGGCGCACCAGCACCTCGTCGCTCGCCTCCAGGAACACCACGCGCACCAGGTGGCCGTCCCGCCGCAGGTCCGCCAGGATGTCGAAGAGACCCTCCAGGAAGCGTCCCTCCCGGGCGTCCACCACCAGCGCCACCCGCTCGATCCGCTTCTCCGACTGGGCGCAGAGCTCCGCCACCTTGGGGATCAGGGTGGCCGGGAGGTTGTCGATGCAGAAGAACCCCAGGTCCTCCAGGCAACGGATGGCCGCGCTCTTCCCGGCCCCCGACATCCCGGTCACCACGATGAAATCAATCCCGGTCATCTCATCACCCGGTGGGCGGGGCTACTCCGTGTCATCCTGGCTGTAGCGGGGCAGATCGGCGTCCTGGGTCTCGCCGGCCTGCTGCTCCGAGAGTTGCGCGGCGAAATTGCGCGCGGCGTGCACGCCCATCAGCTTGAGGAGGTGATTGCGCGCCGCCACCTCCACCAGGATGGCGATATTCCGCCCGGCCGAGACCGGGATCCGCAACATCGGGATCGGGACCTCCAGGATGGGGTAGGTCTGCTCCTCGACGCCGAGCCGGTCGTACTCATCCTCGGGGCGCCAGGCCTCCAGCCGGACCACCAGTTCGATCCGCTTGCGGTAGCGGATGGCCGCCACCCCGAACAGGTCCCGGATGTTGATGATGCCCAGGCCGCGGATCTCCATGTGATGGCCAATCCGGCTGGGCCCCCGACCGATGACGATGCGGTCGCTCTCCCGCTCCACCTCCACCACGTCATCTGCCACCAACCGGTGCCCCCGGGTGACCAGGTCCAGAGCGCACTCGCTCTTGCCGGTCCCGCTCTCGCCCAAGAGCAGCACGCCGATCCCGTACACGTCCACCAGGACCCCGTGCAGCGTGGTTTCTGGTGCGGCTCCCTCCACTGTCATCCTCGTCCGTGGCTGCCGCCGCGGCTCAGGCCTCGGGCTCGATCAGCCCGTAGTGGCCATCTCGCCGGCGATAGACGACGTTCACCTCTTCGGTCAGGGCGTTGCGGAACACGTAGAAGCTGTGTCCCAGCAGATTCATCTGCAGGATGGCCTCGTCCACTCCGGCCGGTTTGATCGCAAAGCGCTTGGTCTTGACCACGGGCGGCTCCTCCTCGACCACCGGGGCCACCGCGGCCACGCGGCCCCCGCGGTTGGTCCCCCGGGTCGCATGGGCCACGATCCGCCCCTTGTAGCGTAGGATCTGGCGTTCCAGCTTCTCCGCCACCAGGTCAAGGGAGGAGTACATGTCGTCGCTCTCCTCCTCCGCCCGGATGGTGAGGTCCCGCACCCGCAGGGTAACCTCCGCGATCTGCCGGTGCTTGGCCACCGACAGGACGACGTGAATGGCAACGATATCCTCCAGGTACCGGGTGAGTCGGTTCAGCTTCTCCTCGGCGTACCCCCGGAGGGCGGGAGTGATGTCCAGGTTCCTCCCCGTGACGGAAAATTGCATGGTCGGACTCCTTCCGGAAACTGCGGGTCGGACGGAGTGAAGCGCTCCCGGAGTTGGCCGGTCGGCCGGGACCCTGCCGAGAAGCGGACTCTCCGGATTGCCGGGCGTGTGCATGTGTCGGTGGTGCATCCTCTGCTGCGGTGCATGCGGGGGGCGCAGCTCAGTAGCGTTTGCGCCGGCTGGAGGCGGGGATCCTGAGCTGGCCCCGGTACTTGGCCACGGTCCGGCGGGCGATCTCGACCCCGTGCTCTCGTCGCAGGATCTCTACGATCTTCTGGTCGGAGAGGGGCCGGCCGCTGTCCTCGACGGTGAGCAGCTTGTGGATGAGGTCCTTGACCTTGAGGGAGGAGACGGTGTCGCCGCTGGTGGCGGGGACGCCCCGGTGGAAGAAGTACTTCAGCTCGAACAGCCCCTGCGGGGTGTGGATGTACTTGTTGGTGGTGACCCGGCTGACCGTGGATTCGTGCATGCCGATGTCCTCGGCCACTTCCTTCAGGGTGAGGGGACGCAGGGCCGTGATCCCATCATCCAGGAACTTGCGCTGGAACTTCACCAGGCTCTCCGCCACCTTGTAGAGGGTCCGCTGCCGCTGTTCGATGCTGCGGATCAGCCAGAGGGCCGAGCGCATCCGGCCCTCGAGATACTCCCGGACCTCCTGGCCGTTCCCTGCCTTGTTGGCCAGGATGGTCCGATAGTAGGGGCTGACCCGGAGGCGCGGGAGCCCATCGTCGTTCAGGACCACCACGAACCGGTCATCCACCTTGACGATGTAGACGTCCGGCGTGATGTAGCGCGGGTCCTCGGTGCCGAAGGTCCGCCCCGGTTTCGGCTCCAGGGTGGTGATATATTCCACCGCCGCCTGGATCTCCTTGACCGGCACACCCAGCGTTCCCGCCAGCTTCTCCCACTGCCGTCCTTCCAGCTCCCCCAGGTGGGCCGAGATCAGCTCCTTGGCCAGGGGGTGCTGGTCCGGGCGCGTCTCCAGTTGCAGCAGCAGGCACTCCCGCAGGTCCCGGGCTCCCACCCCGGTGGGCTCGAAGCGCTGCACCAGGCGCAGCGCCTCCTCCAGCCGCGGGATCCCGACCCCGGCCGAGGCGGCCAGGGCCTCCAGCGGCTCCTTCAGGTAGCCGGACTCATCCAGGTTGCCGACCACCAGCATCCCCAGGCGCAACAGCTCGGGATCCGAAGTGCTGAGGTGGAGCTGGAACAGCAGGTGATCCAGGAGGGAGTGGGGCTTGGTGAGGTGGATCTCCGCGTCGAACCGCTCCAGCTCCTCGCGCGGGATCTGGGGCCGGTAGTCCGAGGCGTCCTGCAGGTAGCTCTCCCAGTCGAAAGCGTCGATCCGGTCCGCCCGTTCGTCCTCGGCCTTCTCCGCCTCCGCGCGCTCGGGCTCCGGCGGATCCTGCTCCTGGGAGAGCTGGGGATCCGTCGTCTCCTCCAGCACCTCCTCCAGGACCGGGTTCTCTTCCAGATGCTGCACCAGCTCCTGGACGAGCTCCAACCGCGAGAGCTGCAGCAGGCTGATGGCCTGCTGCAGCATCGGCGTCATGATCATCCGCTGCGTCTGCAGCATGCGGAGCTTGATGTCGAACGCCATGGGTGCGTGCCCCGTCCCCGTCAGAGGGAAAAACGTTCCCCGAGGTAAATCTCGCGGGCGACCTCGTCCGCCGCCAACTGGGCGGCCGTGCCGGACAGCAGGATCTGTCCCTCATGAATAATATAGGCCCGGTCCACGATCTGCAAGGTCTCGCGCACGTTGTGGTCCGTGATGAGCACCCCGATCCCGCGATCCTTGAGCTGTCCGATGATGCCCTGGATGTCGTAGACCGCGATGGGATCGATCCCGGCGAAGGGCTCGTCCAGGAGCATGAAGCGGGGTTCGGTGGCTAACGCCCGGGTGATCTCGGCGCGCCGCCGCTCGCCCCCCGAGAGGGTGTAGGCCGGGCTCTTGGCCAGGTGGGCGATGTTCAGCTCCTGCAGCAGGGCCCGGGCGCGCCCCGCCCGGTCTCTCGACGGCACGCCCAGCGCCTCGAGAATCGCCAGGATATTCTCCTCCACGGTCAGCTTCCGGAAGATGGACGGCTCCTGGGGCAGGAACCCCATCCCCCGGCGCGCCCGCTGATGCACGGGCAGGGAGGTGATGTCCTCCCCGTTCAGGAGGACCCGGCCGGAGTCGGGACGCGTCAGGCCCAGGATCATGTAGAAGGCCGTCGTCTTGCCGGCCCCGTTGGGTCCCAGCAGCCCGACCACTTCGCCCGCGTCCAGCGAGAGGCTCAGATCCGACACCACCACCCGCTGCTTGAAGGCCTTCACCAGTTTCTCCGTCCGCAGGGAGTGCTCCATCGCGTCGATCGTCATCGGTCCGTCGGTGGCGTCGAGGAGGGGCCTCATCGACGGGCGCCGCCCCGCTCTCGCGCCTCGCCCCGCTTCGGGTAGAGCACGGCGTTGACCCGCTCCCCATCGCAGCCGTCCACCTGGCTCCGATCCTCCCGCAGGAGCAGCGTGATCCGGCACCCGGTCACCACATCGCTGTCCTGCCACACCTTGGGATGGCCGAGGAGCACGGCGCGGTCTTCCCGCGGGAAGTACTCCGCCCGCTCCGCCACGCCCCGCCGCTCGCCGTAGGAGAGGCGGACGTTCCCCGCCGCCATCGCCCGCTCGATCTCCTCCATGCGGTCATCGAAGAAGAATTCGATCCGGTCCGCCAGGATGCTGAGGCCCCGACCCCGGTCGTTGGCCGCCACGTTGCCCTGGTAGATCGCCACCCGGGCCTTGCGATTGACCTCCAGCGTGTCGGCCGAGATAGTGATGGGCGCGCCCTCCTCCGCAGCTCGGGGAACCCCCGGGGCGACCGCACCCAGCAGGAGGACCAGCGGCAGCCATCGCGAACAGTTCATGGAGCGAGGCTCCTCCCCGCCGGCCTCGGCGCCGATCCTGGCGCCGGTGCCCCGGCCGGCGCCGGGGCGGTCGCTGGCGACCGCAGTTGTGAGGTGATGTTCTGGAAGATCCGAACCTGTTCCAGGCCGGTTTCCGCCTCCAGGCCGCGGCCGCGGCTCAGCCAGCCGCCGCGGCTCACCGTGACCGGCTGGTCGGTCTGGAGGCGCCGGGACGCAGCCAACCAGCGGAGGGCCTCTGTCCGGAGTTCCGTCCCCTGGTCCGAGCGGCCGACGACCCCGCCCTCCAGCCGTACGTCCTTGGTCGTGAGGTCCACCGTCGCCTTGTTGGCGGTGCACGTGAACTGTCCCTGGGTGGAGTAGAGCGTGACCTCCACGGGGCGGGTGACCCGGGAGAGGACCGTGTAGCCCTCCCGCTCGTGCACCTCCGCACGGTCTGCCCGCAACTCCCATAACCTGGACCCGCCACGGGTCTCGATCATGTGAATTTGCCGGAGGGTGATATCGGGTGGGGAGGAGACGGGCGGGGAGGGGCCGGCCCCGGACACGTGGCTGGGGACGAAACCCGCCAGGACCAGTGGACAGGCAATCAGGGGAACCCAGCGCATCAGCCGCCACATGACGGCAATGCTATAACATAGGGGCGCGCGGAATGTAAAGCAAATCTCGTGCCGGGAGAGACACCCGTGCCCCGATCAGGTCACCCCAGCGCCGAGATGCCGGTGATGTCCCGCCCCAGGATCAGGGTGTGGATGTCGTGGGTCCCCTCATAGGTGAAAACCGACTCCAGGTTCAGCAGGTGCCGGATCACGGGATATTCGTCGACGATGCCGTTGGCCCCGTGGATGTCCCGGGCCAGGCGGGCGATCTCCAGGGCTGCCGCCACGTTGTTCCGCTTGGCCAGCGACACCTGCGTGTGCCGGAGCCGGCCGGCATCCTTGAGCCGCCCGAGCTGCAGGCACAAGAGTTGCGCCTTCGTGATCTCGGTCAGCATGTGGACCAGCTTCTGCTGAACGAGCTGGAACGACGCGATGGGCTTCCCGAATTGGATGCGCCGGCGGCTGTACGTCAGAGACGCCTGGTAACACGCCACGGCGGCGCCCACGGCCCCCCACGCGATGCCGTAGCGTGCCTGGTTCAGGCAGGACAGGGGCGACCGCAGGTCTTCGGTCTTCGGCAGAAGGTTATCGCCCGGGATGCGGCAGTCTTGGAAGGAGAGTTCCGAGGTCACCGAGGCGCGCATGGAGTGCTTCCCGTGGATGTCCCGGGCGGTGAAGCCGGGCGTCCCCTTCTCCACCAGGAAGCCGCGGATCACGCCGTCCAGTTTGGCCCAGACCACGGCCACGTCGGCGATGCTGCCGTTGGTGATCCAGAGCTTGGTGCCGTTCAAGACGTACTCGCTCCCCACCCGCACGGCCTTGGTGGCCATGTTCCCCGGGTCCGAGCCGAAGTCCGGCTCGGTCAGGCCGAAGCAGCCCACGGCCTCGCCCGCGGCCAGCCTTGGCAGCCAGCGCTGTTTCTGTGCCTCGGAAGCGAAGGTGTGGATCGGGTACATGACCAGGGACCCCTGGACCGACGCGAAGCTCCGCACGCCCGAATCGCCCCGCTCCAGCTCTTGCAGGATCAGCCCGTAGGCGACGTTATTGATGCCCGCGCACCCGTAGCCCTGGAGGTTGGCGCCGAGAAACTCCAGCTCACCCATCTTCCGGACGAGGCCCGTCGGGAACTTCCCCTCGCGGAAGTGCTGGGTGATGAGGGGGAGGATCTGCTCGTCCGTGAAGGCCCGGGCCAGGTCCCGCATCATCCGCTCCTCCTCCGAGAGGAGTCCCTCGACCTCGTAGTAATCCACGCCCGTGAATCCACTCATGACGCTCCCCCCTGCCTCACCGCGTGAACCGAGGCGCCTCGCCCGGTTTCCTGGGGTTGCCCCGTTTCGCACCCCCCGCGCCCTGGGCGCGGGACGCCAATCCCGGCTCGCGGGCCTCAGAGCGGCAGGCGCGTGCCGATCCCCTGGATCGTCGCCTGCTCGAAGATCCGGACCGCCGTCACCATGTCCTCGATCGCCAGCCCCAGGTGCATGGCCATCGTCCGCTGCGCGGGTGACGTCCGCCCCGGTTTCTTCCCCGCCACCACCTCGCCCAGATCGCCCTGCACGGCGGGGGTGCCCTGGAAGTATCCCAGCGTCCGGTAGAACACCATCTGGGCCACGTCATCGGTGTAGAAAAGGTCCATGGCCCCGATGGCCTCCGGGGTGAACTGGGAGTCGAAATCCACCGGCATGCAGAAGGCGCCCGGCTTGATCCATTCGGGGCGTATGACCGAGGTCGGGTGCTTCAGGATCTCTGCTGCGGTCACGATGATGTCGGCGTTTCGCACCGCCGATTCGCAGTCCTCGGCCGCGACCATGTTGACCCCATGTGTCGCCTGCATTTCTTGGACAAAGCGCTCCAGGTTCGCTCGGACTCGGTCGTACGCCTTGACGAGCCGAATAGTCGGGAACTGGACCAGCATGGCCTCCAGGTGGCTCCGCCCCTGTACCCCGCAGCCGATGATGGCTAGCCACGCGGCGTCTTTGATGGCCAGGTACTTACCCGCTACGGCGCTGGCCGCCCCTGTCCGCTTCGCAGTGATCCAGGTACAGTCCATGATGGCCATGGGAAGGCCCGTTTCAGGATCGTTCAACATCACGAGACCACTGATAGTCGGCAGACCCCGGGCCTGGTTCTTTATGAAGTTTCCGACCCACTTGATTCCGGCGGCGCGCGGCGAGGCAACATACGCCGGCATGGCATGCAGGAAGTCATCGGGCGCCGGATGGACCCCGATCTTGGCCGGCATCTCGACCCGGCCTTCCCCCTTCTCCCGGAAGACCGCCTCCACGGCAGCGATGATCTCCGCCATGGGAAGGCCGACCTTTTCGACGTCCGCCCGGGACAGGTACAGCAACTCACTTCCCATACTGCCCCCGCGTCTCCGCGTCGCCGTTTCCCCGGTTCGCTGCTGCCTCCGGCCTTCTGCCCCTGCTCCCCTCCTCAGCTCACATCGATCTGCGCCCGCTGGAGCTTCCCGCTGTAATCAATGTACACCGTCTTCCATTCGGTGAAGATGTCCATCACCTGCCGGCCGCCCTCCCGATGGCCGTTGCCCGTCTGGCGGATTCCCCCGAAGGGCAGATGCACCTCCGCCCCGATGGTCGAGGCGTTCACGTACGTGATCCCAGCTCCCAGCATCTCGATGGCGCGGAACGCCTTGTTGATGTCCCGGGTGTAGATCGCCGACGAGAGCCCGTACCGGCTTGCGTTGGCCACCTCGATGGCCTCGTCCAGGCTGGCCACGGGCAGGACGGCCACGGTGGGGCCGAAGATCTCCTCTTTCGAGATCCGCATCTTAGGAGTCACATCGGCGAAGACCGTAGGGGAGTAGAAGAATCCCTTCTTGCATTCCCCCTCCCGGTAGATCTCGCCCCCGCACAGGAGCTTGGCCCCTTCCTTGAGCCCGATCTTGGAGTAGCCATGGATCCGCTTGAGCTGTGTCTCATTGATGACCGGTCCGACATCCGTACTGGGGGACAGCCCATCCCCCAAGCGCAGGCCTTGGGCCTTGGTCAGCAGGCGGTCGGCGAATTCCTTCACCACCTTTTTGTGCACGAGGATGCGCGAGGACGCGGTGCAGCGCTGACCAGACGTGCCGAATCCCCCCCAGATCGTTCCGTCCACCGCCAGATCCAGGTCGGCATCTTCCATCACCAGAATGGGGTTCTTCCCTCCCATCTCCAGCGAGACGCGCTTGTGCTCGGCTGCGCAGGCAATAGCCACCTCGCGTCCGACCTCGGAGGATCCCGTGAAGGAGATCAACGCCACGTCCGGATGCCGGACCAGGGGCGCTCCGGCTTCTTCGCCGAATCCGTGGACGAGGTTGACCACCCCCGGCGGCAGGCCCGCCTCCAGCAGGATCTCCACCAGGCGGACGCCCATCAGCGGGGTATCCTCGGCCGGCTTGAAGACCGCGGTATTACCCGCCACCAGCGCCGGTGCCAGCTTCCACGTTGGGATCGCAAGGGGGAAGTTCCACGGGGCGATCACGCCCACGACCCCCAGCGGAACCCGGAGCGTCATGGCGAACTTGTCCGGAAGTTCCGAAGGTGTGGTCTCGCCCCACAGGCGCCGCCCCTCGCCGGCGATGTAATAGATCATGTCGATGGCTTCCTGCACGTCGCCCCGGGACTCCTTCAGAACCTTCCCCATCTCCCGCGTCATGAGTTGCGCCAGTTCCTCCTTCCGGCGCACCAGGATCTCCCCGGTCCGGAAGAGGATCTCCGCCCGTCGCGGGGCCGGGACCCGGCGCCACTTTGGGAAGTGCGCCTTGACCGCCTCCACCGCCCGGTCCACGTCCCGGTGGTCCGAGCGCGGGAAGCTGCCCAGGATGTCCGTCTTATTCGCCGGATTGATATCGTCGAACGTCGTTCCATTGGCGGCATCAACCCATTTGCCGTCTATGAAGTTCTGAAATCGCTCTGTCATGATCCAAATCCTCCGCGGAAGACACCCGCGCGTCGCGACCCGGCCAGCGTGGTCGCGACCGGTATCCTGTCCGAGAGAGCAGCACGGGACTCGCGCCCGCAGTCCACTGTGACTCTGGAACCGCTCGCCCTCCGGGGGTAAGAAGGAAAGGCCCACGGGAGGTCCCATGGGCAATTGAGGAGTGGGTTCGAAACCGAAGGTTTTACTGCGAGGACATTAACACACCTGACGAGCCGGGAGCAAGTAGGAAACTAGCTGGCGAGCCCGCCAAAATGTTCGGAAAATTATCTCATGTATGACTTTATGTTCCTGTCGTAACCTCCAAAAAAACAGATCAAAAGAATTATTCGATTATGGTCTTGACGAATCCAAAGGGATATGAGTAGACTATAAGTGCCGCTGGGGGGTGCCGCCCCCAGCGTGAGATTGCCGAGACTACTTCTTTTTCTTGGCAGCCTTCTTCGTTGCCTTCTTCTTCGTCGCCACGCAGATCACCTCCTTTTGCAATTACAGTTGCGGAAACGGTCTGAGTCTGCCAACTCAGACGGGGTCGGTACTACTACTACTTCTTCTTCTTGGCCTTCTTCGCCTTCTTCTTGGCCGCCACTTGCATCACCTCCTTTCACGGTTGCGCTCCGAGCCTTCTCATTGAGGTGGGGATGCGTCCGATCTCTCCTCGGCAGCCCCTGTGGGCGCCTTCTCCTCCGCCTTTGCTCACCCCACCCTGCACACTACCCCGAGAAACGGCTACAGAAGTGTCAACTGGGGATTCTTCGTTCGTGTGAACTCCACGGTCCGCTCGATGAACTTCTGGGCGTCCTTGATGGCCCCTTCCACCTCGTATCGGGAGATGGGTTGCCCCGGTTCCTCCAGGATCGCCTGGGAGCGTCGCCGCATCCGATCGAAGGCATTCACCAGGGATCGCATGTCGTCGCCCAGGATAGCTCCCGCCAGCAACACGACCGTGCGTGACTGATCTCGACCGCGCGGGCGCAGCCCCTCCGCCGTAATCATCGCTCGAGCCGCCCGCAGCATCCCCTGATACGCGATCGCATATGCCCACTCCCGGTCAATGCTGGCATTGGCCCGGGCCGTCACCAAGTCCTTGAGCGCCCTGGCGATGAGCGCACTGACCACCTGGAAGTTCGGCTTGATGTCCTCGATGAGCCCTTTCTCCCGCAGGTCCTCATACGGCATCGTCGCGCCCGATGAGCAGGACGTTCCTGCCGCCGAGGACCTCGGTTAGGAAGGGATCCGCCTCCGCCCGTCGTCGCTGAAATTCTCCCTCGTCGAAGACCGTATAGCTGATCTCGCGGCCCAGATGATCCTCCAGGTGCGTGATCGCCTCGTTCAGCTCCGCGAGATCCACGCCGCCCACAATCAACAGGAAGATGGCCCCCACTCCTTCGCCCGGGGGATGGGAATTCATGGAGTACAGCCAGGCCTGCCGCACGCCGGTGATCGGCGCCAGAGCCTCGTAGACCGCCGCCTGCACTCCGACGGTCTTCGTCACGATGCTCTTGATCTCCGAGTAGATGGCGGCCGTCTTGTTCACGCTGTAATAGCGCAGATTGCCGACCTTGTCGCTGAGCAGCAAGCCAGCCTTCTCGAGATTGTCCAGTTCCCGCTTGATGCCGGAGATGTCGCGGCGTAACTCTCGAGCGATTTGTCGAACGTAGTAACGATTGTCGGGATGGGTGAAGAAGAGGCGCAGGAGGTCTACGCGTGTTTGAGAGGAAAAGAGCTTTGTCAGCATTCGCGTCCACCATTCGTTGAGCTATATACAACGACCGTTCTGCCCTTGTCAACACTTTTCTCAAAAAAAATTCACAATCGCGCATCCATCTCTCCTGTCACGGGAGACATCGCTCCTTCACTCTCCACACGCGGATGCGGCGACCGGAGTCGCAGCGCCAGGAGGCCCGCCAAGCCAGGCAACAGCACAAGGATCCACAGGCTCGTGTGCAAACCGAGCAGATCGGCCATGAGACCCGACATGGCCACGCCCAATCCGCCGGCGCCGAATGCCAACCCCAACGTCAGCCCTGACGCCAGGCCGAGCTGCTGCGGGAGCAATTCCTGGGCAAAAACAACGGTGACGGAGAAGGATGCCAGGAGGCTCATTCCCGCCAGCGCCAGGAATAGCCAGCGCGGCGAACCCACCAGCACGAGCGCAGGGGCCATGAGAAACGGGAAGGCCAGGAGCGAAATCGCGATCACCTGCTGCCTCCCGACGCGATCAGAGAGATGACCGCCCAGCAACCCCCCAAGCGCCCCAAAGAACAGAAAGATGAATAACGCGCGCCCTGTCCACATGAAGGCGACGCCCTGGTCGAGGAGGAAGAGCGGAAGGAAGATGATCAGTCCGGAGTAGCCCCAGGACCGGAGGGAGATGAGGACGCACAGAGCGGAGAGTTTTACCCAGGGGATCGGGGACGTTCCCTGGGCGTGGCCTCGCTCGGGGTCTCTGGTTGGGACCTCGATTTCGCGGCGATACCAATGAATCGCGGCGGCCATGAGGCAACCGGGGATCATCAGGAGCGCGGTTCCCTTCAGGTTGAATCCCGCCAGCATCCAGGTGGCCAGGATCGGCCCCAGCGCGAAGCCCAAATTCCCGCCAGCGGCGAAGAAGGACATCCCCAGTCCCCGCTGAATCCCCGAGGCGTGCGCGGCGGCCATGGATGCCACCGGATGGAACGCGGCGGTGCCGACACCCGTCAGGGCCAGGACCAACACCAGGACCCAGTAGCTCGGCACCAGCCCCAGCATCCCCATGAGAACGGCCGTCCACACGATGCCGGCCGGCAGGAACCATTGCGTCTGCCAACGATCAGAGATCCACCCGAAGATCGGCTGGATCATGGATGACGAGATCAGCAGCACGGCCGCCGCCAACCCGATCTGCGAATAGGTCAGGCCGAATCGATGCTGAAGGAGCGGCAAAACGACCGGCAGGATGTTCTGACACGAATCCACGACGGCGTGGCTCAGCAGGATAAGTGCGATCGGCCGCCGGCGCACGGATCACCACCCCAGGGACAGGCGCGCCCCCGTCAGCAGGACCACCACGACCAAGGCGGGCAGCAGGTTGGCGACGCGGATGCGCTTCACCTCGAGGAGCATCAATCCGATGGCCAGGATCAAGAGGCCCCCGGTGGCGTCAGCTCACTCAGGATCTCGGCGCGCAACAGGAACGCGAGCTGCGCCCCCAGGAGCGTGAGCGCTCCCTGGAGCACCAGCACCGTGACCGCGGCGAAGCTCACGCCGATCCCCAGACTGGAGGCAAAGGCGACGGAGGCGGCCCCATCCAGCATGGATTTCGTGTAGATGATCTCCGGGTTGCCGCTCATGCCTTCCTGGATGATCCGCTGCAGGCGCTCCGGCAGCCGCTTCCCCACCGCCAGGCCAATCCCGCTTCCGAGGAGGACGGCCGCCACATTCACGAGGGTCCCGCGCACGCCCGCACCCGCGACTCAGCGTTCGACCGGTTTCGACGGCGAAGATTGCAGGGTCGGACACGTTCCCTGCAAAAGACAACGGGGCCAAGGATGCCCCAGCATCCTGGCCCCGTCAAGGTGAAACCCCGCCGGAGGCGGGGTCAGTTCAGCACCGGCTCCTTGTCCGGGTGCAGGCGCTTGAACTTGCCCAGGAGCGCGCCCCGGTCTTCCGTGATCTCCGGATGCGGCACGATACAGGCCACCGGGCACACGGCGATGCACTGGGATTCAGTGAAGTGCCCGACGCACTCGGTGCACAGGTCAGCGTTGATCACGTAGATCGAGTCTCCCTCGCTGATGGCCTGATTCGGGCACTCCGGCTCACAGGCGCCGCAACTGGTGCACTCCTCGGTGATGAATAGGGCCATGAAATGTCCTCCCCTGTCGCGCGGCATGCCGCGCGGTGTTGTTGGAGTATTCGGAACTGCGTCATCAAAATATAGGCAACCCGCCGCATGACGGAAAGAAAAAAACTCCGGATCAGCGCAGAAGGTCGCAAAGGCCTGCACTTGCGGACAATGGCTGAAACCGATTCGTCGGATCCTGCTCGTCCCAATCCTCCCCAGTCTTCGCGCGGAGCCATCACCGCGCACTGTCCACGGGAATCCACTTGGAAGAGGCAGCGACGTCGAACTCGCACACTGCGCCGGTGCGTCAGGCGAGCAGCTTGAGGACGAAGCCGGCGAAAGCGCCTCCCAGGACAAGCCACGCGGAATTCAGGCGCAGCCAGAACACCAGGACGGCCGCCACCAGCCCCAGACCGACCGTGACGCCGTCCACCAGCGCCGCACGTCCCAGCTGCCAGGTGACCGTGGCCATCAACCCGAGCGACGCGACGTTCACCCCGTCCAGGAAGCCGGCCGCCCACGAGGAACGCCGCAGGCGCGGGATGAGCGGATTGCTGGCCGCCACAAATACAAAGGATGGAAAGAAGATGCCCCAGGTAGCCAGCAGCGCGCCCGGAACCCCTGCCACGACGTATCCGATGAACGTCGCGGTGGTGAACACCGGGCCCGGGGTGAACTGGCCCACGGCGATGGCGTCCATGAGTTGCTGGTCGGTCAGCCATCCCCAGCGCTGCACGAGATCCGCCCGAAGGAACGCCAGCAGCACGTACCCACTCCCGAACAGGATCGAGCCCACCTTGAGGAAGAACGCGGTCAGGCCGAGGAGGCTGACGGGAGCGCCCGCTACGGTGCTTGCCATCGCGGCGGCACCCGGCGACGTCGCGAGCATTACTGGTCCCGCCAGCGCGACGGCACCCGTCGGCCGAGCCCACGGCCCCCGAAGGTTCGCCAGCGCCATGACCACGATCCCGCTGGCGAACAGGAGCAGAACCTCGTTGACCCCCAGGAAGGAAAGCCCGACGACCGCGACGCCGACCGCCCCGGTGAGCGGCCCCTTGACCGCCTTGGTCGTGAAGCCCCACAGGGCCTGGATCACGATGGCGATGATGACCGGCTTCACCCCGTACAGCAGCCAGATCGCCTCGGGGAGCGAGCCGTACCGGACATACGCCCACGCCAGGGAAAGGACGATCACCACCGCCGGAAGGATGAAGCAGGTCCCGGCCACGACCAGCCCGCGCCACCCCGCCCGGGTGAGACCGATGTGGATCGCCATCTCCGTCGAGTTGGGGCCCGGGATCAGGTTGGTCGCCCCCAGAAGATCCAGGAACTGTTCCCGTGTCAGCCAGCCGCGCTTGCGGACGACCTCGTCGTCCATCATGGCGATGTGCGCGGCCGGCCCCCCGAAGCCGATCGTCCCCAGCTTGAGGAAGAGCCGGGCCAGCTCCGCCAGCCGGTGCGCTCCGGTGTCCACCGGGGCCGGCTGTTCTGCTCCTGCGGTCCCTCCAGTCATCAACACTGCCTCCGGGTCCCGGGACGCCTCCCCGCTCCATTCCGCCGACGCACCAAGGACATCTCCTTCAAGGACTCCCGGGACTGCTCGCTATCTGAGAACGGACGGGCATCGTAAGCCTTGTGCCGCGAATTCGTCAAGCCGCCATCTCTGTTGCAGCGGGACGCCGAAGATGCCCATAGACCCGCAGCATGTTCGCCTCGAAGAGGAGGACGCCTCCCTCGAAGAGGAGCAGGCCGGCCCGCAGGCCGGCGACGGACTGCAGCAGGAATGCAGTGGCAGCCAAGATGATGCCCGGGATCAGGAGGAAGAAACTCCAGGCCTGCCACCGCTCCGAGTAAAGCTCGCTTACCTTCGGCACGGGCTCGTCGTGGACGATGGGCGAGTAGCGGTGCAGCCACACCAGTAGCGGGATGACTCGATAGCTCATCCCGATGATCATGAGGGTGATCCAGCCGACCAGTCCAAGGAAGGCGTAGGCAATCGCAACCCGCGACGCCAGCGCATCATCCCCCAGGAGACCCGAGGCCAGCGCCAGCCCGAAGAGGATCGCCAGCGCCAAGCACCCGAAGGCGGCCAGGACGTGCCGGGTGGACCAGTCCAGCCGCGGGACCTTCCCCTGTCGCCACGGCCGGGCAAGCCGACAAAAGGCAGAGGCAAATCCGAGGACCACCACCAGGCCGAACGGGAACACCCACCGGCTCCGGGTCACCAGCCCAACGAAGAGACCGACGATCCCGGCATTGAGAAGCCAGAGGCGTCTTCGGCTCCGCCGCTCCTCCTCGATGGTCGAGGCGGTGAGGAGCGGGATCATCTTGTGGCCCACCCCCAGGATCATCAGGCTCACCCACCCGAGCGCGGCGAGATGGGCGTGACCCTTGATCGTGGCGAGCACCTGGCCGCCCAGGAAGCCCAACACCTTGTCGAGGGCCATGAGGTTGCCGAGCATCACGGTGGCAGCGAGATACGTGAGGGCCGCCATCAGATACGGCACGGCGACGTCCTTCCGCGGGATCCGGCGCAACGTGAGCGAGACGTTCACAAGAAACAGAATCGTGGCGGCCAGGACCAGGATCCCCCCGGCGGCCAGGCCGCGGTACTGCCCGGTCCAGAAGTGGACGACCATCACTGAAATGCCGACCGCCAGGAGCGGAAACTGCCAGCGCCCCAGCCGCTCGCTGTACAGCGGGGCAGAGAAGATGAGCGGCGCCACCAGGAAGCTGGCCCCCATGATGGTGGTGGTGATCCATCCCAGGGTGATGAGGTGGGTGATGGCCAGCAGGTGCCCCTGGTAGTAGAAGTCCACCAGGTCCTCCGCGCGGAGCACCGCCAGGGCGATCGCCAGGAGCAGGCTGACCTGTCCCGTGATCAGATACCGAAGCGGCAACCACAGGCTGGGTCCGGTGAAGGGATTCTCGGGCCGGACGCGCACTGGTCCGACGGGCCTCTCGTTGGCCACAATTTCGGGATCTCGGGTCATGGCGAATCCTCCTCCCGCATCTGCCCCACCATAACCCGCGGAGTGCAGCGGGTCTGTGACTTCGGTCGCATCCCACCCCACTGCATGATCCAGGTCATACCGGTACCCCGGTTCCCTAGCGCACATTGGAGGCAGCGCCTCAGATCGCGCCGTGCAGCATGCTTGTCTCGATCCGGTCGGGGGAGGCCCCGCAGGGGGTGTGGTCATGGACTTTCAGGCGAGTCAGGAGCACGAGATTTTCCGCAAGGCCGTGGCGCGCTTCGCCCAGGAGGAACTGGCCAAGCACGTCAAACCCATGGAGGTCTCCGACACGTTCCCCGTGGAGGTCTTCCGCAGCCTCGGGCAGATGGGCTTCCTCGGCGCCCACTTCCCTGAGGAATTGGGGGGGGCCGGCGCCGACTTCACCAGCTTCTGCATCTTCATCGAGGAGGTTGGGCGTGTCTCGGCGGCCATCGCCGTGAACGTCCTGCTCCACACGCTTATGGGCGCCGCGCCCGTCTTCCTGGTGGGGACCGAGGCGCAGAAGCGGGAGCACTTCACCCCGGCCATCCGTGGGGAGAAGATCGTCGCGGCCGGACTGACCGAGCCCAACGTGGGAAGCAGCGCGGCCGACATCGAGACCACGGCCAAGCGGGTGGACGGCGGGTGGCGGATCACCGGGTCCAAGATGTTCACCAGTAACGGGCCCTACTGCG
>Ga0156237_1206_pt2 | contig 32398 bp, 28 predicted proteins | sample RifCSPlowO2_12_FD_107884 | JGI IMG/M metagenome (GOLD analysis project Ga0156237, IMG submission 107884) | candidate division NC10 bacterium RIFCSPLOWO2_12_FULL_66_18
GGTGTCAAGCTAAAAGTATGTGAATATTCAAATAGCAGCGAGGTGGTGACACTTGGCCCGACCACACTGTCATCGGATCCCCACCAGAGTGATCAAGCCGAAGCTCACCACCGCCATGAAGGTGGCCGCACATAGGCCAGCATAGAAGGGCCGCAGTCCGATCTTCCGCATGTCGACAACGTCGGTTTCCAGGCCGACGCCGGCCAGCGCGCAGACGAGCAGGAACTGGGATGCGGTCTGGATGGCGTGGCGCATGGTTGAGGAGAAGACCCCCAGGGAATTTAAGACCGCCATCCCCAGGAAGCCGAGGACGAAGAGAGGAATAATCTGATGCAGCGCGATGCCTTTTCCCGCGCCCGTCGGCCCCCCCTCGGTCTGGCGCCTCTTCAAGGAAATCCACCTCAGCGCCAAGATGACGGGGGCCATAAAGAGATTGCGGGTGAGTTTTACCACCGTGGCGACCTCCCCTGCCTTCTGGCTATAGATGAGGCCGGTGGCTACGACCTGACTGGTGTCGTTCACCGCCGTGCCGGCCCAGGTCCCGAAGAAGGTGTCGGACAGACCCCAGAGGTGTCCCACGAGGGGATAGACCACGACCGCGAGCAGACCAAAAACGACGGTGGTGGCCACGGCCAGTGAGGTCTCCTCGTCTCGCGCTTCGATGAGGGGCGCGGTCGCCACGATCGCCGATACCCCGCAGATGGATGTCCCGACCCCCAGGAGCGTTCCCAGGCGGTCCGACATCCCCATGCGCATGCTGACGGAGCGCACGACCAGGATGGCCAGGACGATGCAGGTCGCCACCACCAGGACGGCGGCTGCCCCCGTGGTGACCACCTGGCCGAGGCTCAACTGGGCCCCCATGAGGGCGATCCCGACCCGGAGAACTTTATTCATCGCGAATCTCGTCCCTGGCTTGCACCCGTCGGGCACCCCGATCAGGTTACGGATCAAGATCCCCAGCAGAATAACGATCGCGATCGCGCTGACCACCGTCCTTCCGTTTACCGTGATTTGATCCTGGATGAACCATGCGGGTAGGCTGATGGCGAGAATCAGCGCGAACCCCGGGGTATATTTCAGCATGCCGCCTCCATGAGTTGCTTCCTCACCGGCGGGTCCCCGGGCCCCAGGACCCCTCTTGGCGTGCCCTAGCCCGTCTTAGCCGATTCAGCCGCCAGTCCAGCATTGTTGGTTAAATTTCCACAAGGGTACGTAAAATGGCGCTTGTTGAGCCTGTTCGGCTCATATATTTTCGACGAGGCCTTGCAGGCGCTTTAAGCGTGTTTTCTTGATCCGATTGGGCAAATTGTACCTCCGTGCGCCGGGCGATGGACGCTGCGGCGAGCCCCGCACGAGGGATCCCTTGATCTCCGGCCGGTAGCTGCCCTCCTTTCGATGAACCTCCAACAAACAGGCTGATTGAAGAAGCCGCCCGATTCGTATATCACTCCGGGGCGCCGAAGCGTCCTTCCGACGGATGTGTTCATTCTCCCAAACCAGCGCCCGCTTCTCTCAGGAGGCCCGCCATGCCCCGGATGCAGATCCTGAACCCGCTCGAGCGGGAGGCGTTCGAGACCCCGCCGATGTTCACCAGCGTACAGCGCAAGCAGCACTTCGATTTCCCTGTGGGGGTCCAGCGGACTGCCGCAAGTCTCCGCACGCCGGCCAACCAGCTGGCGTTCCTGCTGACCTGCGGCTACTTTGCCGCGACCAAGCGATTCTTCCCCGTCCAGACCTTCCACCCCCGGGACCGCGGGTACGTCGCCGACCACGCGGGCCTCGGGAAAGAGCCGATCGACCTCACGCTGTACGACCAGCAAATCATGGCCCGACACCGGGCGGTGATCCTGGACTACCACGGCTTTCGTCCGTTCGAGGCAGCGAGCTGCCCGGGGCTCCTCGAGGAGGTCGCGCGGCTGGTGCACGCGCAGCTCAAGCCCAAGGTCATCTTCTGGCGCTGTGTCGACGTGCTCGTCCGGGAGAAGGTGGAGGTGTCAGGCTACTTCCGCCTAGCCGCCCTGATCCTGCGGGCCGTCAACCGCCGGAACTGGACGCTGATCGCGACCTGCGAGCGCACGCTCACCCCCGAGATGCGCGCGCGCCTGGATCCGCTGCTCACCCAGGAACCCGCGGAAGCGGGAGGGGTCCCCGGGAGAACCACCGCCTACAAGCTGACCGGGCTGAAGAAGTTCTCTCAGTCGACCAAGCCGGCGAAGGTCAAGGCGCGGGTGGCGGATCTGGACCTCCTGGCGGGGCTGTACCACCAGCTCCAGCCGGCGCTCACGGCCCTCGTGCTCACCCACGAGGGGATCCAGTACTACGCCCACAGCGTCCTCAAGGCGGACGTCTTCCAGCTCACGCGCCGGCGCGCGGGCCACCGGTACCTGCACCTCATCGCGTTCCTCGCCCACCAGTACTACCGGCTTCAGGACAACCTGGTCGCGGTGCTGCTCGGCACCCTGCAGAGCTTTCACAATAGCGCCCTCCGCGAGCATAAGGAGCAATGCTACCTCCGCCGGGCGCAGCACGCGCTCGCGCTGCAGCAGCTCGTGGGCTCCTTCGAGACCGGCCTCGCGGCGCTCACGACGATCCAGGCCGGGTCCCCCATTAATCGAGAGATCCTGGACCATGGACGGTTTAAAGGCGTCTGCTGAGCCTCCGGCAGATCTATGACCGAATCACGTGATAAACTGCCCATCATGCACCAGTCCCTGGGATATTCTTGAATGTCATGCGTGTGAGAATGGTCTCCACCTCGTGCTCGGCAAGCGCAAGGGAGCCCTCCGTCTTGGCTTTAATGGCCTCCGATAACTCGCGTCTGGCCAGCGCCACCGAGGCCTCGTCATGGGGCAACCTTAGTTGTGCAAGCTTCAACGCGGTGGCGCTCGATTCGGCCAAGGTATTCACTCCCCAAAACGGAGTCCATCGATTCCCAACAAGACTCGGCGCAATCGGATGAACACGCTCATGTCCGTGGCCCCTCATCTCAAGCACAGAGCGGACGAAAGGATCGAGTTCTGCCACAAACGCATAATCGCCCACCATGGGCTTATACGGATGCACAGGAATGCCGCTTACCTCAGCGGCGAGTCGCGAGTACTCTGTGAGACGGGACAGGTCGATGCCGGTGCGGACGCCGTACAGAATCTCAAGGGCGACGACTACCTCATCTAGAGCGGCCAAGCCGGCATGAATGCCGAGTCCGTTCATCGCGGCATCGATCCCAGCGGCCCCCCCAGTCACCGCCGCAACCGCAGCCGCCGTCCCCAGCCCGAAATTGTTGTGGAGATGGGGCACGAGGTCGATGGGTTTGACAAGCAGGCGGAGGAGGGTTCGGAGGTAGTATCGCCAAGCCTCCGGGACTGTCGCGTTCGTGTTCTCATGAATGCTCACGTAGGCAAGTTCGAGATCGACGATTCGGTCCAAGCGAGCGGCAGCCTCGGGAGGCGCCATGTGTTCAATGCGGCCACCGAGGGTCGTCGCAACCAGCGCGCCGCGCGAGCGCGCATACGCGGCCAGTTCCCTGAACACCGCCACGGGGTCTGGCTCAATAATCACCCCATCCGCTCCAGCATCTAGCACCTGATCGACGCTGTCTTTACGCGCCCACGCTGACCCAAAAACCTTCATCCGCTGGCGTGGGACGTCTCGGATCTTCCTGAACATCTCCATGACCTGCGGCGTTGGCGGCTGGGTCCCGTGGACAACGTCGATTTCAATGATGCGGACCCCGATCTCCGCCGCTAGCGTGGCCATGGCGACGGCCCCGGAGACATCCCAGCGGGATCCGGGGATGGCCGTCATATTGCGAATCGTTGAGTCCAACATGAAGATCTCAGGTCGTGCCTCATAGTCACGCCGGACCTCATCGCTAAAGTTGAGAGGATTGACCTGCCACTTTCCTTGATTCAGCCACATGTGCGACCCTACTCCATTGGGGCCGATCCTCGATCACCAGCCTTGCTGTGGTCAGGGCTCGGTGAACCGATAACGCGCCAGGGCGGACTCGTCCAGTGTCGCGCCAAGTCCTGGCGCGGTCGGGACGGCCACAGTCCCCGTCTCCATGACCAAGGGGTCCTGGACCACGTCTCCCGTGAGCTTCGTAGGACCCACACACTCGCAGGCCTCCAGGAGGTTGGCGCTCACTGCGGCCACATGTAGCTCGGCTAGGGTGTTCAGCGTCAGACCGAAGCCGTGCCCGATCACGCAGCGGATTCCTGCCGCGTCCGCCATGTCGATGGCCTGGAGACACCGGAGCAAACCCCCCTGCTTCATCACCTTGACCTTTATGTAGTCGGCGGCCTCGAGGCGGATGATCGCGACCAGGGTGTCGGGGCCGACGATTGCCTCGTCAGCCATCACCGGGATGTCCACAGCCCGGCGAACGCGTGCGAGGCCTTCCAGGTTATTGCGAGTGACTGGCTGTTCAAGGAGGACGACTCGCAAGGGGGCTATAGCCCGGGCCAGGCGGATGGCGGAGTCTACATCGAACGCCTCGTTCGCGTCTACCCGGATCTCCATTTCCGGGACCGCTGCCCGGACCGCGGCCACCCGATCCCGGTCTACCTCCGCTCCTGCCCCCACCTTGATCTTCGTAGAGCGATAGCCGCGCTTCCAGAAATCCCGGGCGGCGGCGGCGGCCTCCTCCGGGTGGCTCATCCCGATCCAGCCATTGAGCCGGATCGTGTCCTTCACAGCCCCGCCCAGGAGGCGGTGGGCCGGGACCCCTAATGCCTTTCCGTTCAGGTCCATCAGGGCCATCTCAACGCTGGCCTGCGCGTCCCACGCGCCCGGCGCCGCCTGTTCCATCACGGCCAGGGCCGATCGTATGCGGGTGGCATTGACCCCCAGGAGCGCCGGGGCAAGTCGCTCCCGCACCACGCGGAGGATCCCTTCCGGCGTCACCTCGCTGTAGCCATGATCGGGGTCCACATTCCCCGCCCCCGCGAGCCCGACGTCTGTCTGGACACGCACCACCACACTCCGCTGGACAGATTTCACTGCGTGCGCGTTCTTGAAAGTCCCCCGGAGCGGAACCTCCACCAACCAGGTGTCAATGCCGGTGATCTTCATTGCACGTCTCCTGGCCCGTCCTTCCAGCGCCGGGGCTTGTGGTCATACCCCTGTACCTCCGCCTGGCACTCCGGACAGCGGAAGGGGCCGCTCCCCGCCTCCATGGTGACCGTCACCCGTTGCCCTTTGACGTCCAAGTCCACGCTGATCACTGTCCAGGGCGGGGCGAGACCAAGGATTGCCCAGTAGAGCTCTGTATCGCGCATGGCCTCAACCCTCCTTTCAAAGGCTGAAGCATAGCGCGGGAGGGGTCTGCCACCCACACGATTTCCGGAAGAGTTCCATGATTTTGCGGATCACGCCGGGTGGCTGCTGGTTCGGATACGACTCCGGGCAAACGGTTCCGGGTACCACCTCTGTGCCCATTCAGGCCGCAGCCGCTCCAAAAGGCAAGCGCGATCGGCCCATCCTGGGTCGTCGAGATATTCACCGCCACGTGGTCCTCTGGTCGTGTATTGTCCCCAGCGCACCTGCGGGATTCCCGCTTGACCACCATAGCTCGCCTTTTCCGATCTCAGCTGGTCCCGCTCCTTTTCGCATTACCCCATCGGAAGGCCAACGGCTCATAGAGGTCGGGGCGCCGGTCCCGGACCACCGGGAGTTCCTCATGCGCCTTGGCGAGCAGGTCGAGATCCAGGTCGGCGAAGATCACGTCGGCTCCCTCTTTCTCTGACGCGGCCAAGACCTCTCCACCAAGCGGCGAGATAATGATGGTCCGGCCGAAGTAGGTCGACTGATCCTCCTGGCCGGCTCGGTTGACGCCAACGATGTACACGCAGTTCTCGAAAGCCCGGACTCGGAGTGTCATCTCCCACATCTCAGACCGCCAGGCGTGCGACCAGGTGCGGGCGCTGGTTGGCAGAAAGATCACCTCTGCGCCGCGGAGCGCGAGGACCCGGAAGGCCTCCGGGAAGTGCCGGTCGTAGCAGATAAGGATACCGACGCGTGCTTCGTCGACGTTGAAGACCGGGAACCCAAGGTCCCCCCCTGGAAGTAGTTCTTTTCGTAGCTCCGTCGGTATTCTTTGTCACTAACGTTAAGCGGCAAATGCGCCTTTCGGTACTTGCCGATGATCTCTCCCCGTGTGTCGATAATTACGGCGGAGTTATACCGCTCGCCGCCAGGCGTGATCTCGGCGATTCCTGCGACGATATTGACGCCGTGCGCGATCGCGTGTCGGGCCAGGTGCGCCGTGGTCGGTCCAGGGATCGGCTCGAAGAAGTGCCGGTAGTCAGCGTAGTAGTTGGCGGCGAAGAAATACGTCTGGAACAACTCCGGGTAGCAGACGATCTGCGGGCGGCGCCTCAAGGCTTGCTCCAAGAGCACGTCGGCTCGCTTCAGGTTCTCCGACTTGTCCATACCGCAGGGACCCATCTGGATCCCCGCGACCTTGAGGGTGCGTGCCATGAGTAGTTTACTCCACTTACCGCTCCAGCATGTGCAGCACCACCTTGGTGATGGCCAGAAACGTTATCGGCATCAAGGTGCGAATGACCTAAACCATGTTCACCCGGGCGGCGTTGCACTATACGGTTAGATCGACGCCCCGATTGCAGCTCCTCCTGGCCAGGCTGTACCCAGGTGACTCAGGCGATACAGTTCCGAGCCTCAAACACAGCAGGATTCCGGAACCGATCCATATCGATCCTCCGGCCCACGTATTTCCGGGCGACTGCACCGGTTCACTTATGCCTGTGCCCCTGCCAGCGCTTGGGCCACGAGGTCAGGGATCTCGTCGAAGTGCTCTGGCACCAGGGCGCCGGCTTCCCGGAGTAATTGCTTCTTCCGTGTCGGTGAGCCGAGCCCTCGGGTGATGATGCTGCCCGTGTGGCCAAAGCTCATCCCGCGGGGCAGCCCTTCTAGCGCCTCACCGCAGACGAACGCCACCACCGGCTTGGTGATCCGCCGGCTGGCGATCTCTTCCGCCGCAACTTCCTCGTGGCCGGTCCCTGGCTCCCCGAACAGCACCACCGCCCGCGTTTCCGGGTCCGCCTCGAACAACGGCAAGAGATCCACGAAGGCGGTCCCGATCAAGAGGTCCCCACCAATCGAGACGTATGTGCTCTGCCCGATCCCCCGGCGACTCAGGGCGCTGCCGATCTCGCCGCCCATCCCGCCGCTCCGCGAAATGATCCCGACCGGCCCCGGGCGATACATCCGTTCCGGGAACTGCCCCCCGGTCCCTCCCAGCTTGGCCTTCCCCGGGCTGATCATCCCCTGGGAGTTCGGCCCGATCACCCGGATGCCATTGAAGCGCGCCCGACGGAGGATGTCCGCGCTGTCGTGGTGCGGGACGCCCTCCGCCAGGATCACCACTAATGGTATGCCGTTCTCAATCGCCTCCAGCGCGGCATCCCGCACGCCGCGACCGGGGATGAATAGCACTGCAATGTCAGCCGGGCACGCCCGGACGGCGGAGCGGACGCTATCGAAAACTGGGATTCCCCCGACCTCTCCACCCCCCTTGCCCGGAGACACCCCACCCACCACCCGGGTGCCGTACTTCACCATGTACGTGAGGTGGGTCCGCGCCTGCTGACCCGTGATCCCCTGGACCAGGACCCGACTCTGGCCATCTAGCAGGATACTCATAGCCCCGCCTGGCGCACCCGAGCCACGATCCGCTCCACCGCCAGTTCTAGCGAAGTAGTCTCGTCGTAAAATTCCACGCCGGGGACCTCTGCAGCCAGCTCCCGCGCCACCTCTACACCGGGGCCGGCGTAGCGGAAGACCACTGGGAACCGTCGAGCATCCACCCCCAGGTCTTTCAGGGCCCGAACCACGCCACGGACCTTTACGTCGATCGGGATGAAGTTGGTGATGTTCCCTCCGGCAATCAGCCCCGCCAGGCCAGGGCGACCGAGGATCGACTTGGTGGCCAGATACATCTTCTCCTCGACCTTGCCCGGGGTGATGTCGAAGGTAGTGGCTGGCATCTCCCCGAGACGTAGGAAATGGTCGAAGGTGAGTAGCCCGCTTCCCCCGCCTGTCAGCATGCAGGCGATCCGTCCGTCGGCGAACTCGTTGAAGCGAATGGCCGAGCCGGGATCGATGGCGTCAATCTCCCGCATCCGGCGCTCCAGCGGAGTCAGGGGGCGCCAGCCGTTGCTGCTCCCCGGGTCGATGAGCTGGTCCCACTCCGGGTGGCGAAAGTGCGCCTGGTCGTCCACCACCACCACGGCGGAGGGAGCCACAACCTTCCCCACTTCGTCCACCGCCAGAGGATTGACCTCCACCAGAAAGGCATCGTTGGTCCGAAAGACCCGGTAGAGGCGGGTTAGGGTGGCCGCCACATCCAGGAGGTGCTGCCCTATCAGGCCGCCACTCTCGACGATCTCTCGCGCCAAGAACAGCGGGAGGTCCGGCCCCGGCTCGACCGGCCGGGTCACCAGCACATCGGCCCGGTGTCGCACCAGGTCCTCGACCTCGACCCCGCCGGCAGCCGAGAAGAGGACCACCGGGCTCCGGCTCATGCTGTCGAAGGTGAGGGCGCAGAAATACTCCTCGCGGATGTCGACCATGGCCTGGACCAGGACCTGGGTGACGGGAAAGTGCCCCAACGTCCGGCCGAGCAACTCCCGCGCGGCGTCGGCCGCCGCCGCGGGCGTCTCGGCCACCTTGACCGCGCCCGCCTTCCCGCGGCCCCCCGTCGGAACCAGCGCCTTCACCACCACCGGCCCGCCCAGGGCCCGTGCGGCCTCGGCGGCCGCCTCGGGGTCCGCGGCCGCCCGGTACGGCGCGACCGCCACCCCGCCCTTAGCCAGCAAGTCCAGGCTGTGATGTTCCAGCAGGCGCGCCATCGTTCCCTACATCTCTACGACCGTTCCCACGCCCTCAACTACAGCCTTCTCGTACACCAGGATGGCCACCGCCACATCCTCGATGGCGACCCCAATGGATTTGAACAGGGTGATCTCGTCCTCGGCCGTCCGGCCCGGCTTGGCCCGGGTGACAATCTCCCCCAGCTCGGCGGCGATCCGGTCAGCCGTCCACTCGCCGGCCTTGACCGGGATCACCAGGTCGCCGGCCTCCTGCAGGGCCTGCTCGCGGTACTCCACGACGACCCGGCTCCTCCGGACCAGGGCCGCATCCACCTCCCGCCGGTTGGCCAGGTTGGCGCCGATGGCGTTGATGTGCGAGCCCGGCCGGACCCATTCGGCCGCGATCACCGGCTCCCGCGACGTGGTGGCCAGGCAGATCACGTCGGCCTCCCGGACCGCCCGCTCGGCGTCCGCCGTTACCTCGACCTTCAGCCCGGCCTCGGCCAGCCGCCGGGCGAAGGCCTCGCGGTTGGCGGCGTTCCGGCTGGTGGCGATGACGCGGTCCGGCCGGAGCAACGCGGCCAAGTTCGTCACCTGGGTCTCGGCTTGCTCCCCCGTCCCCACGACGGCGAGGGTCTTGGCCCCGGGGCTGGCCATGTACTTGGTGGCCACCGCCGCCGTGGCGCCGGTCCGGAGCGCGCCCAGGAAACGGGCCGCCACGACCGCCAGGAGGGTTCCGGTCGCCGTGTTGTAGAGGAGGACTGTGAACCGGTCCTTGCTCCGGTCCTTGAAGACGGGTCCCACGTACCCGGTGTAGACCTTCACCCCCAGGTAGCTCCGGGTGGGCGGGATCGGCCGCGGGATGGGGAGGACATTTACCGCTGGTAGGACGCGGATGTTCCCGGCGACACCAGGGATCGGCACGGTGACCCGGGCGGCCATCCGGGAGATGCCGTTGGCGAAGTCCTGGAACGCCTGCTCGACCGCCTGCTGCGCCTCTAGTGGGGTTACCAGCCGCCTGACCTCGGCCTCGCTCAGGACGCGGACCTGCCCCATGCCCCCGCTACCCCCTGGCCGTGCGGGGCGGGAGGACCACCTCCGCCTCGCCGGTCGTGGTCGTGACGCCCACCTGGTTGATCCCGGTGATCTGCACCTTCACCACGGTCCCGGCCGCGTCCGGGACCTTCCCGGTCACTGTCCCCTGGTACCAGGTGGTGTCGCCGTAGATGGCCGGGGCCTTGATTTGGACGTACAGCCGCTTCAGGAAGCCATTGTCCCCCATCCAGTTCGTCAGCAGGGGTGAGACCCAGGCGAAACGCATCACACCATTGTCGAACGGCCCGGGCATTCCGCGCTGGGACGCCAGATGGAAGTCCTCGTGCTGCTGCGAGTACTTGACTGGCCAGCCGGTGATCGGATTCTTTACCGCCGTGTGAGGCGCCTTCAGGCAATCCAGAAGTCCGAGGACCCCTGCCCGATACGAAGGACCGATGGCCGCCTGCCAGCAGACCATGTCCCCGATAGTCAGGGGGCCCCGCACCAGCGTTGGGATCTCCTGGTTCATCTCCACGTTTTCGCCGGTCAGGACGCGGGCCCCTGTACAGGTCTCAGCCTTTATCGCCTCCACGATTTTCTCCCGCTCAACCTCGCTGTAGCGGTAGATCGGGCGGTCAAACAATAGCTCCGTGCCCACTTGCGTAGCCCGGATCATCGTCCCGATCGCCTTTCCTACCACCTCGTCCCGTTGGTTCCAGTAGGTCGCCTCGGAGATGATGAAGACTAGGCGTCGCCCAGTACCGCTCTTCTTCTCATACAAGTCCGTCTGCTTGGTGACCGCGCGCAGCGTGTCCCCTTCGAGGATCGGGACCGACCACTGGTACTCCACGCCGCCGATAAGGGAAGACAGCGGTGCCTCGATTGGCGCCCCGTGCAGGATCGGGTATAGGACTGACGTGAGGAACGCCGGCGGGGCAACCAGGCGGCCGTAACGGCTCTTGGCCGCGTAGTCGGGGTCCAGCCAGAGAGGGTTCCCGTCGCTGATACCATAGGCGAAGTGCCGAATGGCATCAGGGGTAACGGCAGTGTTCCAGGAGGTTCGTTCGCGGACTTCCTGCCCGGTCAGTGCGCGGGACCTGGCAACGAACTCATCAATTGTGGCTTGCACGGGATCACCGGACATGGTTAGACCTCCTCAATACGTACAACAATGGGCGGAGGGGATGAGCAATCAGACCACCTGTACCTGAACGCATGCGACCCCGGCTCAAGGGCGAGGGAGCGTGATCGGCTTCCTCCTCCATGCTCGCGGCCGATCTCATCGCAGGCGCTCTTCAGGTATATCACCGAGGTGTTCAAGACCGGCCTGCGCGGTCGGTGCAACGCCCGGCGCGACTCCTGGATTTACGCGGTCCAGCTCCAACATAATGTTGTTTCTAATAGGCTCCCCGAGATTGGGCATGGCCTGCTGGGCAGCTTGGCGACTCCCAAAGAGATACCACACAACGGTCGCTCGGTGGGAAGCAGTAACCTGACCCACGGACGCTTTTTACTGGTCGGTTTGAGGCGAAACTTCTTTAGAAGAGGGTTTTCGGGACGGTTATTCCGCTGAACTCCTCCTCTCCCAGCGGCCTATCGGCCTCGATTCCGAGGACCTTGAGGTAGTGATAGATCTGTTTGAGGTGGAACACAGCTTGCCCCAGCAGCAGGGTGAGCAGGCTGCCGCCGGTCCTCGGCGTGAAGTAGGTTTCCACTACCTTCTCGAGCAGGTGGGTCTGGTTGATTAAGAAATCTTCGAGCCGGGCTGTCAACCCGTTGGCATACTCGACGATCTCCTGGGTCGTCCGGTAGTTGTTGGCGAGGTTGTCGGCCTGCACCAACATCTCATGGGTATAATGCCCGCTACGAACGGCCTGCATGCACGCATCCGTCCGCACGAATAGGTGCCAGCTGAGCTGGCGCAGCGTCCATCCCGTCTCGGGGCAGACCCATTCGAGTTCCTCGTCGGGGATTTGGAGAATGGCGCGCTTTGCCCCCTCGTACACGACCCGGTACTTCTTCAGCATCTCGGCCGCCGAGAGGTCTCCGCCCACCTCGCCGCGAATGCCGAAGGCCTCCTTGAGCGCCGGGACATCGAAGCCCACTACCGCCCGATCTCCCACAACGGTGACCGGTGTCGCCTTCAGGCCGAGGGCGTTCAGCTCCTCCGCCGCCTTGGGGTCGTTATCCAGATCGCGGCCATCGAACTGGATGCCGTTCGACGAAAGGAACTCTTTCGTTAGCAAACAGTTCGTTCACCCCGGGCGGAAATAGACCTTCACATCTGCCATGGCAAGCCTCCCGCCGATTTCTCAGATGCGCGATAGGTCACAAGCAGCGTTCCCTTCGGTCGCTCCGTGTTGCGCCCAGGAAGAGCGCAGGGTCCTCGCCGACGAGTCAAGAGCGGGGCTAGCACCACGCGGTTGCCTACCCACGCCAGCGCCCTAAACCTGAGCGGCAACATCCAGGCGGTGAGCCGCGCCGCCGGGTGCCCAAGCGGGCAATACCTCAGAACCACCATCCCCCTCGACGGCAGGGTATCAAACCTATAGCCACACTGAACTAGAAAGTGCCACCTCTTTACGCGGAGGACCGGAGGACCTCGGGATTCAGGACCCGGCTCGGCGTGCCCGCCAGGTAGTTCTGGATGTTCTCAAGCACGCCTTGGAAGGTCGCCTCGTAAGTCTCCACCGTCACGCCGCCGAGGTGCGGCGTCAGGACCACGTTGTCGAAGGCAAACAAGGGATTGCCGGGTTCTGTTGGTTCCTCGCCGAAGACGTCGAGGCCGGCACCCGCGATCCGCCGCTCGCGAAGCGCCTCGACCAGGGCCGCCTCATCTATGATTGCTCCGCGTGACGTGTTGATCAGGTAGGCGCTTGGCTTCATGAGGGCGAGTTCCCCGCGCCCGATGTACTCCCGGCTCTCCGGCGTCAGCCGGAGGTGGATCGACACCACGTCCGACTCGGACAGAAGCGTGTCCAAAGTGACCATTCTCGCCCCCGCCGCTTCGGCCCGCTCGCGCGTCAATGTAAAGCCGCACGCGAGGACGCGCATTCCAAATGCCTGCGCGATGTGGCTGACGCGAGTCCCCATCAGGCCAAGACCGATGATCCCCAGGGTCTTCCCCTGAAGGCAGACGCCGATCGTCGTCTGCCATTGCCCCGTCCGCATCGCTCGGTCCTCCACGACCAGGTGTCGCATCACGGCGATCATCAGGCCAAAGGTCAGCTCGACGGCCGGGTTGCGATTCCCCTCGGTGTAGGTCACCAGGATGCCGAGGTGTGTGGCAGCCTCAGCATCAATCACAGGGGCGGGGTACCCTGTCTGGCAGATGTATTTGAGGTCCGGCAGCTGCTCCAGCACCGAGCCCGGCAGGGCGGTCCGCTCGCGGATCGGAATAACGATTTCGACACCACGCAGCCGCTCAACCAGCTCCGCCTCGCTGCGGGCCTTGGTGTTGTACACGACCACCTCAGCAAGTTTCCGAAGCTCGGAAACTGCAGGGATCTGTGCAGTGGCGTTCTGGAAGTCGTCAAGGATGGCGATCTTCAATTTCGGCGCCGCTCCCTCTTGCCGGCGGAGAATTCCACTGGTCATGTCTGGGTCATCGCTGGCTCCCGGTCCCGTTCCCCGCAGGCTCGTCCTGGAGGAGCAATCCTTCACAGGGCACCTACGCGTCCAGTACCGAGACCGCAGGTTCTACGGCGAGACAGCGGGGGTCAGCTCATCCTCCCTCCCGGCGAAAAGAGACGTTCATGAAAGTTCTATCACGACAGCGGCCAGGATGCAGAGGATGGCAGAGCACCGTTTCTCGGGGGATACCTTCTGAGGAAAACTCCCGCTCCGGAGGTGATCAATTTGCCGTGGTCGAACACCAACTGCCCACGCAGCAGTGTCACCATAGGCCAGACCTTGACGCGTAACCCCTCATAGGGGGTGAAATCCGCCGCCGAATGCAGCTCAGCCGCGCGGATGACTCGGTCGGCAGCCAGATCCACGAGCACCAGGTCAGCGTCCGCCCCCAGGGCGAGGTGGCCCTTTTGGGGGGCCAGCCCGAAAGCCCGAGCAGGGTTGGCGGCCGCGATCTCGGCAATCTTCACCGGCGAAATTCCCCGCCGCAGCGCCTCCGTCAGAACAACGGCGAGCGAAGTCTCGATCTCTGCAAAGCCTGTCGTGGCCGTCCAGATGTCCTCCCCCTTGACACTCAAGGGCTTCACGCTGTGATCGGTCCCGAGACAGGTGATGGCACCGAGGCGGATCCCGCGCCACAAGGCCTCGACGTGTGACCGGGAGCGCACAGGAGGGCCGGCCTTGGCCAACGTCCCCGGCAACTCTGTGGTGAGCGTGAGGTAGCGTGTGCAGGTCTCACCGATCACGGGGAGGCCCTTGGCTTGATAGGCCATGAGGACATCCAGCGCGTCAGCCGAGGTGAGGTGAACAGCATACAGAGGACAGCCGAGCCGTTCGACCAGGAAAAGAATTCGGAGGAGCGCGTGCGCCTCGATGAATGGCGGCCGAGCGTCGTCCCAGGCCACCAGGCCCTGATGGCCACCGGCCCGAACCTCCCCCATGAGCAGCTGCGCAATCTCGTCCGTCTCGGGGTGGAGCATGGGCAGGGCACCGGGTGCATCCTGGGCGATGTGCCGCAGCAGCGCGTAGATGGTCCCATCATCGATGCCGGGGGCAACTTTCCGCCCCTTATACGTCGTGAACATCTTGAAGGACTGCAGCCCCAGCTCGGCGTGGCATCGGGACGCCTCCAGTGCCTGTCGCATGCTCGAGATATGGCAGTGGAAGCTGAAGTCAATGGATGGAATCCCCACGAGTTTGGCCAGGATGTCATCCAGGATGTCGAAGTACGAACCGCCGGGGGCGAACTGGTCCAGCTTCAGCAGCGCGAGCAGCGTCGTAACTCCTCCCGCAGCCGCGGAAATGGTCTCGGTACGGAAATCCTCCAAGAAGGGCAGGTAGTTCCCCATGTGGGTATGGGGATCAACAAACCCGGGGAATACATAGAGGCCCCGGGCATCAATGATCCCCTCCCCTTGAGCAGCCGGGATCTCTTGGGCAAGGGCGGCGATCCGTCCCTCCCGAATGCCCACGTCCCCCGGGGTCATCCCCTGGTAGGGAATGACCAGGGTCCCGCCCTTGATGACGGTGTCGAATCGCATTCGCTCTCCTTCCGTGGGAGACGGATCTCACCCCGCCGCCTGAGTGGCCACCAGCCCGCGCAGGTCCCCGTCCGTCAGGGCAGCCTTCTTCTTTACCGCAAGCTGCTCGACGGCCCCCAGCAGCTCGGGCAGCCGGGCTTCGGGGAAGTCCAATTCCAGATCCCGGAGTCGTGCGCGGAGGGCTGCCAGGCCCGAGTATCGCCCCAGCACGATCCGCCGCCGGTTGCCGACAACCGCGGGACTGATCGCTTCCTTCGCTGGCGGGTGCGCGAGGATGGCCTCCACGTGCGTTTCAAGCTTGTGAGCGAACGCGTACTCCCCCACGAAGGGCTGGCCCGCGGAGATCTCGATGCCCGTGATCTCTGCCATCAAATGGCACAGATCGTACAACTCGCCGATCCGGATCCCGAGATCCAAGCCGTAAAACGCCTCCAAGGCCAGCACGACTTGCTCCAATGCCACGTTTCCGCACCGATCCCCCAGCCCCATGAGGGTGCAGTCAATAACCTCGGCCCCTGCCTCAACCGCGGCCAACGTGTTAGCGAGAGCCAAGCCGAAATCGTTGTGGCAGTGCGTGACCAGGGGGAGCCGGCAGGTGCGGCGAACCTGCTGGATGAGGTATCCCATGGCGCGGGGGAATACCGCCCCCAGGCTGTCCGAGATGCAGAGCCGGTCCACTCCGGCTTCGGCCGCCATGCCAGCCAGGTCGGCGAGGAATCCTATGTCGGCGCGCGTGGCATCCGCCGGGGAGAAGTTCACCCGCATTCCTTGCTCCTTCGCCCGGCCGATGGCAGCCATCGAACGCGCCCGCATCTCCTCTCGCGTGAAACCGAACACGTGCTTCATCCGGACATCCGAGGACGCGATAGCGATCTTGATCCAATCAACGCCACTGGCGACGCAGGAGTCGATTTGGACTTGCCAGGTGTCGGTGTACGCCAGGACAAGCCCCTCCAAGGGGACCGTGCACCCCTCTCCCTTTAGCCGACGCACCAGCTCGAAATCGGACTTGGACCGGCCCGGGTATCCGACCTGGAGTTGGGGGACACCCACTGCCTCCAGTCGCCGTGCCAAGCGGAACTTCCCCTCCAAGCTGAAGTTGATGTTGGCAGCCTGTTCCCCGTCGCGCAGGGTGCAGTCGTTAATGATCACTCGGGACGGGAGGTCAGGAATGTCCCGGACACCAGGGACATCGTTCGCCGGCCCCAGGTACAACCCTTCCTGGATCATAGTCTGCCCTCCCGCGCGGTCATGCGGTCATGCCTTTGGCTGCCCGGGTACGATTCGTGTGCTCTTGAACGCCGCTCCATTCCCAGTTCACCCGTCAGTCCTCGGGAAGATCCAGTAAGAGGACGCACTTAGCCGGATCGATGACAAGCCGTACCGGGTCTCCCGTACGAAACCACACGTTCGGGGGGAGGATGGCCCGGATGGGCTGGGGCCAGTTCGGCAGCTCGACGAGGTAATCCACTGAGTCTCCAAAGTAGTGAGCGCGGGTAACCCGGCCGCTCCACACATTGTGCCCGGTCGTGGCGGAAGGGCCCCGGCCCTCCGAATAGAGCTCGACGTTATGGGGCCTCACCGAGGCCAGTACGCATTGCCCCTCCCGGAACTCGTTGTCGCCCGCGGTGCGCAGGAAGATTCCGGGGGCTACCTCCAGCTGGTCCCGACCCCGGAGCACGCCACGGAAGGAGTTGGTCTTTCCTACGAACTCCGCCACGAACCGGGTACGGGGCCGCTCGTAGATTTCCCGGGGGGTCCCGATCTGTTCGACTTTCCCCATGTTCATCACTACGGTACGGTCACTCGTCACCATGGCCTCCGCCTGGTCGTGGGTGACGTAGATGCTGGTGATCTTGAACTTGTCGTGTAGCCGCCGGATCTCGAAGCGCATCTCCTCCCGGAGATTGGCGTCCAGGTTGGAGAGTGGCTCATCCAGGAGGAGGATGCTGGGCTCAACCACCAGCGCCCGGGCAAGGGCGACCCGCTGCTGCTGACCCCCCGAGAGCTCGGCAGGGTACCGGTCGGCCAGTCCCTCCATGCGCACGACCTCGAGCATGGCGCGGACCTTGCGGTCGGCTTCGGCCCGGGTGACGTCGCGGAACTTCAGCCCGTAGGCGACATTCTGGTACACGGTCTTGTGGGGCCAGAGGCCGTAGCTCTGGAAGATCATGCTCATGTTGCGCTTGTCGGGCGAGACCGAGAATGAGCTGGAGCTGATGAGTTTTCCATCAACGCGTACCTCCCCCTCGTCCGGCTGGAGGAAGCCGGCCACGAGCCGCAGCGTGGTGGTCTTCCCGCACCCTGAGGGTCCAAGGATGGAGACTAGCTCCCCGTGCTCGATGTGCAGATCCAGGCGGTCCACCACCCGCACCTTGCCTCCGAACACCTTGGTGAGGCCCACCAGATCTACCGTCGCCAATCTACTTCCCTTCAGGCCCTCATGAAATCCCGGCCCATCATCCGGAACACGCACACCACGACCGCCAGGGTGACAATCATCAGAATCACCCCGAGGGCTGCGATGTCAGCGAGCCGGGCTTCGTCATACAGGTTGAGAATGACCACTGAGATGACCTTCGTATCGATGGTCCATATTAACGCCGACGTGCTGAGTTCTCGCAACGAGGGCATGAATACCAGGAGCCAGGAGGCCAGGAGGCCGACCTTGAACAGGGGCACCGTCACGTCCTTGAACACGGTGAGCCGGTTGGCGCCCAGGATGCGGCCGCTCTCCTCCAGTTCCGGGTGGATGCTCATGAGGGCGGCATTGCTGGCCTGGTAGGCAAGGGGCAGGAACTTAGTCACATAGGCCAGAAATAGGATCCACAGCGTGCCATACAGCACGAACGGCGCCTTCGTGTAAGCAGCGAAGAGGCCCACGCCCAGGACAATGCCGGGGATCCCGAGCGGGAGGGTCGCCAGGAGCCCGAGGTGCCGGTGGCCGTGGACCAGTTGGCGCTGGGAGATGTAGGCGATGACTGAGGCGAGCAGGGTTGCCCCGGTGGCCGCCATGGTAGCCAGAAGCAATGTGTTGACCATGGATGAGGCGATGGCGCGGCTTTGAAAGATGGAGCGGTAGTTTTCCAGCGTCATGTTTGACCAGGTCAGGCCGTGACCGAGATTTTTCATGAAGGAGGTGGCGATGAGGGCAAAGTAGGGCAACACGATGGCGCAGGTGACCGGTACCATGCACATGGCGAAGACGGGATACCGCCACACGCCGAGCTTCTGTGGCCGCCGATGGCCACCCTTGCCCCCAACGGTGGCGTAGCCGCGCCGGCCCAGGGCCGCCCGCTGCATCCAGACCAGCAAGGCGGCTGCCACGAGTATGGGGAACGAGTACGCAGCAGCAAGGCCCACGGCGTCGATTCCCTCGTCCATGATGGCACGGATTTGGGTGGTCATCAGGTGCTGGCGGGCTGGGATGGCCAGGACCGCTGGGATGCCGAGGAGGGTCATAGCCTCCAGGACAGCGAGGAGCAGGCCCGCCATCAGCGCCGGCAGCACCAGCGGGAGAGTGATGTTCACCATGGTGGAGAGGCTGTTGCCGCCGGCGATGCTGGCCGCGTCTTCGACATCGGAAGGGATGTTGTTGAGGGCTGCCAGCACCACGATGAAGACCTGGGGGAAGGTGAAAAGGGCCATCGTAAACACCACCCCCGGCATCGTGAAGATGTTGAAGAGGTATTCGTGCCCGGCGGCCCCCGTGATTCCCCGGTAGATGATGTTGAGCCAGCCTTCACGGGGACCGGCCAGGAATATCCACGCGATGGCACCAAGAAAGGGTGGTGTCACAAAGGAGAGCAGCACCGAGGTCCGGATGAAGCCGGGCAGGGGCATATCGGTCCGGCCAACGCACCAGGCCACCGCAGCCCCCACCATTAGGCTGAGGGGGCCGACCGCAGCCGAAACGATGAAGGTCCAAAGGACCGGGCCGCGATAGAGGGGCTCGGTGAAGGCCTTGATGTAGTTGCGCAGCGTCCACTCCACCCCTTGACCCCGGGTTAGTTGAAAGCTCTCCAAGACGAGATGGTACAGAGGGTTCAGGATGAGCACGAACAGCACGAAGGCGACGAATACCCACACCGCTGTGGTCGCCTCGAACCGGCGCAGGACAGCGACTACGCGAGGCACATCCCTCCCCTCAACGGGCTGAACATTTCCACCCGTGTACGCCTCTCGCGTCGATACGGGTTGCTCCATTTTTCACGTCCGAAGCCCCCACATTGGGAGACGGTATGGCAGGCGGCCGGGCAGGCGAAGTCCCACCTCTGTTCCTGCCGTGGTCCGATGCCGCTCTCACCAGAGGCCGGCCCCGCCAGCGACTCGGAGAATCTACACGCCGAAGAATTTTCGGAATCCCTCTTTCATGGACGGTGTCTCCTTCTCCGCGTCTTCCGGCGATACGAAGATGGGCTTCAGATCTTCGAAGGGTGGCAGACCCGGAGGATACTTCACTTCCGGGTGGCCGACGTGATAGCCGGAATCCACGATCAACTGCTGGACCTCACGGCTGAAGAGGAAGTCCACAAACAATTTTGCGGCGTTGGGATGCGGCGCATTCTTGGGGATCGCGCTGGGGATCCCATTGACGAGCACCCCCTCCTTGGGAACGAACATTTTGAGCGGCTCTCCTCGCTGGGCGTGATCGAAGACGGACGCAAGGGGGGCGTAAACGACCATGTGCGATTCACCCCGCTCGACGAAGGTAAGTGTGCCTGACGCCGAAGGGACGATTCTGGGATTCTGCTTCGCCAATTTCTCGAAGTAATCCCAGCCGAACTTCTTCACCATGACAATCATCACTTCAGCGGCGACCCCGCTGAAGCTCGGGTTCGGGAGCACGAGCCTGTCCTTCCATTCGGGTCTCAGGAAATCGGTCCAGCTCGTCGGTAGCTCCGATGGCTTTACCAGTTTGGTGTTATAGGCCGGCACCTGAGCGGTGGCTAACGGAATCATCCACGAGCCATCCTCCGTTGTGAAGAAGGGATTGAACCTTTCAGTCCCTCTTGGCCGGTAGGGGAGGAGATAGCCACCTTGCTTGAGCTGGAGGAAGTAGCCCAAGTTAGAGAAGGTGAAGACGTCGGCTACGTTGATGTTACTCTTCGCTTCCTGTAGATACCGCCGGTAGAGGGGACCGGCCCCGTCGCGGTGGAAGACACATTGGACGCCAAACCCCTTCTTGTTGAAGAGGTCGCACACCTGCTGGTTGAAATCGGTCGTTAGTGCAACATACCAGACGACTTTCCCTTCCCGCTTCGCCGCCTGGAGGTCTGCCTCCGCAGAGGCAAATGTGCCCAGAGAGAAAAGTATTGCCATTCCAAGAACAAAGCTGGCTAGAGTGCGCTTCGATGACATCGTGGGCCCTCCTCTGACTCCCTGAGTCAGAAATTCACTGACAAAATTGGCCGACGGCGCGAAAACTCGTCGGCCGCCCTGGTTCGCACGAACGGCTTGGGTTGCGCATTGTGGGTATCTCTATCCATAATTCCTTTCCGGGTCCCCCACCTTAAGAGTCAAGTAGCCAGAGCCCGGGGCAACACCCGCACCCAAAGTAGCGTTCCCGCCTCCACTTCCAGGATCCGCAGGCTGAATTCCTCAAGGCCGAGGTTTCCTTCCGGGATACTGGGGTCGAGGTAGACCCGGCCCCGAATCGGTGCCCCCTCGTGCGTCCCCACCTCCGCCAGGTCGCCCAGTCCTAGTCCAAGGACCTCTGCCGTTCGCGGGTGGAACCCCAGGAGCTGAACGGGATCGGCCGACGGCGGGAGGGGCGACCAGGGACGCGCGCGCAGCGACCGACGCTGGCGCCGCATCTCCGCCCGCAAGGCCGTGGTGGGTCGGGCCGCCACCGCCCCGGCCTCGATGACAATCCCGTAGCGCTCGCGGGCCTGGGTCTCGCTGATGTAGCCTTCGGCCACGTCGGCCAGGATCAAATCGGGATCACGCTCTAGTGGATCCCCGTAGCCTCCGCCCCCAGCTGTCAGGATCACGACGTGGTCGCCCTCTTGTAGGGGGAAGCCGGAGACCTTGCCGGGCAAAGGTGACGGCTCGACTACCTGGCCGCGGCGTACCACGTAGAAGCGGTTTGGGGCGCCCGCCTCCCCGCCCAGGACACCATACGGAGGGAGAAGATTCCGTTCGGAGAGGACTGAGAGCAACCCCCGCTCGCTCTCCAGCCGGATCTCGCGCCGCATCCCGAGACCACCGCGCTTCCGACCCGCGCCGGAGGAGTCGGGCCGCAGTTCGCACCGCTCCACCAGCAGGGGATGCTCGTGCTCTACGAACTCCGCCGAATGAATGGAGTTGAAGTCCCCGCTGCCCCACTCCCGGACCGCATTGGACCCGTCCGCCTCGAGGAATCCTCCCGTTCCGCCAGCCGGGTATTCGTAGAAGATTGACCGGACCCCATGGTTCCCCAGGCTGGCGATGTACAAGTGATTGGCGCACCCTTTGTTGTCACCGGCGACAAACGCCGGGGCGGCCTTGGCCAGGGCACCCACGAGCGTCCAGGAGACCCGGCGCTGGATTTCCACGAACCCACCCATGGGCGAGGGATACGTGGCGTTCACCACCGTCCCTTCCGGCGCAATAATCCGAATCGGTCGAAATGCCCCATCGTTAATGTGACCCACCGGGTCAAGCAGGGCCTTCAGCGTGACGAACACAGCCGCCGATGCCACGGCCAGGCTGGCATTGACTGGGCCTGCACGCTGAAGCGACGAGCCAGTCAGATCCACCTCCACATCCGACCCCCGGACCGTTACATTGACCCGGATCCTCAGATGCCCTGGCATATTTCCATCAGAGTCCAGGTAGTCCTCAAAGCAGTACTCCCCGTCGGGAAGCTTCTGAATCATGGCCCGCATCCGGGCCTCGGTGCGGGCCAGAATCTGCTCGATCCCGTTTTGAACCGCAGCCACGCCAAACCGGCTGACGATGGCTCTCAGGCGTTCCTCGGCTGTCCTGCACGCTGCCAGCGCAGCGTGGAAGTCGCCACTTCGGTCCCGGGGTTGCCGGAGGTTGGCGAAGAGGAGATCCAGGGCCCCTTGATTGGGTCGACCTCCTTCGTAGGCCTTGATGGGCGGGATGCGGATTCCTTCCTGGAAGATCTCCGTGGTCCGCCCGGAGATGCTCCCTGGGGTCATTCCGCCGATGTCACCCCAATGGGCTCGGACGCAGAAGAAGAGCAGCAGCTCCCCATTCACGAAGAATGGGCAGATCACCGCCACATCATTCAAATGCGTCCCGGACATGTACGGGTCGTTTGTGATCACCACGTCCCCTGGGGCGAAGCTGCCGCGGAAATGCCGGATCGCGCTCTGCACTTGCATGGGTAAGGGAAGGACGTGCACCGGGGCGTCGTCCTGGGACTGCGCCACGAACCGCCCCCGTCCGTCTAGCACTACGCAGGAGAAGTCGGCTCCCTCGTAGAGGATCGAGGAAAAGGCGGTCCGCATCACCGTGACACGCATCTCCGCCACAGTCGAGACAAGGGCCTCGTGGAACACCTCTAGCGTGACCGGGTCCATCTCATTGCGGCTCATCGGGGTCGCTCGCCTCCCGTGTGCACCGCAGAAAGAACGCTCCCGTTGACGTGAGGTGGAGAGTCCACCCAGGCGGGATCACCGTGGTGGCGCCGAACTCTTCCACGATGGCCGGCCCCCCTACGTCACGTCGGGGGGGAAGGAGTTCACGGGGCAGGACCGGCGTAACATGCCACCGCCCCCCAAAATACACCTGTCGCTCCTGCGGGGGCCCAACCGGAGGGCGAGCATTGTCGAGGTCAGGGAGGCAGGGTTTCCGGGTGAATCCCGTGCAGGTCACGCGGAGGTTGACTAGCTCCACTTGCTCCTCCAGGTCATGTCCATAGCGGCGAGCATACCGTTCGCGGAAAGCCTTGGCGATTTCCCCGGCGCCTACCCCGTCGTGGACTGGCACCATCAGCTCGTGTGCCTGGCCGGCGAACCGCAGATCGGCGAACCGCTCGACGGTTATCCGCTCCGGAGGCACTCCTTCCTCCTGCAAGGCCATCACCCCTTCCGTTGCCATCTCCACAAACAGCTTTTCCATGCGAAGTGGGTCGGCCTCGGTGAGGTGGCAGATATAGCTCTGCACGTAGTCATGGCGCAGGTCTGCGGTTAGGAGCCCAAGGGCTGAGATGTTCCCGGGCCACAGGGGGACCAGGATCTCCCGAATCCCGAGCTCCTCGGCCACTTGGACGGCATGCATCGGCCCGGCCCCGCCCATTGCCACTAAGGTGAAGCCCCGAGGGTCGTACCCGCGTTCAATGGAGATCTTCCGAACGGCCCCAGCCATCTTGGTCACCGCCAGCTGGATGATCCCTTCTGCTAACCATTCCAGGTCCCGCCGCCCCAGGGAGGCTCCAAGCCTGGCGAGGGCCTCATGAGCCAGGGACGGACGGACCGGTAACTGTCCCCCCAGAAGAGACGAGGTTGAGAGCCGGCCCAGAACTAGGTTGGCATCCGTGATCGTGGGCGCGGTCCCTCCCTTGCCGTAACAGGCTGGCCCGGGGAGGGCACCAGCGCTTTGGGGACCGACGCGGAGAGCACCGTCCACGTCGATCCATGCGATGCTCCCACCGCCTGCACCAACTGTGTGGATCTCAAGCTGTGGTGTCTTCACCGGCATCCCGGCGATTATTCCCTCGGTGGAAACCAAGGGTTGAAGCCCCTCTAGGAGGCAGACGTCGGTACTCGTCCCCCCCATATCATACGTGATGAGGTTCACCATGCCTGCGGCGCGCCCGGCGAAGATGGCCCCACTCACTCCCGCTGCCGGCCCGGACAGAATCGTCCTGATCGGGAAGCGAAGGGTGGTAGCGCTGTTCATAATCCCGCCATTGGAGGCCATGGAGTAGAGGTCGGCCCGGTACCCTTGGGCGCCGAGATCCCGGGTCAGCGCGACGATGTACCGGCGCAGCACCGGGGCGATATAGGCGTTCATGGCGGTGGTACTGAAGCGCTCGAACTCCCGGTATTCGGAGAGGCTCTCTGCCGAGGTGTAAATGGCCACATTTTCGAGGCGCTTGGCCAGGATCGCCTTGGCTCGCTGCTCATGAAGCGGGTTGGCATACGAATGGAGAAAGCAGACTGCGACAGACTCCACTCTCTCACCGCAGAGCACCTGAGCGATCCGCTCCACCTCGGCCTCGTCCAGTGACTCCAAGATTTCGCCAGTGAACAGTAGCCTCTCGGTGACTTCAAACCGCAGACGGCGAGGAACAAGCGGGCGGCGCCGGACAAACTTGGTGTTAAACTGACCCGGAGCCATCCGGCGGCACAGGCCGATCTCCAGGGCGTCACGGAAGCCCCGGGTGGTCAGGAGCGCCACCTTCGCCCCCTTGCCCTCAAGGACGGTGTTCGTTGCCACCGTCGAGCCGTGGACGACGCGACGGATGCTTGTGCAGTCTCCGCACAGTCCGAGGATCCCGGCCAACACCCCCTCCGCCTGGTTGCCGGGGGTAGAGGGCACCTTGAACACGCGCACCTCGCCTGAATCCTCTTCCACGGACACTACGTCCGTGAAGGTCCCGCCAACATCGACACCGACAAGTCTCATTCCAGACCCCTATTGGCCGGGCCTCACGGCAGCGCCGCACGCTCAACTGGTGTCATGTGGCTCAATGCCTGCTCCACCACGTCCATCCCTACGCTCCGGTTCCAGGCCTCGATAAGTCGCGCGGTTACCGGTCCCGGGATGTTGCTGGATAGCACCTTTCCATTGAATCGGCTAACTGGCAGGATGCAGAAGCTGGTCGTGGTCAGGAACGCCTCATCAGCAACGTATACGTCGTATGGCGTGAAGTTGCCTTCCGTGATCTCGACATTCACGCTGGGCGCTATCTCGAAGATAGTGTCTCGTGTAATTCCGAGAAGGATGTTCTTGGGACGTGGTGTGAACACGCGACCATCCCGAACGAAGAAAAAGTTGGCAGTGCTGCTTTCGGCAATATTGCCCTCCAAGTCCAAGAGCAACGGGAAGGCTTCTGGGTCGACCATCTTTGCCTCAAACTCGGCCTGGATGTGGTTCATCTTGTTGGTGATCTTGGCCTTAGGGTCGAGGCACTCAGGTGGGGTTCGGCGCGTGGAGGTCAGCACGACATGGGCGCCGATCCGGTAAAACTTCGCGCGTATGAAGTATGGGGGTCGGTTATAAACCACGACCGTGGGCTTGCCAGCTTCCAGCGGATTCCGACTAGGCACATCCAGCCCTCGGGTAACGATAATCCAGATCATGTAGTCATCGGTGGGGCCGAGGAGGTGTTTGTTCCGATTGAAGACCTCTAACGCGATCTTCTCCAGGTCAGCCGCTGAGAGGTCCAGCCGGATGTGGGTATACTTCAGCGATCGCATCAACCGCTCGCAGTGCTCCCGTAGCTTGAAGGGGCGGTGGTTGAAGGAGCGGGCTACGTCGTACACCCCATCACCGCAGACGAAACCCCGGTCGAATATGGATACCATCGCCTGGCTCTCGAGCACGAACTCCCCATTTACGTAGGCAATGCGTTCACTCATGAATTCCTCCAACCCCCTGCCGGCCGGTGAACTCACCCTCGTTCCTCTCGTCTGAAAGCGGGCCGCGCGGACTCGGGCTCTTTGTACTGGATCTCCGTTGTGTATTGGTACTGGTCCTCGCGGAAATAATTGTCCGCCAGCCGGATCGGCTCCCCGCTGGCTAGATAACTCTCGGACTGGATGTGCAGGACCGGGTCCATCAACGACACCCCTAGAAGAGGCGCGATCGTCTCGTCGGCCCGCTGCACGCGGATAGTGCGGACGCTCCGCGCTATGGCGAGGCCGCGCTTCTGCCAGAGGATCTCCTGTAGGGTGGTCCGTCGCAGGTCAGCCCTCCTGACCACCGCTGCGATGTCTGGGGGGAGGTACGTGACCACTGCCGATAGGGGCGCGCCGGCCACCCGGTGAACCCGGATCACGCGAAGAGCCGGCGATTCGAAAGGTAGCCGGAGAAAGTTGGCCACCCGGGCGGGAGCAGGGATGGTCTCGATAGAAACCACCCGGACCTTGGTCCCCAAGCCATGATGGAGTGGGTCCCCCAAGGTGCGGACGACGTGTCCCGGCGCTGTCTTGGCCGAGACGAAGGTTCCTGCCCCCCGCCGGCCGTTCAGGAGCCCATGGTTCTTGAGCAGCCCGAGTGCCTGGCGGATCGTGGTCCGACTGACGCCGAACTCCCGACACAGCATTTCCTCACTGGGAAGCCGGTCGCTGTTGGATATGATCCCGGCCTCGATCCGCATCTGAATGAGGCGAGAGACCTGATAATAACGCGAAACCGAAGGGTTGTAGGGAAGGTTCATCGGTCTCACCAATGAGGCGGAGTCTCGTCGGAATATGTTGTATCAAAGTGATAACTACCACCGCCCTCGCCAACGTGTCAAGTCTTTTTTGGACCTCTTTTATCCGAATCAACTGGTAAACTTCAGGTGCTTGACGTCCCGGTACGCCTCAAATCGACGGAGCGCCCGGAGGGGGGTCCGGCCCTCCAACTCCGCGCCAGTGGAGGCGAGTGTGGTTGTAGTGCCAGAGGCACCGGGCGAAAGACTGGGCCAGATCGCGGCTAGTCGTGTACAGCCGCCGCCCGTAGAGCTCCTGCTCGTCGGTCATGTGCGAGCGCTCGACCTTGCCGTTCAGCCGTGGCGTGCGGGGCGGGATCAAGCGGTGGAGCGCGCCCGAACTGGCCGCACATCGCGGTGAACGGGTGCGCCTTCGCCGGCCGGTACAGAGCTCGCCGATCCGGCCTTGGTTCGGTGGGGAGGCGAAGGACCGTGGATATCCCCCCGACTTGATGGAGGAGCTCCCGGCGTACGTGGAGACGCTTTCCGACCGGTCGGGGGAGCGGCTCCTGTTTTCCTTCCAGGCCGGGAGGCCGATTGACCCGAAGAACGCCGACCAGCAAGGGCTCAAGAAGGCCCTCCGGCGCTTCTTGCGGACCACTGGGCGGGGGACGACGGAATGTGGAGATACGCGGGACGATGAGTATCCTGGAATCGCTGAGATTACTCTGGAGTGCGGCTTCAGGGATGGCGGCCTGAAGGGAGCGGGATCTCGACCGAAGAAAGGGTCTCCTCTGTAACGTTCAGGAAATTTCTTGACAGATAAGGGAAGATGTTTAATGTATAGTTAACAGATCAAGCAGGCAGAAATCATAATTCAAGAGGAAGAGTGATGCTCAAGAGAGATCATCGGGTCGTGCCGCTTTACTACCAGGTCGAGCACGTCATCCGCCAGCGGATCATTACCGGAGAGTACCCCCCTGGCAGTCAGATCCCCTCGGAAAACGAGTTGAGCCACGAGATGGGTGTCAGCCGCGTTACGGTCCGGGAGGCCCTACGCGAACTGGTTCGCGAGAACATGCTCGTGAAGGTGCAGGGAAAAGGCACCTTCGTCGCCCAGCACCCGACCACCAGGTTGCCGGCGATGAAGTTCACGGGCTTCCTGGAGGAGCTGTACGACCAGGTCCAGAAAGTTTCTGTGAAAGACGTGGAGATCAGCCGGGTTCCAGTGACCGATGAGCTGCGTAAGCTGCTGAAGCTGGACCCGGCGGAGTCGGAGCTGTTCCGCATCAAGCGCCTCCGGCACGTGAATGATGCACCCTATGCCTTCACGATCAACTTCCTTCCGGTGGAGATCGGGCAGCAGATCCGGGAGAAGGAGCTCCTGCGCGTTCCCCTCCTCTGGATCCTGCAGGAGGAGCTGAAGATTCCCATCACCCGGGCCCACGAGACCGTGGAGGCGGCGGCGGCCGACCCCGAGGTCGCCGAGAGGCTGGACATCCCCTTGCTCTCCCCTGTCATGCATGTCAAGCGTGTCATGTACACCGAGCCAGACCGGCCGCTGGAACTGGTGGAGAGTTATTACCGGGCCGACAGGTACCAGTACTCGGTCAATTTGATCCGGGTGAAGCGCGACGGGAAGTGGGCCTGGGATCACAAATCGTAGTCCCACCATCCGGACCAGCACGGAAATCGAATCACCGAGCCAGAAGCTCGGGCATACAATTTTCCCGCGCCGCCTCTTTTCTATTACAGGACGAGCGCGATAACCGCGCCCCACTCTCGCCGGAGCAATCGAGACTCACCCGCTTCCACTCCGCCCATTCGAGAAACTGCCCGCGCTTTTTGAATCCCGACCGCGAGCCAGGCTGCGCTGCGCTGAACCTCCCTAGAAGAAATACGCCACCGTAATTGCGGACCGAAGCACTAAGTTGCCGACCGGACCTCAGCCTGTGCCAGCTCTCGGAATTCCGGGAGCGTCATGACCTGCGCCGCGGTGATTGCGCGGGGATCCCATTGAACTTGCTCGATGACCGCGACCACGACATGGGCTGTTTCGTTTCGGAATCGGGCCGTCATGGGTCCGGGCACGAATCTCTGGCGCATCTGGTACCATCCGTCATCCCGATACGTGAAGGCCACCTCCGACTGGCCTGCGGGATCCGGATCGAGGGGGCAGCTTGCATTGACCCGCAGCGCTCGCACGCGGAACGGTTCATTCGGTAATGTCACGAGCACCGCGCGTTCGGTCCCCGGGAGGAGGTACTGTTGAGCCCAGATGTGGGGGAAGTTGGCAGGCCCGCCGATGCAATAGGTCTCATCCCTGGCCGGGCGGAGCGAGGGATGCACCGAGTAGCGCAGCTCCACGTTCTGCTTGAGGTCCGCATCGTACTCCACTGCACAGAGGTCGCAATGGATGCGTGGGTGGAGAGTCCCCACTGTTCCCATCTCCGCGTGGGGGATCCTGCAGTTGGGGCACAGGATCTCCCAGGTGTGGTACAGGGCCCCCAGCCGTTCCGCCTGGACGAAGAGGCGCAGGACCTCTGTCCGGTCCGCCCCCCACCCATCGGCCAGGGCAAAGGGTTGCATCCGCAGGACATCCCGGTCCGGGGCCGCCACAACGTGTCGCGCGAACCGCGCCACCAGGTGCTCGGACAGATGGCTTCCCCGGAGTGCGGCCAGGAGTTGGTCGATACGGTCTCGATCCACCGGGCTCATCCGACTCGGCGGCGAGGGAAGGTCCACCCTGGAGTTCCGGGTCGCAATGGATCGCTCGCAGAAGGCCAGGGTATCCCGGATTCCCCTTCGGCCCATCAGCCTGGCCATCCCCCACCCGAACAGCGTGCGCGGTGTCACCTCTGCGAATACCCGGACCGAGGTCCCATCCGTGTGGGGGCGAAGTTCCATCCCCCCGTAGAACACATCCAGGAGCCCGGTCTCGAAGACGCGCAGGACGGCGTAGCGCTCGCCCCGCACCCACTCGAACGGATACTCGCGCCAGTTGGCCGCCATGAGACCCCAGAATCGGGCGGACGCCTCGCGGTAGAAGGCGTCGGCGCTCACCACCACGGGCCCGTAGGCGACGTGGGGCATGCCGATCTCGCGGTTGATCTGGTCGGTGTTGGCCAACAGATCCCACAGCACTGTCGGTGAGACGGGAAAGTTTTGCTCCGCTTGCAGAACGATCGGCTGGTAGCCCACGAGTTCCCTCGCCTCTTGATTTACCGGTGCGTGGATGGACCCGCGGAGCCCGAGGCCGCAACTCCCCTACTCGCGGACGGGCATGTGGGGGATTTCTGCCAGGGGGATCGGGCGCATCCTGACGCGACCACGTTTTACAATGGCTTCGCGGGCGCCGGCAACCTTTGGCAGGAAGGCGTCACAGTTCAGGCCCAGGAACTCACCGGTGACGCCTGCGGTCTTCTCCAACCCCTTGGCAAGTTGGTTGATCGCCCCTTCATAGTTCCCCGCGTGAGCGTGGTGAAAGCCGACACTGATCTGAATGATCCCCTGCAGGAACCGCTTCATGGGTCCCCTTGGCTGGCTCGCCCAGCAGTGTTCCAGATGCTCGTGCGCTTCGAAGAAAAGGCCCGCGTTGAAGCACAGGGCCGCCTCCGCCATGGCCTTTCGCAAAGAATCCCGCGGACGGCTGATCGCCCCACTCCGCCCGATACGGGCTGCTATCCGAGCATAGATCCATGCTCGCTCGCATAGTGCCGGGTAGGCCGCGCAAGCATCCGGCTCCAACTCGACCAACCAGGGGATATCCTCTAACCCTCTGGGGACCCCTGACGCATGGAATTCCCCGGTATCGGCGCGCCGAAGTTGAAGCAGTTTCCCTCGGCCGATCAAATGGTCAAGTGCCGTTTCGACGCTTCCATCCACTCCGGGAAACGCAGCACGCCGGTGCGCCAAGAGGTCGGCCAGGGGTATCTGCGGCCGATCCGTTCGGATGGTTACCTCACAAAAGAGTGCCAGCCAGGCGATCGCGGCGCGCTTCTCTGGATCGTCAAAGGCCTGGAGCAGAAGATCAGCGAGACGGTTACGAACGGCCCGCTTCATGCCTTCAGATTTCAGAAATAGCTTCAGGAAGCATTTGTAACATATCGAAATATTAGTAGCGGATTGATGTTGCTCTGGTTGGATATTTCTACCAACTGGCTTGGAGAACGTCAAGGAAATTGAATCGCGAGGCGACGAGATCGCATGAAAGGCGAATCAACAATACTACGCCGCACACACCTGCATCGTCGGAGACGATCCGACTTGAACAGGGAGCCTGGATTTGGGGGGAGAGCCTGGGATTAGACGAGGCGGGCGGTTACGACTGATCCTTCTCGTGGAAGGCGCCGCACTTCTCGCAGACCCTCATCATCCGCGCGCGCGTCAGGACGACCTGGGCCCAGATCAGCTCGCCACCGCACTGGCACGTCCCGATGGACTTTCGCGCAGCGCCCTGGCGAGCCACCTTTTGTACCTTGCTCTCAGCCATATCTAGCTGCTCCTTCCTGCTGCCGCTGGCAGCACAACGGGGCGTCTCCCTGCCCCTGACTTTTAGATCCCCGATCCTTCCAATGGGTTCGCGGGAACCGAGCAAAAAGCCTCGTCAATATAAGGGGCCATCCCAAAGCCCGCAAGAAAAAAATGCAGTTTCCAAGAATTTTCCCTTGGGGCGGACAAACGTTGTTCCATTGGAAGCTCCGCCTCTCCCCGTATGCTGTTTCATGTGCATGGCATCCCACCTCACCCGCCTCCTCGATTTCAATAGACAGCCGATCCGCCAGGGTGGTACCTTTTCTCGCGACTGAGAGGGAGGCTGAATATGTCTCGAGGTGTGTTACGCTCCGTACGACTCGAGGTTGCGGACCCACTGACCGCAATCGAAGCTTGCTTCGAAAAGGGTTGGACCGATGGGTTGCCCGTGATTCCGCCGACAGAGGAGCGGATCTGGGCAATGCTCGACGCCATGGGAAAACAACCCGAGGACATCCTCGGTGAGATACCCGAGCGTGCGCGAGCGATCACCGCAGAAAAGCTGGCCATCAATGCCGTCATGGCGGGTTGCTTGCCCGAGTACGCGCCGGTCCTCCTGGCGATCGTGGAAGCCCTGTGCGACCCCGCCTTCTCCGCCCACGGACCGACGGCCAGCACCTCCGGCATGGGCATCCTGACCATCGTAAACGGCCCCATCGCCGCTCAGGTCGGCATGAATGCCGGCGAGAATCTCTTTGGCCCGGGCTGGAGGGCCAATGCCACCATCGGACGGGCCTTGCGCCTGCTCCTGCGAAATGTGTGCGGTTCCATCCCAGGCGTCATGGACCGGAGCTGCTTCGGCCATCCGGGCAAGTTCACCTACTGCATCGCCGAGGACGAAGTCCATAGCCCCTGGATCCCCCTTCACGTTGAGCGAGGGATCCCGCCCGAAGAAAGCGCCGTGACCCTGTTCGCGGGAGAATCCCCCCACCAGATCGCCAACCCATTGGCCTCGGACCCTGAGGCGATCCTCTCCACCATCGCCGACGTCATGGTGGCCGGCGGCCGCCTCAGCCTGTCGGGACAGCAGTTCGTGGTGATCGTCGCCGGTGAGCACCGGCGGATCCTGAGCCAGGCCGGTTGGACAAAGAAGGACGGACGGGCCTGGCTGCACGAGCATGCCGTGCGGTCGGAGGAGGAGCTGGCACGGGCCGGTCGCCTCCCCCCGCCCGAAACGCCACTACAGGCGGCGCGCCAATACCGGGCCGTAGCCGATCCGGAAGATATTCTGGTGATCGCCGCCGGCGGGGACGCTGGCGGGTACTCCGTGGTGATCCCGGGATGGGCAGGACGGTTACACTCGGAGGCGGTCACAAAACCGGTCCCACCCTGCCCCACGTGCAGGGTGGACGCCTAAACCTCAGGACCCATTGGTCATTGGACATTGGTCATTCACAAGGGGGGTACGATGAGTCTCACGATCTTTGACCCTACCGACGGACCGGCCGTGAAGGCGTTCACGCCGGCCCCTCGCCTGGCCAGCCTGGCGGGGAAGGTCATCGGCATCC
>Ga0156237_1165_pt4 | contig 32069 bp, 28 predicted proteins | sample RifCSPlowO2_12_FD_107884 | JGI IMG/M metagenome (GOLD analysis project Ga0156237, IMG submission 107884) | candidate division NC10 bacterium RIFCSPLOWO2_12_FULL_66_18
CGCGGAGCTCCACCGTGACGTCCTTCCACGTCATCGCCCACGTCCGACGAAGCAGTTCAGCTACCATACCTCTCCCTCGACCGAGAGCTTCGTTCTGCCGCGGTCTCCCGTGGGCTGGGGCCACGTCATCGCCCACGTGCGAGTGCGTTCGGGCGTTCGGCAGTTCGGGTGTTCGGCTGTTCGGGAACGACCGAACCTCCGAACTGTCGAACAGTCGAACGCCTTTGACCGAACTCGCCTCACCCATCCATCATTCCGCATTCCGCAATCCGCAATCCACATTCGTCGCGTCGCCGCCCTCCGCGTACCGCGCGTAGAGGTCGCGCAGGTGATCGCCCGAAAGCCCTTCTTTCCCGACGCGCCATGCCACCGCGCCGTCTCGCATGAGCACGAAGCGGTCCGCCATGCCGTAGGCCCGGGAGAGGTTGTGGGTGGCCACGACCGCTGCACCGCCCCGCGCCGTGACTGAGACCACGTACCCGTTAAGCAGGGCGATGGCCGCCTGGTCCAACGTGTTGTGTGGCTCGTCCAGGAACAGGAGTTCCGGCTCGAAGAGGAGCATCTTGCCGATGACCAGGCGCCGCTTCATGCCGGTGCTGAAGGTTCGGACCTTGGAGCGCGCATGCCCGTCCAGTCCCACCTCGGTAAGCGCCTTGATGACCGACCCGCGGTCCGGTCGCATCCCGCGCATGGCCGCCGCGAACTGCAGGTTCTCTTCGGCCGTCAGCTCCTCGTACAGGTGGTGGCTGTGCGAGATCATCCCGATCCGTCGCCGGATGGCGTCGCGGCCCGTCAGCAGGTCCTGACCCAGCACGCGCCCGCCGCCCGCGGTGGGCTTGGTGGCCGTGGCCAGGAGCTTCAGCAGGGTGGTCTTCCCCGCCCCGTTGGGCCCCAGGAGCGCCACCACCTCGCCTGGATCCACCCGGAGGTCCACGGCGTCGAGGGCCAGCGTGCTCCCGAACACCTTCGTGAGACCCTGGACTTCCACCATGGGTTCGCCCACGCCGCTCCCCCTCGCCCGGGCTTTTCTTGTACGGGGCCCCATCCCGGCCCTCTATGATTTCGGATCTCGGATTGCGGATTTCGGGTTTGAGGAGATCCGAAATTCGACATTCAAAATTCGAAATCGGAGGTGGGTCCCTCCGGCTTCTCTCCCACGGGGCCCCATCCCGGCTCGTCCCTCGCTCCACAACGGGCTCGGGTCCAGCCGGGTCCCTCCCCTACCCCCGTGCCAGCGCCATCCCGAGGCCGCTCAATGCCGCGGCCAGCCCCGCGCCGGTCAGTGCGCACACCTGGATCCGGGTAACCACCTTGAGCTGCCACGCCTCCACCTCGGGCGGAACGGTCCCACCGTCCTCGGGAAGCGAGCGGACCAGGCGCAACCCCAGGCCGAAGAACTGATAGCTGCTCAGCATCACCAGGGCGAATGCCAGCAGGAGCTTGGGGCCGAGGAGCGTGAACAGCGCGGGAAAGTACTGCGGTCCCAGCGCGGCCTTGGCAGAGGTGAGGGAAAATGCACCGGTCATGACCAGAACCCCCAGCGCCGCCAGGCTCGTGGGGTGGTACCACCGGATGACCGCGGCCACGGTCCGGATCCGCTGCCCCGGCGCCGCGGCCGAAAGTCCCGGGATCAGGGCCGCGCCCAGGAACCAGGACCCGCCCAGGTACACCATCGCGGCCAGCAGATGGGCGAACCGGGTCAGCCACTCAATGCCTGGCATCCCTGCCTGCTCCCGGTTCAGCGGCACAGCGGACACCCCGGCCACCGTCGGGGTATGGCCCATCCACGCCTAGCGTGGATTGGCCGCCAGCATCCCGGAATCCGCCGGGACGGCACCTGCCGACTGGCGGGCCTGCGCTTCCCACTCGTCCAATTCGGGGGTGAAATACTTCAGCCGGACCTTCTTGTATTCCTTCGTGCTGTACAGCAGCGCGTACTCGGTGATGCCGGTCGCGGCTGAGATGGCGCCGATGATCTCCTGACAATCCTTGGCCTTCTGGCCGTGCACCATGGTGAAGATGTTATAGAGCCAGTCCGGATACGTGGGCCGCAGGTAGCAGTGGCTGACGCCCCGGAAGCTCCCCATGATCTTGCCGACTTCCTCCGCCCGCTCGGGGGGCACCACCCACACGCCCATGGCATTCGCCCGGAAGCCGGCCTCGCGATGGTGCAGGACAGCCGCCACCCGGCGCAGGTAGCCCTGCGCCTGCAGGTGCCCCGCGACCTCGAAGAGCGCCTCCTCGGAGAGACCCATGCGGTCCGCCATGGGCCGGTACGGCTCCGGCACCAGGGGGAAGTCCCCCTGCAATTCGTGGATGGCCGCGATGTCCACCCCGCGAAGGCCCGCGGGGCCGGCCGCGGGCCGGCGCACATCGCTGTATCCGCCTGCAGCGGATTCCACGCGCTCTGCGCCGCTCTTCCCCTCCATGTCGAGCTGGACGCCGATCTTGAACAGCCGCAGCGTGGGCAGGATGCGGGTGGAATCGGCGCCGGCCATGGCATGCAAGCGCTCCACCGTCCACTGCAGGTCACTGGAGGGCGGCACCGCCAGCGTGAACCACAGGTTGAAGGCGTGGTTCCGCTTGTAATTATGGCTGACGCCGGGGTGGCTGTTCACCGCCGCCGCGGCCGCGTCCAGCCGGTCCGCCTGGATCCGCATGGCGATCAGGCTGCTCTTGTAACCGAGGCTGCGCGTGTCGAAGATCGCGCTGATCTGGCGAACCACCTTCTGCTGTCTCAGGGAGGCAATCCGGTCAATGACTTCGCCCTCGGACAGGTCCAGCGGCACCCCCAGGGCCTGGAACGGGCGGGAGACCAGCGGGAAATCCGCCTGGATCGCGTTCAGCAGTCGCTTGTCCCGATCGTCCATGAATCCACTCCCCCTTGGCAGAGCCGCCGAAGCCGGCGCATCGAGCGCGCGAGGGCTCGACACGGTATCGTGCAGGGATGATACTGGATTATTCCCGGGCTGACAAGCCGCCGGCCACCAACGTTTTCGTGCGCGCGGTGGGCAGCCACCGCCCGGCACGCCGCCCACTTGCACCTGGCTCTGCCGACCCGCGCCAGCCGGCGGACGCGACTCCGAATTCCGGAGAAGATTGCGATCAGGACGCGGGGATTCGCGGTTCGCCAGGAGCATCCCCTGCCCCCGAGGTGGCCAGGCGGCACCCCCCGCATTTCGTCCGGGAGGAGGCGCCGTCCCCCGTCTCGTAGGCGAGGCAACACTTCAGGCGGCCGCACATGCCGGCCGAGCGGTCCGGCGTCAGCGGGAACTTCTGCTCCTTCACCAGCTTCACGGAGACGGTGGGAAAGCCGGGCAGGAAGCTCTTGCAACACAACGTCCGCCCGCACGGGCCGCAGGTGCCGGCGCGCTTCGCCTCGTCGCGCGGGCCAAGGCGGTGCATGGTGACTCGCATGCGCAGGTCGCGACAGAGATCCCGATGCAACTCCCGGAAGTCCACCTTCTCGTCCGACGAGAAGAAGATGGTCACGCCCCGACCGCCGGGCTCGAAGTCCACGGCCACGAAACGCATGGGGAGATTCCGCGCCGCGAAATGCCGGCGGGAGATGCTCCGGATCTCCTCCCGGGTCCGGGAGGACCGGGCGGCCTTCACCGGCAGCCGCTGATCCTCTCCCCCGGCTGTCTTGGGGGCCGGCCTGACCTGTCCGTCAAGCGACTGGGTACCCTCGTCCACCCGCATTCCTCACTGGCACAGAGAGGCGCGCCGAGCCGCCGCCGCTTCCAACCTGCCGAATTCCTCCTCCGGGAGACAGGGCATGCCGGGCATGGAGCCGTGATCGCGGTCCGCAGCTCCGTGGAAGTCCGACCCGCCCGTCACCAGGAGCCCCCGCCGTTCGGCCAGCCGGCGGTAATGTGCGGTCAGGCCGGGCGTGTGGTTGACGTGGTAGGCCTCGATGGCATCCAGGCCCGCGTCCACCAAGTCGGGGATTGCCGCATCCCGGTTGTGCAACCCCGGATGCGCCAGCGAGGCCAACCCGCCCGCCTCGTGCATGACCCGGATCGCATCCGCCACGGTCACGTCCAGCCGCGGCACGTAGGCCGGCCTGCCCTCGCCGAGGTACCGGTCGAAGGCCTCGTCGGTGCTGGCGACGAACCCGCGCCGGACCAGGACGCGGGCCAGGTGGGGCCGCCCCACGTTGCCGTCCCGCGCCAGGGCCATGACCTCTTCTGTATTGACGGCCATCCCCAGCACCCGCAACCGACCCAGCATCGTCTGCAGTCGCGTGCGCCGGGCCTCCCGCCTCTCCCGGAGGAAGGCGAGCAGCCTGGCGTCCGTGGGGTCCACGAAGTACCCCAGGAGGTGAAATTCCACCTTCTGCCAGACCGCAGACAGCTCGATCCCCGGGATCAGGCGAATGCCCAGAGCGCGTGCGTGCGTCTCCGCTTCCGCCACGGCATCCACGGTGTCGTGGTCGGTGACGCTGAAGACCTGCAGGCGTGCGGCCTGAACGGCCTGGACCAGGGCCGCCGGACCGAGGAGCCCGTCCGAAGCCGTGGTGTGCATGTGGAGGTCAACGCGCATCTTGGTGTCGGTTCCTTATCGTGATACAGGAGTAATGGCGTGACTTTAGTTGTGCCCCGGGGGACTGTCAACTGGTTTCTCCCGCTTGGTTCCGGTTCCGGATGGGCTCCGGCGGGGCAGTTTCGACAGGCGCGGATCGAGGGGGCACCCTCGCTTCCCTCGGCTCCCGGCTCGCAGTTCTCGGCTCTCGGCACTCGGCTCTCGGCACTCGGCTCTCGGCTCTCGGCTCGCAGCTCTCCCCTACGCTTCCGGGAAGGCCTCCCGGTGCTTGGCCATGGTTTCCGCGGACGCCCTCGAGAGCAGGACCACATCCGAGAGGAGCGTGACCATCTGATACCCCCGGTCGTACAGGGCCTTGGCCTGCTCCCAGCCGGCCGAAATCGTTCCCAGCGCGACCCCCAGGGCCTTGGCCTTCGCCTCTACCGTGGCGATCGCCGCCTGCACCTCCGGGTGGGCAGGATTCCCGAGGTGTCCCATGGACGTGGACAGGTCCATGGGCCCGATGAAGAGGGCGTCCACTCCCGGAACCTTGGCAATCTCCTCCAGATTCTGGACGGCCTGGGGCGTCTCGATCTGGAGGATCACCAGGACCTCGTCGTTGGCCCGCTTCAGGTAACTGGCGGTATCCCGTCCGAATCCGGCCGCCCGAGGGCTCCCCGCGATTCCGCGGACGCCGACTGGCGGATACTTGCAGGCCTGGACGGCGGCGATGGCCTGCTCCCGCGTGTTCACCGACGGGATCATGACGCCGTAGGCCCCGGCATCCAGGATCCGCTTGATCCACACCAGGTCGTTCCAGGGCGCGCGGACGAGGGGCACGACCCCGGAGCCGCCCATGGCCTGGAGCTGGGCGACCAGCGTCTGCAGGTCGCCCGGGGAGTGCTCCATGTCAATCAGCACCCAGTCAAAGCCAGCGCGGCACAGGATCTCCGTGGACGTGGGACTGCACAGTTGCGCCCAGGCCCCCGCGGTCTTCTTTCCGGCCTTGAGCATCCGCTTGACGCGATTCTCGAAGAGTTGGGTCATGGGCGTCTCCTTGTGCATCCCCTCCCTCGGGGAAAGTGATGGTCGCCTCCGCCATTTCCCGGAAAGAGCCTACTCATCTTCGTCGGGTTCGTCCAGCCTGAACCCGCAACGGGTTGCCCGACCAGACAATGTGAGAACACTGCGGTGACCACACGGGCGCGGCTGCCCCACTCCGCCCCCGTCCCGGGACAGGCCCGACGGACGGGTTTCACCCTGGCGGATCGCCACGCAAGGATGCGTCAGAGGCGTTCAACGAAGAGGGTCGAAGAGGTGAGACCGGCAGGGGAGCGTCAGGACGTTCGAGGCGGATCGAGCCACCGGCAGAATCTTAATATCCGGTCCAGGACCCGTAGACGGAGGAATACCCCACGGATCCCCCGTCCCCGGTACTGGAGACAAATGGGTTGGGATACACCCCGGTGCTGCTTGCACCCTTGCTGTAGACGTAGACGTCGTCGGTCTGTCCCGGCGTGAGTCCCCCGGTAAGCGCCGGGGAGAGCTGGTAGGTGCTGGTCCACGGGTCCGCGTCGGTGACGTTGGCGTAGCCCCCCTCACGCATCACCTTGATGGTTGTCGGGTAGGCGTTCTTGTCGTTGCCGTACACGATGGCCTGGGTCGCCGCCGTCTTCACGTCCGTGGCAGCGCGGGAATACTTGGACTTCCGCTGCGCAGTCAGCAGGTTGGGGATGGCAATAGCCGCCAGGATACCGATGATGGCCACGACGATGAGCAGCTCTATCAGCGTGAAGCCCTTGCCCGCCTTGTGCGGGGAGTCGCTCATCGCGTTTCCTCTCCCGAGTCTCCATCGGGCTGGGGGGTTGTTTCTTCCACCGTCAAACCCCCGGGGGCAGACATGCCCCCGGCTCCCACTGGGGAGGCAGCATCCGTGCCATATCTGACGCCCCCGATGTTCTTCCCGGGGGAGGGGGAAATATCCCAGCAAACACAGAGGGTTGGATGGAAACGCAATTCCGGATCAGCTTCCCCCTGCTCATGCCAGAAGTCGCCTTGCCCCTTCTTTCATGATAAAACTTGTCCCCTCGGGACATTTTTTGTCAGGCAAACTGTGGCGTGGTCCGTTGAGACGCTTGCGCAGGGAAGTGTACCCATCCTCACCACGCGTACCGCGCCACGTGGTAGCCCCAGCGGGATTCGAACTCACGTGTCAGCCGTGGGAGGTCCCCCAGGATGTTTTTAGCGCAAATCATCGCGTCTGGCAAGGCCTCCCGGGCCTCCCACCCTTCCAGCTTGACACCAAGCACGCGGCTGCGGCATGCTCGGAGTCGTTGAGCCGTCGTCGCGGCGGGCTGCGCGGACTGGGCGGACGAACAGGCGGGAGGAACCCCAGAGGATGAAACCGATCGGGCGCGACAGGCGGGAGGGCGGTTCGTGCGGGAATCGTCGAAACGTTCCACCGAGAAAAGATATGAACGAACATGATGCTGAGTGATTCCAATCAGTCTGTGGACTTCATCCGGGCCGCGGTGAGGGACGACTTGAAGGCGGGCCGCTACACCCGCGTGCACACCCGCTTCCCGCCGGAGCCGAACGGCTCTCTGCACATCGGCCACGCCAAGGCCATCTGCATCGACTTCGGCATCGCGGCGGAATTCGGCGGCCAGTGCAATCTGCGCTTCGACGACACCAACCCGGTGAAGGAGGAGGTGGAGTACGTCGAGTCCATCCAGCAGGATATCCGCTGGCTGGGATTCGACTGGGAAGACCGGCTGTACTATGCCTCCGATTACTTCGAGCAGTTGTACGAGTACGCCGTCACGCTCATCAAAAAAGGCAACGCCTATGTGTGCGACCTGAGCGCCGACGACATCCGCGAGTACCGAGGCACCCTCACCGAGCCGGGCAAGGAGAGTCCGTACCGCAATCGGACGGTGGCGGAAAACCTGGAGTTGTTTGCGCGCATGCGGGCCGGGGAATTTCTGGAAGGCTCGCGCACCCTGCGCGCCAAGATTGACATGGCCTCCGGCAACATCAATCTGCGCGACCCGGTGATGTACCGCATCATCCACGCCCCGCATCACCGCACGGGCGACACGTGGTGCATGTATCCGATGTATGACTTCGCCCACGGGCAGTCGGACTCCATCGAGGGCATCACCCACTCGTTGTGTTCGCTGGAGTACGAAGATCATCGCCCGCTGTACAACTGGTATCTCGATCAGTTGGAGATTTACCATCCGCGCCAGATCGAGTTCGCGCGCCTCAATCTCTCCTCCAGCGTCCTGAGCAAGCGCAAACTCCTGCGGCTGGTGCAGGAGGGGCACGTGACGGGCTGGGACGACCCGCGCATGCCCACGCTCTCCGGCCTGCGCCGCCGGGGGTACACGCCGGAGGCCATCCGGGATTTCTGCGAGCGGATTGGCGTGGCCAAGAAAGACAGCCTGGTGGACATCGCCCTGCTGGAACACTGCCTGCGCGAGGACCTGAACAGGCGCGCGCCGCGCGTGATGAGCGTGCTCAAGCCCCTGCGCGTGGTGATTGAGAATTACCCCGAGGGGCAGGTGGAAGAACTGGCGGCGGTGAACAACCCCGAGGACCCCGGCGCCGGGACGCGCCGCGTGCCGTTCTCGCGCGTGCTGTACATCGAGCAGGCCGACTTCCGCGAGAACCCGCCGCCCAAGTATTACCGGCTCGCTCCGGGACGCGAAGTGCGCTTGCGCTACGCGTACTTCCTCCAGTGCGTGGACGTGGTGAAGGATGGGCAGGGGAACGTCGTGGAGCTGCGGTGCAGCTATGACCCGGCCACGCGCGGCGGCGATGCGCCGGATGGCCGCAAGGTGAAGGCCACCATCCACTGGGTCTCGGCGGCGCATGCCGTGCCGGCCGAGGTGCGGCTGTACGACCGGCTCTTCGTGAAAGAGGATCCGGATGACGTGGACGAGGGCCAGGATTTCCTCACGAACGTGAACCCCGACTCGCTGGAGGTACTCGCCGGGTGCCGGGGAGAGCCCAGCCTCGCCGGGGCGAGGCCAGGCAGCATCTACCAGTTCGAGCGGCAAGGCTATTTCTGCGTGGACCCCGATTCTGTGAACGGGAAGCTGGTGTTCAACCGCGCGGTCTCCCTGAAAGACGAATGGGCCAGGATTGAGAAGGCCCGGCGGGCCGGGTAATTCGGGGGCTGGGCGGGAAAATGAAAACGCGGAGTGGATGTCCACTCCGCGTTTTCCTCTGGTGGCCCCAGCGGGATTCGAACCCGCGTTTCAGCTGCGGTACGGTGATCATGCGTGCGGCCCGGCCGCGCGTTTGCGTGCTTCCTCCAGCTTCTCCGGCGAGCCGATGTCCTGCCAGTACCTCCCGTCGGCCCGGTAGGCGACGATCCTTTCCCCCTCCCCGGCGAGTCGCAGGTAGGTCCGGGTGATCGGGAAGACTCCCGTTTCGGTCATCTTGGGGAAGATCGCGGGGTCGATCACGTGGATCCCGGTGAACGCGAGCCGCTCGGCGTCACTCCGCGGCCCCTGCGCCCACTCCACGCCCTCCGGCGACTCCCGTCCGCGGAGGAGCCCGTCGCGGTCGAACAAGAGCTGACGCGCGCTCGGCCGCCTCTGGACCGCGAGCGTCGCCAGCGCCCCGGCCTTTTCATGGAACCGGAGAAGCCCCTCGAGGTCGATATCGCTCAGGACGTCCACGTTGTGGAGGAAGAACGGCCGGCCGTCGCCGAAGAAGCACGCCGCATTCTTCAGCCCCCCGCCGGTGTCGAGCAGTTCGGCCTCGCGCGTGAACTCGATGCGGAGCCCGAAGTCGTCCTTCGAGGCCAGGAACCCGACGATGCGGTCGCCCAGGTGGAAGAGGTTCACGACGACCTCGGTCACACCGGCCGACTTGAGATACCGGATCACCCGCTCGATCATGGGAGCGCCGCCGACGTCGAGCAGGGCCTTCGGGATCTCGTCGGTGAGCGGCCGCAGCCGGCTCCCGACGCCGGCCGCGAGGACCATCGCCTTCATCTCTTTTCTCCCTCTCCCCCAGGGAGAGGGCTGGGGGTGAGGGTGCTGTTCTCCTGCGCCAAATGGCGCACCTCGACGTTCACCTGGAACGTCTCACGCAGGTGCGTCGCCAGCCGGTCGGCACAGTACACCGAGCGGTGCTGGCCACCGGTGCAGCCGAACGCGACGAGGAGGTCGGTGAAGTTGCGCTGCTGGTAGTTCTCGACGGTCTGGTCGATCAACGCGAAGACGTGGCCGATGAAGTCACGCACGGCGGGCGCGTGCTCGAGGAACGCGATCACGGCATCGTCGTGGCCCGTCAGCTTCGCGTACTGCTCGAACCTGCCGGGGTTGGCCAGCGCCCGGCAGTCGAACACGTAGCCGCCGCCGTGTCCCTTCTCGTCGGTCGGCACGCCGTCCTGGTACGAGAAGCTCTGGATCCGGATCGTGAGCTTGAGCGACGCGGTGCCGAACTGCCGCAGGGAGGAGGACGCGACCAGGCGGCGCCATACCTGCGTCAACTCGGGCAGCTCGACGGGCAGGTCGGCCGTTCGCAGCAGGTACTCGAGGTTCCGGATCGCGTAGGGGATGCTGGCCAAGAAGTGGTGCTTCCGCTCGTAGAACCCTCGCAGGCCGTAGGCCCCCATCGCCTGCATGATCCGGATGGAGACGAAGCCGGGGTAGGTGGTCAGAAAGGCTGTGCGGTCGATCGGCTCGAGTTTCGCGGCGGCTTCGAGGTACCGCTCGAGAAGCTCGTTGCGGACCTCGAACACGAGGTCGGCCTTCGCGTCGAACAGCAGGGACGCGACGTCGTACTGCAGCGCTCCGCGCCGCCCGCCCTGGTAATCGATGAAGAAGGGCCTCCCGTCCCGGACCATGATGTTGCGGGACTGGAAGTCGCGGTAGAGGAAGAAGCGCCGCTCTGCCTGGAGCAGGAACTCGGTGAACCGCTCGAAATCGTCCTCGAGCGCCTGCTCGCTGAACGGGATCTTCGCCAAGCGAAGGAAGTAGTACTTGAAGTAGTTGAGGTCCCACAGCATCGACTGCTTGTCGAAGCTGAACCTCGGATAGCACACGTCGTAGTTCAACGTCCGGCCGGCCTCGATCTGGAACCGCGGCAGGAACTCGACCACCTTCCGGTACAGGTCGAGCGTCTCGCTCGACAGCCGCTCTCCGACCCGGTTCGCCGTGAGGAACTGAAAGAGCGTCGTGTCGCCCAGATCCTCTTCCAGGTACATCCCCCGGTCGAGGTCTTCGGCGTAAATCTCGGGGACCGGCAGGCCGCACGTGCGGAAGTGGCGGGAGAACTCGAGGAAGGCGCGGTTCTCCCGGGCGTCCGGATTGACGACGCCGATCGCCGTGTGCGACGCCGCCGACAGGCGGAAGAGCTTCCGGTCCGAGGCGTCGCCTTTGAGGGGCGCGACGCTCTCGACCGGCTCCCCGAACCGCCTCTCGAACAGGATCGTGAGCGGCTGGTCAATCGCCGTAGGGTTAGGAGAAGCTGTACCGGACTCCATTTTGCCCCCAAGTGCTTGATCCTGCGGCGTCATCATATCAGATTTTGGCTGGCACTGGGGCGGCGCGCTTCGGCGACCTCATGGACCGTGCTCCCGGGGGGATGCAGGTGCGGGACATGGGGCATGGCCACACGCAGAACAGGCTGGAGGAGGTCCCCCATCAGATAGTGCTTCACGCCGCCCCCACCCAGCGCATCGCGGTCGAAGAATTGGCAGAGCCACCATGGGGATTCACGTACATACGCCCGAATTGGCGTCCGGTAACTTTTCGGGGTATGACTGCCGGTGGAAAGGCATCCCGCGACACTTGTCGAAAAGACGAAAAGCCCGGAGGCGACTGCCGGGCCTCTTTCTTTCTGCCACCCGAAGCTTATTCCTCCAGAGACCGAATCAGGTTCCGAATTTCCTCAGGCGTGATGTTCTCGCGGTCAGCTTTCGCGAAGATGAAGAGCGGAATGAGGTCTGTCCCCCGCCGGAGGATCAGGACTCGAAATCCTCCGCTCTGACCCCTCTGCATGTCTGAACTGGCACATCGCTCCTTGAAGACACGCTGTCCTATTGACCTGTTCGGCCTGGGGCCAGTGGACTCCAGCTTGCTGAAGAGAGCTTCGAGGTCTCGGCGGATATTGCGGTAGGTGCGTTCGAGGTCTCTCAAGGAGCGGGAAAACTGCGGGGGCACGAGATCGAGCCGAATCCTAAAGCTTGGCAAGCATGGTTCTCCAGTCCTGGGCTGGTGTGTCAGGGGAGCCAGGGATGCTCGAAGCGACTTGGCCGAGAGTGTCTATTAACTCCTGGCTGTGGGAGAGCTGGAGAGATTCGGCGAAGTCTTCAAGCTCGCCCCACGCGGCTTCCATCTTCGAGGCTAGGGAGCGCTCATACCAATGCCCGTCTGCCTTCAGGAAATCAACCAATGGATGAAGTGTCTTCCCGATCGCTTGGTGATTCGTAAGGAATTCCCCCGCCAAGGTGCTACTCACCAAATCCGGTTCAATGGAGGCAACGCCTCGGACCATCTCGGCCAGCTCGTGATGAAGGGTGACCAGCTTCCAGTCCGCGATGAGTCTGGCCAAAAACGGGCTTCGCTCCCTGAGACGGGCAGAGACCAGCTTGGCCATCCCCAGGGCGATATTGGCGTGTCCGGAAATCTCATTGAAGCTAATTACATCCGCCATGGAGGCTCTCGCGTCTTCCTGCCCTGCCTACAAGCTACAATCCGGGGCTCTTTGTGGTAGTCACCCTATAGAACTTGGCCGGGGGGTGTCAAGCCGAAAAGGTGAACGGTGGACAGGGCAGCCCTTCTCCCTCCTGATTCAGGGCACAAAGGGGCGGTCCCGGCCTCTCGATAGACACCAACATGGGCACCAGGATGGGGATGTGGTTGGAGGGCGGTCGATTGAGTGACCGAATCAAATGGTGGCCCTATCGGGATTCGAACCCGAGTTTCAGCCTTGAGAGGGCCGCGTCCTAGGCCGGGCTAGACGATAGGGCCAAACGTATTCAATTTGGCTGCGGGGCAGGGATTCGAACCCCAATAGGCAGATCCAGAGTCTGCTGTCCTACCGTTGGACGACCCCGCACCGTACTCGAAAAGAAAATCCAAAGGCGTCGCCTTTGGACACGCGGAGTATCGGCGATCCCTCCCCTCTTTGTCAAGGGCAAACGCGCAGAGGGGCTGGGGTGCGTTCTTGTGCAGGGGTGCGCGGGTGCAGAGGTGCTGGGGTGAACGATCTCCCATCTTCGCCCACCTACATCCCTGCTCTGGTGCTCCCCAACTCCCCTGCTCTCCTCTCCCATCCGCTCAATTCGCGATACTGCCGCGCAGGCCCAACCCGTCGGCGATCCCCTGCATCGCCTTGATCACGAAGGTGATGTGTTCGGTCAGGTCCACGCCCAGTTCGTCGGCACCCTTCACGATATCTTCCCGCTTCACGTTCCGGGCGAACGCCTTGTCCTTCATCCGTTTCCGGACGGACGAGGCCTCCAGGTCCAGGATGCTCTTCGTCGGGCGGATCAGGGCGGCCGCGGTGAGGAATCCGCACAGCTCGTCACAGGCGAAGAGGGCCTTCTCCAGGGGTGCCTCGCGCGGCACACCCGAGTAGTCGGCGTGGGAGAGGATCGCCCTGACGACGGACTCCGGGTATCCCCGGGCGCGCAGGACCTCGGCCCCCTTGAACGGGTGGCCGGCCTCCGCGCTCGGATACCGCTCGTAGTCGAAGTCGTGCAGAAGGCCCACGATGCCCCACTCGTCCGGGTCTCCGCTGAACTTCCCGGCGTAGGCGCGCATGGCCGCCTCCACCGCCAGGGCGTGCTTGAGCAGGCTCTCGCCTTTCGTGTATTCGGTGAGGAGCTCCCAGGCGGCCTGCCGGTTCATACGCCCTCCCTCTCCGCGGCCAGTTCGTCGTGCAGCGTGACCACGCGGACCACTTCGTACCGCCGGCTGCCGCTCGGCGTCCGGATCACCACCGGATCGCCCTCCTTGCGACCGATGAGCGCCTGCCCCACCGGCGAGCCGGGCGAGATCCACCCCCGTTCGCTATCCACCTCCTCCGAGGCGACCAGGCGGTAGACCCGCTCTTCCCCGGTGTCCTGATCCACCAGGCTGGCCGTCGCTCCGAAGGCGATGCGGTCCCGCGGGACGCGGGACAGATCGATATTCGAGAGCTCCGCGATCCGCTGCTGCAGGAACGAGATCCGTGCATGGAGAAACCCCTGGCGATCCTTGGCCGTCTCGTACTCGCCGCTCTCGCGAAGGTCCCCCAGTTCGCGCGCGTGCCGGATGCGCTGCGGGATCTCGATCTTGAGCTCGCGCTCCAGGCTCGCCAGTTTCTCCTTCAACTCCTCCACGATATGGTTCGTTGACACCGCCTCACCTCCGATTTCAGCTCGTCCGCCAAGCGACCTGGCGTGAACGCGATTCACGCCAAGAACGACGTACGAGTATACGAACGTACGAATGTACCAGGGGAAACTTCTTCGCTCGCACCCGCTTCCCGTCGGCACCCGCCCGTACTTTCGTACCCTCGTACATTCGTCCGCATCTGACGCCTGAAGCGTCCCAGCATCCCAACCTCCAAGCCTTCGGGCTGTCTCGCCCGCTAGCCGGGTCCGAGGATCCGGGCAAGACGATTCAGGACAACCTCCCGCCCCAGCAAAGCCAGGACGGGGAAAATGGGTGGGCTGACCGTCGTTCCGGTCAGGGCCACGCGGATCGGCTGTGCATAGTCCACGAGCTTTCTGCCCCGCGCCTCCGCCAGTCGCCGGACCAGGTCCTCCAGCGCCTCCGCCGAGAAGTCCGGCGCCTGGGCCAGCGCCTGGCGGGTCTCGGCCAGCAGGGCCAGATGATCCGGCGTCAGGAACTTGGCCTCGGCCTTCGGGTCCCGGGCGGCCGGCGGCGCGAACAGGAATGCCATCGAGCGGGCCATCTCCAAGAGCGTCTTCGACCGCTCCACGAACAGGGCCACCGCCTGCACCAGCCAGGTCCGGCTGCGCGCCTCGACCGTCCTGGGATCCACGCCCGCCGCCCCCCAGAACGGCGCCAGCAGGTCCGCCAGTACGTCCAGGGGGGTCTGCCGTATGTGGAGCGCGTTCAGCCAATCCAGCTTGGCTCGATCAAAAATCCCCGGGGAGGCGCCGACCCGCTCTAGCTGAAAGGCCTTGATCAACTCCTCGCGGGTAAACACTTCCTGGTCCCCGTGGGCCCACCCCAGCCGGACGAGGTAGTTGATCATAGCCTCCGGCAGGTACCCTTGATCCCGGTAGGCTTGCAACGCCACATCCCCGTGCCGCTTGCTCAGTTTCTCTCGGTCCGGACCCAGAACCAGCGGGATATGGGCGAAGGCGGGAACCGGATAGCCCAGCGCCTCGTACAGCAGGATTTGCTTCGGCGTGTTGGGGATGTGGTCCGCCCCGCGCACTACGTGGGTGATTCCCATCAGCGCATCGTCTACGACGGCCGCGAAGTTATATACCGGTGTTTCCCGGTCGTCCGATCGCAGGATGATGAAGTCATCGATCTCGTCCGCTGCCACCTCGATCCGGCCCTGGACCAGGTCATCCCAGCCAACCCTCGCTCTTGCGGTCGCGGAGAACCGGATCGCCTGCCGCCGGCCCGGCGTGGGTCCTGCGGTCCGGCAGGGACAGAGGTGCTGGGGCGCCGGCTTGGCCGAGCGGGCTGCCTCTCGTCGAGCCGCGAGTTCCTCCGGAAGACAGGTGCAGGGGTAGGCTTTCCCCTCCCGAAGCAGTCGCTGTGCCGCATCGCGATACAGGGTGTATCGCTCCAGTTGGCGGTAGGGCCCCACGGGCCCGCCAACGTCCGGGCCCTCATCCCAGTCGAGCTTCAGCCAGCGCAACCCGTCCAGGATCGCGGTCACCGCCTCCTCCGTCGAGCGTTCCACATCCGTGTCCTCGATGCGGAGGATCATGGTCCCTTTCTGGCCCCGGGCGACGAGCCAGTTGTACAGCGCCGTCCGCACCCCGCCGACGTGCAGGAAGCCGGTGGGGCTGGGGGCAAACCGGACGCGGACCGTTTCGGGTTCTGGAGACGTCATGCGTGAGTGTCCCTCCCGGCCTGGGTCTTCCGAGTCGCTGGAGTTCCCCGGCTTCCGACGATCCGTGCGGGCTCGACATTCTCGCCCACCGGGGCGCAGCGGTCAAGGGGAACTCCTTCGGGGGATGGGCGCGTCCCGGCCTGTGGGGGCCGGGCACGTTCCACTGGACCGCCCACGCCTGCCGAGGCTCGACAGACGACTGAGCCCTTGACAGTCTGTCCCGCCTGTGAATAGATTGACGATATCCCGTCTCCGACCCGGCCGCGAGGCCCCCCCTGCAGACGTGCCGGGAGCCGCGGCTGGACTTCGGGCCCCCCGGACGACGGAGGGTCCCGTGGCGATCGCTGGGGATGCGGGACTCCAGCCGGAGGACGAGGACCGTGTAGGGACGGGAGGGTCCCCCGGCGAATTTCCTTCGACCCTCGGGGGGAATAATCCAGGACGGAATCCGGGAGGTGACTTTTCGCTTGCGTTGCGCGTGAGGGCTCGCATAGAATCCGGTCCGTTTGGCGGATCCCGGGGGCACGGGGCCTGTTCGCAGGCCACCCCGTGGCCGTGGAAGGCGAGACCCCGATCGCGGAAGAGACGACGAACTCGACCCCTGACCCCTGTCCTCTTTTCATCTTGCTGGCCAAAGGAGGCGTGTGAGGACCATGGCCCAGGTAACCTTGGAAAATGTGACCAAGAAGTTCGACGAGGTGGTGGCGGTGCGCGATGTGAGCCTGACGGTGAACGACCGGGAATTCGTGGTCCTGGTCGGGCCCTCGGGCTGCGGCAAGTCCACGACGCTCCGGATGATCGCCGGGCTGGAGGAGATCACCTCGGGCACGATCAAGATCGGCGACCGGGTGGTGAATGACGTCCCGCCCAAGGACCGGGACATCGCCATGGTCTTCCAGAATTACGCCCTGTATCCCCACATGACCGTCTACGACAACATGGCCTTCGGCCTCAAGCTCCGCAAGTTCCCCAAGCCCGAGATCCAGCAGCGCGTCCAGGAAGCGGCGGAGATCCTGGGTATCCTGGAGCTCCTGGCGCGCAAGCCCCGGGCCCTGTCCGGCGGCCAGCGGCAGCGCGTGGCGGTCGGCCGGGCCATCGTCCGGAAGCCGCAGGTGTTCCTCTTCGACGAACCGCTGTCCAACCTGGACGCCAAGCTGCGGGTGGCCATGCGGGCGGAGCTGAAGAAGCTGCACCACAGCCTCCAAGCGACGGTGGTCTACGTGACCCACGACCAGGTCGAGGCCATGACCATGGGCGACCGGATCGTGATCATGAAGGACGGGCTGATCCAGCAGGTGGGCGCCCCCCTGCAGGTATACGCGGCGCCCCAGAACCAGTTCGTGGCCGGGTTCATCGGGTCGCCGTCCATGAACTTCATCCCGTGCACCGTGACGGCCCGCGATGGCGATCTGCTCTTCACCGCCCCGGGATTCTCCCTCCCCGTGCCGGCGGCCAAGGCCAGGGCCATGGAGGCCTACAAGGACAAGGCGGTCACCATGGGGATCCGGCCAGAGGATATGCACGCGGTCACGCCGCAGGATCCCCCCGGCAGCATGTTCGACGCCAAGGTGGAGGTCGTGGAGCCGATCGGCCACGAGATCTACCTGGACGTGATGGTGGGCACTTTCGAGATCATCGCCCGGGTCAGCCCCGACAACCCTGTCAAGGTCGGCCAGACGATCAAACTGGCGGCGTCCCTGGACAAGCTCCACGCCTTCGACCCCCAGACGGAGCGTGCCATCGGACTGGCATAGCTCTTGCCCGCGGGATCCGACCCGGGCAGGCTGCTTCCTTCCCGATCATCCGGCGGCCGGGGCGAAACCCGGCGCTCCCGCCGCGACGAGTCCCGACGCGCTGTGACGGTCTTCCCGTGTCCGGCATGTCGGGATTTCTGCTTCTCGGCCCGTGCGGAGGTTCGCTCGCTGGGATGGCGATCCGATGAACACCCCGTCTCCTGACGACCTGGTCCGGCGACTGGAACGCTGGGGCCCCCTGTTGCTCCTCCTGGGCACGGCGGCCTTCTATCTCGCGCGGCTCGGCACCGCCGGGCTGTATGATCCCAACGAGGGGATGTACGCCGAGATCCCGAGAGAGATGGTCCTGCTCCGGGACTGGCTGACGCCCCGCTTCAACTTCATCCGCTACTTCGAAAAGCCGCCCCTCCTCTACTGGTTGACCGCCCTCGCCTACCAGTTCCTCGGATTTTCCGAACTCGCCGCCCGCCTGGTGACCGCCCTGGCCGCCGTCGGGGGAGTCGCCGTGACGTACGGGATCGGCCGGGATCTCTGGGGAAGGCGGGCGGGGCTCGTCAGTGGGCTGATCCTGGCGACCAGCTTCGGCTACTTCATCTTCAGCCGCATCGTCCTGACCGACATGCTGTTTACCGCCCTGCTGGCCGTGACCTTCTGGGGGGTGCTGCGGGGCCTCCTCGACCCGGCCCCCCGGCGGGGCCCCATGCTGGGTGCCTATGCCGCCATGGCCCTGGCCATCCTGACCAAGGGATTGATCGGGCTCGCCTTCCCGGTGCTGACCATTGGAGGCTTCCTGCTCCTCACCCGGGACTGGCGGCTCCTCCGGCGCCTGGAGCTGCTCCGCGGCGGCGGCGTCTTCCTCGCCGTCGCGGCCCCCTGGCACATCCTAATGGGCCTGAAGAATCCCGGCTTCTTCTGGTTCTACTTCGTGAACGAGCACGTGTTGCGCTTCGTGGCCAAGCGGCACCTCCTGGATTACGCCCCCATGCCACTCTACGCCTATTTGATCATGGTCGTCGTCTGGACCTTCCCGTGGAGCGCCTTCCTCCCGGTGGCCCTCCGGCGCTTCTGGCCCCGGCTGAAAGCCACCAGCCGGGAAGACCGGGGATTCCTCTTCATCCTGCTGTGGGCCGCCTCCGTCGTCGGGTTCTTCGCCCTCACCCCCTCGCGGCTGGAGTACTATTCCATGCCGGCCTTTCCGGCGCTGGCCTTGTGCGTGGGGCGCCTGTGGGAGGCCGAGATGGCTCCCCGCCCCGGCCGCGCCCTGGCCAGCGGGCTCTCCTATAGTTGCTTCGGCCTCCTCACCATCGCCGTGGGGCTGCTGCCCGCCTCCTGGCTCTTCCCGCGCCTGGAGAACATCTCCCTGTACAACATGTTCACCGCCATGGATGCTTACTCGCGGGACATCCAGTACGGGATCCTCTCCAACGCCGAGGTGTACACGGTTCCGTCATACGAGGAACTGGTCCCCCTCCTCCAGTGGGCCACGCTGATCCTCCTGGTGGGGGTTGCCTCCGCCACCCTGGCCTGGCTCCGGCGACGGCCCGCGTGGACCATCGCCTGCCTGGTGGCCACCATGCTTCCCACCTTGACCTTCGTCCAAACGGGGATCGTCATGTTCGAACCGCACCGGTCCATCGTGCGGCTGGCGGACGTGATCCTCCGCGAGTTCCGCCCCGGCGACCAGATCATCATCGAGGGACCCTACGAGAACTTCGCCAGTGCCAACTTCTACACCGGACAGCGGGCCCGCGTCCTGCACGGCCTGTTCGGAGACCTGGAGTTCGGGTCGCGTTATCCCGAGGCGAAAGGGACGTTCCTGGAGGAGGCGGAGTTCGCGGGGCTCTGGCGGGGGGCGGGCCGGATCTATCTCCTCAGCGACTCTCCGAGCCGCATCGCCAAGCTGCAGGCCCTCGACCCGGGGCCCGTGGTGCTCGGCCGGAGCGGGAAGAACTGGCTGTTTTCCAACCGGGCCCGCCCGGCGGGTTAAGCCACCTCGAGACCGGCCGGCATGGCCACGGTCCCCGCCCGCCCGCGGATGGGCCGGGGGATGACATCGGCCACCGGGATGTTCTCCTCTCCCTCCGCGCGAACCCGGTCCGCGAGCACCTCGAGGGGAAGACACGTGACGCCGGCCGCTTTGACCACCGCGAGCACCCGGTCGGCCACGGCCTGGAATCCGACCCCTTCCATCTCCGCGTGGAGCGTGAGGACGCCCCAGGCCATCCCCCCCAGTTCGCTGCGCACCAGACCCACCAAGTCCTCCCCGCTCATCCCGTCCAGTCCCAGGATTTCGTCCAGCGTCGCGAACGTCGTGGGAAGTTGCAGGGTCCGGAGCGCCCACCCGTCCACACGGGGGAAGAAGGGCCGCCTGCCCCGCGTGTCGCTGGCATAGGCGAAGCCCGCCTCCTCGATCGCCCGAAGGCTCGTCGCGTTGCATTGCCAACCGGGTGCGCCGAACCCGCGGGGGGCACAGTGCGTCACCTCCCGATAGACCGCCACGGCACGGGCGATCTCCTCCCGCACCGCGTGATCCTTCATCCGGGACAGCCGATCCTGCCAGCGCCGATGGTCGTAGCCGTGAACAGCCAGCTCGTGCCCCGCCAACAGCACGTCCCGCAGGGTCGGCGCCAAGCGTCGGCCCGCGTGCCGTGACGGCAGCAGCGTCCCGGAGAGAATCGTCCGAAGACCGTAGGTGCGGATGGCAGACGTCCGCCGCATCTTCGCCAGGAATCCCGGCCGGAGGGCGCGCACGATGGCCCGCCCGGTCGTGTCCGGGCCCAGGGCGACGAAGAAGCTGGCCCGGACCCCGTGCCGGTCAAAGAGACGGAGGAGGTTCGGCACCCCGACCCGCAGGCCGTCGTAGGTGCACACGTCGACTTTGAGCCCGAGGATCATGGTCGGAGGCTGAGAGGGGAAACACAGGGGGGGCTGGGGAGGACGCGGCCACCCCGAAGAGCGGCACGGGGAATGGCGGCGGGACGCGGAACCCCGGCGCTACCGGCCATTCCCCGCCTTGAACCACTCGATGGTCTGGCGGAGCCCTTTCTCCAGGGGAGTCTCCGCCCGGACGCCGAGGATCTCATGCATCCGCTGAACGCGGGGGACCCGGCGTGGCACATCCTCGTAGCTGTCCCCGTACACCGATTCCTGGGCCACGAAGACCACCTTGGACGGGGAGCCGGCGATCCGGATCATCGTCTCGGCCAGCTCCAGGATGCTGGTTTCGACGTCGGTCCCCACGTTGAAGACCTCGCCCACGGCGCGGTCATTCGTCCCCGCCTCCACCGTGGCCCGGATGGTATCGTCGATGTAGGTGAAGCACCGCGTCTGCGCCCCGTCCCCGATCACCGTCACCGGCTCGCCCCGCAGGACCTGCCCCATGAAGATGGTGATGACGCGGCCCACATCAATCTTGTCCAGCCGCGGACCGTAGACATTGAAGTAGCGCAGGACGACCACGGGAAGGCCCAGCCGGTGGTAGGCGAAGCAGAAGTGCTCGGCCGCCGCCTTGGAGGTGGAATAGCACCAGCGGTCAATGCGCGTGGATCCCAGCACCCGCTCGTCGTCCTCGGCGAAGGGGATCTTGGGATTGCGCCCGTAGACCTCAGAGGTCGAGCTGAAGACCACCTTGCGGTTGTACTTGTAGGCCAGCTTCAAGACCGTCTGGGTGCCGTTGATGTTTACGTTCAGCACCTCATAGGGGTCGCCCACGTAGTGCTCCACCCCCACCACGGCCGCCAGGTGGTAGATCAGGTCGCACTTCAGGATCAGGCTTTCCAGGATGTCCGCATGCAACACCGAATCCCGGACGTAATGGAAGTGCGGGTTGCCCAGGTTGTGGCGCACCTTCAGGTCGCCGCCCACGTCCAGGATGGTCACCTCATCCCCGCGGGCCAGGAGCGCGTCGGTCAGGTGCGAGCCCAGGAACCCCGCCCCGCCCGTGATCAGGATCTTCAATGCTGTCTCCTTCCCCCTTCGACCACCTGGGATTCCAGCGATGAAAAGCGCGCGGAGGCGCCCCCTCGCATCGTGGAGAGGAACGTCGCCCCGTCCATCTCGGCCCCGCCCTCGGGCTGAATCTGCAGCACCTCCAGGACCCCATCCCCCGTCGCCACCTCCAGCGCCCCGCCCACCCCGACCCCCAGGACGGTCCCCGCGGGCGCGGGTGAGGCCCGCCCCCGTGGCGGCCGGGCCGACCACAGGAAGATCCGTCGGTCGTCCCAGAAGGTGAAAGCGCCCGGGAAGGGCCGGGTCACCGCCCGGATCAGGTTGTAGATCTCCCGGGCCGAATGGGACCACGCGATCAGGCCATCCGCGGGCGTCCGTCGCCCGAATTTGGTGGCCGCCGTATGATCCTGGGGCACCCGTGGGGCCCGGCCCGCCACGATGAGCGGAAACGTCTCCGCCAGAAGCGCCCGGGCGGCCGTGGTGAGGTTCCGCCAGAGGGTCAACGCCGTGTCCTCGATCGCGATGGGCACCGCGCGCTGGGAGATGATGTCCCCGTGATCCGCCCTGGCGTCCATGTAATGCAGGGTGACTCCCGTCATGCGCTCCCCGTGCACCAGCACCCAGTTCAGCGGTGCCCGCCCCCGGTATTTCGGGAGCAGGGAGCCATGGAGATTGATGGCCCCGAGAGGCGGGATGGCCAGAATGGCCGGAGACAAGAGCTGGCGATAATAGAACGAAAAGATCAGGTCGGGTCGTAGGCGTCGCACCTCGCCCACGAATGCTGGCGCGTTCGGCTCCTGCGGGGTCATCACGGGGATACCCTGGGCGGTCGCCAGCTCGGCCACCGAGTCGAACCAGATCGTCTCCCCCGGGTCGTCGCGGTGGGTCACCACCGCCACGATGTTCGCCCGCTGGTCCAAGAACTCCTGGAGGCAGGCGACCCCGATATCATGGTACCCGAAGACGACGATTCGCACCTCCATGCACCTCGCCGCTGACGGTCCTCTGTGGGTGGACCCTTCTCGGCCTTCCGCCAGGGGCTCTGCCATCCCGAGAGGCTTCCCGCCCTCACTCTGCGGTTCGGCCGATCCCCCAGACTTCGTAGTGACTGAACCCCCCGGGCTTCGAAAACGTCCGAAGGCGCCTGGCACCCGCCTGCTGGAGCACAGACGTCTCCTTTGAAAGCGCCGCTCCTGGGTCTCCTAGCCGCGCTGATGCAAACGGGTCTTGGCCTTCATACGAGAGAAGGACGTAGGTCCGTTTGTGTTCTGCCAGGTCGCGCAGCGCGGGCACCGCAGAGGCATCCGTCAGATTAAAGATGTGAATCCCCACATGACGCTCTGGCACCCCCCACGTTGACCCCGGGTCTGACGTCTCGGCATATGGAAGTCTTCTGTCAACCAGATAGAGTCCCACGGGAGGCCGTGGTTTCCCATGGAGCCCAAGGCCGTAGATGAAGTTGTCAGACCGCTCCTGGTTGACCACGACAGCCAGATCTCGCAGGGATCGATCCATTGCCGGCTGCAGCAATCCGATCGTTTCGGCCATCCCATATCCGGAGGGCCATCCCTCAATATACTGCCATCGATCCATGGCCGCAAGGGGAGCCGCCAGCGGGTCGAGTGCAAGCCGTATGTCGAATTGGATGGCAGGGGCACAGAGGATGATTCCCCCCGCCACCGCAAGGCTAGCCCGCAGCGTGGACGACCGGATCCGGCCTCCGATCCATGCAGCAACTTGCATAAGTCCCGCGGCAGCCAGGACCAGCCAAGGCGCAGTCGCAAAGAGGAGGTATCTCGGGAAAAATAACCGTGCGATCAGGCCGAAGATAAGGAACGGAGCGACGGATGCACCACCCAGCAAGATCACCCTCCGATCCTTTCGAGCGACCCCAACAACGATGGCCAGAATTCCCAGGACAATGACTGGCGCGGTCCAGTAGACGCCGAGCCACTCCACGATCCATTTCGCGTTGCGAGACCACAGAGAGAACCAGTCTTCCGACGCCTCGGGCGACAGGTTCGTAAACGACCGGACGGCCTCACCACGAAAGAGCCAGGCCACTGGGCTCGCGAGGAGCAGGGCCGGCGCATAGCGCCATACCCACAGCCTTGAGCCGCCTTGCGGACAACCAGTGACACCGAGGCAGACGCGCACCCAGAGAGGGAAGAAGAGAGCAATCATGCCAGGCATCTTCGACAAGGCTGCAAGCCCCATGAAAGCCCCCTCAAGGAGCGCCAGCATTCGGCTGGGGCGCATCGCGCCGGCAATACTCAACCCAAGACAGGCAGTAAGGAATGTACTCAGGGTGCCATCCATTGTCCCCAGCCGGTCATTGAAAACCATGAATGGGCTGATGGCGAAGAGCCCTCCTGCCAAGAGGGCGGTGCGTCCACCATACAGCAGGCGACCGAGCGCATAGGTCGCTCCGATGCCCACCCCACCCATCAGCGCCGACACGACACGGGCCGGAACAAGAAGGTCGCCCTGGAAACCGGGGGCGACGATTCCTACGAGCCAAATGAACAGCAGCTTCCCTCCCATCTTAAGGCCCACCCATGGGTAGCCGTCCCGAGCCATCCATGCGTACACGACAAAGGCTGCCTCGTCCAGGAATCCGGGCAGATCCATCAGATTACTCAATCGAAAGGCCAGACCCATCGCGACCAGCAGCAGGATTAGGAGTGTTGGGTTTCCCCCCCGAACCCTCTCGAGGGCTTCCCGCAGGCGGCCGAGGAAACGCCTCCCCTTGCTATCGTTCGCTCCCGCATCTGGGCCCGCGATGTGCCTCATCGCCTCCCATAGGAGCACCGTCCCCAGGACACACACAGCAAGCGGCCACACGGTCTTAAATCGGAGAAATCGCCCATCCCCGAGCTTCGGAAGCGCCCACAGGAAGAGTTCGGCTCCCACACCGAACAAGAAGGCGCCTGTCAATGCACCCGCGAGGGCCACGAGCGCCGCCCGACTCTCCGGAACGTCCGGATTCACTGAAAATGCCCTCCTCCCGTGCCCACCTTCGGGAGCGATCCGTCAACATTGGGCTTCTGTCCAAATGTCATCGCTGGCGAGGGAAGGTGGAACTCCGTCCCCTGCCAGACCCCGAGGAGTGATTCCGACGCATTAGGTGGCCCAACCCCGAGGAACTTCAGGCCAAGCGCCAGGGGTGATACCATGAACACACGCACCGCCGGCCGCATCTCACCCTCCGGGAAAACCCGTGAAGCGGCTCTGCGAGCTGAGGGTCAGGACCCCGGAGGGCGTGTTGGGATCGGCTTGGCCAGCACCGTCGCGCCGATTCGAGACAAAATGACCGCCTCACCAGAGGGGAGAGTCGTCGAAGATAGCCCGAACCCATCCTATTTCTTGCAGGCTAGGAGCCTGTCGGAGAATCGGATTTAACGCTCACGCGCCAGAAAGGCGAGCCTCACAAAAGGAATTGTACGCCCGCGTATCCCCCTCGGAAAGTGGGGTCGAAAAAATATGGGAATGAGACATCACCATGAAGAACATCGGGCATGGGGTGGGCGTACTTGTTCGTGTTCATATACCCATCTTTCTTGAATTCACCACAGCCCAGGTTGAGCCTCCTGACATCTAGGAACCGGTCATCTTCCACCGTGCACATCAACCGCTCCATACAGCATGGCGACATGTCCTCAGCTCGCTGCACCCGATAGCCATCGCTCGCGCCAGAGCTGGAACATCAGCAGGGTCCAGAGCAGCTTCCGGTTGTCCTTGCGGCGCGCCAGGTGATCCTCAAGCAGACCGCGGACGAAGGCGGGCGAAAAAAATCCCTCGCGTCGAATTCGGGCCTCCCCCAGGTACTCTTCGAACATGTCCCGCAGCTCCCCGAGGATCCACCTTCCGACGGGAATCCCGAAGCCCTTCTTGCCCCGTTGCACGATCTCCCTAGGCAAGAGGCCGGCCACGGCCTTCTTCAACAGGTACTTCGTCGTGAGGCGTCGCAGCTTCAGGATTGTGGGCAGTTGAGCAGCGAACTCCACAAAAGTGTAGTCCAGGAACGGGGCCCGGACCTCGAGCGAATTGGCCATGCTGGCCCGGTCCACTTTGACGAGGATGTCATCCTGGAGGTACAGCTTCATCGACAGGTAGAGCGCCCGCTCCATCTCCCCCTTCAGGTTGCTCACCTTGATGTAATCGAACAGGTCCTCAAACGCGTTGCGCCGCTTGATCTGCTCCCAGATTGCAGGCGTCAGCAGGTGACGCTTTTCTCCCTCGGTGAATGACCCCATCCACAGGAAGAACATGATCTCCTGCGAGACCCCCGCACCTCGCAAGAGCTGTTTGATCTTGAAGTCCATGCTAATATTCCGGTGCGACACCGGAAGGGCGCCCGCCACCCTCCGAATCAAGGTCCGAATCTCGGTCGGAAAAATGTTGTAATAGCGGATCAACTTTAGGGCCTGATAGGTCGGATAGCCTGCAAATAGTTCATCTCCGCCGTCGCCTCCCATGACGACCTTAACGTGGCGTGCCGCGAACTCCGAGAGGAGGTAGGTAGGCAGAATCGAGGCGTCTCCCAGCGGTTCGTCCATAGCATCCATGACCCGCGGGAGGATCTCATGCATCTGCTGGACTTGGAAACTTTCCACGCGATGGTCCACGCCAAGAGCCCGGCCGATCCGGATGGCATAGGCTGACTCGTCAAAGGATTTATCGTCGAAGCCGATGGTGAAGGCCGTGATGGGTGAACCGTGATGCCTGTTGGCCAGGGCCGCCACGGTGCTGGAATCTATGCCGCCGCTCAGGAAGATGCCAATGGGAACATCGCTCACCAGCCGAAGCCGCACCGACTCCTCCAAACGACTAAGCAACTCCTCTGCGTACTCTTCTTCTCGCTTATATCCCAGGTGGTCGTCAAAGAGGGGGATATCCCAATACTTCCGGTTCTCAAGCCTTCCTTGGTCGATGTCGAGCAGCAGAAGGTGACCGGGTTCGAGCTTGTGAATTGCCTGGAAGATCGTGTGGGGAGCGGGGACATATTCATATGTGAGATACTTGCTTAGGGACAGGAGGTTTATATCCCGTGGCACCTGCGGATCTTGGAGCAAGGCTTTGATCTCTGAGGCGAACAGGAAACGCTGTCCATCCCAAAGGTAGTGGAGAGGCTTCAGTCCCACACGATCCCGAGCCAGGAAGAGGCGCCGGGCTTTCTTATCGTACAATGCGAATGCAAACATACCATTGAAATGTTCCAGGCAGTCGGGACCGTATTCCTCATAGGCATGCAAGATGACCTCTGTATCGCTGTTAGTGGCGAACTTGTGTCCACGTTCCTCCAGCGGCCTGCGAAGGTCCTTGAAGTTATAGATCTCCCCATTGAAGACGACCCAGACCGATCCGTCTTCGTTGGCCATGGGTTGATGGCCCTCGGTTAGGTCAATAATGCTCAGGCGCCTGGAGGCAAGGCCCACGTTCCCATCGAGGTACATGCCGGCCTCATCCGGCCCCCGCGGGGTCAGCGTGTCCCGCATCGTCACCAGGAGTTCTCCGTCGACCCGGCGACCCGAATCCAGCAACACGACTCCGCATATACCGCACATTACCCACTCCGTTGTAGTGATTTCATCTGACGCTCAAGAATCCCACATGACCGCCGCTGCCCGTCAGGCTCTTTCGGCTCCCCTCCCCCAGGATGGGTTTAAGCTAAAGCCGAGAAGATCGCGACATGCCAGCTCATCGGTGGATCACTCGGGCATCAAGCCGATTCATTCGAGGAGGGCAGGTGAAGCTGCAAGGGCACATTACACCCAATACACACGGCCTGCGGTCCGGGCAGGCAGAGATGCGGTACATCCGGTGGAGCCTCCATACCCCGAACATAGCCCCTCCATGGCAAGGGTCATTCCCCCAAAGCCTGGACCCAATCCCGAAGGCTGGTCACGACCATGTGGAAGAGAATGCTGTGAACTGCTTCCGCGAGTCCCACGTCAGTGCTGGGGACGACCACCACGTGTTTGGCCAGGTGCCTCAGGCGACCCCCATTCCCCGCGGTGACGCCGATCGTTGTCATGCCGTGGGCGTTTGCATACTCCACGGCCCGAATCACATTCCCACTGTTTCCCGAGCAGCTGATGGCCAGCACCAGGTCGCCGGGTTGGGCGAAGGTCCGTAGCTGCTGCTCAAAGATCGCCTCATACCCTTCGTCGTTGGCCAGCGCGGTGATGAAGGAGACGTTATCGGTGAGGGCCAGGGCCCGAAACCGCCGAGGCTGCCGGAGGTCTCGTAGCGTCCCCTTGGCAAGATCCTGGGCAAAGTGCGACGCATTCGCGGCACTCCCACCGTTGCCGAGAACGAAAATGGTGTGCCCATGCCGATACGCGTCCTTCAGGAGGCCCAGAAAGACCTCCAGGGTCGCGCGCTCCACACCGCCCGCAGCCTCGGCGACGCGAGCGAGATAGGCGTCCATCACTTCCATACGTATCTACGGTTATTGAAGATAACCTTGCTTCCATCCGGCTCCAAGTGAAAGGGCAAGTCGCGCAGCTCGGCCAGTTCCTCCCGCACTCGCCGCTGGTTCTGCACCGGGCAGACAAGCAGGAGGAACCCGCCGCCTCCCGCCCCCGCGATCTTGCCGCCCAGGGCCCCTGCGGAAAGAGCACGTTCGTAGAGGGCATCCAACTCCGGATTCGTGATCTGGCTGGCAAGCCGCTTCTTCAGGTGCCACCCGTCGTGGAGAACTCGCCCCGCCTCTCCGAAGTCTCCGCGCTCCAGGGCCGCGCGGAACTCCCGAACCTGCTCCCGCATGGATTGCAGGACGGCCAAGTTGTCGGGCATGCGGGCGTGCTGCTCGCTGAGGATCGTTTCCGCGCGCCGGGTCCGGCGTGTGAAAAACAGCATCAGGTGGTTCTCCAAATCGCGTCGGAGGGGCGCCGGCAGGCCCACCGCCTTGACGACCACATCACCGTCTGGCTGAAACGTCAGATGGCGGAGCCCCCCGTAGGCCGCGATGTACTGGTCCTGCTTGCCGATAGGCCGCTTGAGGGTGTCGATCTCGATCTCGCAGGCCTGACGCGCCAGCGTCTCGGCAGTCTGCTGGATCCCCTGGTAGATGTACAGCGCATTCAGCAGACCGATTGTCACGCTGGAGGACGACCCGAGGCCGGACCCCTCCGAGGGGACGTCTGCCAGCGTGGTGATCTCTACCCCGGCGGTCACACCGGCCTTGCGCATGGCCTCCCGAACCAGATCGTGCTGGATCTCGTCGACTGAGTCCACGATCTCCTTTCGCGAGTAGTTGATGTAGATCTTTTCGTCGAACCGCTCCTTGACGATCACCAGGACGTACTTGTCAATAGCCGCATTCAGGACGGCCCCGCCCTCCCGGAGGTAGAAGTCGGGAAAGTCGGTGCCCCCGCCGGTGAAACTGATCCGGAGAGGGGTCTGGGTAATCACCATGGTCGGTGTCTCCGGCGGATCATCGGGCCTGCCCTAGTGCGGCCATGTCGCATTGGCCCGAGCATAATGCTCCGGCGTGCCGATGTCGAGATGGAATCCCTCCAGGACAAAACCGTACATTCGCCCCACCAACTGCGGGAGCACATGGTACCCGAAATCGGCCAGACCATCGGCGGGGATGAGATCGAGCATGTCAGGGCCAGCCACATAGATTCCCGCGTTTGCCAGATCGCTGGCCGGACGGGCTGGTTTCTCGGCGAACGCCACGACTCGCCCGGCGGAGTCCAGCGTGGCGATCCCGCAGGCCTCCGGGCGCTCGGCCCGGAAGAGAGCCATGGTCAGCGGGGCCTCGCGCGCCGCATGAAATGTCGCCATGGCCGACAGGTCCGCATCGGTGAGGTTGTCGGAGTAGAGCACGAAGAAGGCCCGCTCTCCCTCCACGAACCAGCGGTTGTCTCGGACGGTACCCGCGCTCCCCAGAAGCACCGGTTCGAAGGTGACGTGCACTGTGAGGTCCCGGGCCGCACCGGCAAGATAGGCCCTGACGACCTCTGGAAATTGGTGCGTGTTGATCAGGAGCTCCCGCACCCCGTGCCGGCGGCACAGCCGCAGCCAATACCCGAGGAGCGGCTCTCCACGGATAGGCAGCAGGCACTTGGGCTGGGCCAGGGTGAGAGGGCCTACCCGGGTCCCCAGGCCCGCCGCCAAGAGAAAGGCCTTCACGACTCGTTCAGGCGGTCGATCGATCGGCGACCCTCCGCAGCACGGCCGTCCGTCGCATGCGCCGTGCCGCCTGTGCCAACACGTCCGGAACCCGCGGGAATGTCCGGAGCCACGCCACATACTCCGCGACGCTCTGCTCAGGCGATTCGGTGGGTTCCCACCCGAGCGCCCGGAGACGCCGAATATCTGAGCAGATGTGTCGCGTATCGCCAAATCGATATTCGCCTGTTACCTCTGGTTCCATGTCGGCCCCGAATGCCTTAATTACCGTATGAGCAAAATCCATGATTGTGTAAGGCACCCCACCTCCCACGTTGAAGGCCTGGCCGTCCGCCTCGGGTCGGTCGAGCACCAACAGGCCTGCCCGGACTGCATCCCGGATATTCACAAAGTCTCGCACTTGCCGCCCATCCTCGTACACCACGGGTCGACGGCCGTGGTGGACCGCCAGGCAGAAGATCCGGCAGGCCCCCGAGTAGGCATTGTAGAACGACTGCCGGGGACCCTGGACGATGGAATAGCGGAGGGCCACCGTGGGGATCTCGTACTGATGGCCGAGCCGGAGAGCCAGCGATTCCTGTGCATGCTTTGACAAGGCGTACTGGTTCTGAGGATTCACAAACGTCTCGTCGGTCGGCTCTGAAACCATGGCGCCACCACATTGGGGGCATGGGACCTCCCACTCGCCACGATCTAGCCTGGCACGGGATCGGATATCCGGGAAGCAGGCCCCGTGCTCCGCACACCGGTAGCGACCCTCACCATACACCGCCTGGGACGAGGCCACCACCACCTTGCGGAGGGGCAACCGGCGGCGGACCGCGACCTCGTAGAGCAGCGCGGTGCCTACCACATTCACATGGAAGAAGGTGCCGAAATCCAGAAGGTAATCCTGATAGGCTGCAAAATGATAGACCGCGTCCACCCCCTCCAGTGCCGCCTCCCAGTCTCGCCGTTTTCGAACATCGCCGCGAAGGAACTGCGCGCCGGGTGGGATCCAGGGTTTCACCCGACGGGGATGGACGGGCGGCATCAGGCCATCCAGGATGCGGACAGCATGGCCGGAGGCCAAGAGCGCCTCCGCCGTGTGTGACCCGATGAAGCCGGCACCGCCGGTCACCAAGACACGCATTGGTGAATCCTCTCCCCGCGGGTGATTCCTTCCGCCGGGATGCTGCGCAACTGGGGAGTGTCTTCAGCGTGAATGGAATGTCCTAACATTGCATTCGAAATGGAAGGCGCCGAGCGAGGTCAGGCTAGCTCTCCAGACAGCGCACTCGATCTGGATCGGGGGGGTGCAGGTCACATGGCCGGATCAGCAGGAAGTGGTTCGGCGCCGAGGGCGCGCGATGCGATCCGCGTGGTGGACCTCCGAACCCCTTCAGTCTCGCTGCCCTGGCGTTTAATGAACGCCGTGGCGTGTTGGTTGTTGTTCACACCAGACGCGATCCTCGGCAACAGATGCAAGACCGTCCAGGCTCCACGGCGAGACCTGAACCTTTACGGGGAGCACAACCCCCCATTCCCGTCTCAGGCGCAACAGCTCACGAAAAACCACAAACGCCCTGTGCGGGTCATACCCCAGGCGGCTGTCTGGATCGTGCGTCCAAATCACAGGCACCTCCGCCACTCGGAACCCGCGGCGCGCCGCGAGGAGGAGGACCTCGATATCAAATAGGACCGTGCTGGACGTCAGAGAAGGGAAAATCGCGAGTGCCGCTTCTCGTCGAAAGCATTTGAACCCGCACTGGGAGTCGTGATAGCCCCTCACCAAGAGGAGTTTGGCAAGAGTCCCAAACATCTTCCCCAACTGCCGCCGGTACCAGGCCTGTCCCTCGATGACCTTCGAGTCCTTGGCCGCACGCGAACCGATGGCAATGTCGAACCCACTCTGGAGAAGTGGGAGCAACAGCTTGGGGAGCTGGTCGATTGACGTGGATTGATCGGCATCCGTGAACAGCAGACATTGCCCAAGGGCGCTCAGCATTCCCGCCTTTACTGCGGCTCCCTTGCCCTGATTGCGGGGGAGGCGAATCAAGCGGAGCTGATCCTCAGAATATTTCCGCTGGAGCGTCCCGACAACGTGGGCGGTCCCGTCGCTGCTTCCATCATCCACGACGATAATCTCAAAATCGACATCCAGGGACCGCAAGAACTGATGGATGCCGTGAATTGCCCGAGGGAGGCGTCTCTCCTCATTCAAGGCCGGAATGACCACCGAGAGTGGCCCAACACCTTGAAGCAACTCTCGCATCACTCCTTTCGAGCGAATCGATTCTCGCAATCTGCCCACCTATTCATAGATGCGTTGGATCACGTACCGGGGTCTCCGTCGCACCTCCATGTAGATCCGGCCGATGTATTCGCCGATGAGACCCAGGGCGAGGATCTGGATGCCCACGAAAAAGAAGAGGATGGCGAAGAGCGTGAACACCCCTTCGGATTCCGGCCCCACCAGCAGGCGGCGGAGCATGAGGAATCCGCCGAAGCCCAGGCCCAGGACCGCGATCCCGATCCCCGCCAGGCTGACGATCTGGATGGGGAGCAAGGAGAATCCTGTCATCAGGTCGAAATTGAGCCGGATCAACCGGAACGGGCTGTACTTGGAGCGCCCGTTGGTCCGCCGGTCGTGGCCCACCGGGATCT